>JAABUS010007631.1_pt1 | contig 12281 bp, 14 predicted proteins | sample 5560161 | NCBI WGS metagenome assembly JAABUS01 (sample SAMN10711885, study PRJNA513376) | rock metagenome | isolation source: Antarctica rocks | place: Antarctica: Victoria Land, Trio Nunatak nord | collected 2016-01-04 | reverse complement strand
ACTGGGGTAGCCGTTCGGCAAGAGCTCGGGCCGTGGTTGGTGCAACGGTCGGCCCGTAGCGGCTCGGGTCACGGTCCGCCACGGGTCACGCATCAGGCCGACTCAGCAGGGTTCGTAGCTACGTCTCGTCCAGTCCTTCACCCCGATCGAGCTCCCGACGGGCCTGGCTCAGCCGCTGCATGGTCGCCGGGTCAGCCAGACCGATGCAGTAGACCTCGAGGTCAGTCCACCGGGACCCGGCCAGGCTGGGGTCTAGCACATGTGCTACCTTCGCTCGGTGGACGTAGGGTTACGCGAGTTGCGGCAACAGGCGAGTGAACTGGTGCGCCGGGTCGAGGCTGGTGAAGTAGTGACGGTGACGGTCAGCGGCCGGCCGGCCGCGAAGATCGTGCCTGCCGAGCGCAACCGCTGGCGCCGCGACGCCGACATCCGCGCCCTGTTTGCCGGGCCGGTCGACGACGCCTGGCTAGCCGACAGAGAGCTGCTCGACGACGGGCTCCGTGATCCCTGGCCGGCGACGTGAAGGCGGTCCTGGACACCAGCGTGATCCTTGGGAGCGACGTACCTCCGCTGGAGGGCGACCTCGCCGTGAGTGCCGCGACGCTCGCCGAGCTGCACTTCGGTGCTCTGGTGGCACGCGACCCGGGGGTCCGCGCGGAACGGCTCCGCCGGCTATCGCTGGTCGAGCGGCTCTTCGATGCGTTGGCGATCGACGAAGAGGTGGCCCGCAGCTACGGCCGGCTCGCGGCCGCCGTGGCCTCGGAGGGGCGCCGACCGCGGCGACGGGTCATGGACATCCTCATCGCGGCTACGGCGCACGCCCACGGCGCCCGCCTCTACACGCGCAACCCCGCGGATCTGCAGGGCCACGACAACCTCTTGGACATCGTCACCGTGTGACTCCGAGCCTGCGGGTGCCCGAGTGCTCGGACCGCTCAGAGCTTCGCCGCCGCGGCACGGGCTAGGCCGGTCAGCGCGGCGTCGTCGACGGACCCGGCCGACACGGCGAGGCTGACCCGCACCACGATGGAGCCGACCCGGGCGTAGACGGCGTGGCCGGTGCTCGTCCGGCCCGCGACGGTCAGCGTCACGGTGGCGCCGAACGAGTCGGTGCCGATGCGAGCGATGTTCGGGTTGGGCTTGGCGGTTTGGGTGCCGCCACTGGCGGGGTCTCGGGCCGGCGGGCAGTGCCCGATGCGGGTTCGGAGCTCCGCGAGGGCCGCGCGCGCCTCGGCCGCGCCGGCGAACCGGCTCAGCGACTCCATGCCCGACTCGGCGCCGTCCGGGCTCGCGAAGGCGACCGCCACCACCTCCCGGGGTTGCGGTCCGCCGAGCCGGCCGCAGGCCGGTTCACCCGCGGCCGACGTCGGGTCGCCACCGGAGAGCTGCCAGCCGCTTGGGAGGTCGGACCGGGTCAACAGCCGCTGTGCCAGCGCGCCGCCGGCCGGTACGGCGGGAGTCGACGTCGAGGCGGTCGGCGCGGTGGAGGGGCTGGCCGCGCTCGAGCTCGAGCGCGTCGGGCGCTGCGCATCGGTCGTGGGGGGAGCGCCCGGGCGCAACGCCCACGCCACCGCGAGGGCTCCCAGGACCACCGCCATCACCGCGAGCGCCGCGGCCAACGGCCGGCGCCGTTCTCTCGGTAGTAGCAGAGTCCTGACGACCGGCGCCGGGCGAAACGGTCCTGCGTCGGTGTCGAGGACCGGCCACTCGCCACCGCCGGCACGGCGGCCGCCGTCACCGAACGCCGCCACCAGCTGGGAAGCACTCGGGCGTACGGCGGGATCGAGGGCCAGCGTCGTACCCAGCACCCGTCCGAGGTCCGGATCGACCCCGGCGAGGTCGGGACGCGCCTCCAGGATCCGTTGCAGCCGGGCACCGACGCCGCCTTCACCGAACGGCAGCCGGCCGGTGACGGCGTAGAGCACCGTCGCCCCCAGCGAGAACACGTCGGCTGCGGGACCCACCGCATCGCCGCGTACCTGTTCCGGCGCGATGAAGCTCGGCGACCCGACGACGAACCCGGACTCGGTGATGGTCGCGGCCTCCAGCGCCCGTGCGATGCCGAAGTCGATGACCCGGGGACCGTCCGCGGCCAGGATGACGTTGGAGGGCTTGAGGTCGCGGTGCACCAGCCCCGCCGACTGGATCGCGGTCAGCGCCTCTGCCAGCCCCGCGCCCAGGAGCCAACCCGCTCCGGTCCCCATCGGGCCGTGCTCATCGACCCACTGGGCGAGTGAGGGACCGGCGACGTACGCCGTCGCCAGCCAGGGCGGGTCCGCCTCGACGTCGGCGTCGAGCACCGGCGCGGTGAAGGCCCCGTGCACGGTGCGCGCGGCCGCGACCTCACGGGCGAACCGGCGACGGAACGACGCGTCGTCGCGCAGTTCCGACCGGATCACCTTGAGCGCGACGAGCCGCCCACTCCGGCTCCGGGCGAGGTAGACGACGCCCATGCCGCCGGCGCCGAGCCGGCCGACGAGTGAGTAGTCGGCGACACGTCGCGGGTCGGTGTCGCCCAGCGGCCGGACCCGGGGCCCGCGACCCGACGGTGGGGACAGCGGGACGGGAAGCGTCGGCAGCAGGGCGACCCGCGCCGCCAGGGCCGCCCGCAGCCGCTCGGCGGTGTCAGCAGAACCCGGCTCGCTCACGGCGACACGGCCATCTCGCGGTGCAGCGCGACCAGGCCGCGGCTCGCGGTCGACTTGACCGCCCCGCGGGACAGTCCGGTCGCTACGGCGATCTCCCCCTCCGACAGGTCCGCCCAGTAGCGCAGCACGAGCACTTCCCGCTGCCGCTGACCGATTCGACCGAGCGCCTCGACGACCTCGCGGTGCCCAGCGTCGAGCATCGCGAGGGACTCGGCGGAGCGGGCGTTCGGCTCGTGCGGCGGAACGTAGCCACGCGCGGTGCGGCGCCGGCGCAGCATCGACCGGCTGCCGTTGAGCACGGCCGAGCGGAGGTAGGCCAGCGCCCGGTCCGGGCTGCGAAGCCTCGGCCACGCGGCGTACAGCCCGAGGAAGGCGTCCTGGACGACATCCTGCGCGCTCGCCTCGTCATCGGTGAGGAGCAGAGCCAGCCGAGTGAGTCCGAGACGGTGCTCGCTGTAGAGATCCGACACGGCCGCGTCGGCGCCGGCCGGGGTGCTCTCCCGCGCGCGCAGCCGGCGCAGCCGGGTCGTGGTCCCTTCGAGCACATCCGCATTGTGATCGCTCTCCGAGGTCGAGAGGAACCGATCGGCTCACCCGGCCCCCGGCTCAGTTCAGCGGCACATCGCTGACGGTCGGGCCACCATTGGGCAGCACCACGTCGATCGACCGCAAGTCCTTGGGGGGTGCGGCCAGGAAGACCGTCAGCCGGAAGGTCGCGTCGCGGCTGATGCTCGAGCGCGGCACCTCCGCACCCACTACCTCCTCGCTCTTGGGTTCGAGAGCCAGTGCGGTGAGGTAACGGACCCGGGCGCCGGGGTCCAGCAGGGAGAAGCCCTGTCCGCTGTTGTAGCCCTCGGTCCCTTCGGCAAAGTCGGTCTCGGTGTTGCACATGTTGTTCGTGCCACTTCGACAGGTGATCGTCACGTCCAGGACGGCGAAGCTCCCGTCGCGGTGCAGCCCGTCGACGACGACGTCGTACGTCGAGGTCACACCCCCGGCCCGGCGGAAGCTCACCTTCGGCTCGGTATGGCCCGCCGGTGCGGCCGACGGGCTGCTCGGGCTCGCGGGAGCGGACGACGGCTGCGGTGGCGGGGGAAGCTGGTAGCTGACGGTGACCCGGCGGTTGGCGGCCCGGCCGGCCGGGTTGTCGGCGCCGCCAGGGAGGGTGTTCGGAGCTACCGGGTCGGCCTCGCCGAGGCCCCGCGCGGAAAGCGTCACGGGCAGGCCGGCCAGCTGGGGCTGAAGCGCCGCGAGCACTGCTGTCGCCCGATTGCGCGAGAGCACGAGGTTGTAGGCGTCGGAGCCGATCGAGTCGGTGTAACCGGTGATGGTCACCGGGCCGGTCACCCCCGCGCGCATCCGCGCCGCCGCGACGGCGATGACCTGCTGGGCGGCGGGCGTGAGGTCGGCCTTGTTGAACGCGAAGAGAACGTCGGCGCGGAGCGTCAGTGTCGCGCGGCCGCCACTCTCGGTGCCGGCGAGGGCGCCGTCGAGTGCCAGCGTCCGGAGCTTCACGTCATAGACCGGCAGCGTCAGCCCCACGGTGTCCGTGCTCTCCGCCGGCCGGTCGAAGGGGGCTCCGGCGGCCTTGAGCCGGTAGCCCGACGGGGGGTCAGTCACCGGGACGCCGGTCAGCGTCGGACCCCCGTTGGGGAAGACGACGTCGAGCGCCAGGGTCCCGGCCGGGGGCGCCGCAAAGGTGGCCCAGGCGTCGGCCTCCTCGCCCGGGTCGAGGAACGGCCCGATCGCTGATGTGAACGGCCGGTCGGTGCCGTCCCGGACGACGGCGTACTCCTTGGCGGCGACCGGGTCGACGAGGCGCACGCCGGACAGGCTGTTGTACTTCGAAACCTCCGCGAACTGGGTCTCCGCGAGGCAGGTGGAAGACGTGGCGCCGTCGCACCGGACGGACAGGTCGAGCCGGGCGTAGGGGCCGTCGCGGTAGAGGCCGCGCACCGTGAGCCGGTAGTCGTCCCGGCCGCCGGTGTCGGGCCCCGGCACGGAGAAGGCGATGACTGTCGCCGCCGCGGGCAGGGAGGCCGGATCGGACGAGGCTGTCGGTGTTGGCTGGCTCGGGGTCTGCGCTGTGGCGGCCTTGGAGGTCGGCGGCGCCCCGTTGGAGGACTCACAGCCGACGGCACCGGCGAGAATCATGGATATCGCGACTACGGCGAATCGGTTGGCCTGACTCAACTCGGGTGGTCCTTCCCAACGAGTCTTACGAAGGATGTCACCCCAGAGACGTCCAAGCCGGTGCGAGGTTGCGTCCGTTCGCAGACTTTCTGCGCGCTCACCTGGCAGGCGCGTCGCCTAGTGCCCGGCCCACGACTCGGCGGAACGATGCAGCGACCAGCGCACCGGTACGACGTCCGCGGCCGGGTCGACGCCGTACGCCTCGAGGCTCTCGGCAGGCTCGGGCGGGTCGAGCCGCATCCGCAGGGTCGTCGCCCCGCAGTCGCACGCCTTCTCGACCTCGCTGCCCACGGCGATCTCGTGCCGGAGCACGGACATGCCGAACTGGTTGAGGAAGGAACCAAGGTCGTTCGTCGACAGGTGCCAGTCGGCACCGCCGGGGTCGTCACCGTGCGTCGGTCGGCTGCGCAGATGGAGCTCGGGTCGCCCGAACCCGTGCAGCCCGATCGTGTAGGCGAAGTCGCGGCCGAGCTCGTCCTCGTCGAAGACGCCCTGGACCATGAACGGAATCGTGGAGGTCGACATGGCGCCCATGTTGCCGTGCGGGTACGACGGTTCCGGCGCTTGTCCACACCCGCGGCTGGCGAGCGGCACTTAGCGCGGTCAGGGCGTCGCCGCTGGCTTCTCCCAGATCGAGACGTGCTTGGCACTGTCGCTCGTGAACGGCTCTCGCCGCCACCCGCTCCAGCGCTCGCGCAGCCTCATCCCGGCAAGCTGGGCCATCAGGTCGAGCTCCGAGGGCCAGACGTACCGGAAGGGAACCGAGAGGCGCTGCAGTCTTCCGTCGACGATCTCGAAGTGATGGGAGGTGAGCCCTTGCGTCGCGACGTCGTACTCGTCCAACCCCCAGCGGGTCTCGCTCACGTAGAAGGTGCGGAGGGTCTCCCCGGGCGGCAGCCGCTGGAGCTCCGGGACGCCCACCTCGATGACGAAGCACCCGCCCGGCTCGAGGTGCGCCGCGGCGTTGCGGAAGCACGCGACCTGCGCCGCCTGCGTCGTCAGGTTGCCGATGGTGTTAAAGACCAGGTAGGCGACGGAGAACGTCCCGTCGACGGTCGTCGTCGCGAAGTCGCCGATCGACACGCCGATCTCCCCGGCGCCTGGCTTCGCCCGCAGCCTGGCCACCATCGCCCTGGACATCTCGATGCCGTGCACCGGCACTCCGCGCTGCGCCAGCGGGAGCGCCACCCGGCCCGTCCCGATGCCGAGCTCGAGCGCTCGACCGGTCCCGGCGAGCTGGACCAGGAGGTCGACGGCGGGGTCGACGACCGCCGGGTCGAACATGTCGGCACTGCTCGCGTCGTACCGCGCAGCGACGGGCTCGTCGAAGTAACCGTCGTCGGGGTCCACTCTCGGAACCTATCCGGGCAGGCGGTCGCGGCACGATGCGATTTCGATCCGGCCGTCTGAGTGCGTCGAAGAGACCGTGACAGACGCGTCAGGAGATGTTCCCGTACTCCCAGTGCCAGGGCTCGGGGCGGCTGCCGCCGGGCTCGGCCCAGGCCGGGTGTTGCCAGCCGTAGCGACCGGCGTTCGCGCGCATCCAGGCCTGGTCGGGTGTCCCGAAGCGCTGCAGTCCGCCGCACAGGTCGACGGCGATCCCCCAGCCGTGGTTGCTGGTGCCCGGGACCGCCGCCAGCGACGGCTTCTCCCCATACACCCGTACCTGCGCCTCGTAGCTGCGGTAGGAGTCACTCACACAGAGTGATCGGTCAAGGGCTTGCCGGTACGCCGCGGCGAGTCGCTCAAAGGCCTGGGCGGCGTCGGCCCGCAGCAGGTGGCCCGGTACCGACAGGGCACAGAGCGCCGCGGTCGGTATCAGGCCGTTGGGATAGTTGCTCCACGCAGTCGCTGAATCCGCGGAAGCGTCACCGCAGGGGGCTGGAGTGGCGGCTCGCGCGGCGGTCGCGCGTGCGGCGGCGGCCGCGGCTTGCGCGGCCGCGGCTTGCGCGGCGGCGGCCCGTGCGGCGGCGGCCCGTGCGGCGGCGGTGCGAGCGGCGGCCGCTTGCGCCGCGGAACGAGCCGCAGCCAGCCGGCGCGCCTGCTCCCGAAGGGCGCGTTCTCTCGCCAGCTTCGCGGCCCGCTCCCTGGCCTGCTGCTCGGCTACCAAGCGCCGCATCAATGTCTCAAGTTCGCTCTGCGCCTGAGTGGCCTGCGCCCGCAACGCCGCCACTTGTGTCCCGAGGGCGCGCTCCTGCGAGGTTGCCTCGGCTGCCGCTTGCTCGGCGGCTTGCTGCAGCTCATCAGCCACCCTGCGCGCCGCCATGTGGTCACGCAGCACGTCCTGGTCGCGCCGAGTCACCTGGCTGAGGTAGGTGACCCCATCGAGCAGAGACTCCGCATCCTGGTCACTGGGCGCAAGCAACAACGACAGACCGGGTGATGCGCCGCCGTTCTTGTACGCGCTGCGCAGTAGGGCGTCGACCCTCTCCCGGCTGTCCATGACCCGCAGCCGTGCGGCCTCCGCCCTTCGCCGCTGCGACAGCGCACGTGTGACCGCCTGCGCCAGCTGGGCGTTGGCTGCTTCGTACGCCGCAGTCGCAGCCATCAGGCTGCGCTGGACCTCGACCGCCCGCTGTCGCAGAGCAGCAAGCTCCGGCGTCTGCGGCGCCTCGACGGGGGGACCTCCACCCGTCGCCCGGGCCGACGGCTCGGCCGGCGCCACGAGCAAGATCGGTACGCCGAGTCCGACCGCTACCAGCCACGCGACCACGCGTGGAACGACGCGGGTCGGCGAGCTTGGACGACGGGTGCGATGGCCTTCAGTAGGTTCGCGAAATCTCCTCATGTGGCCTGCTGCGGCTTCGCGAGCAGCGCGGCCATCTGGTCGATCTCGGCCTGCTGGTCCTTGACGATCCTGCCGGCCAGATCCTTCGCGGGGTCGTAGCTGCCCTTGTCCTGCTCAGATCGGGCCATGTCGATCGCGCCTTGGTGGTGGTCGGTCATCATCGTCAGGAATGCTCGGTCGAAGGCCGCGCCGGCCTTTGCCATGAGGTCGTTCATCTCGTCGCCGGTCATCATCCCGGGCATTGACATGGACGAGTGATCGCCGTGGCTCATGGCGGTCGAGGGCACGTCCTCCCCCCAAGAACGCAGCCAGCCGCTCATGGCCTCGATCTCGGGGTCTTGAGCTGCCTGGATGCGAGCGGCCAGAGCCTTGACCTCCGGAGCCGCGGCCCGGCCGGCCGCCATCTGGGCCATCTCGATGGCCTGGCTGTGGTGCGGGATCATCTCTTGGGCGAAGGTCACGTCAGCGGCGTTGTGACTGCCGCCGCTCGCGGCCGTGGTGCTCTTGGCGGGGCTGCTGCCGCAGGCCGCGAGCAGGACACTGGCGACGAGGGCGAGCGTGATCAAAGCGATGCGCTTCACGGGTCTCTCCTGCAGGTCAGTAGGGCTTAGCGGGACGAATGACGACGTCGGTCGTCAGAAGCCCCTCGACCTAGATCTGCAGTACGCCGAGACGGGAGATATCCGGGGGATGAGGATCACCCGAGCAAGCACCTGGCGCCGTCGGCGCGGCCGAGTCCATCCGCTGGACCGCGGGGCGAAGGGCGATGCCGGTGGCCAGATCGATTGAGGTAGAAGCGCTGGTGAGGACGGCCTTGCAGAGGTCGTGGTGCGGCGCCTCGTCGCGGTGGCAGGGCGTCGACGTGCGATGGCCGTCCGCCTCCGCGGCGGGGCTCGTGGCCGTTGCCGCAAGCATGGAACCGTGCCTGGCCTGGGCGACCGGGTGACCCGCAGCCAGCCCGTGCATGCCGACCAAGCTCAGGACCAGCCCGACGACCAGCAGCGCTCGCCGCACTATCGACCGTCCGCATGCCGGCCGAGGTGGAGCCGGCACACTAGGTGGGGGTCGAGGGGAAAGACGACTGCTGACACGCTCATGACGATACCGCCGACGACCCCTGTGGCGAGCCGGATGTCGACGGGTCGTCCGTGGTGGTCAACCGGCCAAGCGCTTCTGGTGCTAGTGACGTTGCTATCCGCAGGGAGGAGCTCGACCCTGCTGGACGACCTGCGACGGTCTGCAGGTGGCGACCTTTCGCGGGCGGGCTGCGATCCCTGCTCCGAGAAGGGCGCCGAGCGGCGGTGGACGCGCGGATCGCAGACGCCTATTACGCTGCAGCGCCCGGCGACCCTGGTCTGGGCGAGGCGAGTACCACTGCGGCCGGTGCGGCGCTGAAGGAGCTGTGAGACGGGGACGTCTGGGACGTCGACTTCCCGGCACCAGCCGGAAGACGGCCGGCCGTGCTGTTGACCCGGGACGTGATCCTGGAGCGGCTCGGCAAAGTCACGGTGGCGCCGGTCACGTCGACGATTCGCGGCATCCCGACCGAGGTGCAGATCGACAAGCAGGCTGGCCTGGACCACTTGTCGGTCGTCAGCTGCGACAACGTGACGACGGTGCCGAAGCGGTTGTGCGTACGCCGCCGTGGCGCCGGGGCGCCATGGACCCGGCGACCGAGGGCCGGATCGCTGTCGCGGTCCGGCTCGCCCTCGACCTCGACTGAAAGCGGTCCTTCGCGGTTTCGCTCTAGCCGCCCGCCATGGCTCCGACGACGAGGAACGGCTCGGTGCCCGCCGCCACCGCCTCCGGCAGTGGCGCGTCCGGTGGCTCGTGCGACAGGTCCTCCTCGCAGGCGAAGAACCGGACGAAGGCGCGCCGCCGCTGCGTGGCCGAGTCCCGGATCGTCCCGCGCAGCACGGGAAAACGGGCCTCGAGCGCGTCGAGCACTCCCCGCTGGGTCACCGCGCCCTCGACATCGAGCTGCACCTCGCCCTGCACCTGCGCGAGAGTGCGCAGGTGGGCGGGCAGGACGATCCGGATCATGGCAGCGTCTGCACCTCGACCGAGAGCACGGCCGGCAGGTCCCGGACGATCGGCGCCCAGCTGTCACCCGCGTCGGCCGAGGCGTACACCTGGCCGCCCGTCGTACCGAAGTAGACGCCGCACTCGTCGAGCGAGTCGACGGCCATAGCGTCCCGGAGCACGTTGACGTAGCAGTCTCGCTGCGGCAGGCCGGCGGTGAGCGCCTCCCACTCGTCGCCGCCGGTGCGGCTGCGGTAGACCCGCAGCTTCCCGTCGGGCGGGAAGTGCTCGGAGTCGCTCTTGATCGGTACGACGTAGACGGTGTCCGGCTCGTGCGCGTGGACGTCGATCGGGAAGCCGAAGTCGCTCGGCAGGTTGCCACTCACCTCGTGCCAGGACTCCCCGGCATCGTCGCTGCGCATGACGTCCCAGTGCTTCTGCATGAACAGCACGTCGGGTCGCGAGGGGTGCATCGCGATCCGGTGCACGCAGTGGCCGACCTCGGCGTCCTCGTCGGGGATGCCGCCCGAGCGCAGGCCGCGGTTGATCGGCCGCCAGCTCTTGCCGGCGTCGTCACTGCGGAACGCGCCGGCCGCCGAGATCGCTACGAAGATCCGGTCGGGGTCGGTCGGGTGCAGCAGGACCGTGTGCAGGCACATGCCGCCGGCTCCGGGCTGCCACGCCGGCCCGGAGCCGTGGCCGCGCAGCCCGGACAGCTCCTGCCAGTCCGCACCGCCGTTGGTCGAGCGGAACAGGGCCGCGTCCTCAACGCCGGCGTAGACCGTGTCGGGGTCGGTGAGGGACGGCTCGAGGTGCCAGACCCGGGCGAACTCCCACGGGTGCGGCGTGCCGTCGTACCACTGATGGGTGCCCGGTACGCCGTCGTACGTGAAGTCCTTGCCCACCGGCTCCCACGTCTTGCCGCCGTCGTCCGAGCGCTGGATCACCTGACCGAACCAGCCGCTGGTCTGCGACGCATAGATCCGGTCCGGGTCTGCGGGCGACCCCTTGAGGTGGTACATCTCCCAGCCGCCGAAATGCGGGCCGCTCACGTCCCAGCTCTCGCGCTTCCCGTCGGCCGTCAGGACGAACGCTCCCTTGCGCGTGCCGACCAGCACTCGTACGCCGCTCACGCGGTACTCCCCTCCCACGCCCGCCGGCCGGACGTCCCCGAGGTCATGACGGTCGCCGGTCGGCAAACTCATCGCTCGCTACGGGAATGCTTTCGGCTTCAGCAGGCAGAACTCATTGCCCTCAGGGTCGCGGAGCACCTGCCAGCTGCCGCCGTCGTACACGTCGTCCGCCCTTGTCGCCCCGAGGGCGAGGGTCTGCTCGACCGCGGCTGCGAACTCGGTGGTGAACAGGTCGAGGTGCAGCCGGTTCTTTCCCGACTTGGGCTCCGGAACCCGCAGGAAGTCCAGCACCGGACCTCCCGCCGGCCGCAGCCGGGCGTCGCCATCCCCGTCGACCTCGATCTCGCCGCCGACCAGGGCGGACCAGAACTCCGCCAGCCGCTGCGGGTCGGCGCAGTCGATCGCGACGACTCCAATGCCGACGACTGCGGGCGCCTGGGTGCTCACGTCTTTCCCCCCGAACGTGTGAGGACCCGAACCTACCGCCAGTCCCGTCGCCTCCGGAGAGGTGGACCGCCACGCAGGCCGGTGGGTCCATCGGCACCGCTGCGCGCATCGCCCTTGCCATCACCGCCACGGGCGCGTACCTGTCAGCGCATGCCTCGGTTGTCGGTCACCAGCCCCGACGCGCTGGTGCGCGGCTATGCCGCCGCCACCGGCTGGGCCGCGGCTTTGCTGGTGGCCGTGGCCGTCGTCTCTCTAGTCCTGCTCCGCCCATCGTCGAAGGAGTCCGAATGCCAGTCCGGCTAAACCACACGATCATCTCCGCCCATGAAAAGCGGGAGTCGGCGACCTTCCTCGCCGAGATGCTGGGCGTCGCCCCGCCCACGCCGTACGGCCCGTTCCTCGTCGTGCAGACGGACAACGACGTCTCGCTCGACTTCGTGGACGACCCCGGGTCCGTGCACCCGCAGCACTACGCCTTCCTCGTCGGCGAGGCGGAGTTCGACTCGATCCTCGGCCGCATCCGCGAGCGCGGGCTGACGCACTGGGCCGATCCCGGTCGTCGCCGGCCGGGCGAGACCAACATGAACGACGGCGGCCGCGGCGTCTACTGGGAGGATCCGAGCGGCTACTTCCTGGAGATCATCACCCGCCCGTACGGAGGCTGAGATGTCCTACCCCGCCGCGCGCTACCTGGGCGACACCGGAGAGGTGAGCGGCGCGTTCCGGCACTCGGATCACCCGCCCGAGCTGACCAACGCCTCCGGCGGCGGCGCCCACTACCTCGCGACCGGAGCGTCGACGGACGGCAACTTCGGGCTCTACCGCTGGGAGATGACCTCCTCGGGCAGAGCCTGTCGGCGGTGTCCCTCAAGGGTGACCTCGCCGTCCGCCTGCTCGAGGCCGATGAGCCGGCTGCCCGCGCGGAGATCCAGAGCCTGACCGACGTCGCCCGCAACGCCCTGCGTGACATCCAGGCGGTCGCCCGCGACGGGCATGCCGTGTCGCTGGGAACCGAGATCGAGGCGGCGGCCGCCCTACTGCGGGCCGCCG
>JAABUS010007630.1_pt1 | contig 12283 bp, 16 predicted proteins | sample 5560161 | NCBI WGS metagenome assembly JAABUS01 (sample SAMN10711885, study PRJNA513376) | rock metagenome | isolation source: Antarctica rocks | place: Antarctica: Victoria Land, Trio Nunatak nord | collected 2016-01-04 | reverse complement strand
CGATGTGCTCGTTCAAATTCAGTAATGCACAGAAGTTCTACGAGCATCTAGACGACTGCGTTCTCCGTATGGTGCATCAGGAAGGTCTGGGCGAAGCTGTTAGCGAGGCACACTTGCATGAAGCTGAAGCTGATTTCATTGTTGGGGATAAGTTGATTCGCTAGACTTTAGGCCTTGACAAACCTCCAACAGATGTCATTTCTTCGACCCGAGCGAAGCCTAAGCAACAATTTGGTGAAATAGCTGGGAAGCCACGCGTAGAAAAGGAGTTTACGCAATACTCGTCAATGAGAACCTCAAGCCCTTCGTCTGTATCAGACCAGTCTCGCTTTCGGAGTTTACTCTCCAGGCTTGGAACAAATTGGGATGCTATTGCAAACGCTATGGAAAATAAAACACCAATTATGGTACGCGGAGATCAAACAATGACCAATCACGTTATTTTCGTTCAAGCAACTAACATCTTTGTCAGGTCAAGAACCATTACTATTATTTCGTAGAACGAGATGAGAGTGCAGCGATCGAAGAAATTGCCCACCTTGCAGACATGATAAATGCAGACGAGAGAAGTCAGGGACAGTATATAGTTGAGGCCGCTAGCTCTGCGGAGAACAATCGTAAAACGTCGTCTCGGATGCCTTCGAGTCCGTCAGCCTCGGTTGCAGATGATAAAGCCGAATCTGACAGGACCATACGCAGTCGAGACGAAACTCTTCATTTGAATGCGGTCAGAGAGGAAGCGATGCCGTGGGAGGGGATTGAAGGAGAGCAAATTGAGAGCGAGGAGTTTCAGACGGAGCTTAAGAGGGAGACGCTTGAGGATTTACAGCTATTAAGCGAGGAGCTTGAGAGGATCAGGCGAGAAAGGATGAGAGGAATGAGAGATTAATGCTTGAGTTGAAGGACTTTGGGAGGAATCTGGAGAGACAGATAGCGAATATGTATGAGGACGAGCCTGAAAGATTTAAGCTTAAGATAGCGGATATTGAGAGGGATCTGAAGAGGCAGGAAGAGAATATTTAGGAGAAGCTTGCGAGGGGGGAGGAGGACGTAGCGTCTAAGATGCAGAAGCATGTGATGGAGGTTTTTCGGAGGCTAAAGCATGAAGTTGAAGAAGCTTTAGGAAACGGAATTTGGAGGGTGTTGCTGGGGCAGAAGGATGAGAATGCAGAGGGGTCGAATCCCTTTCTTTCAGACTAAAGTGGGTTTGATATATTAGTTGAACGATTAATTTCTCGCCTCCTCCCACCGCAAAACCCTGTTTCCTCGCATGAAAATCCCCGTTTCAACACACTCTCTTATCTCTTCTGCTATATCTTATGTTTTAACAGAAAAGTACTTGGCCAGTATTACGTACAGATGAATCACAACGCCGATGGGTTTTCTTGATTTGATGAAAGGGGAGGGGTGGGGATGGATATTGCATTCTTTACATAACATCTCAGTCTTTCACATTTTCAACCCCCTCTCATCCCCATCCGTACTCCGCTCCACCACATACCCTACAACCTCACTCCCAATAAATCACACACCCAGAAAACCACACGCCCATCTCCAGCGTTTGAACCACTCCAAACCAAGATATTCCCCCAAATCAACAAGTCAAACAAGTCTAGCTGATTGCAGAGAAACAAAAATTTTCTTATTTTAATATTGGGTGTCTTAGCAAGGATCTCTTGGTTGGCCAATCTACTTTATCTTACCACCCACAGCATCGGGAGCTTTACATTTACAGACCAAAGAATCTAAAACAAGGAAAATAGATAACAACTTCTCTATACCTCATCAGTAGTCGAACAAAAAAACACTGCCATTGAATCTCCAGCTTTTGAGACATCCAAATCGTCCACATCCAAATCGTCCACACTCAAAAAGCGGACAAAGTAATGAAAGAAAGAGTGAAGAAACAAAAACAACCAGTAGGTGATGACGAATTAAAGCAATCTCGATCTCGTCACGTATTGGCTGAGAATGAACGAGGAGTTCTCGGCCGAAAAGATGTATTTTTTTTCTAGACGCGTATCTAAAGGCAAGCATCATTCTTCAAAATCAGCATGAACATCGAAGCTCTCCAACCCCTCTTTTTTCTCATCCGCAACATCTCTTACATCTCATAACATCTTCACATCTTCACATCTTCTCAAATCTCTCAACCCTCTCAACCTCTTCAACTATGTATTCCGACCCAAACGCTACAAAAATCAAAAAAAGAGCACTGTACGTAGCAGCGAGACAAAACGAAGTCAGCAATCTCAATCTCACCATATGATACTGTAGAACACAACAATATTCACATCGAGTAACCATGTCCTTTACTTAATATCCAAACCCCCCCTACCCTCTTCCACCCTCATTCACCCTCTTCCACCCTCATCCATCCACCCACACTCATCTCCAACCCTCGCCCTCACCCTCACCCTCACCCTCACCCTCACCCTCACCCTCACCCTCACCCTCACCCTCACCCTCACCCTCACCCTCACCCTCACCCCCCCACCCTCACCCCCCCAACCTCATCCCAACAGTATCTATAAAAAAACGAGAAGTCTCACTTTGACGGCGATTATAATCTATTGATGTGGGAAAGGGGGAGTTTGGATATTATCGGGGGATGGATGTTGTGTGATTTCATCTACCTCACCCCACCCATCCCTTGGATTTCTACTACTCAAAACCCAAGATCCCCCCCTCCCCTTCCTTGCCCTTTCCCCTTCCCCCCCTCACTCCCCCAGCAAACCCTCCTCACTCAAAAACAACCCCACCAACTCCATCCTCACGTCCCAGCCCCCAGCCCCCAACCCCCACCGCCAAAACCCCACCATCCCACGCTCCCAGCACTCCACTCCACTCCACTCCACTCCACTCCACTCCACTCCACTCCAATCCATTCCATTCCATTCCATCCGCCTACTCCACTCCACCCGGAACCTTCGACCCGGGGCGCTGACTGTCTGTCTGTGGGTGGCATGCTAACTTACTGCATGGGGCCAAGCGAGTATTTTCCCAAAAAACAAAAAAATAACAAGAATCAGTGTTCTGGTGAAATGTCCAAGGTACCCAGATAGATCTAGTAAGGGACTAGTCGGTGGAGAATCAGGGTAGGGGGTTGGGATATCGGCGGCGTGGTCCAAGTATGCCATCGACCTTCAGTCAGGCCATCCGTTCTTGGGTTATTGGGCATTTAGCGTGGCAAATGCATGTTGGATATCGTCGTTCTGTCGGTGGACAGATTAGCTTCTGACAGTGTGCACTGGAGAGCATCTCATTCTTGGACGACAGATTGAGGAAGAGAGTGGCTCAAAGCACTCGGGTTATTCGGCATTCCTCAGCCATTGCTGCAAACAAAACCTTTTAAGATGACATTTCATTTCCATTAAAACCCCCTTTTAGCCCCTGACCTACCGACCACAATGCATGAAAGAGAGAAAAGGCTAGAGTAACACGAATTGAAACACCCACACTCGCTCGCTCGACTGCTCCTCCCGCAAACCATGAGAGCGAAACATCTCATTCCAATCTGTGGAAAACCAAATGCCTAATGTGACTTCCCCTACGCTCAAGAACGGACAGATGCGAATTTTAGTAAAGGTTGCTTGCTGGCGCCGAAGCCAGAACAAAGGTGAAAATGCGTAGGCGTGCCGCCGAAGTGTACGGATAAAGCCGAGATCCTTGCCGGTATGCCTGAGAGAGAGCCAGATGTGTAGAAGAGTAGAGCTAATCGTTGCTTTCGTAAAATTAGGGCCGAAAGTCTCGGTTCCATGTTGCAAGTATTCGTGACCAGCTCGGACCTTGCGTAGTAGGACCAGAAAAGCTCATCGAGATAGTGGCAGAGTTGTGAGCAAAGTAGATGAGATTCACCATGACCGTCAATGTACGGTTCGATGATGCACAAGCCGTATGCCGAAATGTATCCAATCGGAGGATCCTAACGGACCAGGTACTAGCGCGTCGTCGTCCAGTGAGATCCGCATATCGAATCTTGCAGATCCAGTATTTTGTATGGAGGATACTCCACAACATCCACTTATCAGAAGAAGTGCGTGTGCACCTTGGACAGTTCGTGAACTTCCATCTCCTGCTTCACAGTTAGGAAGACCGGCAAGTCATTGAGGTCTCTGGGCTTACCATTTTGAACGTGTTAAGCTCCTCCTTGATCTGCTGGGCCAGCATTGGCGTCAATCGGTTGCAAGTCGCAATTTCCCCTCTTCGGTCATACTCGCCGCTAGTCCATGTGTCGTGGAATTGTAGACGGGGGCTGAAGCTAATATTGCGAGAAGGGTTGCTCCGTGGCGTGCCAGGCATGCTCTTTGAGTCTCCACCAGCAAAATTTACTGCAACATTCATAAAGTACTCTTCGCCATCCAAATTGACAGAATCAGTCCTCCGATGGCCGAGGCGTGCATTGTTTCCTTCACCTGGACTATTGGGGGAGCTTGAGCGCGGTGAGTCGGTAAGGTGAGGGATTTGAGGGAGATCGAAGTATGCAGGTTTAGAATCGATCGGCTTCACAACAGGAGATGTGTTTCCAGAATCTGTGCCGCTGCCTGTTCAGTGTTAGATAAATATATCACTCGCGGAGCCGAGAGTAAAACCTACGCTTCAGAATGCCTTTCTTCACAGCAGCAAGAACTTCAGCCCGCTCCTTCTCGCCACCAACTATGCTCCGTCTTCCTCGGGGGATCTCGTTGAAATCGTTCTGCGCGGCGAATGGCTCCATGCCAGCACTTGCGGCGTCAATGGAATTCCTCTCGAGTTTGGGAAATCCAGTCCCGCCTTTGGCCTGTTCATGTGGGTTTGCATTAACATTTACTTTTTCCCGTTCGGCTTCAACTGTCACCATCGAGACTTGGGCTACACTCGGCTCAGGAACCGCAGAGTCGGCAGCGGGTACCCCCACAACTGACTTTGGTCGAAAGAGTCCAACCAACGAACGAGAACCCTTCTTCATACCCTTACCCATCTTCCGGATCATGACAGACGCAGAGGACGCAGTTGAAGATATTGAGAGATTATCGGTCGATCCAGTAAAGAAATGGCCCTGCCCAGAGTATATCCCTTCTCCAAGACCTCCTGCCTCTTGCTTTTGAACTATAGCCGCCTGTTCAGCCTCACGCTCATCTTGATAGCGATCTTTCCTCAGCTTCGCACGTTCAGCGGATGCATTGTTATTCATACTATTTTCTGCAGAGGCCTTTCTTAGCTCGGCAGCACTACCAAACGAAAACGCTCGCCGTAGCCTCGAGGATTTGCCCTCCTTCTTGGCGTCTTTCTTGTTGAGTGCTGCTAGGTGCTGAGCGGCGGGGCTCTCTGGGATACCAATTTGAGGTGTGGGAGACGAAGCAGAGGGATTGGATTGAACCGCAGCTACAAAAGCGTTCTTGTTCGAAGGAGCTTCGGGGCTCATTGGCATTGGTTTGGATAACGGAGAAGGATTCGTAAGCCTCTTGTTTGCATCTGAAGATCCACGAGGAGGTATATTGACGAGTTTCGCTTCATTTTTAGCAATGGGAGTAGCCTGAAGAGCTGTAGGATTGGCAGTGGCGACCGCTCCTTCTCGTTTGGTCTAAGAACTGATTGTTAGCCATCTGGTCGAATGCTGTATTAAACGTATGGAATGCAGCAGATCTTGCCCAACCAAATGACACAGCGAGATGGGATGAAGGGAAACATACCGAAGGTGGCCGTGAAGTAGAGCGACTGGTACTCGTACTCTCGGAACTGCCTTGACGACCATGCGATGACCCAGGTTTCTGCAATGTAGCAGGGACTTGGCCCTCTCTCCGCTCTTGTGGTGCAGGACTTGCAAGCATAGCCGCATAGGTCTTGGGTTGGGCAGACGGTTGTATAGGTGTCTCGGAAGACTGTGATGTGTATTCCTTGGCTTCTAAGCTACTGATGCTCCTCCTACGATATCTCTTCGCCTGCTCTGATGTGGATTGTTTGTGTAGATTCATGTCGTCTGAACTCCTGAGCGTAGCAGAGGAGCCATCACTCCCGCTTTGTGACAATGGCGATTGAGATCTCCGATATGGGGGATAGGTAGATAACGATGGTGTGCTACTGGATTGTGTTGGAATATTGTACAGGTGACCGACTGTGGCCATGCCTGAGCCGGATGGGAGAGCAGATCCACCTTGCGTTGATGCAGAGCTCGCCGACAACCCATGCGTCTCTGGTTTGCGGTTGTTACGGCGATAACGATCAGGTGAGGGTTTAGCCATAGTGGTAGAAGAGGCAGGGGTAGCTAGTGAAGGAGGATTAAGTTCGATGGATGACAATGGCCTTGGATTAATGTGCTTGATAGTAGGTGACGTGAATGACGTATCATCTCTAGAGCCCATCTGTTGCTGCGGCGGAAAAGTGTTCCCCAAATCTAGAGGGGAGGCCACAACCGCCGGTAGACGCGGCGGATTGGAGAAGGTGGGATTGGGCGATGCACTCTGTTGCGTAAACGACACCACCGGTGCAGATGTAGTTCGGTTCTCTTGACGAAGGTGCGGGGAGGCAGGATGTTGACGAAGAGGATTTCCACCGCTTGGCGTTACCGGCGTTGATGTAAACGCATATGGGCTGACTGGGGGCGTGGACGTGTGACCCCGGTAGTTTCCCGACGCCATTCCACCAACGGACGTGTTATATATGTTTCGCGGCATTGTCGAGTTGCGATGATGCTGTTGACTTGAAGATCCTGTCTGAAACGCATCGGATGATGATGGACGCGTCTGAAGCATGGTGATGGTTGATGAGGGTGAGGGGAACGACTGCACCAACGCAGCCATTATGCACGACTATAGGACGCTTGATGGACTTTACAAGCTATGTAAGGAGGCTTTGAAGTGGAAGAGGAATTGGCGGTAGGACTTGCGTGGACAGGTTCTTGATCGAGATTGAATGGTTGCCTGCCTAGATGAAATTCGAACATTAGCACCAGCGTGACCCCAAGAGTGGAGGGAAGAAATTTTAATCCACACAGGAAGATTCAGTCGTCGAGTCAAAGGTTTCGATAGGACTGGTTCTGACTTGCAAGTTCGACGTACGGCTTGTGGTGGCGGAATGGGTTCTCCAGAGTCGGTGGGCAATCAAAGTTAAGGTGACTACAAAGACAGTACAGAATAGAATTGGTCGTGATGTCGATGGCAGATAATGTTGTTGAAGTGGTTGAAAGAGTGAAGAACTTGACTGTACCGTGGTTCTCGGCTGCCGCTCAGGGTCAATGTGAACCAGAGGCCGTGAAGTAGACAATGTGTTCGTCAAGAACACGGGTTGTCTACTCAACACTCTGTACTCTTCATTCGAAAGTCCAGCTCACTTGAGAATCAAGTGGATGGATAATGAAGGGAGATTGAGGATCGATAGATGGTCCCCCTGGATCGTACAGATTACGGAGTTTGGGTAGCCAAGCGAAAGTTGTTCCGGAACACGGCAGAAAGAATGCTATGGTAAGGGGGATTGGAATGGGGGAACGTAATTTACAAGCGAGTAGACACCGTCAAGAGGAGGAAGAAGCTGGCAAAGGTCGTGAGGAGGGGACGATGGAATGAACCGTGTATCGTCGAGTGGTGACAGTGAGCAGAGGAGAAGATAGTCGAGCAGGGGGGGCCAATGGTGCACAGTTGTTCGTTGTTACTGCTAAAGAGTGCTAGTACGGAGGTACGGGATACTTTACCAAAATTACCAGTAGTGAGGTGGTGGAGAGACGCAGCGGCAGGGATCATGTCTCGCTACTGCCACTAGCGCATTACTGGCTACGGAAGGCGTCACTTTTGTCCACGACAAATGTTTTAACACGGCGTTTGTCTCTGGCGCAAGGCAGATGCTTAAAGGGGTGGCATCATGCCTAAGGTACCTACCTTATGGAATCTACGACACTTTCGGTCAACCCAGCTTCGGCTCCTACCGCCCATTTTGATCCAAGGACTTTCGTCGCTGGGAAGAGACACGGAATGTTTTTAACAACATTGAAAAAAGTTACTTTGGGAGACAGATGAGCACTTTGTCCCTTCGAGGACTGATTTTCCAACTGAGCCGCACAGACCGAATCCTTTGGCTTTTAATTGATGCGGGCAATCACGATCCACGAAGCTTATGCACTCACCCCCACTTTCGAAACATGCAATCTCGAGAGATCCACGCCGAGCAAAACCTCTGGTAGGACGATTGATCACGGATAGACCCTGATAAACTTCCTCGGCGCTTATCGTCGTGTTTCTGGTTGACGTCGACTGTCGCCTGTTCGCGATTCGCGAAGTCGCAGTGGAGAGATTAAAGTAAGATCGACTCCATAAAGTATGAATTGTGCTCTCCCTCGTCCTGGATAAGGTACCTTACCTTACTGTACAACTCATCGTCGGCATTTCTGATGTCCGTCGGAACCAGCGCCAACCAATGCACGGATCCAATGCTTCCTTCCTTCCCAACCAGGGCAACGTTCACATGTCAGCTAGCCCCGAACACGCCATCAACCGATAAGTCTTTATCAGCGCCCGCACATAAGAGCTTCTCCAAATCCTGATATGTACGAGTACGAGCGAGATTGGCAAACTTGAAATGGGATTCTTCGTTGTGCATGCCTGCAGAATGACCGTCTCAAAGGGGTGTCCTGCCTGCAGAACCATTTACGTTCTTCCTATTTCCAAGAGGGTGTACTGACTGAAGTCTGACGGGGCCAATAATAATAGACCTATCTTTTTCGATTAGGAGGCTGATGACGATGCAGAAAAGAAAGAAAACCACAACACCATTATAATTAAACAACTCAACGGATACTGCTACGGTACGAGTACCAAGGTACCAAAGCATCGTAGGGCCCAAATGCTTTATTCACTTAGCCTTTCCAATCTTTGTTCCTGAACCAGCTGATTGGTTTATTTGGTTTCCAGTTTCCAGGATTCCATTGGGGAGATTTGGGAACTTAGTCATCCCCCCCATTCCAGATTAGCGCACATCTCTCGGTTATCTACCCTGGCCGCATCTCATTGAATCCGTAGATCTGTCGACTGTCGTACGTACAGCAAGGTAGGTATGTAAGTACTGTATTATGGCACTAAGGTCTGATCAAACGTACCCTTAACGTTCCTAATAATCCGGGGTCAAGTCCTGATCTCCTGAGCTTCATTTTACGGGATATTTATCGTGGGGCTAAGGCCGAGGCACTCGGCGCAAATCTCCTTCCGGCTTTACCTTAATTGGATCGCTAAGCCTTCTGTGATCTATGGATGACGACAGCATCCGCTTCGAACAGCATGGAAGCGATTGCTACTCCGTTGACAATGCAGGTGGTTTCTCCACTGCTGTCGTATTCGGAATTGCAGTCAAACTTCGAAGTAGACCTGTTCCGTTACCACAGGAGTACATACTCTGGCCGCAAACCCCTTGATCCACGAGACCGTGGATTGGTCGCCCTCTTTGAAAACAGTGCAAAACCCTCGAGGGATCCATTGAGAGTTTCAGGATACAAACTAGAAGGCTTGGTCATGGACCCTTGATTTTCAAGCCACAAGCTCAAAGATTGAATAGTTACTTCACAGTCTCCGTCTTCTGTTCTCCAAGCACGGCATGATACAATCAAGAGCGTCATCATCTTCTGCACACCAAGAGGTGTCAAGAGTTAACACATAACAAAGCGATAGCCAGGCATGCCAGATCAACCATCAGCCTAAACGGCACTTTAGACACGAATCAAGATTAATCCTTTTCATACGTTCCGTTCCTCATCTCTTCTGGATCGCAGATGTATTACAATCAAACTCAAGTCAACGATAGAACTATATCATGAACAGCGAGTCTAATCATTCAGTTGAATATTCCTACTGATACCAGTTCTTCAACCGCTTCCGATACACAACATTCAATCCTCATCTTTACTTTCCTTTACTCTATACCTTCAACTCCTTCCGCCCCAGACATGTTATACATCATACATAAACATCCATTTCGCAACTATCTTAATTCATACAAGAAAAAAGCAAATCAGCTACGTCTCAATGAAGCCTCGATAACTAATATAACAATATTCAACCACAGCAAGCCACTCTCCCAATTTCACAATACCTCTTCTCCCTTCGCTTCCCCACATAGATCACCAGCACATATTCAAATTCAGTTCACAACAACTCATAGCTAGGCAGCTATCACACCACGTACCAGTATCGAATATAGAAAGCCTACCTTATATTGAACAGTCTTCTACACGCCTTTGCCAATCTTCCCAATCGCTCAACCTTGACAACCGACCTTCGTTCAACAGCTATACCCTCTCCAAAAACCACAGAAGCCTACTACTTCATCCCGAAATCCCTTCTTATTCCTTGCATTTCCATTCCCTTTAAAAAAAATCCCCATGTCAGTGCCTTTTTTTTCTATTCATCAAAACGAACTTCAATAGCCATGAGCAGAAGGCTTTAGCTATGTGGAAGAGGAGTAGATGTAGGTAGAAAGGTTCGTGATGCGTGCGTAGTAGGGGTTTCTGTGATGTGGATGATGGGGCGTTGGGACTTGGTGTTTCGATCTGTTACTAGGGTTGAGAGGGGGGAGGGGGTTTTGGGGGGGGGGGGGGGTGGGGGGGGGTCGTCTGGCAGAGTTGAAAGATGTTGGAAAACACAATGATGAGCTTTCGATGTAGTATCGGTTGTCTATATTGCTGGCTGCTGTTTACGTAGCTTGTATTTCCGGGTCTTCGGTTCCGATGATCGGATTTTCTTAAAAACTCGCAGCACTTGAATGTCCCTAGATTTCTCTTCTTCTTCTTATATGTAGCTATGTCTAGTTTCTTCTCCTCATGGGTCATATGTGGGACGTATGTATATTTCCGAAAAGGTGACAATACTTGCCGTGGGCGTCTCGTTATAGATCATGAACAAAGAGGGCATCAAATGCTAGGCGCGTGGCGCTAGTTGCTTGCTTCCGGGTTTCGCGACTTAAGCTGTCCAGCTCCTTTTTGGCCTTGGTGGTTCTTCTCCACGTCTCTCGACGGGGAGTTTCAACCTCTTAAGTATGTAGGACGTGAAACATTCCCTTCCCGCCCCACCAAACCGCAAAAACCATTCCCTAACCACCCCTTCCCCCCCACGTCCGTCTAAAACGCCTCCAGATCTCGCATCATCCACCCCTTCCCCACCATCACCGCATCACCGGCGCTCTTCCCTCCCGATTCCACTTCACCCGACTCCGCACCCACTCTACCGCCTCCCTCACGCCGTCCCCCCTGAGTGCACTCACCGGCAACACCCGACTATCCCTTACCCCCCCTCCCTTCTCCCCTTCAAACACCTTCCGCACCAGCCCTTCCTTAATACGGACCGTTTCCACGCAGTCCTCGCGGTCCTGTTTGTTGGCGAGGATGAGGATCGGGATGCCGGTGGTGTCGTGGGAGGCGAGGACGGATTCGAGCACCAGGCGGCATTCTTCTAAACGGCCTAGCTGCCTCGTTGATTCCATGTCTCCGTTTTCGCTCGCCGAGGTGCCTTCATCATCCGGGTTATTGCGAGAGCCCAAATCGTCCGGTTCCCCATCATCCCCGATGTCAGTACTATCAACCACAAAAACAATAGCATGACAGCTGCTATAGTAGCTCGTCCACAGCTTCCTGAGCGCGTGCTGCCCGCCCACATCCCAGATCTTGAGATACATGTCCGGCAGGCTAATCGTTGAGACATTCTGGCCGACGGTGGGGACGGTTTTTTGGGCGGTGGGGGGGGCGGAGGGGAGGTAAAGGGATTTGATGGTGGAGAGGAGGGTGGTTTTGCCGGCGTTGTCGAGACCGAGGAGGAGGATGGAGTACTCTGGGAAGCGAAGGAGAGTTAGAATGGTTGAACGTGTGGAGGGAATGGGGGAGGGGAGGGGAGGGGAAGTTACCTTCTTTGGAGGTAGCGTAGAGGTAGAGGGATTTGGCTAGGTGGTACATGGTGGATTTGCTGGGGAAGCAAGCTGAAGCAGGGGCCAGCAGCTGCTCGGGTGGATGTTAGTCCGGCATGTTCTGTGCGTTGAAGGGGACAGCTAATGTACGACGAGAAGCTTTGGGCAGGCCGGGGGCTTTTCCATGATGCGCTAGTGTTCAACGGGGTGCGGAGCGGAGCGGAAAGGGCTCCGCCCTGAGTTCTGGGATTTTTTTATCTATCTACACTGTTGTTTTGTTCCAAGAAACGACAGTGCATCTTGACTGTTGCTTTGATAGTCTCCCTTGCTGAATAGGCGCTGTCTGTGTGCTTAGAGCTCCTGAGGTCTTGGGATGTCACGACTTTTCATCAAGGCTCAGGGTTTAGACGTCCTGCTAGGAAGTTGGAGG
>JAABUS010007626.1_pt1 | contig 12288 bp, 16 predicted proteins | sample 5560161 | NCBI WGS metagenome assembly JAABUS01 (sample SAMN10711885, study PRJNA513376) | rock metagenome | isolation source: Antarctica rocks | place: Antarctica: Victoria Land, Trio Nunatak nord | collected 2016-01-04 | reverse complement strand
CGAGTTGGTGGGGGAGGGGGGGCGCAGACGCCGGTGGGGAGTGGGCAGGGGCAGTCGTATGGGTATAGAGGTGCGCTTGGAGGGGAGCAGGAGAGAACGAGTTCGCCGGGCGTGGGTGGGGCGGTGGGTGGGGCGGGGGCTAGAGGGAGGGTGGAGACGGGGGATGAGGGAGCGGTGGCGCCTGCGCCTGCGCCGGGGATTACAGTGCCGAAGAGGGAGGGGAGCGCGAGTAGGGGGTTTGGGAGTGGGAGGGCGGCGATACCGGCGTGGCAGATGGCGGCGAAGAGTAAGAGTGCGGAGGGAGGAGGAGGGTCGGATGCGGGGGCTTAAGGCGTGAGTGAGGGGACGTATTGCGAGATTCTTCATGAATGCAAGGCTGTGAATATGTCTTTCATTAATGTCGGTTTTGAGCCTGCTGCACGTGGCTATATATTTGCGCGATCCATTTGGAGCTTAAACAAGAGCTCTGAATGTTTCAGGTTTGCAATCTCTTTAATAAGATAGTACATCAGGTTTGCTGATATATTGGTAACGTTGTATAGATCTCCTATTCTCGAGAGACGTTACATGATCTCGAAGCGACGAGATGGTACATCACTATTCGTGGCGTTCCCTAGTTCAGTTATGTTTCTCCTTGATGGCGTTGGTAACAAAGGCAACACGTGATTGCGTCGGCCCCTTGGTCATTGTAGTCCTCACAGGGTACGGGATGGTTGTGGAAGTCCTTTTCTGTGAGGTTAGAGGACATTGCCCCTTGCATCCTTGCACACGATCCGATCGGCCTCCATGCAGTTCGTGAAAGATATGGTGTCTTTGACCCTCGCCGCCTCATCCTCATCCTTCAGACCGATAATCTCGATGTTTCCTGGGAGATCTTGGAACGGCCCAAGATTCTCACATACCTCTTCCACCATTCTGCAGCAGCCCAGCGCACAGTAGCATTCCTCGAAGTCGATCTGTAGGAAGGTTGCAGCAAGCTTCTTGCGCATGATCTCACATCTCTTCTCCCAGACTGCCGCCAACCGCGCTTCTGCAATGACATGGATTTTCGCCCCCAGGTCGGCTTCGATGTCACGCTTGGTGTGTGTCATTGCGTATACTGCAATTTCATCCTTGAATAACTCTTTGACGGATTCCCTGATCTCCCACGGATCCCAATGGATATCTCGCATGTCAAAGGTATAGCTGATGCTGTGGAATGGCGGTATATCAGGGATCTCAGGGTCATAGGTGTCAAGATGACCCGAAGACTTTGGGTAGTCGTACGATCCACAAGGTAGTACAAAGTGATTTTTCGGGCCATAGAAGACTGCGGACGCCTCGGCTTGCACAGCTTTGCTGACTCCACGCAATAGACTCTGGTTGACAGGGTTCGTCGAGTTCTTGATCCTCTCCCATTCGTCGTAACGTAGACGACGGTGACCGTTGTAGTCGTGTGCCTGTCCAGGCATGGTTTCATCGTCACGATCCATGTCCCGGTATGTGGAGAAGGAACGACGAGGCAAATTCATGTAATCCCCACAGCACAGGTCTTCGGCGTGGAGGTACACGATACCTGGGCAAAGCGCATGTTCGTAGATGATCGTGCGAACTTCTAGAGGCAGGTGCATGAAACCGTGGAAACTGGCCAAGGCGCCTTCTGGTGCACCGCTGCCCTCTGGCCGGTTCTGCGGTGCGTTTCGGGCGTCCATGTTGCGATTGACACCGATCAATTGGGAAAACCCGAGATGCCGGGATGCCTTCCTTCGTAGCTGATTGTCTGTGGTCCGGGGGGTGTTAAGGCACGGATGCGTGCACAGCTGCTTGTTCTGGAGCGTGGATGTGTTAGAATAGTAGAGGGTTGTGGAATCTGTCTAGAACGCCACGGAATTACCAGGGGAAACTAGGATAAACGTAGCGGAGACCAGAAGAATTGTGGATTTCTGTAAGATTGAACGTACGACACAGGAAGAAAAGACGAGTTCACGGGACGCCTAGGGGATAAGTTAAGTTCGCAGAGACCGACCGCCGTCAACTCATCGTTCCGTAAAGCCGTTTTGCGAGCGGCAGCAACATCAGGAACAGCTTCTCAATTTTAGGACTAGAAGAAAATGGAAGAGGTTTGTGGGATAGATACTTTATGGAGATATGATGAGAATGAGATATCAGAAGAAGCCCCACATGGTTCGTTCCTTACCACCACGGCTGCCTGCATCTCGCGGGATGTTCAGTTGTATATGTTGCTCCAGGCCCTCTAGTCACTGGAGTTATTGTAATGGAGAGAAATCCACAAGTAGTCAGACTGGCACACCTTACCGCACTTGTTCTCCTGACACCTCCCGGGTTAATCTCGGGTGAATCGTATGCACTTGAATTCAGGGGTCCTTATGATTTATGAAAGCTCCCTTCTTCCCTGGCTGATCATACTCTTGCATGTGAAGACGTGTGTATTTCGACAATTCTTCTCAGTCACCGACTATGTCTTGGTTCTCACTGCTACCTGCACATCTGACAGTGATAGAGACATGGCTGATACGGTTCTTCGTAAGTTATCCTTAACATGGTGTACTAGTAGCTGTAGCTTACTGTTCCATCAGCTTCTCCTCGGTGTCGCTACTATTGGGCCATGGGCTGTCATGATCGTCTATGACCTACTTCTGTACATCGTCCGCTCAATCACCTACGAGATACCCCACTTTGGCGGCAGGGCCCGCGGTAGACGAAGACCCAGAGCTCCTAGCCTCGCAGAACGGCCAAATGGACGGCCAAGGTCCTTCAGTATAAGCGTACAGTCTCCGACCAGCGGTAGCGAGAATGAACAGAAGAACGTTCTCCGGGAAAGACTTCGGGATTCACCTGCTCGGGACGAAGATTGAGGACCATGCTCTTGGTGCCCCAGCTGAAGGAGACGAAATCGTGGAAGCTCAATGCTTGATATACCCTAGCAATCGCTGTATCACTTGGCCTTCAACGGACAGATTCTTGTCCAGGCACCGAGGCGCAGTAAGAGAACCCGCCAACGCAGTTATTCGATTTCGGTCAGAGCAGCTTCCTACGGCCCTAAGAATGATGTGCTCTCTCGATGACGTTACAAAGTGCAGAGTCTGGATAACAGAGGAGGTTGGGCGTTGCTCACAACAACCCGACCGAGCAACATCCTTCACGGTTTTCGGAGCCAGTCTGGTTCCAGCGAATCTCAACCCGGAAAAATTAAAGCATTGCATCTTCAGTCTGCATCCCAGTTTCTGCGCCGGTATAACATATCGTGGACGTAGACAGTTACACAGATGCTGCCCAATGGTCCAGACACAATCTTGCATACACAGTCTCCATATTGTTCTCTGACCGCGTTATCAGTCTTTGCAGCAACGCCTGGGACCTGCAAGCTGATCAATACGAGTCCCAGAAAAGGTAAAAGCTCCAGTGACCAACAAATAATCATTCTCCACGTGCGGTCTAGTTGCAATTGCGACCTGACTCCTCTTATGCGATTTCTACTGTTGTGGCACCCTGCAGATATCCGGTGCCCGAGCCACATCATCTCTGAAATGCCCACAAGCTACCTTTGACCTGTGGATCAAAACAGTTCCATATGTCTGGCCTGTTACTGCGCTACCAAGCGCGACGTTGAGCTGCCACCTTACACCACAAGAGGTTGTTTGCCACACCACAACACGAAAATGTTTGGTGAGCTGGCAAGCCACAAACACTTCTCAACACTCGTTCGTTGGCTCCGGCGATTCTGCAATTGCGTATGCAGATGAAATCATGGTCTAGAAGATGTATTCCGCCTCACATTTATTCTAATCGCCGTTTCCCTTCTTCTTCCACGATTTAATCAGCATTTCAACGGTTTCTTGAGCTCTCCCAAGAAGTTTATTCTAAATTGGTCCTGGTAGCCATGATGCACGCTGCTCTCGACAACCGGCCGTTCAGCCCTGGAATGGAGTCTCTTCGCTCACAGCAGGATCAATATCGTTCGCTTCCAGGCACCCCGTTGGGGATCGATCGCCGAGCACTCGCTACGATGGATATAGTACCTGCGCTGAACCACTGCCGTTCTCTGCTGCAAGAGGATTATTTTTCTGGCGGCCCTAGATATCCTCCAACCATGAGACCGAGATCACCCTATCCCGCGATGGCTGAGCTTGACCAGGACGGACGGTATCTCACTGGCGGGATGCACGGGGACATGAGTCCTGAAAGATTGGCTGATAGAGTCTGCCGGTAGGTGTTCTTTCGAAAGATCAACCCAAATATCTGACAGCGGATTCTCAAAAGCACAAATCACTCCGCCATTTTGGGCAATCTCCAAGTCCCCGGCGGTGCCCAATATGCGAAAGTGATTCCGCATATGTGCGAAGACGGCCGCTACCCGAGCGATTTCCAGACCCCAAAGACAGTACAAGCGATGAGAGTCCTCGACAGTAAGTCTCCCGAACACGTACCTCGTAGCTCCTGCCATGAAGACCAATTACACTTCGTAGTGTCACATTCTTTGCCCTCCGCTCCAAGCTGTCGTTTGCTCATGCAATACTCATCCAACCTTACTAAAACCGTTCTCACAGACACCCAGCTGGACCGGATCCTGTTAGCTTACGGTCTACAAACCGACCACAACGCCCTGAGGCGCTATGGGTCCAGCGAGATGACGCACAGCAGCACCCGTGTGCGCAATATCAGACTTCACACGCTTTGGGAGTCCCTGGGAGCGTATAAATTGGTCGACTACGACAAGATGAAGAAGGGGATGATTTGAGGACAGCCCCGCAAATAAACCGTCCATGATAAGCAATAGGAGGTGGCCAGTAGGTATGACGGTTTAGGGAGGTCATGATGAGTATAGAATGCGCATGGAGTGGGATGTGTTCCCTGTCGGGGTTTCCAGCTTCTTTTCTGCCCTATATCCAGATCACGCTTTCACGAGCTACACTGGGTTTTTGCGTCTTAGCGATATGGTGGCGACGGTTGCCGGCTTTTGTACCCAGCATCAGACAATTGTAGCTTCTCTGTCAATCTTAGATTAGGACTTCCATTGACCATGTTAATCGTGGCTCTCACTAATAACGGAGGTATCGTGCTACATCTGGTGGAATGGGAAACGGTGAGGGGTCCTCGAATTGAGAGCTAGTATATATGTGGATTCTTCGGTCGGTGTTTTGGTTGGTTATACTACTTTATGCTGCCTCAATCAAAGATCTTCGATGTTTGTTGAGTCCATTGGAAACCGGCAGTACTACCATGCATGACCTACCTTAGAAATGTTGCATTAATTGTTGTCAATCAGTGGCGGTAAGGTGCGAGAACTTTCAAATTATTTCCATCTAGGGTTGAAGTAGGCTTGGAGTACGTCATCGCTTTCTGTTCTTTCCCGGCGCGCTTGGCTTGAGTGGACCTTGTAATCATGCGGCTCATTCCATTGACGACCGGAGAATTTTCTTAGAACATCAATCCCTGCAGCTTGTCTACACGCGTGGTAAGAGCTAAGAGACTGGCAATTGTAACTTCGCCAAACTTCACCAGCCTTTTCAAAGATGCCGACTCTGAGAGTATCTCCATTGCTCCGGTCTTTAGCTGCTCACCGTCAGACATACCGTACACCGGCCGCCTTTCAATCTCTACAACAACACCGAGCGTACGCCCATGAGTCATCCTCTTACGGCGGAGGAGAAGGAGACCCGAAGGGCGAAAATCCACAGGAGCAGGGATCGAACCCTTCTGCAGAGCTAGAGCACCCAGGCCCTCCCCCACCAGAGGCCGGTCAAGGCACCGGAGGAGGTCCTACAAAGGCGTACGAGGATGGGCAGAACACGCAGCAGAACGAGTCCAGCGGCGGTCAAAGCAAAGGATCGTCAAGCTCGAGCGGAGGGGTTAGTGGAAGCCCACAGCCAAAGATTCTGCGCGAAAATAACCCCGAGCACAGCGAGGACGTGAAGGCGCATAACGAGGATATGAGGAAGCGACATGACCGAGCAGATGAGCCTGTGGAGTCTGACGGCAGCGATCGCGTTGGCTAAGGCTTCTGGAGTGGTGAGTGCTTTATACAATTGATTTTCTGGCGTAGAACATGGAGCTAATGGTGCCAGGTCATGGTGGGGCCGACCGAGAGCCTTAGATGGATTGAGACGGGTGGAAATCTGAGCTTTGTACAATGGAAAAAGGGTTTTCCAATCACAGGACGATTCATCTGCATTGGAGGCATAGTGTTGTACGATTCTGAACAGGGATTAGCTGGCTTCTCTCAAGAACAATTGGTCTGTTGTGGTCTTGTGCTTGTCTGTAAGTCGCCTTGATCATAGCTTGCCGGTGTGCTTCTGATCATCACATGGCTTTCTTGACGACTACGTTACCTTCCTCTTATTTGCTCGAATAGGATAATTCCTAGTTGAAATAGTGCCAAGCCTGGTAGCCTGGGTGTGACGATGAAGTCCTAGAGTAAAGTAGATTGCGATAATTGGCCTCACGGACCTCAAGAAAGGCGATAAGACAGGTTAGAACAAGGCGCTGCATGACGATTGTGCAACTCCAGCTTCAATTGCTGAACTCTGACGGCAGAATTAAATTGCTGGTGTTGTCACTGCTCTGGTTACGTCAGAGCTCCTCGCTTCGCGCCCAAAAGGACCCTGTTTGCGCGCTTCAGAATCCTCACAACAACATCACTCCCCCTCAGACTACTTGGAACCCGTGAGTTTATACGACAACTTCCGTTACACTACGCAACTGACAAAGCTGTTGCAAGTAGTATTCCACAACATGAGGTTCTCACTTGCCTCCGCTTTGGTGGTAGCTCTAGCCGCCGAGAGCACCGTTGCCAGCTCCTGGTGGTCCGGCTCAACTGGCAAAGCAGGTCAGTCCTCTCACTTCAGGTCGTGCTCGATCTTCACAAACCACTCTATGCTCTCATCGTTTCACCGTAAGAGGTGGTTGGGGTCATTTTAGAAAAGTCGGAGCTCTACGGCTACCTGTACAGTAGCTCTCCTTATCGAGCTCTCTATTTACAATGTGCCTGTCAACTCCGTTAGCGACTAATATATCCCATTAGCTTACAACAAATGGCATGAAAGCGAACTCGAGCGCTGGCTCGGTGACCACAACGTCCCATATCCTACACCTGCAGATCGCGCAGATCTTGAGAAACTCGTCAAGAGCAACTGGGATTCCAAGGTTGGGTCTCCATATAGTGACTGGGAGCCCGCTCAGCTCCAGTCGTATCTCAAGTCCAAAGGTCACCAGGTCAAGAAGGGTACCGAATCGAACAAGGACAGCCTCGTATCACAGGTCAAGGGATATTGGACCGAGAGCGCAGACTCTGCCTCAGATTCGTATCACAGCGTGAAGGACTGGGTTTTTGATGGGTCCTCCAATTTCCACTTAGATCAAGTTTGATGTACTGACATCTTTTACGCAGCTGGACCGATTCGCAACTGAAATCCTTTCTCGATAAGAACGGAATTCCAGCACCCCAGCCGCGCAAGCGTGATAGCCTCTTGGCTACAGCTCGTCAGAACTACGATTCAATTGCCAAGAAGCTTGATCAGACAGCTCACTACCCCGGCAATTGGCTCTACGAGACATGGACCGAGTCGGATCTCAAAGAATTCCTCGACGAACGCGGAGTTCCCGTTCCACAGCCTAGCAGTCGTGACAAGCTCATCGCCTCTGTCCGTCGTAATTCACGTCTCTCTGCACAAAGCATGAAGGATGCCAGTGCGTCTGCGTCTGCTTCCGCCAATTCTGCAAAGCAGAGTCTAAGCGACGCCCTTCTCGACTCTTGGAGCGATAGCCAGATCAAAGACTGGGCTGACAAGAACGGCATCAAAGTTCCTCAAGGTTCCAAGCGTAATGAGCTTATCGCACTTGCCAAGAAGCACCGAAACCAGTTGACTGGCGACGACGTCAAAGAGTCTGCCGTCAGTGCCAAAGACTCTGCTGCCAGTGCCATGGGTGCCGCTACATCCAAGGCTGGCAATGAATTTGCCAAAGCCACCGATCAGGCTTCTTTGAAGACCCAGCAGACTTTCGATACAGCTGTTGGGACTTGGAGCGAGAGCCGTCTCAAGGCCTTCCTTGATGCTCGTGGCGTACACGTACCCCAGGCTGGCAACAAGGACGAGCTTATGAAGCAGGTTCGACTCAACAAGAACAAAGCTACCAGTGGATGGTCTGCATGGACTTTCGACACATGGAGCACGGAGAACTTGAAGTAGGTCTTTGCGTATTAGCGATTGACAACCTTGCTAACATGCGCAGGAAATGGCTTTCTGCTCAGAACAACAAGGCTGCCAACAAGGCGGGCGCATCCCGTGATGATCTCCTCAAGCAAGCTCAAGATAGCTATGCCAAGGCCTCAAAATCCGGTGGCACCAGTTACGCTTCCGTAACGTCATACCTTGTATCTGCCACCGACGCTGCCAAGGATACCACCTTCGATACCTGGTCCGACTCCGAGTTAAAGTCTTACCTTGACTCATACGGCGTCCCAAACTACCAGGGTACCAACACCAACGAGTTGAAGGCCATGGCCCGCCGCAATTCCAACTACTTCCGCTACGGTTCGCCAACTGCACCGCAAGGAGTGTTCGGCAGACTGCAGAGCTCGGCCCAATGGGTCCTTGATCAGCTCAAGATCGGCGCCGCCAGTGGCAGTGAGCAGGCAAGCTACCAGGCGGAGAAAGGTGCCGATGCAGTCAAAGAGGGGGCCACGCAAGCGACCAACCGTGCCCGAGAGTCTGCGCAGAAGGCTGGTGACGCCGTCAAGGAGGAATTGTAGGGCATGAGAAGAAGGCCCCGGGGAGCGCCAAGGATGCAGTCGGACAGGGAGGATGAAAAGCGGTTGAAGCGAGCGAGATGAGTTTGCGTTCAGCCAAGCGTGGATACAGAGAAGTTGTATTTTTATGGCAGCGAGCAAGTTTAGCCAATAGGTAGCAACATAGCCAAGACTGATGAGTGCGCTCGGTGGCCCGTGATGTGACTGATGCTGGCTTGCTTCGAATCTACCGCACCTGTAGCAACATGGACACACCATCTCCGCTCTCCGAACCGAGCTGGGCATCTACAAGGCAAAACAAGGTCTCGTATTGAGCCGCTCCTGCAAACCAAGACTAATGCAAACAACGGTTGAGGTTGAAGATATTCGAATCGCCGGGCACCTTCGCCCTGGGCCGGGACCCAGCAATCTGTTTCGCGGCTATAGCCTTGGACCTCTCTCCTCCGCAAGCGATACCAAAAGGCCTGTAATGGCCGATCATGGCGTCTTCCAATCGAGATGTCCCTCCTCTCCGCCTTTCCAGTCTGCACACGACCCGGGCTTCCGCGACGGATTGTTGGAAGCCAAAGTCACGACAAGCGGTCTCAGTATCAGACCGAAAGAGATGGAGAGACTTCGTCTGCAGCCTGCACGTTTGCATCGATGGTACCTTCTCGTGCATGATGCATACCGTATGCGGTCCCAGAATAGGTGGCCATGGACGCCCTCAAGGGCTCAAGGCCGGTGGGTGGGTGGCAGGACTTGCTTCTTCCGATGATCGACTGGGGCCGCCAGGGCTACAGCTTCTAGTCTAGGAGGCGTAGGTGAACCAGGGACCAGGGTACTGCGTAACAGACCAGGCCGAACACCCGTTCTCGGCTCTTCCCCAGATCTCCAGGCTACTCCAGGTTCAACCTCTGCCTCCTCCGCTTCCCCTTAGCCTGCCCGGCTTGCTTCCTTGTTCCACCTCCCTTCGTCGAGGTCCGAGCACAGTCGTGAGCGCTCTCCACCCGCTCCAGCATCAAATCATCACTCAGCAAATCCTACGGCCTACAGGCATTCGGAGAATTTCTTTCGTACCTTAGCCTCGATCACCGCCTTTAAGGCCACACCGTCTCTTCCCGTCCGTGACATCTTGCCTGCTTTGGCTAGCAAAGTGCCGTCCGTGTCCTCGCGTGGAGTTTGAAGAGCGGAGAACCATGACGGTTGCCTTCATACCGCTCAAAGGATCTAACGAGTCGGAGCGGAAGTGGAGACGTCAAAGATGATTGCTATACATACATCTATATCCGTCATCATTGACCCAGACCGCTGCCACACATCCATCATGCCCGCCGTCACTATGCCTTCCTACAACTCCTCTACCGTCTCTCGAACATCCAAGCCGTCAAGTAAACCCGTCGTCCTCCATCTCGGCGATCCTGTCAAGTATAATACGGAGCTATATGACCACCTCGACTCTCAATTCGACATCATCAACCCATCTGCTTCCGACTTGGAGCGCCCAGCTTTCCTGAACCACCTGAGAAACAAGGAATGGGGAGACTTCGTGGCTATTATGCGCCCGTTCTGGAACACTGGCGGTGAGATGGGTCGCTGGGATCGGGAGCTCGTCGATTTGCTGCCCAAGGGAGTCAAGGTCTACGCCAGCGCCGGGGCTGGCTATGACTGGGTTGATACGGATGTTCTGGCCGAGCACGGTACAATCAAGCTTCTTATTTGTTGCCTGTCCTTTGATCTTGCGTCGCATATCGCAGCTTCGTCCGACATACAGCATCAAAGACCCCAAGCTAAACGGGAAGCATAGGAATTCTCTACTGCAACTCTCGAGGCGCCTCCACCGAAGCCGTCGCCGATATGGCCTTGTATCACATCATCTCCGTTTTTCGATGTATGACCATCTCCCACCTCGCCGCTCGCTCTCTTTCCGCCGTCCAGTTCAACGACGCTCATTACAACCTCCCAGTCAGATCGCATAACCCTCGTGGCCATACGCTCGGCATTATTGGTCTAGGCGATATCGGTTTCGCCATCGCCAAGAAAGTCGAAGCCGCATTGGGTATGAGAATTCTGTACAATGACATCGTGCGCAAAGAACTACAAGAACAGGAAGTCTCCGCGACGTTCTGTCCCAATCTGGAAACAATGCTGTCCGAATCCGACTGCGTCCTCATCGCCACGCCCTTCGCCGGCAAACAACTCGTTACTGCCGACCTCCTGAGACTCTTCAAGCCAGGTTCACGCCTCGTGAACATAGCACGTGGATCTCTTATTGACGAGGATGCGCTAGCCGAGGCATTAGAAGAGGGAAAACTCACTGCGGTAGGCATGGATGTACATGCCCAAGAACCGACTGTCAACGAAAGGCTGGCCCAGAATTGGAATGTAACGATGACAAGCCACAACGGTGGCGGAGCTTTCGAGACAATCGTTGGGTTCGAGAGACTGGCAATGGAGAATGTGGATGCGGTGCTGAACGGAAGGGAACCGCTCTCGGCCGTCAATGCATACTTGATCCATGCGCAAAATGGCACTGGCCCTGTGAACGAAAGTGATACGCATGGCAGCCATAACGGGACTAATGGATATACGACGAATGGAGAGCACGTTAACGACCACCCTGAAGCGGCACAGGACACCAATGGCCATATGACGAATGGACACATGACGAATGGACAGCTCGTTGTAGACCACAACGAAGCCAGACAGGACAACGATGGCCAGATGACCAACGGACACGCTACCAATGCGGGACATGAAGGCGAACGGCAAAACGGCACAACTACGGATGCCCGAATCCAGAACGATCAAATGAGGAACACGCATACGAGCATCATCGGCGGCGTCTAGCGTCTGTCAATAGCGAAAAACATCGAGAGACCTGACCACTTTTTCCAAGGAATCATCAAGACTAGGATGGCTTGTCCAGGCACCACAGCTCGAATCCATGCAACAGCACCAACACCCTACCTAACAGCACCAGTATATGTTCTTCATCCCGAGGCACTAGCTCTCTCCGTCGAATCCCCGTTGCACTTTTTGTAGGTAAGGTAATAAAGAGGGTGGTGTTCACGATATCACACACCACTGCACATAGGGGCGGCATTCTCGATATCTATTCCCTTTCTTTCGCAACGTTCTCGCAGGGATTCGCGGGTTTGTTCTTGGGATACCTGGCGGCCACATCATTTCCTACATCTGCGCGGCTGCAGCGCTACTCATTCTACGCTCAGCGCTCCTTTCATGACTCGATGTGGGTGTGGGGTTGTAATTACATTCGTCCCTCCGGAGCTACATAGCAAATGGAACACCCTTCCCTCCATCGTTTTCCAAAGTCGTAGCTCCCACCCAAGAAGCGCTCGCTCTCCCCTCCCTCCCTCTACCTCCAACACCACAACCAATAAGAAGCCCCCCCAGACACGCACCATCCCATCCGCCGGTCCTCCGCCCCTCAGCCCTTATCATTTGCCCGAAAAACGGGCACCCATCCGATCCAATGCGGCGAGTATCGGATATCCTTCCTCCCAAAAGCACAACATCCTCCTTCCTTCCTTCCCTCGACT
>JAABUS010007625.1_pt1 | contig 12289 bp, 13 predicted proteins | sample 5560161 | NCBI WGS metagenome assembly JAABUS01 (sample SAMN10711885, study PRJNA513376) | rock metagenome | isolation source: Antarctica rocks | place: Antarctica: Victoria Land, Trio Nunatak nord | collected 2016-01-04 | reverse complement strand
ATCTGAGCGAGAAAATCATGACTGAATCGACGTTTTTGCTTTGTTAATAAATCTCAAGATCTTCTTGAGTTGCAAAGATAGTTAAATAAATTTTCTTTTTCATTTGTTGAAGATTTCAACTATGATTCTTATCATAAATACTGAGTTTGAAACAAGACAAAGACTGAATTGACAAAGTTGCATAATGTAATTTTGATATACTAGATAAAATAAATTCAAGATTCAGAAAGTTATCAATTTTTCTTAAAATGATGCTAAACACTTTAATGTTTATGTCATGAGTAATTTTGTCAAAGCATTGAGCTTTTAACTCAACTATGTTAAGTTGTATAAAAGATTGATCACATTAATCTGCTTGAAAGATAACAGAAGTTTTAAAAGAGAAAGAAATTCAACACTTAATTTTAAAAAAGTATTCTTTTTGAATAATTTGAAGAATATGACTAGAGATTTCTTCTTTTAAACAATGAACAAAACTGAACAAAACATGTTTCTTTGAAACAGATGAGAAACTGAGTTGCTTCTTCTGAGTAAACTGAAGATTAAATTACTTCTGAAAAGTGAACTGAGTATTGAATGATTTCTTTTGAACAATTTGTAAACTAAATTGCTTCTTGCAAATGAATTAAAGATTGAGTTGCTTCTTGCAAGTGAATTGAAGATTGAATAATTCTTCTTGAATGATTCATGAACTGAATTGCTTCTTCTGAGCAAACTGAGAACTAAGTTACTTCTTGCAAGCAAACTGAATTGAAGTTACTTCATTAACTTTAAGCGAAATATTTTCTTCTGATCAATTGAAATCATAAATCTTGACTGAAAATTGATAATAATGCTTAAGACAGAAGAGAAAAGACAAAGTAAGACTATTATGTTCAAAATTAATGTACATGAAGTGATGATAAAGTCATGAAAGACTTATGATGATAAAATACTGATTTAATTCAATAATATAAAAGAATAGTCTTTCAACATGTTCATTGAGAATTATTGTGAACTCAATGACATGAATAATGTCATCAATTAAAGCAACTTGATCATCAAATTCTTAAAGTCTGCAAGAATGAATTAACAGATGCAAGAAAAAATAATGTTGTTGCATGAATGATTTATTCATAAAGACATAAACAAAAACATTATTGTTAATCAGAGCAAAAGCAGAAACTTTAAATTGAGCTTGACGAAAAATATAAAATACTATCATGTGATTATCTTTGAATGTTGAATTGAATTCAAAAAGTTTCAAAACAGATTTAGCGAAAAACTTTCTATATGATTAAAGTGAAGATGAAAAGATTGATGCTAGTAAACAAGATGATATATATACAGATTTCTGAACATGACTTAGCTCAGAAACTAAACTTTTCTTGAATACAATGAAACTTCTTCATTTATGCTGATGATGTTGTTGTTGTCAACGTTTATGATATGCAAAGTGAAGAACTTCTTATTTAAACATTCTTTAACAATTTTGCTTAAATGTTGCAATTTGCAGTAGTAACACAGCTTTCACTTGTTGCAAATTTTCTTAATCTCAGAAACAATTAAAGTCTTATCTTGAATGATGATAATGACAAAGCTTAGATTCATTGACTCATTGAGAAATGAGAAAGAAAGAGATGAGAATACTGTTGAAACAACAGTCACAAAAGTGATAATTCTAGAACTTAAAGAATTACTAGTTGATACAGAGACATTCTTGACTTTGATGAGTAAGACAAAGAAGAAGACAATGAAGTGAGATTGATGATGCTTAAGCTGTTGAAGCTTTTCGTTGATTTCAAAGAATGCTTGAACTCATTGATAAAAGATAAATGATTGAATTTCATTGAGATTTTATCAGAAGAATGCAATAACTTAAGTGATATAACTGATATTATATTTCATGCAGTCAATCAATGAAAAATCTTTCATCAAGAAACATTCTTTCTTCTGATAAAAGAGATTGTAGTAATCAACAAAGCTATCTGTGTCTTGCTTCAAAGTTTCGCGAAAATATAGTTAAACATCTTTCAACTTGAAAGAATTGTTGCAGCAATGATGCAACTTATATCATCAATCTGCAAAGATGAGAATGATACAAAGATCATTGACTTGATATTGACTCATTAAATTATGAATCTTCTTATTTATGATGAATCATGACTCAATATAAACAATCTTGACTTGATTAAAGAAGTAATGATCATCATTTATATTCATGCGTTGTATCAAACTCTGCTCTCAGACATTTAATTGATCTTTGTTTCTTTCATATTTAAATATATTGAGAAGCTTTTCAAATTTAATGAAGATTGAAGCAGCAACAGAATTTGCAAAGACTTGAATGATGAAGAAAGATTAATTATGCAAAGTTTATGCAATGATCTGAGCTATCATCACAAACGACTGAGAATTCAATTCTTGATAAACTGAAGAATTAAAAGTGATGAATGAAAATGAAGTGATGATGTCATGTTGTTGAACTTGATTTTAAAGCTTGCGCATTGCATGAAAGACTTCAACTGAGTTTTCAATTATACTTTAAGTGAACTGTTCAGCAATATACTCATCGTTGATTGAGAAATGATGAGATTGCTTCATTTGAGCAAGAAGATAACTAGATGAGATTTGAATGTATGAAAATGTTGCAAGAAGTGTAAATCTTTCATAATGTCAAAGACTAAACTAAATCATAGATTTTATTAATATAAAGAATTGATTATTATATTACTTGAACTAAATACAGAACAATACATCAGATAATGTATAAGATGAAAGATAAGAAATGAAAGAAAAGAATGAGAATTCAACTTTTATATACATGAATCAAGTAATGTCAGAACTGAGCAGCAGTTTTATGACTTAAAATTACAAAGACACAAAACAGATTTTGATGTGATTAAATTAAAATGATGATGATTAAATTAATGACTTAGTTTAATGAATTAAGACTTTCTAAAATATTAATGACATGCTTTATGCTCTAGATTGAAATGATGATTTGACATCATGATAGTCAATCACATTATTATCTTTGTATGCTGATGCTTGATCAGCAATAGCGACAGTTTGTATGTATTATCAATCATCTTGTTTATTGCTTCATTTTTGAACATTTTTGCATGTTTTATCATTTAATGCAACTTCAGCGTGACTTTTTAAAAGTGAATGTTCTCATGTGCAGTTTAAATTCATTGCAGACGTGTTTGATTTCTTGTTGATGTCATGATTTTCACTGTTTTTAGAAAGATCTGACTATCACTGTATATCTTGTATATCTTTTTGTAACTCTCTTGATTTACTGTTGCTACATTTGCAAGATGTTTCGCTTTTGCAATTAATTTCTTCAGTTTCTTATGATGAGTAATGATTAAAATCAATTTTCTCAATCTTTTATTTAACTTTCAATTAACTTTCATCATGATTGCTGTGATGTTGTTTTCACTGTTGTTATCATTCAAGTAAACTCTTTGTTTCAATGTAAATGTGTTAAGACTGTGTTTCTTTATTGACATTTTCTTGTTTACAACTATAATCATCTTCAATGACTTCATTCAGAAAGATGATGTGTAAAAATGATTTCACTTCATCTTCATTCATTTAAAAGTTTCTTTCATTCACTTTTGCTTCAGCTGCAAAGATGTTTTGCATAGTTTTGATTTTTAATCTCTTTTTGATATCAAGTTGTTGCAAATTCAATGTATCATTGCTTTAATAACTTCATCTGATTTTCAAGAATTCATGTTTATTATTGATCTTTGTATCAGCTTTTATAAATGAATATTTATTGACACTGTGTTTATTTCTACTTGTAGAACTTTCATTAATATTGCATGATAAACATTAATGATTTGTTACAATATTCTTTCTTGTACTAATCTTAGCTTGACATTCAGATTTTTTCGATGACTCTTCATTTCTTATGATGTGTATCATATGATGACTTCGTGACTAAGCAGAAAGTATGTCATCACGAAGTATATTTACTTTCTCATTGTCATTGATGAATCTCAAGTAAATTCAATGATTATCTGCATGATTTTCTGTTTAATCATCAACTTTGCTTCAACATGATACATGTAAATCATTCATTTTAGTTTAAAGTTAAGTTGAATTCTCAAAACTCTGATGTTTGATTTTGAATCAATCTGATGTTTTATCAACTTTAAGCTTTTGTTCATATTTATCATGATGTCAAATCATCATCTCAGTTTAAAGCATAAAGCATGTCATCAATATTTTAAAAAGTTTTGATTCATTGAACTAAATCATTAATTTAGTCATCATCATTTTAGTTTAATCACATCAAAATCTGTTTCATATCTTTGTAATTTTAAATTATAAAACTGCTGCTCAGTTTTAACATTACTTAATTTATGTATATAAAAGTTGAGTTTTCATTCTTTTCTTTCATTTCTTGTCTTTTGTCTTGTACATTATCTGATGTATTGTTCTATATTTAGTTCAAGTAATATAATAATCAATTCTTTATATTGATAAAATCTATGATTTAGTCTAGTTTTTAACATTATGAAAGATTTACACTTCTTGCAACATTTTCATATATTGAAATCTCATCTAGTTATTTTCTTGCTTAAATGAAGCAATCTCATCATTTCTTAATTGACAATAAGCATGTTGCTAAACAGTTTACTCAAAGTATGATTGAAAACTCAGTTGAAGTCTTTTATGCAATGCACAAGCTTCAAAATCAAGTTCAACAACATGATATCATTATCTTGTTCTTGTTCATTGCTTTTAATTCTTCAGTCTATCAAGAATTGAATTCTCAGTTTCTCATAATGATAGCTCAGATCATTATAAAAACTCTGCACAATCAATCTTTCTTCATCATTCAAGTCTTTGTAAATTTTGTTGCTGTTTCAATCTTCATTAAATTCAAAAAGCTTTTTAACATATCTGAATATGAAAGAAACAAAGATTGATTGAATGTCTGAAAGCAGAGTCTGATACAATGCATGAACATAAACAACAATTATTACTTCTTCAATTGAGTCAAGATTGTTTATGTTGAATCATGATTCATTATAAATAAGAAGATTCATAATTTAATGAATCAATATTAAGTTAATGATCTTTGTATCATTTTCATCTTTGCAGATTGATGACATAAATTGTATCATTACTGTAACAATTCTTTCAAGTCAAAAGATGCTGAATTATATTTTTGCAAAATTCTAAAGCAAAACACAGATAGCTTTGTCAATTACTACAATCTCTTTTATCAGAAGAAAAAATGTTTCTTGATGAAAAACTTCTTGTTGATTGACTGCATGAAATACAATGTCAGTTATATCACTCAAGTCATTGCATTCTTCTGATGAAATCTTGATGAAACTCAAACATTTATCTTTCATTAATGAGTTTAAACATTCTTCAAAATTAATGAAAAGCTTCAACAGTTTAAACATTATCAATTTCACTTCATCATCTTTTTCTTTATTTTGCTCATTAAAGTCAAGAATGTCTTTGCATCAACTAGTAACTCTTTGAATTCTAGAATTATCATCTTTGTGACTGTTATTTTAACAATATTCTCATCTTTTTCTTTCTCATTTTTCAATGAGTCAATGAATCTAAGCTTTGTCATTATCATCATTCAAGATAAGACTTTAATCATTTCTGAAATCAAGAAAATCTGCAATAAGTGAAAGCTGTGCTACTATTGCAAGTTGCAACATTTAAGCAAAATTGTTAAAGAATGTTTAAATAAGAAGTTCTTTACTTTGCATATCATAAACATTAACAACAGCAACGTCATTAGTATAAATGAAGAAATTTCATTGTATTCAAGAAAAGTTTAGTTTTTGAGCTAAGTTACATTCAAAAATCTGTATATATATCATCTTATTTACTAACATCAATCTTTTCATCTTCACTTCAATTATATAGAAAGTTTTTTGCTAAATCTGTCTTAAAACTTCTTGAATTCAATTCAACATTCAAAGATAGTCACATGATAGTATTCTGTATTCTTCATTAAGCTCAATTTAAAGTTTCTGTTCTTGCTTTAATTGACAGTGATATCTTTGCTTATGTCTTTATAAATAAATCATTCATGCAACAACATCATTTTTTCTTGCATTTGTTAATTCATTCTTGCAGACTTCAAGAATTTAATGATTAAGTTGCTTTAATTGATAACATTACTCATGTCATTGAGTTCACAATGATTCTCAATGAACATGTTAAAAAACTATTCTTTTATGTCACTGAATTAAATCAGTATTTCATTATCATGAATCTTTCATGACTTCATCATCACTTCATATACATCAATTTTAAACACAATAGTTTTACTCTGTTTTTTCTCTTCTGTCTTAAGCATTATTGTTAATTTTCAGTCAAGATTTATGATTTTAATTGATCAAAAGAAAATATTTCGCTTAAAGTTAATGAAGTAGCTTCAATTCAGTTTGCTTGCAAGAAGTAATTCAGTTCTCAGTTTACTCAGAAGAAGCAATTCAGTTTACAAATCATTCAAGAAAAATTATTCAATCTTCAATTCACTTGCAAGAAGTAACTTAATCTTTAATTTGTTTGCAAAAAGCAATTCAGTTCATGAATTGTTCAAAAGAAATCATTCAATACTCAATTTACTTTTCAGAAGTAATTTAGCTTTCAGTTTACTCAGAAGAAGTGACTCAGTTTCTCATTTGTTTCAAAGAAACATGTTTCATTCAATCTTGTTTATCATTTAGAAGAAGAAATTTCTAGTTGCATTCTTTAAGTCATTCAAAAAGAATACTCTTTTAAAATCAAGTCTTAAATTTCTTTTTCTTTTAAAACTTCTGTTATCTTTTAAGCAAATCAATGCAATTGATCTTTTATACAACTTGACATAGTTGAGTTGAAAGCTTGATGCTTTGACAAAATTACTTGTGACATAAACATTGAAGTGTTTAGCATCATTTTAAGAAAAATCGATAACTTTCTGAATCTTGAATTCATTTCATCTAGTATATCAAAATTATGTCGTATGACTTTATCAATTCAGTCTTCATCTTGTCTTAAACTCAGTATCTATGATAAAAATCATAGTTGAAATTTTTAATAAATGAAAAAGAAAATTCATTTAACTGTCTTTGTGACTCAAGAAGATCTTGAAATTTATTAACAAAGCAAAAACGTTGACTTAATCATGATTCTTTCACTCAGATATCTTAAGATTCTCAACATCTTCTTCAATAAGAACGCTGATACTTTGTCTTTGCATTAAGCTCATGATCATGTCATACATTTTAAGAAAAATGCTCAATTCTCAGTCTTTGCTTTGTACAACATGAGTCGTGATGAAATTCAAGAACTTCAACATTATTTAAATGAAAATCTGAGTAAAGATTTTATTTGAGTTAGTCACTCTCAGATGATTATCTCTGTTCTCTTCATCAAGAAACTTAAAGAAGAACTTTGCTTCTGCATGAACTATCAAGATTTGAATGTTATCATAATCAAGAATCAATATTTCTTACTTTTGATCTCAGAAATGCTGAATCATCTAAGTTAAGTCAAAGTCTTTATTAAGCTCAATATCATTTTCATGTTCAATCATCTTTGAATCAAAGAAGAAGATGAAGCTTTTATTATCTTTTATACTCAATTTAAATTATTTAAATATTTAGTCATGCTTTTTGATTTATGCAATAACCTCATTTCATTTCAGAAGTATATTAACAATACTTTGCATGAATATTTAAATAAATTTTATATTGCTTATTTGAATGATATCTTGATTTACTTGAACAATGAACTTGAGCATGAGATTCATGTCAAACTCATTCTGCAAAAGCTGCAAGAAGCAGATTTTCAAATGAATATAATCAAATGCAAGTTTCACATCACTCAAGTTTCATACTTAGAATTGATAATCATCATTGAAAAGATCAAGATGAACTCATTTAATATAAACATCATTGTCAACTGACTCATCTTGATTAACGTTAAAGACATTCAAAATTTTCTAAATTTCATGAACTTTTATAAAAGATTTATTTATGACTATAGCAGAATAGTTATCTTGCTCACTCATCTCATCAGAAAGATTGAATTCTTTGTCTGATTTCAGAAATGTCAGAAGACATTCAACATTCTTAAAAAAGCATTCACTTTTAATATTATTCTTCATTATTACAACTCAGATTACAAGATTGTGATAGAAATCAATGCTTCAAACTATGTGTTCAAAAACATTCTCTTTCAGTATAATAAAAACAAAGTTCTTCATTTAGTTACTTACTTTTTCAAGAAGTACAACTCAGTCGAGTGTAATTACAAAATTTACAACAAAGAACTTATCATCATTGTTTGCATATTCAAAGAATGATGTTTCAAGCTAGAAAACTTTATCTGTTTTGTCAAAATGATTACAAATCATAAAAATCTTAAGTATTTCATGTCAACTAAGCAGTTGAGTCATCATCAAGCTCATTGAAGTGAGTTTCTGTTTAAATTCAACTATTGCATCATATATTAACTCAACAAGATGAGCAATAAATTGAATGCTTTGACACGTTGCTCAAAAGATTTTTTTAAGAAGAAGAATACATTTGATTCTTGACATCAATATTAACATTAAACAATTTTGAAAACTCATGTTTTAAATCTTAAGATTATTAAAAATCTTGTCTTTGATGTTCTTAACATTAAAGTCATGATGCTTCAGTCACAAATCATCGTCTTAAATTTAATTCAGTTACATTTATTCTCAGTCTTTTCATTCTCTTTACTGTTACGAGCGTATTAAGACTGAATAGAGCTAGTCAGTGTCTTTAGCTCAGATCTGACTCAGATCTGACTCAGTCTCTATTTTCTTTTCTTAACATCTCTTTGTTCAACATCATCTTTCTTTCTACATCACATTTTACTCGTGTCACAAACACATTCTCTTCAAGCTTAGCGCAGTCTCTGAATATTACTTAAATAGAAGCTTTTGTACTCATCTTCTTCTGTATTCTTAATATTCAGTTATAGCTATCTTTAAAGATCAAGCACTATTCAATTCTGACTTTCGCTGATTGACTTATCTAGACACGATTCTGACATTATATTAAGAATTCGTTAATCACATGATACTGATCTCATTACTCATTCAACATACTCGTACAGACAGAACAAGTCTAAAGAAATTCGTTTACCTGATAATCAATGCAATCAAAAGACTGAACAACACTAGAAAGTTTGATAGAATCAACAACAAGACTGTTTGAATCGCTAAACAACTTATCGCTCACTAAGTACGCAAAGTTCACTCGATCAAGAGAATTAACCTATTCTCATGAAACAGACGAGTGAAAATAAGCTGTTCAACTTGATTAAGAGAATCGACGATAAAGAACCTTCGTGAATTGCTTGAGAATCACTCAAAAAACTCACAAACCAAAAATATTTCTCTAATCAACAACATTCTTCCCTGAAGATTAAACACTTGACCATACGTCTTCATTAATACTGTCAAGCATCATCATTCGCTCGATCTCGTTCTTTCTTCAAATTTCATCATGTCAAAACGTTTATCTATCAAAGAACGTTTTGAAGAATTTCGAAGTCGCTTTTTGTTACAAAGCGTGTCGACATTGAATAGAGTCTAGTCAATAGACTCTAGAAATTTCAATATGTGAACAAGAAACAGCGATGTTTTGAATCAAAATATGCTGAAACATTTCATCTATTTGAGCTTTAACAAATTAACTACTTCGTTTCTTTGTTTGATCTACTATAGATACAGCTCGAAACTGTCTTCTTTCTTCTATATTCTTAGTTTTCTAGTTAAAGCTATCTCTATTGATCAAACATTCTATTCAGCTACGCACTATCTCGCTGCAGTGTGATTAGATTCTAGGCATGATCTCAACACTTTTCTCAAATCTCTGAGACTGATTCATCAAAACTCTCTAGTGCTGAATCATTTATCAATGAAGACGACGAGTCATTCACTGAAACAGTAATACTTTCTGTTTCTATCGAAAACTGAAAGACTCGATGCATGACTCTCGACAGAGAAACAGATCAACTCAACAAGCTGAGTAAACAACGAGATGACGAAATCAAAGAGTTGAAGGCTAGACTTCAAACTAAAGAAATCACTTCTTCTGATTTTATCTACTCTGAGCGTTCTAGATCTCAGAAAATACCTGATTCTTTCTGATTTACTGACGAAAAGAATTCTACTTGAAAAAACTGATACGGCAAAATTCAGAATAAACTAGAGATCAACGTCGATCTCTTTTCAAATGAACGAGTCAAACTGAGTTATGTACATTTCAGATTATTCAATGACGCAGCTGATGTCATTCAATTTAGACGCGAACGTGACTGTGTCAATTTCTATAAGATCGTCGATGATCTTTTGAAAGAACTAGCTGAGTTGTTCAATGATTCAGATAAGAAAGTCAACTTTCGTAGAAAATACTACAACTTGATTCAAGAATCAAAGAAGTTCAGCGAGTTCTACACTCAGTTTCAACGATTATCTTTCTATCTGAAGTATTACGAAAAGCAACTGATCGTCGATCTGAAAGATAAAATAAACCCTCGTCTTCGATTCATTTGAATAGATCAATTAGTTCAATCTGATTCTCTCAAAGAGATTCTTTTCTACCTGATTCATTTGAATAATGATCAGCAAGTCATTTGAGAAATCAAGAACAAAGTCAATCTCATCAAACGTGTTGATGATCTGTCAAAGATCATCTTTCATAAAGCTGTTGTTACTCAGTCAGTCAATCATTCAAAATCTGATCATCTAAAGTCGTGTGACGCGATTTTAACTAGCGTCAAAGAAGCAGACGTTCTAGTCGAAACCTGTTTCATATGTCATAAATCAGATCATAGCTCTAGAGAGTGCTCTGATCGACCTATCAGAATCAATGTAGTGAACAATGAATACAATCATTTCAAGTTCAATTTCAATTCAAATTTCGATTCAAAAAACTAGTCATCTCTTCAAAAGTCATCAAAGAGATAGAGATTATATCTTTGTGCAAACTAGACGAAATTCTATCAGAAGAAAATTACTTTGAAAAGTCGTTTCTAATTGATGCTCATCTCATCTCGCAGAATCAATTCTTCAGTCTTCGTTCGCTAATAAACAGTGATTCAGTCGCTCATACGCTCATACACGCTAACCTAGTCAATAGAGTATGCAAGAAACTAGAAATTCAATCTATATCTCTGACAAAAGAGAAGCTAATAAGAGATTATGATGAGAAGAGATCTAAGAAAATCATCACTTATAAAATTCTACTCAATCTCATCATTGAAAGTTATAAGAAATTGACTGTATCAATGTTAATAGCTGATATCAATCATCATGAAGTCATATTGAGTAAGCTCTGAATGAACAAAAACGAAATATTACTGAATATGCAAAACGACGTCATTGTTTTTTCGAATCAATTGAATACTTCTATTTCGATTTTTCTGATTTCTCTCAATTCAAAGCACTTAAGTTGATCGCGATCAACTTCGTTTTCTTCAATCACTCAGACTAAGATCTCTATGATACTCAAACGACTCGTTTCAATTACTGCTCAGAAAGAGTCATTCTCGATTCAAAGCATAAACGCAGCTTCGTTCAAAACACTGTTGAATCATTCAAAGAAGAATCAGACTGAAGTCTTTGCTCTATTCATGACAGACATCAATAGAGAAATTGCGTACAATACTCAGTGCGATTTGAACGCTCTAAACGTCTCTTCAATCAATGAAACGACTCAGAATTTGAAAGATATTAAAGCGAAGCTGTCATTGAAATATCATGAGTTTCTAGATGTTTTTGATCGAGCTCAATCAAATAAACTATTTTCTCATCGCTTCTACAATCATAAAATCGAGCTCATCAGTGATTCAACGCTTTCTCGCTGTCGAGTCTATTGACTGTTCTCTGTCAAACTTCTGAAGATAAAGAAGTACTTAAACGAGAATCTGTCAAAAAGATTCATCACTTCTAGTCAGATCTTCTATTTCTTTCTTGTTCTATTCGCTCTCAAAGCAAATGAAGATCTTTGATTCTGCGTGAACTATCGAAAGCTAAATGTTATTTTCAAAAGAAATAGATATTCTCTATCGCTGATAAACGAGATCATTGATAAAATAGTGAGTTGCAAGCATCTGACTAGATTGAACATCATATCAGCATTCAACAAACTTTAAATGCATCTTGATAGCGAGAATTACATCACTTTTATCACTGCTTTAGAAGCATATAAATACAAGATGCTATCATTCAAACTGACTAATGAATCGATCTTCTTTCAGCAATATATGAATGATGTTCTATGAAACTTTC
>JAABUS010007624.1_pt1 | contig 12289 bp, 11 predicted proteins | sample 5560161 | NCBI WGS metagenome assembly JAABUS01 (sample SAMN10711885, study PRJNA513376) | rock metagenome | isolation source: Antarctica rocks | place: Antarctica: Victoria Land, Trio Nunatak nord | collected 2016-01-04 | reverse complement strand
GGACCGCACCCAGGACTCCAACACTCTGCGATCGGATTCCGACACCACCGGGACAGGATTTCGAGACATGCTCCATTCTCTCGAAACGCTCACACAATGTAAAGCCAACACGCTAACGCGACACTAGTCGGTTCTGCGGTATGACACTCCGGGCGAGTTGTTGCTGCTGAACAAGGATCTGGTGGCTGCAAGGCTTGATCGGCAACGACTTCTACGCGCAGCAGAAGCTGACCTCCAAAGCCCCGTGACGGCGCGTAGATCAGCAAGACCTACGACACCGCCGCCGCCCCGTACGCCAAGGTGATCGGGCACACCGACGTGCGGGCGTTGGCGAAGCGGCGACTGGCCGCGCAGCACGGCTCGTTCAACCCGGCCGTCGTACAAGTCAGACCCAGGCCCTGGCCGACGAGTTACTCACATCTTGATGCTTCCAGCCAGGCCTCAACCTGGCAGTAGGAGTCCACCGGATCGGGGCCGACTCCACTCCTGCTTGTTCGAGAAGGAACTCTTCTCGGGTAGGGACGGATGTCTCGGATGCTCAGGACCCGGCTGTCCCGACCGAGGGCCGTTGACGCCCGCCGTCGAGCGTGCCGAGCTCTTCGATTCCGCGGACGTGGCCCGGTTTGCGACCATGGAGAAATGTTCTCGTCCCGTCGTACGGTCTTCCGGCTGCCAGCGGTGGCGCTCATCTTTCCCGTCATGCTCCTGCTGTGCGTGATTCCGCTGGCCGGTCTCGGAGGCCTCTGGAACCTGATGTACGCGATTCCGGCACTGGCGTTGATCTGGACCGTCGTCACCTACACGACAGCCGACGCCACGAGCGTGCGGGTGTCCGGGCTGGCCGGCCGCCGAACCCTGCCGTGGGAACGGATCGATCACGTCGAGGTGGACGGGCCGCGATGGGTTGTCGCTGTCGCCCGTGATGGCTCCCGCACCCGGCTGCCGATGGTGATGACCCGCGACCTGCCGCTGCTGTCCGCGGCTTCCGGCGGCGTCTTCGACTTCGCCGAACCGGGCGCGGCAGACGCCGCCGCCACGTCCGGCGACGGTCAGCAGGCGTAATCTGAGCAGACGCGCAGTTCGGCGGACCGTCATCCGGGTCTCCGCCGCGCCGGATCGGGCGATGTCGAGCCGCCCGCCGATACGTCCCGTCAGGAGTACGCAACATGCCGCAGCTTCGCTCCAAGACCTCCACCGACGGCCGCAACATGGCCGGCGCCCGCGCGCTTTGGCGGGCCACCGGCATGACGAACGAGGACTTCGGGAAGCCCATCGTGGCGATCGCGAATTCGTACACCCAGTTCGTCCCGGGGCATGTGCACCTCAAGGACATGGGCGATCTGGTGGCCGGCGCCGTCAAGCAGGCAGGCGGTGTTGCCAAGGAGTTCAACACCATCGCCGTCGACGACGGTATCGCGATGGGCCACGCGGGGATGCTCTACTCACTGCCCAGCCGCGAACTGATCGCCGACTCGGTCGAGTACATGGTGAACGCGCACACCGCCGACGCCCTGGTGTGCATCTCGAACTGCGACAAGATCACCCCCGGCATGCTGATGGCGGCCCTGCGACTGAACATCCCTGCCGTCTTCGTGTCCGGCGGACCGATGGAGGCCGGCAAGGCGGTCGTCATCGACGGGGTGGCCAGCACACCGACGAACCTGATCTCCGCCATCAACGCCTCGGCGGCGGCCGACGTCAGCGACGAGAGCCTGTCCGCCCTGGAGGCGGCGGCCTGCCCGACATGTGGCTCGTGCTCGGGGATGTTCACCGCCAACTCGATGAACTGCCTGACCGAGGCTCTCGGATTGTCGTTGCCGGGCAACGGTTCCACCCTGGCCACCCACGTCGCTCGCAGGGAGCTGTTCCTGCGGGCCGGGTCGCTGGTCACCGAGCTGGCACAGCGGTACTACCAGCAGGACGACGAGTCGGTACTGCCGCGGTCGATCGCCAGCAGGAGCGCGTTCGCCAACGCCATGACCCTGGACGTGGCGATGGGCGGTTCGACCAACACAGTGCTGCACATCCTGGCCGCCGCACAGGAAGGCGAGGTCGACTTCACCCTCGTCGACATCGACGCCCTCTCCCGGCGGGTGCCGTGCCTGTCGAAGGTGGCGCCCAACCATCCGCGATTCCACATGGAGGACGTGCACCGGGCGGGCGGCATCCCGGCGCTGCTCGGTGAACTAGACCGGGCCGGCCTGCTGGACCACGCGGTGCACACGGTGCACTCACCGGACGTCCGCAGCTGGCTCGACGCCTGGGACGTGCGCGGCGGCAAGGCCACCGACGAAGCACTGGAGCTGTATCACGCGGCGCCCGGCGGGGTCCGTACCACACAGGCGTTCTCCACCGAGAACCGTTGGGACACACTCGATACCGATGCCGCCGATGGATGCATCCGGGACATCGGACATGCCTACACGGTGGACGGCGGACTGGCTGTGCTGTACGGCAACCTCGCGGAGGAGGGCGCCGTGATCAAGACCGCCGGTATCGAGGAGGAACTGTTCCACTTCGTCGGCACCGCGCTCGTGGTGGAGTCACAGGAGGCGGCGGTGGAGGCGATCCTGGGCAAGAAGGTGCAGCCTGGCCATGTGGTGGTGGTGCGCTACGAAGGGCCGGCCGGCGGCCCGGGTATGCAGGAGATGTTGCATCCCACCTCGTTCATGAAGGGACTCGGACTGGGCAAGGTGTGCGCGCTGATCACCGACGGCCGGTTCTCCGGTGGATCCTCCGGCATCTCGGTCGGGCACATCTCCCCCGAGGCGGCGTCCGGCGGCACCATCGGCCTGGTGCAGGATGGCGACGAGATCGAGATCGACGTCCACGACCGGCTGCTGCGGCTCAACGTGCCCGAGGACGTCCTGGCCGAACGGCGGGCCAAGATGGACGCTTCGGAGAATCCCTGGCGCCCGGCGGATCGAGATCGGGTGGTCAGCCGCGCACTGCAGGCCTACGCCGCGATGGCGACCTCCGCCTCCACCGGTGCCGTCCGGCAGGTGCCGAGCCGCTGACCGTAGCGCGGGACCACTTCAGTACCCGTTCGCGCGCACCACGTTCCTGAGTTCCTCACCGGCCGCGAACCGGTGCAGCTGGGCCCGCACCACCGCCAGCGCGCGTTCCTGAGCGCCGGGCACCGCGCCGGCGATGTGCGGGGTGATGAACACTCCCGGCGCCGACCACAGCGGGTGGCCGTGAGGCAGCGGTTCCGGGTCGGTGACGTCCAGCGCAGCCCGCAGCCGACCGGATGTCAGCTCCGCGATCAGCGCGTCGGTGTCGACGATCTGCCCGCGGGCGGCATTGACCAGCACCGCTCCGTCCGGCATCGCCGCCAGGAAGTGCGCATCGACAAGGCCGTGGGTGCGGTCCGTCAGCGGCACCATGACGATCACCACGGCGTACTCGCCGAGCACTTCCGGGACCTGATCGATTCCGATGACGCTGTCCCTGGCCGACCGGGCGGCGAGGGTGACGCTGGCATCGAAGGCTTCCAGCCGCCGCTTCACCTGGGTGCCCAGGTCGCCGGCGCCCAGTACCAGTACCCGCTTGCCGGCGAGCTCGTCGGTCCGGTGCCGGTCCCAGATGCCCTCGCGCTGCCGCCGCACGAACAGTGGGAACTCGTGCAAAATCGCCAGCAACGCGCCGACCGCCCACTCGGAAGTGGAGCCGCCGTGCGCCCCGCTCGCCGTGCACAACGTCACCCCCGGCGGTGTCCTGCCCACCCACACCTCGGCGCCGGCCGTCATCAGTTGCACCAGCCGTAGCTTCGGCAGGCCGGCCATCAGACCGATCGCCGCGCCGCCGGCGAGGAAGCCCGGGATCAGAACCTCCGCGGACTGGGCCGCCGGTGGCACCGGGGAATCGGGCGTCACTTCGATGACGTCCAGTCCCGGCTCGCCGGTCAGTGCGGCGGCGATGTCGGAGTTGGCCACGGCAACCACTGTCATAGCCCGCAACGCTACTGAGCCGTCAGCGGTGGAAGGTCTTCGGGTTCTGCAGATGGCGGTCAGATCAGCATCTTCGACGACCAGCCGGAAGTCGTCGACGATGTGGCACCTCTCGCCCCTGGCGCTTTCCGGTCCCCGGATCCCGCCAGGTGGCAGACAGAATGATCGAATGTCGATGCGGGAGTGGGAACCGGAGTTGGTCCCCGAGCTTTCGGTGACGGAGCTCGAGGCGAGCCTGGTGTTCTGGCGGGACTTGATCGGCTTCCGGGTGAGGTATCGGCGGGCGGCAGAGGGGTTCGCGTACCTCGAGCTGGCCCGGTCACACTTGATGCTCGACCAGATCGGCCTGGGCCGAACGTGGCGCACCGGCGCCCTGGAACGACCTTTGGGCCGCGGCCTGAATCTGCAGGTCTCGGTCGACTCGCTCGACCCCGCCCTGCAGCGACTGGCGAACGCTCAGTGGCCACTGTTCTCGGAGCCCGAGCAGAAGTGGTACCGAGTTGGCTCTGCAGACCGTGGCGTCAACCAGGTGGTCGTTCAAGACCCGGATGGCTACCTGCTCAGACTGCAGACCTCGCTGGGTCGCCGTTCGGCTCGGTAGCCGATCCGTTCCAGCCGTTTGACCGAGATGTGGCAGCGGGAGTCTGCGGCGAACTCGGTGCCGGTCCAGTCCGCGTGCCCGGACTCGAACACGAAACCGGCGAGCTGGCCCGGGTGGGGGTTGCGCCCCGTACCGTGGATGACGATGTCCGAGCCATCCATCTCCCGCCGCGCGGTCCCCCGGTCGGCCGGTCGGCGATCGGCGATCCCTGCCGTCGGCGTCGGTCTGCTGCTGTTGCTCGGCGCCTGCGCCGACTTCTCCGCACAACCGGCTACCTTCGGCGTCCAGCCATCGCTCACGCCGCCGGCGGCGAACCCGGTTGAGCCGACACCGCCGCAGGTAGGTCGGTCATCGGCACCGCCGTCGCCCGACCCGTCGTCGTCGTCCGCGTCGCCGTCGGAGTCGTCGGCGAGCGCATCGCCGGGGTCATCGTCGCCGCAGTCGTCGCCGCCCGCGGCAGGCTCGCCGGATCGGCCCACCCAGTCGTCCTCCGCGAGCCCGCCGCCATACGCGAGCGCGCGCGAGGATGCATGCACACCAACCGATCCGGCCGTCATCGCCGCCTGCCTCGACGCACCCTGGGGGCTGGCGGTCCTCAAGGACGGACAGTCCGCTCTGGTCGGCGAGCGGACCAGCGGACGGATACTGCAGATCGCGCCGCAGACCGATCCGGTGGAGTACGCGCGGATCGGCGGCATCGATGCCGACGGCAGCGGCGGGCTGCTGGGGATCGCGCTGTCGCCGGCGTTCGACGAGGACGGTCTGATCTATGCCTATGTCACCACCCGTTCCGACAACCGAATATTGCGTTTGGCCAAGGGAGATCGACCCAAGCCGATCCTCACCGGCATCCCAAAGGGTGCGCAACACAACGGCGGCCGCATCGAGTTCGGCAGCGAGGGACAGCTCTACGTCGGCACCGGCGATGCCGGCGATCCGGCGAAGGCAGCGGACCCCAGGAGCCTGGCGGGCAAGGTGTTGCGCATCGACGAATTCGGCAGGCCGTCCAAGGGCAATCCCACCCCGGCCTCGCCGGTGTATGCGTCCGGGTTCACCGACGTCACCGGTATGTGTTCTCTGGGTTCCACGATGGGAGCGCTGGATCACCGGAACGGCGAGGACCCGCTGATCGCGCTGAAGGCCGGCACCGATTACTCCTCGATCGAGTCGGGTTCGGCGGTGTGGCGTTGGAAGAAGTCGGAGGGCGGCGCCGCGGACTGCGCGCTGGCCAAGGCCCAGCTGGGTTTCACCTCGCTCGACAAGAAGCAGGTGGTGGGCATCAGGGTGAACCAGCAGGGCACCTTCACCGGCACGCCGGAACCGTTGGTGCAGAACACCTACGGACGGTTGCTGACCCTCACGCTGGGCGGCGGTGGCACCGACAAGGAGATCTTCTGGGCCACCACCTCGAACAAGGACGGTCAGGGCGAACCGACGGCCAGCGACGATCGGGTGATCGTGATCCCGGCCGCCGGCGGCGGGGGTGGCGGCCGCAACGGTCCCGACTGAGCGGGATCGGCGGCGCAGCGGGATGAACACTGGGGGATGAACACTGGGGGATGAACACTGTCCCACCGAGCTTTTCAGACCGGTGGCGGGTCCAAGTCCGGCGGCGGGTCGACCGTCTTCCAATTGTCGACGGAATCCCGCTGCGCTCGCCACGCGGTGAGCGGGTCGGGCGGCGTCCACCATCGGGTTCCCGGCCGGGTCTTGGTGCGCCCCAGCGGTGTCGTCCAGTGATAGCTGCCGTCAGCGAGCCGGGTGAGGTGCATCCCGCCACCGTCCTTGCCGCGGTGGTGGTGGTGACACAGCACATTCAGGTTCTCGGCGCTGGTTCGGCCGCCTCGGCTGTAGGGAATCCGGTGGTCGATGTGGCTGCGGTCTGCCGGCATCCGGCAGCCGGGGGCGACACAGGTGGCATCCCGGGCGATGACGTGTTCGGCCATCCATGCGGGTGGCTGATAGGAGTCGACGGACGCTTCCAGCAGTTCCCCGGTCGTGGGGTTGCACACCATGCGTCGCAGTTCGGCGTCCCCCAGCAATGTCCAGGCCTGGCCGCTGGTGATCGGGCCGTAGCCGGACAGCTCACACACCTCATTGCCGCCGGCCAACGCGGTGATCGGCATGGTGACATTGATCAGCGTCTTCTTGCCCCTGCGCGCGCGCTGTGGGCGTCGGTCGGCACTCCCTTCATCGCCGCCGGCGGTGCAGACATCGAGCAGCGCGTCCGCTCGCCGCTGGTCGAGGGTTCGCTCGTCCCCTGGCGTCCGGGCGGCCTCGGCGACCGCGGTAACGGTTTCCCAGACGAGCTGAACGTCCGTCGCCGTGGAGTAGTAGAACAGTTGTGCCATACCGTCTTCGCAGTTCACCTTCCGTATCCGGCGGCCGGCGACGGCGCTCTCGTGCCGGGCTCGGGCTCCTTCCGGATCGGCTGCGATGATCGCCCGGCGGACGGCTGCTCGGAACTCGGGGAGTGTCTGCGCCGGCGCCTCGGGTAGCACCGACTTCTCGACCCGCCGGGTGTGATGCTGATCCAGGTCCTTGGTGGCTTCGGCGAGATAGCGCGCCTTCTCGGTGGCGACTCTGCCGGTGTCCCAGGCAGTCCAGGTTGCGGGCAGCCGGAGGCGGACCCTGCGGGCACTGTCGATCTGGCGGCTTGCCCAGTTCTCGGTGACGTTCAGCGCGAACCCGATCTCGGCGGGGAGGAATTCGACCAGGCCGGGATAGTTGCGTTCCAACTCGGACAGGTCTGCGGCCTGCCGGGCCTGTAGGTGGTTGATCAACCGTTGCCGGGCGATGATCGAGTCGAGTAGGGCGTCCGCCCACAGCTGCTGCTCGGACCCACCCGCAACGGGCACCAGATCGAGGCGTTCTGGGGCGGCCGGGCGTGCGGCCAGGTGCGCGGCCAGAGCAGGTCCGGCGACCAATTCGCCGGCGGTTCTGCGCCAACCGGCGACGGCCATCCGATCCAATCGACGTGGCGGAGCCGACGCCGCTGGACCGGTGATGGCCGGTTCAGCGGAACGGAACGGTCGGGGCGGCACGTCCCGGCCACTGTCAGAACCTGGGCCGGGCGCGGACATCCGGCTTCGGTCCTGGGGTGCCGGCTCAGGCGCGCCGGAATCCGCACCACGATCGGAGCGCTGGTCGCGAGAGGAGTATCCGTCGCCGTTCTGAATCGTCGATGCAGGGCAGGGCTGCAGATGCACCGTCGACAACTCGGTCTGGTCGAACTCCCACGAGATGACCTCGCCGTCGGAACACACGAACGGCTCGGGCGCGTCACGAAAGCGGTGCGCGGTGAGGTCGAGGTCGCCGACGACCCACAACACCTGCGGCGTCTGGCTGGCGGACGTCGTGCCAGCCGGGACGACCGATCGGTCGTCGTTTCGAAGGACAGGGTCGTGGCCGGCCCACTGCCCGGCGGGGACACCGGGGCCGGATCCCAGCCAGGGTGCAGCGTCCACCGGGTCGAGCAGAATGGCTCGGCTCCCGTTGAAGTGCGTTCCCTTGAACATGCAGCCAGTCTACCTTCTCTCGAACTCCCGTTCGATCCAGCATTCGGGTGGTTCTCCCCCATCGAACGGCCCACCGCAGTTGACGATCCGACGACGAGGATCCCACGAGTGTCCCGCCCCTCGGCGAAAAGTGTTGGTGCCCAGGCACTCCGGTGTCTGCATCGAACTCATCGACGAACAGCAGGGCGGGCGGTCGCACAGATTGTCCTTGTCGGCACCGGTCGGTAACGTCCGTGTCATGTTGGCGCGCATTGATCTCACGTTGGATTGCTCGAATGCTGCCGTCCTGGCCGAGTTCTGGAAGGCGGCCGCCGGGTACGTCGATGAGCCGCCGCCGGCGCCGTTCAACAGCCGGGAGGAATGGTTGGCGCAGTACGACGAGGAGGACGGGACGCGAGCAGCGGCGCGTGGCTACACGATCCTTCGGGAGTCGCGCCGCGCCTGAGCCTACTGAGCGTCCCCGAACCCAAGACCGCGAAGGATCGCTTGCATATGGACCTGCGGGTGTCCGGCCAAGGAACGTCAGACCAGAAGTGGTCCCGAATCACCGAGGAAGTGACGCGCCTTCGCGCGCTTGGCGCGGTCGTGTTGCAGGTGGACGACGGGCACCACGTCGTCATGGCCGATCCGGAAGGTAATGAGTTCTGCGTGGCGTGAGCCGCGTGAACCATCCGTCGGCAAGGTGACCGGGCCATGGAGTTGTGCGGGTCGCCGCCGCGCCGCGATAGAAGCACACATCTGCTGCGGCATGGCGTCAACCCTGGGAGTTCCGACTCTGAGCCGAACAGCGGCTCAGCCCGTCACAACCAGGGTGCTCAGCCCGTCACACCCAGGGTGCTCAGCACCAGCTCCCTGACCCGAGCGGCATTGGCCTGACCGCTGGTCGCCTTCATCACCGCACCGACGATGGCGCCGACGGCCTGCACCTTGCCGCCGCGGATCTTCTCCGCGGTGGCCGGTTGCTCCGCGAGAGCCTGGTCCACCGCGGCCTGCAGTGACGAATCATCGCTCACAACGGCCAGCCCGCGGGCACTGATCACCTCGGCCGGCTCGCCCTCCCCGGCCAGCACCCCGTCGACCACCTGCTGGGCCAGCTTCGCCGTCAGCGTTCCGTCCTTGACCAGCGCCACCACCGTCGCCACCTGCTCCGGCGAGATCGGCAGCTCGGTGAGGCTCACTCCGCGCATGTTCGCCTGCTGGCCCAGGTAGGAGCCCCACCAGGATCGGGCCTCGGCCGGCCCTGCCCCCGCCGCCACCGTCTGCGCCAACAACGAAACCCCTTCTGCGGCAACCAGATCGCGCATCTCCAGGTCGGTGAACCCCCACTCCGCCTGCAGTCTCGCCCGGCGCACCCATGGCAGTTCGGGCACAGTGGCGCGCAGCCGCTCCACCCATTCCCGTTCCGGGGCAACCGGAACGAGGTCGGGCTCCGGGAAGTAGCGGTAGTCCTCCGCGGTCTCCTTCGATCGACCGGCGGAGGTAGTTCCTGTCGACTCGTTGAAGTGCCGGGTCTCCTGTGTGATCGCGAGGCCGGCCACCAGCCTCGCCCCCTGACGGGTGATCTCGTACCGCACCGCACGTTCCACGCTGCGCAGCGAGTTGACGTTCTTGGTCTCGGTCCTGGTACCCAGCTCGGTGGCGTCCTTGCGCATCAACGAGACGTTGGCGTCGCACCGCAACGAGCCCTGATCCATCCGGACGTCCGAGACGCCCAGCGAGGCCAGCAGATCGCGCAATGCTGCGACGTATGCCCTGGCCACCATCGGCGCCGACTTCCCCGTGCCCGCAATCGGTTTGGTGACGATCTCGACCAGTGGCACGCCGGCCCTGTTGTAGTCCAGCAGCGAGTACTCCGCGCCGTGGATGCGCCCGGTGGCGCCGCCGACGTGAGTTGACTTGCCGGTGTCCTCCTCCATGTGGGCCCGCTCGATCTCGATGCGGAACGGCTCCCCTGGCTCACCCAGGTCGACATCGAGGTAGCCGCCGTAAGCGATCGGCTCGTCGTACTGGGAGATCTGGTAGTTCTTCGGCATGTCCGGATAGAAGTAGTTCTTCCGGGAGAACCGGGACATCGGGGCGATCTCGCAGTTCAGCGCGAGGCCGATCTTCATCGCGAACTCCACCGCCTGCCGGTTGACCGTCGGCAGCGCGCCCGGTAGCGCCAGGCAGACCGGGCAGACCTGGGTGTTCGGCGCCGCGCCGAACGCCGTCGGGCAGGCGCAGAACATCTTGGTGGCCGTACCCAGCTCGACATGCACCTCCAGCCCGAGAACCGGATCGAACTGCTCGAGCACCTCCTCGTAGTCCAGCACCGGCTCAGCGGTCGCGGTGGTCATGAGTCCGGTCATCGTGCACCCTCCAGCACCGGCGCCTGCTCCGGCACGCTCGATCCGTGTTCGGAGCGATACATGGACTCGAAAGCCGCTGCGACGCGGTACATCTGCTCCTCACCGAGGGCCGGTCCCATGATCTGCAGACCGACCGGAAGACCGGTGTCGGCGGCGATTCCGCTGGGGACGCTCATCGCCGGAATACCGGCCAGCGAGCCGGGGATGGTGGCCAGGTCGTTGAGGTACATCGCCATCGGGTCGTCGACCTTCTCACCGATGCCGAACGCCGTCACCGGTGAAGAGGGGGAGACCAGCACATCCACCTGCCGGTAGGCCCGGTCGAAATCCTGCTTGATCAGCGTGCGCACCTTCTGCGCCGAACCGTAATAGGCGTCGTAGTACCCCGCCGACAGCGCGTAGGTACCCAGGATGATGCGCCGCTTGACCTCTGCCCCGAATCCTGCGCCCCTGGTCGCCATCATCACCTGGTCCGCTGTCTCCAGCATGCCTCCGTCTGCCCTTGTCTCGACCCGCAGGCCGTAACGCATCGCGTCGAACCGGGCCAGGTTCGAGGAACACTCGCTGGGCAGGATCAGGTAGTAGGCCGCCAGCCCGTACTGGAAATGCGGGCAGCTGATCTCCACGATCTCGGCGCCGGCAGCCGTCAACATGTCCACTGCCTGCCCGAACGAGGTCAGCACCCCCGGCTGGTAACCATCGCCACTCAACTCCGTCACCACACCGATCCGCATCCCGGCCACACCGTCGGTGTGGCCTCGCCGAACCGCCTCGACCACGTTCGGCGCCGGCCCGGGGATCGAGGTGGAGTCGAGCGGGTCGTGCCCGGCGATCACCTGGTGCAGCATCGCGGTGTCCAGCACCGTCCTCGCGCAGGGGCCGACCTGGTCCAGCGAGCTGGCCAGCGAGATGACGCCGTAACGGGACACCCCGCCGTAGGTGGGTTTGGCCCCCACGGTGCCGGTGACGGACGCAGGTTGCCGGATGGAGCCCCCGGTGTCGGTGCCGATCGCCAGCGGTGCCTCGAAGGCGGCGATCGCGGCAGCGGAACCGCCACCCGAGCCGCCGGGAATCTTCGACAGATCCCACGGATTGCGAGTCGGCCCATAGGCGGAGTTCTCGGTGGAGCTGCCCATCGCGAACTCGTCAAGGTTGGTCTTCCCGAGGATGACGACGCCGGCGTCCTTGAGCCGACGCGTCACCGTCGCGTCGTAGGGCGGCATCCAGCCCTCGAGAATCTTCGATCCGGCGGTCGCCGGCGCGCCCTGCATCACCACGATGTCCTTGAGCGCAAGCGGCACTCCGGCCAGCGGTGACCGGGGGCTTTCCCCGCGGGCGATCGATCGGTCGACAGCGGCGGCCTGGGCAAGTGCCAACTCGTCCGACACATGCAGGAACGCGTGCACATCCGGGTCGACGACCCCGATCCGGTCCAGGTGAGCCTGGGTCACCTCGACCGAGCTGATTTCCCTACCGGCAATGGCGAGAGCCAGTTCGGCGGCGGTCCGCCTGGTCAGGTCGGTCACTGCTCTTCTCCCAGGATCTGCGGGACCCGGAACCGGCCTTCGAAGGACGCCGGCGCCTGGGCGAGCGCCGCCGCGTGGTCCAACCCAGGACGCACCACATCCTCGCGGTACACGTTGGTCAGCGGCACTGCGTGGGTGGTGGGCTCGATGTCCACCTCGGCCACCTCACTGACCCTGGCCACCGAGTGCAGGATCACCTCGAGCTGCCCGAGATAGGTATCGAGTTCGGCGTCGGACAGCTCCAGCCGGGCCAGCTGCGCGAGATGCGCGACGTCGGCCCGGGTCAGGGCGGGTTCGTCGGTGGACACGATCCTCCAAGGCAGTGCTGAATCCAAGGCAGTGCTGA
>JAABUS010007623.1_pt1 | contig 12290 bp, 9 predicted proteins | sample 5560161 | NCBI WGS metagenome assembly JAABUS01 (sample SAMN10711885, study PRJNA513376) | rock metagenome | isolation source: Antarctica rocks | place: Antarctica: Victoria Land, Trio Nunatak nord | collected 2016-01-04 | reverse complement strand
AGACGATCATCTCGCCAAGATAACCGAGGTCTTCCACGAGTTCTTCCAAAGCAGTCATGTTGATGCGATGTTCAGAGCCATCGTTCCAAGAATGCACGAGATCCTTGCTGCCTTGGTGTGAAAAGGGGGGCTCTCCGCTTGGAGGTTTGGATGCGGAGCCGGGCAGATTCCGCAACGTTAGTACAGACGATTGTTCTTCATCCGACAAGTTGTAGCCTGCAAAGCCAAGCGAGCTGCGATGAGGTGTGGAACACAATGTGATGGAGGAAACAACGGAAGGCGTCTGGAGCTGGAGCTGGGGCTCTTCCTCTTCCAAATCGCTATTCGTGTTCTTCGAGAGCACCTCGGATTTGTAATTGTCCCTTGAATCCAATAAACCTTCTCCAAAGTCGCTTCTAAGCGGGCTTATGGGTTGTGATAGATGATAGGGAGACATTGTGCCGGTCTGGACGGTACTAGCGGCAAGGTCTGGCGAGAATATTTCCTGGGTGCTCTCTAACGAGGAGGTGGATCTTCCCTGGCAGTATGATTTATACACTGAACTGTCATCAAGAAAACCGGTCTTGGAGAAGTTGAAGCTATCGCTGCAAATCTCTGGCGCAGTGTCATATGTCGGTATTGGTGGGGCGTCTGAAGATTCCGGTTGAGGCCTGAGAAGTGGGTGAACAGAGCTCTGATCGTCTGAAACCGGATCTGGCCCATCCGCTTTGACACTAGATGGGGATTGATCCCAGTAGTCACTTGCGGTGTCCACAAAGAAAGAGTTGTTCTCCCGCAACCGGTCGAGTGAGGTATGATAGGGAGATTCTGGAACTGGTGGCCAATCGAGATTCAGAGCGCCAGAGCTGCCACCACCGACTCTGTGAGGCACCTCTTCTATAGGCAGGCGAGTGTCGGCAGCCGAGAGACCTTTGCGTGCTCCTGACGCCGAGAAAGTAACGGGCCCTTGATCCGGTGGACTTGCTGGAGCTGAAATGGTTGCCATCGATAGTGGTCTTGTAGTATGCCTCAGTGGACTCCTATTGGAGACGGTTGACTGAGCTCTAGAGTTGTTGGTAAGCTTTGTCTCTCGTTGTACCCATGATATGTTCTCCATCGACAGATTTTTAGCTTTGATATTGGATAGAGGTTCGCTTCCACATCTTCCACATCTGAATTCTTGCTGCTCACTACGACCGGCTGACTTTGTACCTCTCAGTTTCTGGAAAGCTAGCAGAAGCGGAGAGGACCCAGAAGCCGCTAGCGAAGCGCTTGGACCTGCCTGTGATTGCTCAGTAGATGTAGGTTCCAGCGGTGGTGCAATACTGGAAGCTGATGAAAATATAGCGGGCAAGCTCTTCGTAGTCACCAGTGTAGAGTATTTAGCCACTGATGAATGAGAATTCTCGGAGGCGTTAAGTATGGGATCCCTCGCTTTGTGACGAACAGAAGGCTTCGGACTGAGGTATTTGGCCTTTGGATCCATCGTATATGCGGTGGACCTAGTTGAGCTTCTTGAATGGTTGCGGATATGGTCTCCCTCACTTACTTGCATCGGCACCTCCAAAACATTGACGTTCTGGCCGGGTAGGAAAGGACACCACGTGGTGAATGGCTGAGCGGGATCATGATACTCCAGATCGCCATCTAACCGGTACTAGACATCATGTAAGCAGACTTTTAATGGTCTTAATTGGGACACGATGACCGTACGAAATACCAGTAATTTCCACCCATCATTAGACCCCCATCCCGTCGTATGGGCGTTGTCGATATATCTCCATCACAGCTAATGTTCTTGAAAGTATGACATCCCCGCCAATCTCCCGACCCTGTACGCCTGTCCCTCTTCAGCGGGTAAGGTTGGGCGAAATTATCCCACGATCCAAGGATTTCCACAGAACGGACTGGGAAAGGGACATGGCTACAAAATCATTAATTGAGACATATAAAGTGCAGATAAGGTCGAACATACAGTCGAAACGTGATGAGAGTCGTTGACATCTTTGTAGGATATATTAGGAGTACAGCAGTCGTAGACAGTAGGTGGAAATATTTTTACAGTCTTAAAGGAGAACAGCAATGATTTATACAGGACCAGCCTATAGAGAGTTCGGAAGTAATGGTGAGATGGTAAGTTTCAGCTGGAGGCTGAAATGGATTCTGTGTGTTGTCAGACGAACGATGGAAGTCCATCTGGAGGTCGCACCTACTCGACTTAGTCTGTACAAAACATCTTCCCACCGGGAGCTTAAAATTATTCGACACCACCTATCCAGGTCGCCGCCCACGATACCACTCGACGTCGCTCGGGACGTTGCTTGAGTTATACGATACAAAGAAACGTTTTGTACGCTTGCACAGTTATATTTTGTACACCTAAGCCTTTCCTTGAAAATCTATTTGCGGCATAGACCTCGCACAACCACAACTGTCACCTCGGGACTGCACAGATGACACCCGCAGCCACGTCGTCGTGGATAGTTGCTTCCGAGATCTTCAGTTCGAGGACATCAATATAAACTCGGAGAATTAGCACGGGGTCGCGCAGGTTTAACAATAAGCCCGCGGGCGTGTGGGGGGTAAGATCATCTTATGAAGAATAGCTGGGTTGAAGCCAGGTCAAGGTCCAAGCCCGTCCATGGTCAGTGGACACGCTAAATAAACCGCCCAGATATTGGATAGCCAGACCAAGAACAAGATTTATTATTATTGTGTCGGGGTCATGAAATTACCAGTCCAGATGACCTCAGCCTGGCGTGCCTGGCGTGCCTGGCAAATGATGTGGTTGGATCTTCACTGCAGTCTGCAGAGCTCTCTGCCTTCGCCATTGCAACTCCCGAGGAGCAGCGCGTACATACATCCCGCCACCAAACATGTCCTCAAGTGAATGGATTTGTGCGAGCATATCCGTACATATTCGTCTGCGCGCGATCTTCTGTGTTGTTCAAGAATAGAGTGGTGGGATGGTGGGAGGCTGGGCGATCTGTAGATTACTCGTCACCCCTGGCTACTTTAGAGTCGCGTTGCTGGGCGATCCGCTCACTCCGAGTTGCTGAATTAGGCTGCTAATCTTACCTCCAGGGCCGTTGGCGTTTTCTGGCGTCGAGTTTACCCTCTTTCAAGCTTCTTCTATGGATCAACCTTTTCACCCGGATCGTCCGCTGGGATAGATTACTTTAGCGTGCTAAGTACTATTTTACCATTGGCTGGAAGAGCTGGGGTCTCTTGCATCTTTCAATGCAGGCTTTGCAGCACGACAAGACCTTGAACGACAACACAGCAGCACGAACGTAGTCAACAACGATATCAAGGCGTCTAATTTACATGTTCATCGCAACGTTGCAACGTCACTCCAGAACTATCGTGCCATTCAACTTCACGGGGCTGTGAGTAACAATGTAGTACTGATTGCAATGCGACTGGTTAATGTGGCTGTGCGATACTGAAGCAAAATTTCAGCCACGACACTCATTGACATCCTACTTCTTCCTGCTCGAGAAAGCAGCCAATTGATCCCATGCAGATGTTTCATGCAGACCATGGTGTATTCTCCAGTGGTGAGTTGGTCTAACGAACATGCGAGCGACAAACATGCGACTGGATCAACGCTGTCGGCCCTGTCGCTCAGTTATCTAATGATCACGAAGTGCTTACTCCTAAACAGGATGTCTGCCCAATAGCAATTTAGGAAACACAGCGTGCATCCCAAAAATCCTTATTTTGTCCGTGACCGAGAAAAGCCTCTATTCTCGAAACAAACATTGAGTATATTCTATAAGCCATACTGCTGTCTTTCCTTATCAGAGGACCTTACGGCCAAGATCGATCTAATATCAGTTATGGGTCAGAATGATCGTCGATGACGAGATCATATGAAGTTCCCAATTTGACAACGACCCTGTGCCTCATGCGACTCTTCCGACAACTTCGGAATTCGACGGAGATTCGAGAGCCGCGGTAGTATGGGGTTGTGACATCCGTACATGTATCGTCTTTTCCACACGTGCATTCATCAAGCAGAAGAGACGATCGAGAACCCGATGGCTTCTCCTGATTGACTCGGGTGAAGAAATTGTACAATTGCCGCGGGGTGGTAATTGGGGTGGAATATTTAATTACACTCCCACGACTCCAAAGATGCGATGATGACTGGGAGCACTTTTCCCCGTGCCGTTCTTTTTGTGGTCATTGAGGAAACTAAATCCCTGCACAAATCATTTTCCGTTTTACTATCTCTTAATCCAAGTCTTCTCCAACATATGGGTGTAAGAAAAGACAACATGCTTATCTGTTTCTGTTACTCTTTACATGTTCGTGCGTAGCCTCTTAGTTATTTTGATGATGAGGGTAAGGAGTAGCTCCCCTAAGTTAAGAGGTATGACTGCATTCAAGTTGCTGCGCTTCTGTTTAGAGGCGATGAAGCCGCTGCGCCTTGGTATTTAGTTGAAAAGGAGTGGGCTACTTACTACCTCATGAGTGGGTTATGAAAGGCATATATCTCGTTCACGTTGACATGGTGGGGCCGGGTCATGAGGGAACTTTCTCGTTGGAGGCGATCGTGGATGTGGTAGCTGAGATCATATATGAGTGTTTGGAGGGCCAAGAACTTGATATGCTTGGTGGAAATGACTACTGTGACCTTTGGAATAGAATGCTTGCTATGTCGGTGGGGAAGCGGGTGGCGACATGGCAACGGTGGATACGACTTTCGTGCATACGGGCCTCCAATACTCCGCTATGGATCCCAAACTCTCCTGGATCGTTCGTGTCGACATTATAACCCGCGAAACCCGCAAGTAAGAGTTCATCGATAGCTAGAAGAGGTATCAAGTACAAATTATGAATAGAAAAAGCCTCCAGGGTCTTGGTCTGAGAAGGGATGTATCAAACACGACGATGATGGCTCTTTCAAGGTCCCGATTTTTCCAGAGTCCGAGTTCGGTGCTGGCCACACGATACCCTGAGCTTGTATACAGTAACAACTGGCTGGCTCTAACGCGGATTCCGGAGGGGTTGAAAGTGTCAACTACTATCGAGATTTCTTCTATCATCCCAACCTTTATTCCATCGAATCAGGACCAATCTCCCTTCTCTACTGACCAATGCTCAATCCTTTCATTTATTGATTCTATCAACCCTGCAAAAACTCTGAACAAATCACTGTAGCATTTCATGTTGCGGTGCGTGGTGCGTCTATTATAGGAAGCACAGCAGGTCACCAATGCTTGCAATAGCACTTCTTATACGTTGGAGTCTACGTATTTGTCAACTTATCATGGTCTTCCTGTTTCACAAAGCCTTCTACAACGTTCTCCAAGCCGCTCACTTCCTGCGCCAGTCATCCTTCTCGCAAATGGCTTCTGCAATTTCTCAAGTACAATCGGTCTGGAAGTATATAGCAGAATTCAAGTCAAAGGACCTTTTGTGGGTTGAAACGATGTCTCCTGGTGGTAAGTTGGTTTCAACACTCACACAACACAAATGGAAATTAGGAAGATAAGCTTATTAAGAAAAACATATTGCGAAGAGGCATTAGTGATCTGAAGGCATGCATCCCAATGTATTTGTATCATTTTAGTTCTAGCAAGAAAAGACGAATATGTTTGTGCCAGCCATTTTGATTTCTACTCTATTGTCCAGCGCTTTGATAGTAAAAGGAACGGGAAGCTAAAGCGTCCATTCTCGTCTCCAAGTCCCTTCCAAGACTTTCATCCACTCTCTTGCATGTCCATTTCCATGGGTCCGCTGTTTAAGAGAATTACCGAACCACAGGAGTGTTCGGCGGCTAGTTTTGCTTTGATAAGGATTAATCGCTTGGAGATGCAAGTCCATACTGAACAAAGGCCGTGTGTTTCTACCTTGCGCCGGCGGAACGGGGCGAAATGGAAAGCCGCCTACGCGACGATATCCGCATATAAAGACTTGTCTAAGCCACGTCCTGTAACACGACCGTTCCCGATTGTGGCAACAAACAACACGACGTACCTTCCCCATGGCGCTGTTCAAGGGACTTCTTGGCGTAGCCAGCGCCTTATTGATTTTGTACACCCCTGCGATGAGTCTATCCATCAATCCAGCTATCTCACTCGAAGTTGCAGATCCGATAGGAAATTTTTCCTCCGGCCCTCTTAAATCCCGCTGCACCGACTCTCCGCATTGGATGAGCGGAGCCTACAGCGCCGATGATTGTGCATTTGCACTACGTGCCCTTTTCTGGATCGCAGTCCGACGCCAGCCGCTTGAAATATACGACTTCCTCGCCGAAGGCGAGATACCTAGCTCCTCATACCCTGTTGTCGAGACACCCAAGAGATTTGTCAAAGGCACGTGTACTGTTGCGATTGTGATGCTGAAGTTTTTCGACGGGGCTGGTGTAAGGTTACCGGATCAACCAGTGTCTGTGCCAACCCCAGGGTCAGATATAGCGACCTGGCAGGCTCTGTGGGCAGCGGCGACGAGGATCCATTCAAGGTGCGGTGGGAACTCTGCTATGGGATGGGAGACAGGGGGTAATGAAGGGGGGATTGGCATTTTCATATGGGGCACTCGGTCCGCAATCGATAGAAGCGTCTTTTAGGTCGGGGAGGCGGTCCCCCACGTCCGCATCTCGCTTTAAAATCCGTCTAAGAGCTAAGGGCTTTGGCTTCCTTTCGTCGGAAGAGACTGGTATACAGAAAAGATGGCTGGCGTGGTTGGTGCACTGGTAGAAAGCAATGGACAGATCCGAGCTATCTTTGCAGATTCAGGCTGGCGAAACTCCGCGCTGAGACTACGATAAGGGCGTGCATCGTTTGTTAGGATAGCTTCTCGGGAGTAACACCACCTTGGTATACCATACCTTAGCGATGGCGAATTTGTGCTCAAAATATAACATAGGACTCTGTACGGATAGATCTCGAGATGGACATCGCAATGCACCAGCCACTATATAGAAACAGGGGTCAACAGACACCAATTCAATCACATCTATCTTCATCACAAAGTGGTTCTGACCCTTGTAGCGTTATAATTACTCTGTAAATAATGGAAAAGCCATGATGCTCATATCATTACTCGTAATGCACCGCGTTGAGAGTCTAACAAAAAGAATGGTGTAGGGTGGTCTTGCCATCATGATATATATCACCGCTCAAACGCACAGCTCTGCCTACAACTGCGGGTTGAATTCAATACTCTCGTATGATTTGAGAAATAATTAGATGGCTAGGGTAGTAGGGTTGGGAGAAACACGTTTTGGCCATCGTTGGCTGAAATCCTCCGTGTCTGAAGAAATATCGGTTAACGTAGCACTCTGTTTTAGTATCTGAAATCCCTGTTGTCGATCCCATTGCACCAAGAGAGCTCGCCACTCCGCATTCGAGTTATACAGTACAGTACGGATACTGTAAGTACACATGCTGTATTAACGATTTAATGATCCATATTCCACCAAGGATGCGTAAAGGGACTCATAGCTGTCTAGAATGTAAGGTTATGAACGAGAAAACCAGCACGACGCTAGGATTGACGAAGCTACAGGTAGACGCAGAAAGATTCGTTGCATTCCCCGGCCAGAAGATCCTTCTACGTGCTCCGAATGCTTTTCTCGAGGCACACGATGCCGAGAGCAGAAACAGGGAGAGCCATACCCGGCTCCTGTCGAAGACAGGCCACCGCCAAATTTGCGAGAAAGGGTGGCGCGGTTGGAGCATGCTGTCAAATCGATGCATTCCATGCTGACGCGCAACGGTGCAGAGGCCGGGAATACTGCTCCAGAACGAGATGCAGCGGAGGCATTAAACAGTCTTCAGTCCGACACTACATTAAACGGGCACACGTCCAGTGATCCATCCAGTATATACTCTAACTACAACGAGAACGCTCCACTGCTTTCTATGTTCGACAATGCAGTTGTAAGTACTTCCATAACATGCTCTTACAACGACCAGCTACTGATTATGGTACTCGTAGTTGAGCAAAGAAATACAGCCAGCGCAACGTCGACACCCTCAAGATACCTGCCATGAAACACTGTTGGATGCGAGTGGACCTGGTGATAAAGCTAAAGCGAAGCATGACCGCATTCGCCATGTTCTCCTCAACCTACTCCCTGCTGAGCACGATCTGCATACGATTTTAGAGTCCACAACGGCATGGTGGGACTCATGGCGGCTCCTGTTCCCGGAGATATCTGTCAGCAAAGAGGAGAAGACACTCAAAAATCACATCCTTGGGGCACTTAAAGAGGAAAGTCCAGTAAGTATTGCTCGAGGTTTGATCTGTCTAGGCATATGTTTCCGGCAAACGCGCCCAGGAGCCGACAATAGCTCCTTATACTTTTCTCGTTCGCCGAAAGACACTTTGGTTTATTACCTGAGTGTTGTTGATCAGCATATCATCGCCGATGACGAGTATGCAGGATCATGCGATGGTCTAGAGTTGATTGTTCTAGTAGCAAAAACTCATGTTAACCTTGGACATCCTCGCAAAGGGTGGCTTCTTCTCCGCCGAGGAGTAGCTATTGCCCAGCTCATAGGTCTTCATCCAGACCGGACACTGATGGCCGAGAAGCCAGATGCCTCAACGGAAAGACGTGAAAACACCTGGTGGTCACTTTATATGGTAGATCGGTATATCAGCTTGCTCTTGGGGTTGCCATACGCATTGAGCGATGGTCCAGTTGTCAAAGAAGCAGTCGAGAAATGTATCGACCCGACGGGCAGATACCAACGAAAGATTGCCATGATAGTTGGCGATATCATCGACAGAAATCAGGTGTCTTCCGGTCCATCATTACCCCTGACGCTCGAGATTGATCAGAATCTGGAGAATGTCGCCAGAATCATGTCTGACGATTGGTGGGATATCGAATCAGCCCGCTCATCTCAAACTATCCCCGTCGAGGAGTCTTTTTGTCGCAAGGGGACACAGCTCTGGCATTTTCAGACGAAAGCTTTCCTACATCTGCCATTCATGCTACAATCTGCAACGGATCGCCGCTACGAGTACAACCGTTATGCTTGCTTGGATGCAGCTCGCCAAATGCTCCATCGATACCACCTTTTCAGGCTGGATGATAAAGGGCCATACTTCATCTGTAAAATCATGGATTTCCAGGTTTTCAACGCGGTAGTGCTGTTACTCCTAGGCCTGCTCGGTTATGGAGGCACATCTGCTCCGCGAGATGCGGAAGACGGAGACTTAAAACTGATAGAGACCACTCTGAGCATCCTTCGTGGCGCATCAAATGCTGAACCAGATGACGCAATGCTCTCGCAAGCCGTCGAAGCTATTGAGACACTGGCAGCATTCCGTAGTGAAAACGCTGCAGGGGATGAGCGCCGGTCGGGAAAAAACTGCAGAATCGTCATTCCATACTTTGGAACAATCAATATATCCCCCGGATCGAGGTTTTTGGCTTCAAAAATCAGGAATGGCAGCTTAGATAACCCATCACACGGCAATCCAATACTAGTTGGAGGCTTGCAACCAACGCCGCCAAGCGATATTTCGTCTGTGATGCCAACCTTGGATCTCGATCCAAATGCACCGTTTGAATTTCCACATATCGATATAGATTGGTCAAGTATTGTCAATATGGACCTGGATCAAAACTGGGATTGGAATCAACTGGGTATCTAATAAATCCAGAATCTCAGACAAAACATGTATCCTTACTGCAAAATCTTACAGGCTCAACCTCGCCTCTTTCACGACACACGTTGACGACTTCAGTTCTTGCTAGGTATTATCTTCCATGACGATGAACCATCCTACGCAACTTCGCGAGGGAATTATATTAGATGTTGCTAGAGATGCTCACGCTGGCTCGCCGGCCGGTCCGCCACCAGTCCCATGGATAAGGCGTACTTTACCTGAAAGACTCTGAAACCCGAACGTAGGCGACCACAACCCTGGGCCGTGGACCATCACAACGCCACTCAGTACGGTAGTCCAGTCGGCCCCTAAAATTGACATGAGAGAGACGTGTTAGGTCACTAAGCTGTGATAGGGTCTAAAATATCTCGATTGGCGATTCCTCAATAAGGTTAAAGCGAGCTTCAATCCGGTTAGAGACCAACAAACCTCATTTGAACCGTGGAGACCGTGTTCCCCCCGAAGCCCCCCAGTCCCCACACGCCAGCCAGCCAGCCACGCCAGTCACCAGGTTCGTGCCGCAGTTGTGCGCCAGCGCTGCCTTGACGATCATGTCATGCAAGAACGATAAGAAGCTCTACAGTACCGAATACCGACTAACCGATGTTTTATAATAATGATTATTATCATTAAACCGCAGGAAAACTCTCAATTCGAAGTAACTCACTAATATACCTTCTTATTATCGCACTACCCTTCAACTCGAATCCATCACATTAGTATTGCCTCACCGACGGTGTATCTCCCGTGACAAGGGAATAGCGCACCTCCGCTCGTTTTCTTTGATCGATGGGAAAGCCTCACACTTCTCGCAATACAACATGTCAAGTGTGACAGCTACCAAATTCTTACCATTGATTTCAGAGCGAAATTTCCTTGTACGTCCACCATCTAGTACTATACATACGGATACAGATATTGCATTGCTTCAGTCAGCCGCTGACTTCTAATGAAGGGCCTTGCTTGGGGTTGTGTAGCTGTCTCGTTCTTTTTCCTCGCTTTCAGAATCTATGTACGCTTTCGCATATTTCGCCGACTTTTCAACGATGATGTCCTGATCAGTTTTGCTTGGCTCATCCTCCTTGCCACAGTAATTCTATTGCTGATCGACAGATCACTCGAGCTTATCTAAATAGCCTATCGGGTAGCGACCGACGAGATTGAACCGCCTGCGTGTTTTCTACAGCACCTTATGACCTGGAACCACATCTTGTTGGCAGAAAGTTACTTGCATCTGTGCGGCTTATGGGCTGTCAAGTTTTCGTTTTTGGCGCTTTTACGCAGACTTGGCTATCATGTTAAAGGCCAGAAGGTAATTTGGTGGAGTGTTTCAATACTCACAGTCGCAGGTTTCATTATTTCTGTTAGCATATTGTTGTCTCCTTGCGGGCCTGGTAGGCACTCAAACTGTGAGTACTTTGCTATACCTCCAGGTCACGTTGTGATGTTCGACAGCGAGGTGTGATCAAGTCTACAACAAAAGGCCGCCATTCTAGCAATGTTCTCCCTCACAGTCATAACAATGGCGCTTGCAATAATAAGGGCGGCATTAGGTCTAAGGGGATTTAGGGATGACAATACGTGGTTTTTCATCTGCACCACCATAGAACTGTCTACCAGTAAGCCTACTCAGGCCCTGTTCCCTTGCTCTGCTGATGTGCTGTCTATTTCCTTCTTCAGCAATCATGGTAGCTTGTCTCGTGTCCTACTGATCCCTCTTTACCAGCCAAACTAAGCCGAGGCCATTAAGGGCAGTCACTGTAAGAACGCTACCTTATAGTGAGACATCCAAGCAAGGACCTCCTTACACAGGAGCTACCGCCGTTAATATGCACAGAGAAGGCAGCGAAAACTCGCTAGTGAATCACCAGAGAAACGAAATCATGGAGTTGGATAGGATTCACGTGAGGAACGAGTATAGCAATCGATCCTACGGATAGGCATAAATGAACATTAGGTGTCGCATTGCCTGCATACTGGGTTCAAGTGAAGGTACAAAAGCAAACATGAGTCCAGGACCGTCCAACCAATTCAATAATATTACTGGTCACAACCACGACGAGAAACTGAAGGACAAGTTGAGACTTCATGACCAGGTTTGCATTTGAAAAGTTGGTTCGGAGAAGGTGCCAAAAAAATAACAGGGCAAACATGAAAAGTGCCAAAATACAACAAGTGCACGGCGCGGGAGAAGAGACGCGTAAGCATAAGCAACGAGTCCAACTTAACTCACAAATAACCAGATTTACGCCAAAACCCTTCGAATCCCTCACTCAACCTCCGTACGCATCGAAAATCTTCCGATACTCCTGCGCCCTGTTGTCCTCCGACCTGAGACTCGTATTGTCAACATAGAACGGCTCCTCCACGCTCGCTTCCTCTCCCTTCTCCTCTTCCCAGTCTTCCAACTCCTCTCTTTGACCATACTCCTCTTGTCCTCCATACACAGTCTCACGCCTCCCTCCTCTCTCCTCCGCCTGCCCATCATCCCAAGTCTGCCTCCATCTTTGCGTCGCTCTCTCCCTCGGACCCTCAACCTCCATCACATCCTCCCCCTTCTCCCACCTCCTGATCATCTTCCGATCATGCAGCACATCCCACACCGCCCCCTTCCTCCACCCCTTATCCACCCTCCCCATCCGATCAACCCCCTCCCCAACAAACGCCACAAT
>JAABUS010007622.1_pt1 | contig 12291 bp, 16 predicted proteins | sample 5560161 | NCBI WGS metagenome assembly JAABUS01 (sample SAMN10711885, study PRJNA513376) | rock metagenome | isolation source: Antarctica rocks | place: Antarctica: Victoria Land, Trio Nunatak nord | collected 2016-01-04 | reverse complement strand
TGGCGTCGCCGTCACACCTCAACGTCCGTAGGGGCCCACATCCACGGCGCCAATTTGGGGTTCCGGCTCGACGACTACGACGCCGCAGGCGGCTGGCCACTCATGCGCGAGCACGAGGATCGACACTTGGTCACCGCGCTTCTCTCCGCGGGCGTCCCCGCCGCGGCCGGCCTCGACGTGGTCACGTCCGGACGTCTCAAGGGCCGCGTCCCGGGCGGCTACTCCGGGTATCTGCGCAAAATCAAAGGGGTCGAGACGACCGGCCTCCTCGGCGCCGACTGAGCCTCCCGCCGGCTATCTGGATCCGAGTCTGCAACAAGCTTGACGTGCGATTCAGGTTCCGGAATGGGCGTGAGCGAGCTGTTGCTGATCCGCCACGGGGAGAGCGAGGGCAACTCGCCGCCGCTGAGGCGCGGGCCGCTCATCCCTGGACCGGTGATCTTGCCCGCGAACGTCACAGGAGACGGGCCATCTCCCAGCCTGATCCACTCAGCAGGGAGGTGTCTTCGCCCGCGAGCGTCACGGGAAACGAGTCAGTCTACGAGCCTGAATCCACTCAACGTGGAGATGTTCTCACCCGCCAACATGCAATAAGGAGAGTGCAAGCTCGGGCTACCGCGACGCCTGTCAGCAGCCTGTCACGCAGACCCGCAACAGGGCGTCCCACGTCACCCAGAGAGGGCACATCTGAGGCGCTGCACACCACCCAGATAGACGCAGGAAAGCGGAAGGTCATTGCCTTGGACGATCGCTAACGAAGGAGGTCTTGATCAAAAGCCTCAGCCTGGTCTTCATGACGCGCAACGGTCATCACGAGAGGCCAACCTAATCCTGACGCGGCAGGAGGCTCAGGTGCTGGTCGAGCGGATGCTGAAGTCCAGCGGCCGACTCATCGACCTTTCGCAGCCCTACGTAAACCTCACCAGGCTGGGCCACAGACATTGCACACTTCGGGCAGCAGTTTCCACATCTTGAACCGGGTTATCCACAGGCATCTGTGGATGACAGGCTTGTAGTTTGATCGAAAGCGGATACACCATTGAGTCCACCCCGAGGGGAAAGAACTTGACCATGATCGCGATAGGGACAGCACCTCCGGTGATGGTGGGCATCGCCGTGCTGCTGATCGCGCTCGCTTGGTCGATATGGCGTGCAGGGCCCGAGCTGCGCGAGTGGCACAAACTGATACGCCCACCGCCCCAGGTCGAAGCGAAGCCGACGTCTGTAGTCGAGGCGAAGGACAGAGCTCGCGTAGACCGATAGGCAGCTCTTACCGGCGTTCGCGCCGGGGATGATTGCCCCGGTCTCGGTCACGTCGCACCGAGTGCCAGCAGCCCGAGCTTGTGGGTGTGCGCCGTGCCCGCTGAGGCTGCGCCGCAACGAAGATTCACTACTTCTGACAGCTATGTCCGCGCCCACCCGCGGAGTCCTGGAAGGTGACCCCACAATCGACGTGGTCGCCGACGGGGCGGCCGGGATCGAAGCGGCCCGACGGCACCGGCCACACGTCGTGGTGATGGACCTGCAGATGCCCGGGATCGGTGGCATCGCCGCGACCCGCCAGCTCTCGACCCTCCTACCCGACGCCGCAGTACTCGTGCTCACGATGTACTACGATGACGACACGGTCTACGCAGCCATCCAGGCAGGAGCGCGCGGCTACGTGCTCAAAGGAGCCGACCTCACGGACGGCCGACGCCTTCCCTACCCTGACCTCGCGAGAACGTGAGGTTCTCGAAGGCATGGTCGAAGGGCTGCCACCCAGGACGATCGGCCATCAGCTCGGCGTCTCGGAGAAGACCATCCGAAACAACATCTCCACGGTGCTGACGAAACTGCACGCCGCCGACCGATCCGAGGCAGTGCAGATCGCCCGGGACTCCGGCATCGGAGAGCCCCGACCACCCGTCCGCTGACCGGCCCGCGTACCGGCAGCGGACGGCAGGAACCCGAATCCACTCAGCGTGGAGACGTTCTCACCTGCCAAAGTCCAAAAGGGAGAGTGCAAGCTCGTGCTACCGCCGACCCCGTCCGTCTGTGACCCAGACCGCAGCAGGGCGTCCCACATCGCCCAGTAAGGGGGTGCCAACAGGGCGCTGCAGACCGCCCAGATAGTTGCGCCTCCCAAGCGTGCGTCGACCCGCCCACAAGGACGCACCCTCCCCGTTCCGCGCTTCTGCGCGGTTGCACGGCCCGTATAGGCTCTCAGCGTCCGAAAGGGATGCCCCTACCCCGTCCGCCAGAGCCGGAAAACTCGTGGCCGCGACCGGAGTCCTCAGCCGGGGACCTCGCATCAAACCTAAGCGGCATTACCGATTGTGCCAGAGATTCAGGACGTGCGCTTTCGTCCGCGCCGAGTTGCCGTCCGTACGAATTTTGTTCTCGCGAAGTCCCTACAGGCGGCTGCGGTTGTCCCTTGCCGTACCAAGACATGTGATTGCTGGTTGCGAATCCGCGTGCACGAAGTTGGCCTTCGCGACTGCAATCGGCCTCGAAGAGCGGCACGGTCACTCCGTCTAACCCGGAATTCGCTCGCGCCAGGGAAACTATCTCTGCAAGTAGGAGGGAGCCGTAGCCTCTCCTGCGCTGATCGGGCGGGACCCATAACTCCATAACCATTCCCTGGCGCGCGGTGACATCGTGCAGGAGGTGGCCGCGACCCAGGAGGGCCTGAGTTTCCGATCGGAACTCGATTATGTCGTACACCTGCCACGACGAACTTGCGAGCACCCGGCGCATGCGGACGGCCACCCGTTTCCCTCGATGATGCACGCTCTTCGCTTTGATGCGGTTCGGCACGTTGGCTGCCGCGCCCAGGCGATCCGGTTCTATCGAACGGAAGAACCCCGCCCCCTTGGCCAACTCTCTGTCGGATTCGGGCGACCAGCCGACCCAGGTGGGGTACGTGACGGTTATCTCCTCGACGTAGGTCTCGAAGAAACGGCGTCCCAGAAAGCCGTACCCCCCTCGCCCCCAGTCCTGCCCCCAGCTATTCAGGATGACGATACGGTCAGCCGGTGTGAGCCCGACAGCTGCGACGTGATGCCTTCCCCGGAAGCCGTCCCCTGCTCGGGGATGGTCGAGTATCCCGTTCTCAGTACTGAAGAACGAGTCCGGCACTCTCAATCCCAGACCCATTGAACGGTGCGTCAACAGGAACGGTCCCAACTGCGTCGCGGAAAGCGTGTCCGTCTGTCGCAGAAAACCGACGGCCTGTCCCCATCCCTGGAGGTACTCGTACGCGAAGTCGAGACCATGCGGGGAGGCTGCAAGGACTCGGTTCAAGAGAACGGGAAACGTCCATTCAAGGTGGGGCTCGTCCCCGAGTTCACGTGCGGCCCGCCAGAGATCGGTGCCTGAGCCTTCGAACAGCGGCGGCGGCACGGATTCGTCTATCACACCTCTTCAGCCGTGGCTGGCGGCAGCGGCAGCCGCTTGTCGAACTTGGCAGCGTCGCTGCGCAGCGGCGTGACATCTTCAGGCCTGCATTCAAGGCTGCGCAAGACGTTTCCATCCTCATCGCAGATGAGCACGGTCGCGGGACGATTCCTTCGTTCCAACCTTCGTTTAGCCCACCACCGCGTGCCAGCAGACTCCGCCTTGTCCACGGTGCGATCCAGAGCCCGGTCCACGACCTTGTCCATGGCCTTGTAGGCGACGTACAGAAGTACAACCTCGATGAAGGTGACGCCGTAGCCGCGCTCCTCACGGACGCGGACCTCAGCAGTGCTACCTTCCTGCCGAAGTTGGGCCAACAGCGGGTCAAGGCTCTCAACCGTCGTGTCGAACGGATTCCCTGGAACAACGACGAAGTCAGGTTCTTCCACGCGTGCTACCTCTCCTCTGATTCGGGCGTTCACCGGGCAACCACGATGGCAACGTCAACGGTCTGAAGCAAGGCGGACCCATTGCAGCCCATCGGGGTTCATCACGTTGAACGGCGGGACGTACATTCGGGCGCTCGCTCCTTCCGCGATCTCTCCGATCGTGCCATCGGCCGACCCTTTCGCCCGGGATGCAGGCAGGCGGAACATGCGTCACTCCACCGCCTATGACCTACCTGGCATGAGTGCGGCGAGAGCTGCTGATCCCGGGACCGGCGATCTTGCCCGCGACCCTCACGGGAGAGGGGCCAGTCTGCGAGACCAAATCCGCTCAGCGTGGAGATGTTCTCGCCCGCCAACACTCGATAGGGAGGGCGCGAACCGCCTGCCTGGTTCCTACTCAGTTTCAGGCGGCCAGGCCCCGCCGCATCTCGGATCCTTGAGGCGCGCGCGCTCGATCGGACTTGGTCCCACAGTCAGACCCCAGGGAGCTTCGCCGGGTAGCCCTTTGCACCCAGAAGGACGCACGCGTTCGGGCGCGACGTCGGTTTGGCGAGTTTCGGTTTCGACCCGAACTAGCCGCGGGTCAGGTAACGATGAGAAGGACGGGGCAGGGGTCGTCGTCCTCACCGAGGAGTTGCCGGACTCAGCGGCCAAGTCTCGCCGTCAGTCCGGCGGAGGCAATCGGTGCCACCGAGTCATTCCGGGAATTGGACCTCGAGCTCGGCGTTCGCCTCACCTTGGATGCGAACGCGCTTGATCCCGAGCCCTACGTCCCCCTCCCAGCGAACGTTTTGCTGCGCGTCCGAAGTCCCATCTTCGCTTGGGAGGTCGTCGATGACGGCGTCCAGCGCCAGCAGTTCCGGATCCGGGACAACACCTCCGCTGCCGATAGCAAGGTGCAGTCGCCGATTGCCCTCTAGTCCACGGCACATGGCCGTCACCCGGAGGAGCGGGTCATAGGGTTGGGGGGGTTCCCGGTTGTACCAGGCGTACCAGTCAAAACACTCCACGGACATGCACCTCAATTGTTGCCTCCGTCAGTAGACCACAGAGGAAACCGGGCCCAAAAGGTCCGAGGCGCGCTGCGCCGATCGTCAGTTGGCGCAGGCCGAGGAGTTGCCGCCTGATTCGGTGGCCGCGTGCACGCCGCGGGCTGGCATCGGCCAGCACGCCGAGACGTCACATGTGAGCGAGCGTCAACCGCTGGGGCCTCCACTCGGACCTTCTAACCGCTGGACGCCCGGAGATCACCGGGTCGAGTTGGCCGACCCCCGGCCGCTCGATGGATCCCGTTCACTGGGGTGCACGCCCGGGGACGACGACGCCTTCGGCCGGTGGGCTACACGGTCAGTGCTCAAGCGGACGGCACTGACGAATGCTGTGGTGTGTCAGTCCGCGCCTGGCTCTCCCCGGTCCCGATCGAACTCGGCCGCGAAGGAGTTCAACCGCACGACTTCGCATGGACCCACGGTCTCGGCGACACCCAGCACCTCGACCTGCGCCGCTGCGCCGCCAACATCGCCACCCACTCCGCTAGACCATCTAGTGGTGCTGCTGCGTTCACGGGCGCATGCTGGGAGGCGGCGGTGGCGACGCTTCTCTCCCATGCACCGCGCGTTGCCGCTCGGAGCCGGCACTTGAGGAAGGCGGCAACCACAATGTCAGAGACCACCACGGCGAGACCCGCCCCTCCGGACCCGGGATGGGTGCAGAAGGGTCCCGATGGATCCTGGGGCCGACACGTCGACCTAATCACCTTCAGACCCGACCAAGACAACTCCGAGTACCGAATACAGCGTATCGAGGACGCCGTCGGAGATCTCAACCTTGACTACTACGCCTGCGGCATAAGCGAGATGCCTCCAGGTGTGGCACCGGCCGATCTGGCCCGTGACATCCGGCAAAACCTCGACTCGTTCACCGGAGAGCTCGCACACTTCGAGCCAATCGACGCGGCCACGAAGGACAAGTGGGAGAGCTCGGACCCGGTAGGGGCCACGATCCACATCGACATGGGCGTGGGCTGGGGCAACATCGAGGACGGGTCGGTTGTCTGCTCGCGCGCCGACGAGACGAGCTGGGTGTTCTCGACCGTCGACGTCCCCTACGAGGACTGGGAGCACCCGGTCAGTGGGCAGCGGGAGTTCGGCGTCACGCCCCGCTCAGATGGCGGGTACGAGTTCTACACCATGGGGGCGGACCGGCCCACCGGCTACATCGACGACGCGTTCTCGTCGAAGGTGTTCGGCAAGGCCGACGAGCTGTGGCGCGAAGTCATGAATAACGTGTGCGACGACGTGAACAAACGGGGCGGGAAAGCAAGAGTCCTGCCCGGTAGCTCGGTGCAAATCCCGTGGAAGAAGGCCTGGAAGGAGATCATCAAACCCTTGGGTGGCCGCGATGCCTTCAAGGCCAACAAGAATATGAACAAGTACGAGCGTCGCCTGAACCGGTGGAAGAAACGCCGGCTCCAGGTTCGAGCGAGCAGCAGGCCAGCAGAAGGAACGGTCGCAGCGCCTCGACGATGAGCAACGGCGGCTGACCGAAGACATGGAGCGCCTGCGGCGGCGAGAGGGGACAGACCGCCTGATGCGCGAGAACGCCGAACGCCAGATGCGCGAGATCAACCAGCAACTAGAGCGGAACAGGCGCGAACGAGAGCTCGCGGACGCCCGCATGAGAGACCTTGATCGACTGCGGAGGGAGACCGGCCTGAATCAAGAGAACATCCGCCGCACGGGCGACCACATGCGGGATGAGGCACTCCGCAATTTCGAGCGCCAACGGCAGGCCGTGCCGGCTCCATGGCGCAGCGGCAACGTCACCGGGGGACCTGTTGGTGGAGCTGGGCCTTTCAAGCCGTGATGCGGCCACGGCCTGCGGGCGGAAGAGCCACTCTTGTATGCCCCTGAGCGCCTGACTGAGCCTCGAGGTTTGGCGACGGGCACTCTTGCATTGAGCGTCGACATCATCACGGCGCAGGAGATCTTCCGGTTGACTGTCGCACCGAGCGCTCACGCGGCCGTCCTGTCCGACTGATGACGGGGCGTGTTGGCGCAATGGTTCCGGCGGCCATCGCCGGGCCGGGAGATTTGCGGCGTCGGGCGCTTGCGATCGCTCAACGCAACAGTGCCCCTGAGGGCATCAACAACGCAAGCGCCGGTCGGACCAATCGTCTGCGTCCGCCGTAGTTCATCGGTCCTATGAGCGGTGATGCGATCGCTCCGTCGTGTGTCCAAGTATGTGTCGATGCTCGTTATCGGCGAACCGACAAATATTACGTTGATGGCACGTGTTGTAGACGCTGCAACCCATGTACTCCCCGGGGGCCCATACGGTGGCTATCGCATCGTCACTCTTCGTCGCATCCGCGCAGACAACGACAACACTCCGACCCGCGTCCGTTTCTTCCAAGTACCGTTCACCGTGCCGCAACGGAAGAGTCTCGCGACGAAGCACAGTTAAGCCGATGAGCTCGAGGAGATCGGACCGGTCAAGCAGTTCAGCGAAATCCGCGTAGAAGTCGTCGGGTATAGATGCCACGTCATCGTGAACCGCAGGATCCTCAGAAAACTCCAGAGCCTCTGGGCCATGTCCATCAGCTCCGAATCTCCACATTGACGGCGCAGCCCTCGCACAGTCAAAGGCGTTCGGCGTCGAGATGAGCGCAGCCTCACCCCGCCAGGTATCGGCCTTCTCTATGATCACTTGTTCATCACGAAGTGTGAAGTGGCGGTGAAGCAGGCATGCCCCCGCGACTTCCGGGACCTCGTGACGGACCGCCAACCGGGCGAACGATGCAAGGAACTCATCGAAACCCGGGTTGCGGCGCACTGCAGCATCGGCGTCATCTGCCGATAATAAGGTGTTGTACGTGTTCACCCTGCGCCCCTCTCGCGGAGACCGTTCGGCCTTATCCGCAATCCGTGCGAGCCGAAGCGCGCGCACGGACCCTTCGCTCCGATTTGCCGCTTCCGCGTCTAGCGCCCCGCAGGATGGCGATAGATGTGCAACATAGCGAACTTCTCATCCGGGAAAACGAGCAACACCTTGCAATGAGGATCCCCCGCAACCGAAGCGACTTCAGTGTTTATGATGTTCGTTTGCACACGGAAGTCGTCGGTCAAGATCCCATCCTCTACTAGGGACGTCTTGGGATCCCGGAGAAAGTTCATGGACTCCTCGCCGGTCATCTCGGTCCAGTAGGCGTCCCAAGTCTCCTCAGCGATTTCTGGAGTCCCGGCGCCCACGTTGACCCACCTCCCGCGCTTCGCTGGCTGTTCAACCACGTTCGGCTCCTAAGTGTGAGCGGTGTCACATTGCGCCCAACTTATCAGCGCCTCCAGACCGTGGCTAGTGCTCGTCAACGCCGCGGACCGGCGCACGGCAGATGGACCTCTTGAACGGCCTCGGGATGTCCTCGCCGGACAACATGCAATAGGGAGGAGATTCGCGTTGCAGTCGGGCCCGAAGGGGCGCGAGTGCGCCTTGAAGCGGTCAGGCCGTGCGACTTGCGCCCTTCTTCTTCGCCTTTTGGCTGGGCGAGTCTCGATGCTCGTCACCTTGGCCACCGGCTCCTTACCGAAGATCGCTCGCCACCTCTCCCTACCGTTGACGTCCTCTGCGCACTTCTTCACGTAGGCAGGTGTGTAGGCATACTGCTTGAAGGGCTTGTCGTACACGCAGTACCTGGGGTCGGTGGCCTCGGGAGTGTCGGAGCCGGTCTGCGGTCGGATGCTCCCGTGATGCTTATACACGGTCACGAAGTGAGGGACCTTGAATTCGAACGGGATCAGCTCTTCCACTGCAGCAGCGGCCTGTCGCGGTGCCATGGCGTCCTTGTGCATGACGTCGCGCTGCTTCTCGGTGACCACCATGGTCCCGACTTTCCCGGCCTTCTCCATCTCAGCCCGCTTCTCCTCGGTAAGATCTTCGGCGTTGACGATGGTGACGGCCAGGTCGGCCTCTGTCTTCGGTCCGCGCTGCGGCGTGAGCATCACGCGATAGTCGAAGCGCTCGCTGCCCTTGATCGCCGCGTCCAGGCTCTGCTCAAACTTCGTAATGTATGTCCGAGTCCCTACGGGCAGCCGCTTGCGGAGGCGTCTCTGCTCCTCGATGCCGTGCGGCGTGAGGGACTGGACGAAGATGGGGAACCGAAGTTCCTCCGCCAGGGAGTGCTCCACGCCGCACCGGGTCACGAGTTCTGTCTCATAGTTGATGACGTAGGCGTGGGCCATGCCCGCCGTCGCTACCAGGAGCGCGTCCTGGTAGCGGTGCTCCACCTTGTTTCGCAGGCCGATGAAGAATTCTAGGTTCGCCCGAACCGGGTCGTTGTCGGCCAATCGTTCCTTGACGCATCTCTCCAAGTCCCAGAACTTCTTGTCGCCGTCCTTGGTCTTTAGGGCGTGGCCCCGAGCGTTGCGATAGATGTAGTCGACGTTGCCGCGCTCGAACTCGGCATGCAGCAAGTAGAGCCACGCCGTGTGCATATGCATCACAAAGTCGTGATAGCTCCGCCGGTCGCCCGACCTGTTGTAGAAGTCGACCGCCACACATGCCTGGCGGCGCGACTCAGTGAGGATGCGCCACCACCTGGGGCGAGGTGGCATATGCGGCTCCGGGACTAGGCGTGATCGAACTCAGAACATTGTAGGTCCCGCGGCCGACAGGCCCGTCCGGCTCGCGACGCCGATGCCGATGCCGATGCCGATGCCCAGTACATCGCGCGAGGGCGCTATGTGTACCGGTGTCGCGTGCGCGCCCAAGTCTTCCCGATCGGACGAGGGCAGTTCTCTCCCGCGGACTTGTCGGTCTGCACGTCTCTCGTCCCCACCATGGCAGAGGGCGGCAACATGTGACCCAGACAACACACAGGAGAGGGAGCTGTTCGACGCTCCGCGGAACGGGTCTCGTGCGGCGTTATCGCCACATGCAGCGAGCGCGCTTCAACAGAAGATCGAATCGCCTGGCCCGCGGGGATCGTCCTGGCGCGTGAGGTGCCGGCCTCGACTACCTCGCGCAACTAGCATTCAAGATCCGACGGCCTCGAGCATCTACATTCAGTGCTCACGAGCGGGCGCTCAGGAGGAGTCCATGACCCAAAAGTCACTGTTCGGCGAGACGATCGAGCACCCGACCGAGAAGCCCGTCGACGCGGGCCCGGTCAAGCACCGCGTGCTCATCACCGTGAAGGCCGCGCCGAACCCGTCAGCGATCTACGGCGAAACCGTGTGCGTCGCAGGGATCCGCCTCGCAGACACCGGCCCGAAGGACTGGATCCGGCTTTACCCGATCAACTTCCGCCACCTCCCCGAAGCGTCGGCGAAGTTCAAGAAGTACGACATCGTGACCGTCGAAGCCCGCCCAGCTGGCGAGGCGCGCCTGGAGTCCTGGCGACCCAACATGACCACACTCCAGGTCGAGACCCACCTCCCACCCTGGAAGAAGCGCCGGCAACTGGTCGACCCGATGATCGACGACTCCATGTGCAAGATCCGAACCGAGGCCGCAGCCGACCCTCGGGCACGTTCCCTCGCGCTGGTCCGGCCAGCCGAGATCCTCGGATTCCGGCTCGAGCCCCACCCCGGTTGGAGCAAGGACGAGCAGGGCAAGATCGACGCCTACGTCGACCAGCTCGAACTCGACGTCTTCGAGGTAGCCCGCGACAAGACCCCACTCGACGCGCCCCGATTCAAGGGCTACTACAAGTGGCGCTGCGGCGAAGCCAGCTGCCCCACCCACGAGCAGTCCATCATCGACTGGGAGTTTGTCGCCCTGCAGCGCCACCTGTGGAACCGTTCCGTCGCCGACGCCACAGCTGCGATCACTACCCGGTTCCACCAGCAGCTCTGCGCCCCTGAGAACGAGGTCGCGTTCTACGTCGGCAACCAGGCAAAGCGACCGCAGACATTCAGCATCCTCGGGGTGTATTACCCCAACAAGGACTCCTAGACCGCCAACGTGGCTATAGGCACGCCGCGCGCGTCGACCACCTGGTCGATGACCACCTGCCGGTGGCACATCTCGGCATCGGCCTCGAAACACAGGACCGCCACCACATGATCGGCCGCTAGGTCAGCAAGCTCGTGCAGCTCCGCCTCCGCCTCCGGCGCCTGCAGGGCCTCCATAAATGCCCGGCGCCCCTCCTCGACTCGGCCGGTCCAGAACGGCTGCCGGTTCTCCTTTGCGTTCCCCAGGCTCCGCAGGTGCCGGTATTCGATACCTGCGCTCGCCAGCGCCGCTCTCAAGCGGCTCTTGGAGAAGCCGGCCCTCCGACTGATCGCATTCAGGCGCACGTCGGCAACTGTTCCCACTCCGAGCACCTGGAGGGCGGCCACGAACTCCTCGATGCTGCGTCCCTCGTAGCCAGCCGAGACGATTCCGTGGGTCATGCGCGCCTCCTGTGGCACTAGGGTGCGTTGGGCAGAACGAACCAACTCATCAATCGTGATTGACAACGCCCGGCACACGGCCGCGACTTTGAACACGCCGGGATCGCCTGTCAGGCCTTGCTCCACCTTCATCAACGTGTTGACCGACAACCCGGCCTTGGCGGCGAGTGCTGCCCGCGTCATACCGACAGTGTCACGGCGCGCAGCGATCACACGGCCCAGGGTCGGGCCCTCGAACGTAGCCCTCGCCGGGCGACCGACGCGCACGCCAGCAGAGTAGCAGTAAATATTTACTATCTCGTGTCGCTGCCCGGCCGATTGGAACGTCCATGCAGATCCGCTGGGAGGTCTTGAGGTGGAGCGACCTGAACGCTCGAAGCTGATGGTTCGGGTATTGACAGCCGAACTGGCTCAGCCTGTCCTTCTTCAACAGGTCATCAAGACGGCGTCGACGCGTACCTCGAACGCCAGAGGCGGGACACCGACTTCCCATCGGCGCGGTAGATGCGGCCAGGCACCCTCGGGACACGTGCTCTTTCCCTATCCAGAGCGGTCGCGGACCAACAGGGGTAATGTGCACGTCCCCGCCTGAAGCGGACGGGGTATAAGTCGCCCGCAAACATGCGAAAGGGAGCGTGCAACTTCGAAGCTGTCGGACGGCGGCGGATGTTCTGTCTTCACCGTACGACGCCCCAGTCCCGGGAACCTCAGCGGACGGGTGAAACGGGACGACTCCGGCAAACTTGGGAGCGACCTGCGCCGGCGCCACATGGGGTTCGGCTTCCGGTTCTGCTTTCTGTGGTGCCCGGGCGACGATTGGCTTCGGTCGAGGAGCGTCCCGATACCGGGTCGGGCTGCCAGAACATGCCCGCGCGGCGCCCTCTCTTCCCTCTCGGTCGCGGGTTGGTCATGATGGTGGGGTTGAGCGGCGTCCGCGACTACCTGACCTGGCACGAGCTGTACGACGACCCGGGATCGAGCCTGCCGCGCCGCCTCGCGCTGGTGCGGGACGTGCTTCGGGCCGAACTCGACGCCCGACCCGGACCAGTCCGGGTCGTAAGTCTGTGTGCCGG
>JAABUS010007621.1_pt1 | contig 12295 bp, 10 predicted proteins | sample 5560161 | NCBI WGS metagenome assembly JAABUS01 (sample SAMN10711885, study PRJNA513376) | rock metagenome | isolation source: Antarctica rocks | place: Antarctica: Victoria Land, Trio Nunatak nord | collected 2016-01-04 | reverse complement strand
CATGTGCCATGTCACAAAAGCCAATGCCCACCTCATGGGGTAGGGCCTTAGCCTCGGCAGGAATAGAGTTCCTTTTTTTCCTGGTAGGCAAAATTATGACTAAATCATCTGCCATGTCGCAGGTCGATGTCCCGCTCGCCACTACATGGATGAGCTAATGTCATTAGTAGGCAAGAAGTACTGGGGCGACCCTTTCCCTGGCAACAAAATCTTCTCACATGAAGTTTCTCTGCACGACGAAAAAGCGGTGCAAGGTGCCTACACAAAGTTTGAGAAGAAGCTTGAGAATTGCACAAAGGTGTTGATAGTTCCATGATATGCTGGCTATAGATTGCAAAATTGATGATGCACAGACGACTTTTTCTTTTCCACAAGTGTCTTGGCATACTAAGTCAAACAAAAGGCTGTGTCACAAAGTAACACAGCAAGTGACTTGATTGTTCAAAACCACTGACTTGATTGTCTAGAGGATGGATGCAAAGAGCGTGCATACGCAAGTCGGCAATGATGATCTGCAGATACAGGAAAAGCTGAGCGTCACAACACTGCCCTGTCATGACTGCGTTTGGACGGGTCAAGGAGCCCCAGTGTCTAGCCAGCTGGTTACTAGCGATGAACGAGCTTTGACTGAGGCAGTGTATAGTACTCTTGTGTATTCCTTAGCGTTATTGACAGGGCTTCCAGCCGTGAGTCCACACATCCGCGCATCAAAGCTTGCGAATGGGGACGACAGAACGAAATTTAGGTGCCAATCCGCGTCCCGTGAGAACAATTCCGTGACTGTACCGTTTGTTTAGTAATCAAAAACTTCAATCTGAGCACTGACTTACACTTTGCCTGGACACCGGCAATTCATACGGGTTCACTATATTTGCTACCCAGCGTGGATGCGATATGTTCTGAGAAGCCAGCAGCATGAGAACACGCCAACCAGCCGGCTCCGTTGTGGTGCTTCTGCTGCTCGTGTTGGCGATTTCTCCAGGTATATATGCGCGTTTACTTACCGACCTACATGGAAATTATGCATCGCCCTCGTGCTCTCGGTTCCATAACGACTCGGATGTTGCAAGACGTTTGTTTGTATGCATGCCCCGCTGTGAGTTGGCACTGCCGTCTTTGAGCCCTTTCGAAGGAATCCCACTTGTGCTGCAGATCTGCTGCTTGTCGAGTCGAAGCGGCATCTGTTGCAGTACAACTCCGCTGCTGCCAACGAAGCTAGTGAGGCAGTCAGTAACGCTGCTGCTGCATCGGCCGCAGCGGCAGCCGCAGGTGGGACCTCTGCAGTTGCAAGATCTTGGCTCACGCTGCTTGAAGTACTCAGCAGTGACCCTTAACCGCTCTGACGTACTGGCCGCCGTTCGTATGGCCAACGCTGAAAACCGCTCTGTGCTCAATTGCCAACATGCATCACACTACAAGCATGCTCATACACGTTTACTTAATTTTGTCACCGCTTTCCCGCCCTACACACGTATCTTGCCTTCGAAAACAATGGTGTGCGTGCAGCCTCCAATGGAAGCACAGCAGCCAGCTCAACTGCTGTGGCAGCATCAGCAGCGACCGCTGCTGCATACGCCATATGCGCCGCAAATGCGGCAATAGAAGCTGCTCAGGAAGGGTTTTGCGAAGCAGCGTACTCTGTAGCAGCCAGTGCTAGTGCAGCTGCTTATGCTGCTGCAGCAGCTGCGTCCGGCGACGCAGTCACAGCAGACTTGGCAAGCTCAACCGCAGTCAGTATTGCTACCGCCACTGCAAGGGCTGTTGAGCAAAGACTTGTAGGTAAGGTGCTTCAGGCCTATGCTAAGCAGACCCTTGCATCAGAAACACCCATAAACGCTCATCTCCTGCGCTGATGTTCAACAGGATGCACATTCAGAGGCTACGGAAGCTATGCACCCGCTTATGCCATGGCCTCAGGGGCAGCAGCATCAGCAGCAGCAACATCCTACGCGATTGCCTTAGCCGCAGCTGGAGGCAATTCCTCAGCTGCGAAGAGTGCAGGTGCTGTTGCAACTGCTGCAGCAGCAGCTGCGGCCAGAGCTGCGAGTGCCTCAGGAGTGGCATCCATTGCAAGCATCACTGCAGCTGCTGCCTCCAGTGCTGCCAATGCTGTCAGGGCAACTTCTGTTGCAGCTGCCACTGCTGCTGCATCAGCATCTGCAGCAGCTGTGTCTGCTGGGGTTGCACAAGCAGCTCCAAGCATCAGCATCCTCAGTGATGCAAACATCCTGAAGCAAATCAGCAGCATGATGAACGCAACATCAGCCACCACTGTGCTTGCTAGCTCAGGTTAGCATCCCTGACTGTACTTTAGTACACACATGCGCCTGAGTGTTAGACTTGTACTGCAGCTTTCTGTGGTAATTTGCCTTCAGGCATGCTGCAATGCTTGGCACCCTGGCTGTGAGACATGCACCTGGTAGTAATTGCCTTGCCAATTCTTTACATACCAAAGCTCATTTTGCCAGCCATACCTGACATCATTGTGCTCCATGCTGTCATTGCTGTATCCTGTGACAGCCTCATTCTCCATAACATCAGCATCAGTTGCCTGCTGTCTACACTCTATGCTCATCAGTACATAGCAGAAGCGCACTGGGTCTGCAGCGGTTTTTGAATGTTTTGCAGGTCCAATCCAGCAGTCTTCCAGCTTGGCTGCTGTTCAGAAATCATCAATCCTTTCGGCGATGTTGCCAGCGCTGACCTCATCATCAGTCACTTCATCCTCAAGTTCTGCCTCCCAATCAGTCGCAGTGTTAGCAGGCAACACAGCACAGCCTGCACATGCCATTGAAGCATCAACAACAGTCACTTCAGTTGAGACTAACATACTTAGGTCGACAAACTCTGGTCTGTTCTACGGAGGAGTTGGGACTTATGACAGTGCGGGATAATGATTTGTTCCCCTGGAGCACTATAATGAGACCTAGGTTCTCCTGAAGTAGCAAGAACTTGACTGCAGACCGCAGTCTGTTTCAGGCTGTATTTGATCCACAGAAGTAGCAGTGTGTGTTGCAATTGGAGGGTGGAAAGCATATATGCTTTCAATTCTGCTAGTTTTGCTTTGTTTGCTACCGCTTGAAGATGAAAATGCATGAAGGTGAAGATGACATAAGATGACAAGAAGCAATGAAGGTGCCGTAAGCCCAACTTTGAAGTGTCATGAATGTTTGCTAGGACCTCAATGAATGTTTGCCCTGAATTTTACTGTGCGTTTGTCCCAAGTGTTGGTGCAGGTGTTCTTAAACTCTGAGTGCGATTTTGAAACACTGACACTTTCCAGTGGCATCAATGAGCTTAGCATCTTGATTTACAGTGTCAAAGAGGCAATGACCACTCACTTTTGTTGGAAGGTTTGTTGTGTTAAATGCTGGCCTTTGTTTTGTTGATCGATCAGAAGCGTTGTTGATTTTGACAATTTCACATGTTCCCAAGGGTGCACTGACCTGCAGAGCCTGAGCCATGGAGATATGCTTGCCTTTCTTTGTGTAGTCAATTGCTGTGTTCGTTGCTGCAGCTGGGGCATGCCAAGCTTGGCCAACGTTTTGGTGAAACCCAGTCTGCAGTCAGTATTTGCCTAACACAACCTTGCTTGACTGCATACCGTATCCGATGCAATACCCCTATGATCCAGACACTTTACCAAGCTCTGCAAATTAGTGTATCCTTGGGAAACTGTATCTGAGATCCAATCTATCAAGGAAGCTGAATTTGCAGTAATATTGCAGTATTGTCAGGCTGACGCATTGCAGCCAATCATGAAACATGCTGCTGAGCAGGGAGCTCCCAGCAACCTCGAGGTTAGCTGAGTGAAATCAAGAGCTGCAATTGTCATTGTAAAATGGGATCCGTTTTATACATGTGATCAGCCTAGGCTCAGTCATGTCACGCATTGGACTGTACGAGTACATTGCCTGGACTCTGTCCCTGAAAGCGGTCTTCCTGATCCGCAGACCCCTCAGTCCAGCCCTCAGTCCGAAAATATTTGCAGCGCTTCGCCGTCCTGGACAGAAGCAGTAGCTCAGAGGAATGGTTTTTGGGGCAGACAACCAGGCAAGCATAGCTGCGCTTCGCCGCGTGTCTGACGCACTTTACGATGGCCTCAAGCTGGCCTTTTCTTCGTTGTGCTGCCTATCAAACAGCAGTTTCTTCAACTTTTCGAACCCGTCAGAACTCGTCCTTCCCGCTTGCTTGTCTCGCCTCGTTGATGTGCTTCGGATCACTCTCCCACCGAGGCTGTACCACTGCTGTGGAGACGACAGCACTGGCAGCGGAATCATGCAAGGGTGAGTTCTGCAGAGGGTCAGTCTGTCGTACCGTTGCGGCTGAGGTCTCTGAAGCAGTGCAGGGCTTTGTTTTGAGTGCTTTTGCAGATCTGCTGACAAACAGGCTGGTTTCAGCTGACTTTGCTGTATGCAGGACGCATTCAGAATGTGTGCTGATGCCCCTGTCCGACCTGATCCACCAGGTCCCAAGATTGCTGGAGCTAATGCCTTCAGAGTGCCTTGCAGCCTTGATAGCAACCAGCAGAACTCACCGCAGTCAGATTCACAACTATGTTACCAGCATCACAATCAGTGACCCCGGTCACGCCAGTGACCTTATCAGCTGCAGTTGGCCTCGCCTAGTCAAGTGGACATTAGCAGACCAGGACAGCCACAGGATACAAGATATACATGTCACCTGTGACATGACAGTTGCTGCTGCTTCAGTGCTTGCCAAGGCCAGCATGTTGAGCAGATGGGAGTTACAGCTGGAGGGCATTCAGCTCAACGCAGCTGCTGCGGCAGAGATTGCCAAAGGAGACTGGCCATTTTTGGTGGGACTGTACTTTGGGCATGCCAGGCTGACACGGGCAGTTTGTGTGTGTTTTGCTTCTAACAGTGCGAGCCGTCAAGTATGACTGCTTCTGTTCGAGCAACTCATGTGCTTACAGTGGGACGGGAGCGTCTACGTAAACAACCACAAATATCACGGCCCAACGCTTCATGCTCACCTGAGCAACTGCCTACTGCCATATCATCTCTGCCCATCTGACTTCAGACGCCTGTGCAAGCCAACAGACACATTTCCAGCGAAAGCCTCTGCTGAGTATACTCAAGTAAGTCACTTGAGTGCCATGTGCAACAAGAGTTGTCCTGCAAAACAGGTGCAGCTTATTTCAACAAACTTTGTAATCTGCACTGCAGGGACAAGCAACAACTGGCTGGAATTTTTCGACATGCACAGACAGCGCTTTTCAACTTGCCAGCTACAACACCCCTGAAAGTACAGCTGGGAGGCGTGCATACAAACTTCAACAATATTGCAGTCCCATAGAGAGCGTTGCAGCAATTACAGACAAGCATAGAATTGCAAAGCAGCTGCCAGCTTTGCAGCTACAGAAATGGACAGAAGCCTTTGGCGAAGAGGGTGCAGCAGCAATGCAGCAGATCTCACAATTGCAGCCAAAGAAGCCAAAAACAACCATTTTGGTAAGACACCAATTTCAGCAGGCATGCAATTTGCAGGCCAAGCAATAATTGGTCTTTGTGTCCCTGCTGGAGGATTGCACAAGTCAGCTGCATCAGTTGTGTGAGATGAGCTAGGCAGACTTGAAATTTTCTGCTTGCGCCTGCCGAATGCTTTATTGTCGTGGCTTGTTTGTGGCATTGCCAGCATGACCATGCCGTATTGCATACTGCAGGCTACCAAGTCAGACATCAGTGCTGTTGCTAGCCTTGAAGATATGCCGCCCAATGTATATAGCCAAGCGTCCACACTGCTCAGCTGCCCATGGCTGGTGACATCAAGCCGCTCAGGCATGCTGCTAGCAGCGCTACCTGAAGCCACTAGACATGAAGATAGTTCATCCACGGTAGTAGATTTGCAGTCAACAGTCGTAGTTGTGGACTCGCCAGCTGCTGTCGCGGATTCATCACCTGCAGCTATGGATATGTCACCAGCAGCTGGAGATGCAGCAGCAGCAGATGCAGGCGCACCACTGGCTGCAGCAGCAGCATATTCAGCAATTGAAGGCGCATGCATGTCGCTGGTTACACCAGTGGGAATCTTCAGTGCTTCTGACTCAAGTGCAGTTGCTGCAGCTGAGACCCCTTTAGATTCTGCATAGGAAAGTGCAATTGCAAGCTGCTGCACAATGTAGACAAAACATGATGCAAACAGTGGTGTTCTCTACCTAGTGTGTGCAAATGTGTTCCAAGTCAATCCCAACTCTATCATGTGCCTGTACGGACATATTTCTCCTGAATCACGAGACACCAGATGTGTAAATTGTATCATTGGCAGACAGCTGAACTTGTGCAGCAACATCACTGCTGCATCATGGTGTCTACAGTCAAAATTTGAGACATGCCAAGCTTGCTTTGATTCATAATGCAGTCAACATCATCATTGACACAAGGAAATGCTGTCACTACAGGTTTTGCCACGCCAAATCACATCATCATGCATACAAAGTCGCAGCTTTCATGATTGTGAGTGTGAAATCCATATGCATATGCAATAGGAGCGCAGTGTGTTGCCTCGGAGGAGCGTGATACCACCGTATGTACCACAAAAGCCTATAGTTGAGCTCACTGCAACATTCTAAGCCTTGATCGCGCATATTGACAGCAAGGCAGCGGGTCCAGGGCAGCTCTGCTGCTGCAAAAAAGTTGACTGGCAGCACCTGACTGACAAGCCCAAATGTCGATGGGCATTGATTGCTCAGCAGCATACATGTGCAGACCACATCACTGAAGTCACTACTGCTTTTGGCAATCATTGCAGCTAAGTACTCGTTTGGTAGCATAGTATGCAGTCCTGGCTACTTGAGCTAAGAGTTAAATTACACTATTCTGCCTTCCAGCTGCAATAATGCAGAACATGCAGCTCTGGCATTGAACTTGCCTTTGCATTGAAAAAGTCTCAAATATAGAGCAAAGCTGCTGTTTCAAAGCTGATGGAGCAGTACACTGTGTGTTGACGATGCGTCTGAACTCACACCTGTCTAAGACATGCACACAAGCTGGAAGTGCACATAAGTCTGTCCTTTAAAGCTGACGTAATGACATTGGGGCTGTTGAACAGTCTTGAAGAACGCAGAGCATGCCTGGCACTAGCACTTACAAGCAGCCCTGCAGCAGCAATTAAACCTCATTTTGATTTCATGTGTCACTGCTGAAAATGCATCACACGTGCATGCAGAAAGACGTGCTGCTGCCTTGAGATGGCACTGATGAGTGTTGTTTTTAGTGACACAGCATAACAGCAATCATACATAAGAGTGTGAGCAACTACCAGTGCATGTGCACGCCTCTGCACCAGCCTTTACAACAGCTGCGCCATGAGTGTGCTGGTCACCAATGAAGGTCATGCATGAGGTGAGATTCTGATGTTGCCATGAAATATTACATTGATGCACCCTGGTCTGTTTCTACCGCTCTGAGGCAGCTGAAGTGTACATGTGTGATACACAGCATTCAGCTCTAAAGGCCATGGTCTCATGCAGAACAGTTGTGCACATCAGGACTACCAGCAATTCCTCACCTTGGTTTTGAATATACACTACTCCTGGTCTGTGCATAGTAGACTTGGCACCGGAATCCATTCACCGGCAGCCCTGCAACAGTAGGTCTCTACGTGAGTGTTGCACTTGGCTGGAGATACCACAATGTTAGCACAGCAAGCATGTGGTCTGCAGATCTTCAATGCTTTGTTTGCTTGATTCTGTGTATGCTTGCAGGTGCTTTCAGTCACAATACAGAGCAGTCCCTGAGAGAATAGGGCAAACACCAGAACACCTGCAGCCAGCCCTGCAACTGCAGTGTTTCAAGAATGCTTGCATGCCTATGTGGATGCTCAGTTGCATCAGCCCAGTCTTTATTGCTGTGCATAATGCCCACATGCTGCTCTGAACAGGCCTGCGTATAAGTGCATCCTGACTTTCAGGTAAGTGGGAGTAGTGCTTCTCAGCAAGCACATATGCTGAAGGGCAATCCAATGTACCTGATTCTCCACTTGCACTCTTGCATGTGCGTGACTGCATGCACTCACCTTGACATCGTGTCCTCACTTGGGGTGCACACATGTTGACATGATGTCAAGTATCCAGTCATGCTAGTTTGGACATCAAACTGTCACAAAGTGTTGCCCAGTGCATAAGCATGTCCTTTGTGCAGTTCTTGCTTAAGTGTTGAAACTCAAGCCTCTCAATCTGAGTTGACTGCGCAGAGCTGCTTGTGAGGGGTTCGGGGTGAGTCTAGGGCGGATTTGAGGGGGTGCTTGAGGGGTTGCCAATAGCCCTGAGTCACTTTGAAACTGCCTTGTGCCACCTGCCCTGCAGGGCAGCTGCTTGCAATGGCCCTGAGTTTACCATGGGCCCTAAGTCTACTATGGCGTTACGGTTCAGGAAGGCGAACAATTATTCAGCTTTACATGCAGACTGCATATGAGATCTTAGCTCATATTCTGGCACATGGCAATGTACATCACCAAGGGACACCCAACACCCAATTCAAGGGCACTAAGGCAGCAGGCCTCTTATTAATACATGGCAAGCCTTGTCAATCCAAGAAAACTGTTAGGCAGGTAGGTGGGACAAATTGGGTAAAAAGCTCAGCTTAAAATGAGCAGTTCTGGGTGTTGAAGCTGCCACCAGCTATCCATTGTATGAAGAAGCTACTGTGACCCTGCTAAGGCGTGTTGCAGCTTGCAAGTGATGTTGTCAAAGGCATCACCGGCTCCACCTCAGGTCTGAATAAAGATTTATATGTGTCACTGCTGCTGTGCATCACGGCACAGCCATACAGTGCAGCCAGTGCTTAAGAAAGGCATAAAGATTGTGAGAAGCATGTCATGGGTGTCTAGTTGAGGTATACCTGGATTGCGCAATCTGGTGAGGAAAGTCCTTCTCAGCCCATGACCTGGAGAAGCTTGGCAATATCTGAAGCAGGTGGGTACCACCACAACAGCAGTCTCAAAGCCAGCTGGGCATCTGCATTACCAGTCACTTGTTCAGTATCTTAAATGCATGCATGCATCGCGTTGAGGCAATTATCTTGTCACATAACAATGGTCATGGGGCAAGCTCTGCACAATGCAGCCAAAGCTCCTTGCATGAAGGCGTAACATGGGAGCAGAACCAAAGCAAGCAACTGTGAGAGCAGCCCCTCACCAGTCACACGTTCAAAAAGCACAAGTTGAGCCTTCCAGGTATGCACAGCCAGCATCACAATGCAATGAATGCGATAGATGCACCCATTGCCTATGCCTGCTGCAGACATGCAGGGCTGCACAGCTGAGCTGGTTTGCGAGCAGGGTTTCACAGTGAGATCCAGCATGGCAGTAAACTGCAGCGCTACATGCAAGCTGTGGTGCATGCTGACGCAGCTACAAAATTGTCAAATGCTGCTATGACAGTCTTTGTCGTTGCAGCTGCTGCTGTCACTGAGCCAAAAACCTGACAATTGAATGACAGTCACACACCTGAAATTGCCATGACTGCCAATCAGGTCATGCAATCGACAAAGCTTTAGGTCTCAGCAGGAGTGATTGAAGCAGAAAGCAATGACCTCCAGCAACATGCAGCAAGGCTTCATGTCACAACAACACTTTACTGCAGAAGGTATCAGTCTGTACCGCAGCAGATTTCAGTGTACTTTTGCTCAAGCAACCTTCACAAGCATGATACCAGCAATGCAGCACCAGGGTGCCAGCAAAGCAGCAAGAGAGAAACTTATGTGGGTCGTTCAGGTTGCAAGCAGCAGCTGCGCACACAGTGGCTGGTCCTACGAACTAAGCTGCAACTGATGTATGCGAAAAAGCTGAAAGCAAGCCAGGGAACTCACTGTCAGCACCTGAGTGACAGACTCAAGAGCCAGGTGGGCAACGACTGCTCAACAGCTGACATATGCAGATTGCAGCAGTAAAGTCATTGCAGCATTTGCCAATCATACAGCCGTGAAGTGGACTGGTAGCATGGTAGTCAGTGACAAAGTGCATGACAGGGGTAGCTACCATGCAGATATGCTTCACACAGGCATTTGCAGCATGTGGCAGCGAGCAGTGTTACATAAACAAAATTGCCTGAGAGGCACACCTTACCCTGGGCTGTGTTTTGTCCACTAGCTGCATTGCTGCTGAACGCAAAGTGGTTGTCAAGGCCTGCAGCAGCAATCAGAATGATATGATGATGATGACCATGATATTATTCAGCAGCCAACCCCATGCATAGCTGTGCATTTGACATGACTTTGTGATACTGTAATTACAACACATGCAGTGCGATCACATTCACAAATTAGCTGCGCTGCAAGTTTATGAGATTGCATGAGCAGCACCAGGGCAGCAGAAGACAAGGCTGCCATGCATGCCAGTGTCACTTGCATCAAGTCTCACCAGTGCTGCATGCAGCAAAACAAATCTGTTCTTACCTGACAGAAATTGCCACGCTCTGGGCAATATAGCCTAGCATCCAAATTAGCCTTAACAAGGTATTCAGTCCTTCTGTGGTGTTAGCAGGTGTGTTGATCACTTAAGGGCTTGGTGAGGACTTCAAGAGAGGGCTTCACCTGCTGACCTGGGTGAGTAATCAAGCATATGTTCTTGCCTGTGTGGCATCCCTTAGGTGCTTGACGTTGTGCAAAGCATGAATGACAACAGTCTCAACAATAAGCCATGTCTGTAGACCTGTCTTTCAATATGACCACATAACTAAAGTGGTATGGTAGCACTTCTTTGTCCTCAAATGGTCATAAAGCATCACTGAGATCTCTCAGCCCGAGCAATACAATCCTGCAATAACATGTGCTGGAAAAAATAAAATCCAGCATACCGTAAGCGCACCTCTAGGGCTGAGTGAAAATGCCCCATATCTGGAAACAACAGCCCTACTAGTCTGCCGTGCCCTGCTGTCAATACATGCCAAAGTGACGGCATTGCATGACTGCATGCAGCAAAACATATCTGTTCTTACCTGACAGAAATTGCCCAAAGAGCATGCAGCCACAGAGACGACCACAGTGTGAAATCTCAAGGCTGGCAACAGTGCTAAGGGCCTGCAGCAGAGCAAAAAAGTTATAGCTGCCATTTCCCACCACCAGGCTGGGGCTGGGAGCACAAGACCACAGCTGCTCATAAAAAAACCAGTAGCAAGCAAGGCAACTAGCCTTGGCAATAGTGTTACACACTATAGCTCAAAGAGGAATGTAGCAGCAATCATGCACAACTGCGTTTCTGACTGCACATCCTAGAGAATCTATGCTGAGCTGTGACATTCAGCGCAAAGATATAACAGAGCAGGATATGCACCTCTGGCTCTGTGTGATGATACGGTGAACAGTTCTGATCAAATACTGCTGCTTCAAAGTTGGTGAAACAGTTCTACATGCTTTGACATGCACACAAGCTGGAAGTGCAATCAATTGACACCTTTCAAACATTTACAGGGGTACATGTCCTGTTATATGGTCTCGATGAATTCAGAGCAAGCCTGGCACCGGCATTCGTGAGCAGCCCTGTCCTGTTGTCAACATGCTGCGGTTTGTTCGTGGTGTGATGCAGAAAGTACAAACAGATCCTGCAAAGCACAGCACCAAGCACACAAAGCAGGTTTAGGCTATATATTTAGGGTTTAGGTAGGTACACTTTGATGCACCCTTACATGCATACTGCATGTCAAACAGTGATGTTGGCTTTTTCCCTTTGCACTTGACATCAACATCCCAAGGGGCAACAGATGCAAGTGCACTGTAGCAGCAGGCCCCTTACTCATGTGTGCACAACCTTTGTCAACCCAGAAAAATGCAGGTCAAATGGGTGGGACAAAGGGATGGCCAAATGCTCAGCTGAAAATGAGCAGATCTGGGTGCCACAGGTGCCACCAGCTGGGCTTTGTACTGCTGCTGATCTGCTGAGGCATATGCAGGCATGCTGCACCTTGAAAGTGTTGTTGCCAAATGCATCACTGGGAGCGGTGCAGGTCTGAAAGTCTGACAAGGCACTTTTTGAGGTTATTGCCAGGCTGCCAGGCTTTGAGGGTGTGTGGAGTCGTGTACAATGGTCACCTGATGGCCCAGAACCGACTCTGGGCTGGCAAGCCCCCTTGCTGCCTGCTCACCACCACTGCCTCCAATGGACTGTCACCTGGGGGAGATCTTCACCTTGGCTCCGACCACGCCGCGCTGCGGCGTCGTGCTTGCCACCTTTGCAGCTCCTGTGTGGTACGTGCAAGAACTAAGGGGCAGATCACGCTCTCTTGGCGCGAGGTCACTTCTGTGCAAGGTTGCGATCTATTGTGCATACTGCTGCAAAC
>JAABUS010007616.1_pt1 | contig 12303 bp, 8 predicted proteins | sample 5560161 | NCBI WGS metagenome assembly JAABUS01 (sample SAMN10711885, study PRJNA513376) | rock metagenome | isolation source: Antarctica rocks | place: Antarctica: Victoria Land, Trio Nunatak nord | collected 2016-01-04 | reverse complement strand
CTCCCATCCTGAACCTCGATCTACCGCCCTCCATTGCTCCTCGCGTCCTCAACGCACTGAAAGCGGATCCCAGGACTGTGGAGTTGAGGGCGCTAGCGAGCCATTTTTATGAGCTGGCGGCTAGGGTGCTGGAGCTGTTTGAAGAGGAGGAGGTCGTGGATGTGCTGAGCGAGACCTTCAAGAAAAGGGCGGCGGAGATTGCCGATCATGCGCATAACCCGCGGGGGGCATTGGGGGAGGGGGCGGATTTCCTGAGGGGTTTGGATGAGATGGAGAGGCAGTGTAGGTGATGCTAGAGACTGTGTTGGCGTGGTCTAGAAAGCGGACTGACGATGGAATAGTGTTTAGGGCGGCACATGATAGCTCCAAGGCTATGAGGATATGGATGGGCGAGATGAAGAAGAAGAGCTGAAGAACGGAAAACCACATCCGGAACGATCACTACATCGTTACAAGCGATGCAGGCACTTGGAACCTGCGAGTTCCCAAAGCTGGGCGATCAACAATCACTGTTTGGAGCCATCTCCGGCCTTGCAATAGACGCCGCCTATACCCAAGGCATACATAACACGAAAGCTAAACGGCTCAACCCTCGCCATCAGGTTATACCTCATCAAACACTCACTCGCTGTGAAAGAATTCATTACAGAATGCTCGAGAAACCCTCTCAAACTTATAATTACTAACAGTCAAGGTCTCAGGCCACCGAGCACATAACCTTGGAGAACGAAGCCGGGAGAAGCCTTAAAGCGTCCCAGACCTTCAACCTTCACTACTTACTGTCAAGAAATGAAGAATTAGGGAACAAGCATAAGTAGCGATACCAAATATCATAAGAAACTCACCACCACATGAGATACATCAAATACCAACTTCCCCTAAAACTCCAAGAGTCTTGCCGTACAACCTCCATACACACAAACCTGCCAGCGACCAAGCACGCATATCTCACCAGACTCTACAACAAACCTCCACTCCAATCCCCCACCATTCCAAAAACCCCGCCTTTTCTAGCCAAAAAAAAAAGTCTATCTAGGAACATAAGCCCTTTCGTCTGCATTCCCTAACCACCAAACACAAAAATTCACTCAGTCTCCTTCCCAGAACCCGGACACCGTTAAAAGCCCCATCCATCCATCCAGCATCAAACGTCCCTTCCCTTCCCTTCCCACTTCCCTACATCCAAACCCAAGATCCACCCACGAAGCCCTCCTGCAACCCCTCTCTCCACCCTCTATCCAACCCCATCCATCCGACCCATCTCCCTCAACATACTTCTTAACCACCATCGTTTTCCTCCTCTCTCTCTCTCTCTCATACCTCGGTAGGAATGACAAAGTATCTCCCGTGGTGGAGTTTGCTACTAAAAATTGTGCTAGCGAGATGGGCTTTTTCGTGACGGATGGTTCACCATAGGAATGAGAGTCTATTTGCTTGTGTGTGAGAGGGTGGATGTGTGCCGTGTTGGTTGGGGGAGGTAGGTTGAATGAGTGGGTGATTGAAGGTGCTTGATACATTGTGTGGTTTTTCGATTGAGTAGGATCAGTTTGATGGTAGGCGTTATCCGACCCTTTTCCGCTTACGATGTCAGACAGCAAACAACATCTACATGTGGACTCGGACGTTAATTGGCAGTAGCTGATAACCATACTATTTACTGTTGAGAACTCAAGCAATGCAACCCACCCCTCATGTATCAGTCATAGAGTCATTAGCTACATACAAGCAAACCACGCTCTACCCCTTGGCGTTATATTTGTCATTAAACGCATTCACCGCCACCGCAATCTGCCTATACAGCCAATTCCGCGAGCTCTCCTCCTGCACGGGGATAAACGGCCCATTCGTGCCCCCTTTCAACGTAACACTCATGCCCGTCCTCTCCTTACTAATCGTCTGGATATCGTTCAGCTTGATATCCCACTCCGACTTGAGCTTGTTCGTCCGTACGAGCATGATGCGGTTGTATGTGAGCATGACCAGCAAGTCCTTTCCTGGCAGCTCGAGGTGGGCAATATAGTCTTCGTTGAAGAATTTGCCGTCGTCCATGGTTTTGAGCCAGAATTGACCGAGGGCTTCGCGTTGGGAGTAGGGGCGGACGATACCGTCCAGGCCGATGAAGCGGGTGAAGCGGACACGGTCGAGACCTTCGGCATCGAAGACGGTGGTGGTATTGCGCACACCTTCGGCCATGTCTGGAGTCCTGGTCAGCCAGACCTTCAATATAAGGAACTCGAATGTACTTACTTGATGCAAGGTCAAAGGCACCGATCGCGGGCTTCGTGGCCAAGCCAAGGAACCCTTTACCAACACCTTTCATGAAACCGACTGCTCCCTCTTTCTCAGCACCTTCCATTGGATGCCTGGCTAGACCGCCTATGCCACTGGCCATGCTAGTCGCAAAAGCATTGCCCCCAGCTGTAACACCATACAGTGCATGCTTCGGCCTGTTCCTCGATTTCGACATTCGTCGCTGATCTTGATACTCCTTGTCGAGCGTCGCAGCTGCTAGACCTTTTGACATACTGCCGGTGAACTTGGCCATACTGTCCGAAAAGCCAAAGACAGACTTCTTGACGAAGCTTGAGGCACCCTTCGCGATACCTATTCCAAGCTCTTGTGGCCTGTCAGTCATCACAAGACCTTGATACGGCTCGTAAAATATATCGGCAACACCAGAGCTGACGTTGTTGAAAAGGCCCACAGGGTTCCCAAGGAAGTCGGCAGAGCCAAGGATGATATGGACTTGCCGGATGCACTCTTGAGTGTAGTGATGCTGGATATTAGCAATTAATGCAGGAACTGACACCCGAGCGTTCTCCAGCATCAGAGCATTCAGTTTCAATGGCGCGTCATTAACGTTGCCAATAGACATTGTCATGATGTTGACGAAGAACATCAGTGGATTAGACGAGGTCATAGTGTCTTCTGCGTTGACTCGCTCTGTCCGGACGAAGGACAAGTCGAGTTGCATTGGTTGCAGGTGCAAGAGCTCGAAATAGACATCCTGGCCTTGTTGTTCTTTCTGAGGTTCTGGGATATCTAAACTCTCGTCGCATAGCTTCCCTTCATGCTCTTCAGACCACGAGGCGCCTGGTACCTTGGTAAAGTCAAGCAGTGCGAAGATGAAATCTTCGTCAATTTCTAAGGTCATCTGTTGTATTAGCAGCGTAGCGTACTTGATATACAGAACACCATAAGAATCGTCCTTGACACGTGTGACCATGGCGTGGAAAATCGGGTGCGCCTCCATTTCTTTGCCAGTTTTTGGGACAACGCTAGGGTAGAAAAGGATAGGAAATATTCCACCATAGAGTTGATTGTCTATTTGGATCCACTTGATAGTCGATTGCAGTGTCTGATACAGCTTCGAGTCGCTGTATTTCAATTCAATCTCGCGGAAAGTCAGATACAACAGCTCCCTGAGCTTCCTGTTTACCAGAGATATTCCAATGCCAGCAAAGCGTACTTGAGCTTTAAATGTGACGTCAGTGTCCATTTCTTTGACTTCGAAACCAGTAGCCACACTCCCTTGCGATGCTTGGGCTGCTTTCTGTTTGTAAAGAGATTTCGATGTTTTGTAATTTGAGAGCACTAGGGTTTGGGTTGGACCCTCCGCAGCGATGTTGATGTCTATGATCTTTTGCTGCTTAGAGCCTGGGGCTGGTGGTACTTTCATAGGAATTAGATTCCCAATCTCTGCAAGCTTTATATGCCTCTCTTTGCCGTTCGCGGTAATAACAAGCTCATTGTTCCTGGCAGCTGGATAGTCCCATGCGTAGGGCATGACACTTCGAGGCGGCAGACGGTAGCGAATAGGTTTCCATCGGGAGCCTCTATCCTCTTCACCCTCTAACACATTCGGATTTGTCTGGTAGAACATGAACTCCATGTCGCTCTCATTCCGCATCGAGAAAGGCCAGTGCTTGTTCTCGATGCTTAGGTGTAAGAATATCGTTGCATCTTCCAGTATGATCTCCACACGGACAAGCTTCTGGCGTTGACCTTCTTTTGCAAGCTTAACGTGGACTGTTCCAACATTGCCTATGTTGAAAGGAGATGACCATTTGTTATTGACGCCGGGGAAACACAAGCATAATTGCTTCTCTGAAGACTGTCTCATTAATTGAAGAGGCAAGAGATCACCGTTCTTCAGGGACATGACATTTGAGGAGCTAGGCTCTCGTATATTTATTTCCTCGTTGATCTTGTTCTTGAGTACGAAACGAGGGGCCATTGTGATAACTTTAGTTAGCTTATACTTACCCTCACCTTCAGTTACAGAGATTCCAACATCGATCTCCGATTGCCCTCGTTCTGAGGGTATAACAACATCGAAAGAACTACCGATCGCGTCGAAACTTTGCGGCTTGCTCCATACCGAGTCACCAACCTTGACCATTGCGCGATTCTTCCGGTCGTCGCTAGGGTACGAGAACATGTATGGTAGAGCCTTATTGTTTCCACTGTTTGAGCCCATGCGTCTGCCTTGGCCAGCACCTGATTTAGCTGCCGAGAACATCGTCTTGCTCTGGATGTTGATGTCTAAGCCAGTCTTATTCAACACGAGATACGGACTATAAACAGCAATCTTGAAGGCTCCACCACTATCAGGAATGTTGCTGCGTAGATGTCAGCACTGTCGTTCTGCCTTTGATTAGAGGCTTACAAATAGTGAAGCTTGAGGTTCAGTGCGGCGCCCTGATTATCCTTGACAGAAAGTGTGGACTCGCGGCGGAACTCTTCTCGAGTATTAGTGTTGATGACCGCAAACTCGCTTTGCTTAAAAACGGTATCTTGCATGTCGATGCTCAGTAATAACAGATGTGACAATTCTATGACATGCACAGGGCTAACGCCTCCCTTTCTCAGAAAATTTGTCCAGTCTTTCTTCGTATCTTTGTCGTAGATTCGATATTTGAAATCATAAGGCAACAGGTTCTGCAACTCAATAGGTGCGGCGAGTCGTATCCGCATGTAGGGGTATACGCTTTTAATCAGTTAGCAACCAACATCAGTCATAGTACGGGCAAAGAAATACCTAGTCATGGGATCATTCTTATCATAAGAAGCATTCATCTGGAAATAAAAAGGAGGAGATTGCTCGTTGCTTTCGCTTTTGCAAGTGATAGTTCGTGTTGATCGTTTGAGAAGGTCTTTCCAGAAGAGTCGCTCATTAGACCAAGAGTAGCCGAAACCTTGATCAGGTCGAACGACTAGGGAATGCATAAAAGCAGCACCAATAGGAGCTGGTCTGGCTTCGCCAGGGGGAATCTTTTCTATTTTGAGCAAATGACCCTCCTCCGGGCTATACACTCCAATCTCTACTGGTATCTGGGTATTATTTTCAACCACAAGAGGTGAGCGGAAGGTGATGTATTTAACATTGTCGGTACCAAGCTTGACTTCGACTAGGAGCCGATGCAGAACCTTATCCTTCTTTGGCTTGAGATTGTAGAGCGTTTCCCCTTCACGGTTTACTGGTATTCTCTCGATACTATCGAAGCCGCTACCTTCAAGCTTGATTCCTACAACACCAGTGCTACCCTCTGGAGAAAGATTTTCACGCATGGTTGAAGGGTCTTCGAAGCGCCAAGGGTATTCTTCTCCATCGCCGAGCTTCGCAGCTGGTCCTTGATCTTCTTCACGTGTAGCAGCCCATACATTGAGATCGAAGCCTGTATAGTTTCGTATCCTATATGGTGCGTCCGCTATTCGTGGCTTAGATAGAACATCTTCATCTGTAGATAAAAAGTCGGCGGATTTGGAGGCCAACGCAATTGTTGCTGAGGTGACTGTAAGCTCCATTACTTTATGAGAGTAGAGCTCGACGGATAACATATCGGGGTTCTGGTTCTTTGACACATGGAAGCCCATCTGCCAAGGCTCGATCAAAGGCTCCCAAGCGGATTTCGAGAAATTGTAGACGTTAATGTACGTGTCAAAGCTTGTATCGCCTGTCATGGCACTCGACCAATCGCGAACGTCAACATTGAATTTCTTGACACTCCAGTCAAGTAAGGGCAGTTCATGAAGGTCTCCGATCAGTATCACTCTGATCCCCTCGATAGTGGCAGTCATCTCCTCTCTCCTCATGACTATGGAGCTCTGAGTAGCTGCTTTGCCACCTTTCTCGGTTTTCTTAGCACCCGCAGACTTGGTCGACTGTCTCGCGACCGTAGTGGCCGGCTTCCCCGCTATGGATTTACGTTTAGTAGAAGCTGCAGTAGTAGCTTTGATCTCTTTGATCTTCTGTGGTTCGGTATCTTCAACCTTTCCGCTACTCTCATTATTCATTGCAGATGCTTTGTTTATGATTTGTAACGCTAGAAGTATATCACGCAGTGAAAGTCGAAGAACAAGAGGTTCGATCTCTACTGCTATGCTTGTTAAGGAAGACTTCTTGCCTTGTGAGCGACTATCCATGGACATCTGAATCGTGAAGTCGTCAAGAATTCTTAGCCGAGAAGTGTCGAATTTGTCCATACGGCACAGGAACATGCCGATTTTAGTGATTTGCAGGGTGGAAGCATTCTGCTGAGAAAGAAGGACCTGCTTCGTCCCGAGAACAATCGCCTCAGAATTGGAAATTGCGGGATTGGCGATTAAGATGATCTGCGGATCGACGATGTTAATGCGGAAAGACATACTCATTGAGCTTTCATTAGCCTCTTCAGTTTCTGGCTTGCCATGGAATTTTTCTGGATGACTCTCAACAGGTGTGCTGATGCCACTATCAGATTCCTCAACTGGAAGAATACCGTCTTGTACAGTGTCTTCCACTTGCATTGGCTCTTCAGTCGAAAGAGCAGTGTTTGCGAAGGCTTGCAAAGCAAACAAATAATCAAAGGCCAGGATTATCCGTGGGCTGTCAATCGTGAGCATGGCAATAAGGTGCCTCTCTTGGCCACCAGATATCGAGATGCTCGCCATAAATTGCTGCTTGACATCGTCGTTGATCAAGGACATGACCTTTCGGAACTTGTTCGTTTCTTTTGTCCGGCTATCCTTAATGGTGAAAGAATTGATCAGAAGCTCAGATTCTAAGGAGTTGTCGCTCTTCATGCGAAGTTTAACCTTTGAATCGTTGAAGGCAAATATAGATAGGCTAGCAGCTTCCAGATCCCCAACAGGCTCATCTTCTTTAGCCAGAATTAGTTCCAACCCAATTTTTTCTGCGTTGAATACGAGATCGACCTTAGTCCATTTGTCCGAACTTGGTTCTAGTTCAGGCCCTTGATGTGCTGAAGAATCTGAGCCTCTGCTTTCTCCAGTAGTTTTCCCGGTGATCTTCTTCGCTGGTTCAACAGTGGACTTGGGAAGTTCTTCCATAATCTCGTGCTCGTTCTCTTCAGTGTCGGCAGTGAACGCACCTGGAACAGTTTTAGACAGCTCCAGAAGAAATTTCAATTGATTTTGGCTGATACGCAAGTTAATTGGAGACATGTTCCCCTCAACTTCTAGGTCTGGTCGTTTGGAGTTCTCCTGGTGTTCTACCTGTGTCACTTTGAAGTCTAGATCCACCTTATCGATCATCTCCAGCTCTTCAGACCTGTCTTCATCAAAATGAAAATCCGAAGTTAGGCGCACGTTTCGGATTCCAGCAGATAGCTTATTTGCAGTGATCTTGTCATTGGACCCGTCAACTTGTACAAAGCTATTGCTCGCATAGATCTCGCCCAGGTAAGCTGTCAGTAAATCTCGAGACTTCTCCGCCTCCATCACGCGCGGGAAAACAACGATAGGTGTTTGAACAAGTATATCAAATTGCATTCTGCCAGCTGTTTCTTGCATCTGACTCGCCTGATTCGCTGCTGCCTGTCTGGCAGCATTGAAAATGGCTTGCATCTTGCCAAATTTGACGAGGAACTGGATTATCTTTCGGAAAGGCTCTTCCAGGAAGTTGATTTTGATAGAGCCTGACCTAAGGAAAACCTTTGAATCGTATCCTGGATAAGAGTCACCTTTAGGATCGTAGGTCTGATAACGAAAGTCAGCAAGCTCGTCGCCTTGGATAGCAATCAGCTGACGGAGGGGCGAATCCGCTGAGGCCCCTTGGTTGATATCATCTAGTAACGATAGGCTACCAAGTCGAGCTGTAACGCGCATAGATCCGCCACTCAAGAAAACACCAACGTCCGCTGTGTTCAAGCTCAATGTTGCCAGCCGTATGCCGTCATTATTAAGAATCAACGCGATCTTCTGAAGGTCGACTTTGATCCTGATTTTGTCGGAACCATCATCTTGTTCTGGCTTTGCATCCTTGGTCTTCTTCGTCTTCTTCTGCGCCGAATCCTCTCCATCTTCAGTAACCTGCTGGGCATCTGTGCTATCATTGGGACTTGCGAAAGTGATTAAGACGAAATCCAGCAGTGTCAATAAGGTCTTCCTCGTCACCACTAAATTCAGGGTCGAAATCGACACTTCAAGATTTGTGGCAATACCCTCGTAAGTAGAGGCAAATTCCGGCGAATCTTGATTGACCTTGACAAATTTAACGTTGAATAGGTCTTTGCCATCTTTCGCACCGTATTCTTGACTTGATATTATCTGCTTGAATTCTGGACTTGGGTTTTGGTCGATGTAGTCCTCGACGTATAGCGACCGAAGAAGCACTTCTGCAACCATGTCGTGAGGACGAAGGTAGAAATCCAAGTGAAAATGCTCGGCTACAAGCTCCACAAGTAGCTGATCGGGCTTCCGCTCTTCAGGATCAGATCGGTATAGCGAACCTTGCAATTTGTCCACAGTGAACTTGAACTCAAAGTTCCTCTGGTGCAAATTCACACCCTCCTCTTCAGCACGCTTTGCAGAGTCTTTTGGCTTTTGGTTGGACTCTTCATCGCTTTCATCTTCCATTACCAGCTCCTGCTGGCCCTGTGCCGACATCGACTTAGACCTGGACCTCCCAAGGGCTTCCTTAGCCCTAGATTTCTCAATGGTGCCACTCTTTGTACGCTTGACAGGGGCTTTAGTCCTGCCATCTAAAGGTTCGTCATCTTCAAAATTTGGTATTGCTATGTCGATCAGCTTCATCAAATTTTTGTACTTTTTATCTGATATAGAAGCATGCAAAACCGGAAGGTGGCCAGAAATGCGAGTCTTGGTGAGGTCCGTGGCCTTGGGGATAATCGAGGTTTCTAAGACAAAATCCATATTAATTCGATCAATAATATGAAGATTTCTAGAGTCGTCCTTCGTCTTGAGTTGGTCCTTAGTAGCTTGGATCCCTGGGCCAATAAGAACCTGTGTAGAATCCAGCTTCAACAGAAACTTATCGTACATCAAACCCTCAAGCTGCTTGAAGTCTTTCTCGCTGTATTGCTTCTTCTGCTTTGATTGGATATCGCGTATAGTTTCCTTGTCCACAAGCTCGCTGTTCAGACTTACATGGCCAGCGTCAAGGATCAAGCACAGCGTGCTCTCGGTTGTTATACTTTCGGGAATAATGATCAGCGGAGCTTGTATATCAAGATGGGCGTTGAGGGTTTTGTGCTCTTCAAGAGCAAACTCAAGACCGGCTCTAGTCTGCTGTCTGATACCCTCTACCGTCGCACCTGCGGTCTCTAGGAGCGCACCGATAGACTCCATGTGCCTTTCTGGAGGTTTAAAGAATTTGGCCACTTCAACCACGAATTGTGGGTTGTAAATGACCTCTATGCTCTTCAACTTCATGGTAATTGCAGAATCTGCACTCTCATCAAGAGGGTTCTGTTCGAAGACAAGATGGAAGAGCGAATTTTCGGCAACTCTTTGTTGGGTCTCTGAAGTATCGTCGCCAGTTTTGAGACTCTCCATGGACTTTGTGTCGGATATCGAAGATGTGTCTTTGACATTCACAATCTGAGGGAAGAGACTGCCTTCGGTTGTGCCGTCGTATACGCGCATACCACCAAGACTGAGATCGGCCAGAAAAGAGTCAGGTCTCTGTAATCCCTTTGCCTTGAAGTTGTCGAACATCAAGCTTAGGATTTCGGTCCCTTTGCCATGTGGGTCACGTTTCAAGGTGAAGCTTCCGGTGCGAAGAGAAGACTCAACATGTAGCTTGACACTTTCTCGAGGCAGGTCGATACTCTCCGAGACAGCTTTCTTCTCGTCCCAGTCTATTGCGTCGTAAAGCTCTTTCCTCTGCTCGTCTGTCATATCTGTTATTTCCTCGCCTTGTTGTGGCTCTTCCGTTTTCTTCCCAGTACCCCATGCCCACTGTACCCAGCCTTGTTTCTGAGGTTGCTTTTTGACACCTACGTTTTCTTTGCGAAGCTGACTGTGCGCAAGTGACCGCCAAAAGCGAAGATCTTCATAACCGAGTTTTCTTTCAAGTTTGTTGAGTTCATCGGTCTCAGCAGGCGTCATCTTCTCTTCCTTCTTCTTCTTCTTGAACAATTCGATATACCGTAATCGATTGTCTCGCCTTTCTTTGATGTAATCCCAAGTCCATCGTCGATTACGTTCTTGGATCTTGATGTGGACCGCTCGAAATGCAAATCCTAGCCACGCTTTAGGATCCTCCTTACGAGTCGCCTTGGGCTGAAGTTTCTTATACTCTTGATGGCGGATGAAGTAGTGAAAAAGGTCTACCATCATCAAAGCGTCTCGATATTGCTCATCGTCGAGCATAAACCCAAGTTCGTTGAAGATGAGACGTGCCTTGATTTTTGGCTTTCCGACCTTTCCAGACTTGTCCAACTCAACCGCGGCGCGACCGCTCACAGGTCTCAACATATATTGCTGCTTCTCGTCTGTGTCAAGGGCTTTTCGAAATTTCGCAATCATGTCTCCGTGGTCCGTACCTTGTGCCTCAGCACCAACTTGTGCGCCTTTACCAGTTCCGAAGAGATCTGTGTCCGTGTTCCAGTAAAAAGCCAATTCATTCAGAACTGTCAATTTATTTGTGGTACCCTGAGAAGATTGGATGAAGGTCGGTCTCCAGTCCGAGTCAGTGCTCACAGCACTGAACTCTTTCAAAGTTAATCCAAGGGCGAAGGGATGCCCAGGTGCCGCAATAGAGTCTTCGTAGCGGATATGAATACCCTTGATGCTGACTTGAAGGTTGTCTATGATTGCATTTGTAAGGCTTTCCGTAAAGCTTTGGCTCTTCTGTTGTTCTTCATTACTTTGGCCGTCCGCATTCCTTTGCTTGAGAAGTTCGGCATTCTCTAGCTTCTCCATCTTGACCGCGTGTTCTCTTTCGGCCTCCTCCTCTTCGTTATAGTTTGCATCTTCTTTCGGCGCCGCAAGTAGGAATATATCCTCGATACTGATCCTAACCGGCTTTCCTCGCAGATTTGTCCAAGGTATTGACATTGTAAGCTGCCCGAGATGGCCTTCGACGACGTTGACAGGTAGGTGAAGTTGGTCGAGAGCTTCCCTTCGAAGCTCAAGATTGCGTAGCTTGACGTCTCCATTCCATATTCCAACGTTCAGCTGTTTGGCATCGAAGTTCTTGACATACATGCCCAAGAACCTGTTGAGCAGGCCTGCTACTAAACCTTCGAGCATCGCGGCTAATTGGAGCTGCTGTTACCCTGGCTGGGGGTGGATGAGAAAGGGTTTTCAGTAGACGGGAATAATTGTTGTGGAAATCGGACCATCTACTGTGTGTCGTCAAGAATCATGACAGCTGCGGCGAAGCAAGTGACAGTGGGGCGGTTCACTGCTCTTTCCAGTATGGTTTCTACACGAATATAGTAGCTGGCCAATGTGCGCAAAAGTCGCTGCCTGATAATCCTATTTCATAAAGCCATAGTGAGGCTTTACAATGTGTGGTATAAGGAATTCTAGGAGGGCAGAAATTGTTTGATGTTCGAAGGATCGTCAAAACCTGGAAGTGCGGTGATGCTGTACGCGGGGGCTGCATGCACTGCAAGTGGCGACCAACGGGGATTGGAAGTTTTATCTGTGTTGTACATAGACTCAAATACAACGAAACGCGTGTTTCCAATCGTAGAAAATGATCAGTAATTTTCCAGATGCGCCTACTCAGAAGTAAACAGGCATGAGACCGCGATGACGTTCCAGGCATGCTTATGTAATGAGCCCTAGAAGGGTTCACCTAGCACTGGGCTAAACCTAGCAGTGGGACAGCCCTATAGGGCTGAAAATTCACATTTCATATTTTATTGCTGCCAACGTGTAATTCTTCAACATATCAGCAAAACGATGGCAGCCACCCCCCCCACCCCCCCTATATCCTTCATATCTTCTGAAGATATAGAACTTTCACAGGAAGAGCGTATAACGCTTGCTCACGCCCGTTGGAACGAGGCTTCAGCAGCCAACGAAAATCCTTCCCAAGCAAAACTC
>JAABUS010007615.1_pt1 | contig 12304 bp, 14 predicted proteins | sample 5560161 | NCBI WGS metagenome assembly JAABUS01 (sample SAMN10711885, study PRJNA513376) | rock metagenome | isolation source: Antarctica rocks | place: Antarctica: Victoria Land, Trio Nunatak nord | collected 2016-01-04 | reverse complement strand
CGTCGATGTCGCGGCGAGCGGCGATGAACTCCTGCATCGCGTCGGACGTTTCGTCGGCGTACACCTGGTCGCCGAGGAACAGCACCATGTCGGGCCACTTGTCGTGGTCACCGCCGGCCATGTTGAGGGCATACGCCCGCATGGCGTCGACACCGTGACTGCGGTTCCCCTGCTTGTCGTGCGCCACGCTGGTGCGACAGGAGCCGAACGCCATGCGAAGCGGCTTGGTGAAGTCGAGCGTCGCGATTCGGCTCGATGGGTACGGCGAGTCAGCCGGCGGCCACACCGCCGCGCCGTCGATCTTGACAACGTAGTCCTGCATCGAGCCCGGAGCCAGGCCGTCGACATCGACGAGCGCGTAGTGGTGACCGTGCGCCGTGAAGGTCGCTGCGGTCCAGGTGCGACCTGCGGCGGTCACCGCGACCTCGGCGGCTTGCTTGGTCTCGACCCAGACCGCGGCCGACGTCTCGTCGACGTACCGCAGCAGCGGCCCTAAGACGAGCAAGTCAGAGATCATCGTTATGTTCTACACCCCCCGCGTCCGAAACGGCACCGTGACGACGGCTGGCAACATCATGGCCGAACCGCGAAGATCCTATCGTCGCCCGCCTCGGCGTTGGCGCGGCCGTCGGTGTCACTTGTCGTCACCCACAGCGAGCCGTCGGGAGCGGCAGCAACGGTCCGCGTGCGAGCCTCAGCCAGCCGCACCGCTTCGGGCGTCCCCAGCCCCTCGGACTGCACCGGCACCCGCCATGTCGTTTCTCCCTGCAGAGCCCCCAGCCACAGCGCACCGTCGGCGTACGCCAAACCGGAGGGGGACGCTGTGAACGTGCTGAAGACGGCGTAGGGGTCGATCATGCCCTCGAGCCCGCCAGTGCCCTCGGCGGCCGGCCACCCGTAGTTGCTGCCGGGCTCGATGAGGTTGACCTCGTCCCACTGCTGGCTGCCGAACTCCGCCTCCCACATCCGACCTTCGTCGTCCCAGGCGATGCCCTGCACGTTGCGATGCCCGTACGTCCACACTGGTGAACTCTCAAAAGGGTTGTCTGGAGGGACAGTCCCGTCGGGGTCGATCCGCAGGATCTTGCCGCCAAGCGAGTCGAGGTCTTGGGCCAAGTCCCCGTCTCCGGTCTCACCCGTCGTGACGTACAGCTTGTCGTCGGGACCGAAGGCTAGCCGGCCACCGTTGTGGATGTCACCGCGCGGGATGCCGGTAAGGATCGGCGTCCCTCGGCCGGCGACAAGGTCCTCCACGGTGCCCGACAGCACGCGGTTATCGGCCTCGGTGGTCGCGTAGACGAAGACCGTCTGGTCGTCGGCGTACGTCGGTGAGACCGCCACACCCAGCAAGCCGCCTTCTGACGTCGGCGTGACCCCAGGCACCGTGCCGAGCGGCGTGACGTCGCCGTCAGGGCTCACGCTCAACAGGTTGGCGGTGTCGCGTTCTGTCACCAGCGCGTCGCCGTCGGGAAGAAAGTCGATCCCCCACGGAACGTCGAGATTGGCGGCGACGACCCTGCTGTCGGCGAGGTCTAAGCCCTCAGGCAGCGACGTGACGGTCACCGCCTCAGGCTGCGGTTGCGCCGGGGGGTTCGGCTGCTCGGGCCCGCTTGTCGTCTCGGATAGGGGGGTGCTCCCAGACGTGACCGTCGTCGGCTCCGGGTCGGTGACCTCTCCGCTTGTGGCGCTGCAGGCGGTCGTCACCAGTGCCAACGCGACAAGCAGCCAGCTTCGGTAGCCCGTCACGCGTATCCGAGGTCGTGCAGACGCGGGTCGTCGATGCCGAAATGGTGAGCTATCTCGTGCACCACGGTCACCCGCACCTGCTCCTTGACCTCGTGGAGGTTCTCGCAGAGACACAGCACCGGCAGTCGGAAGATCGTGATGCGGTCAGGCGTGGCGAGGACGTAGGCACCGGACCGCTCGGTCAGAGGCACGCCCTCGTATAGCCCCAGCAGGTTTTCACCGTCGGGAGGCTCGTCCTCCACGAAGATGGCCACGTTGTCCATCACAGCACTGATCTCAGGGGGCAGGTCGTCCAGCGCGGCTGCAACGAGCTCCTCGAACTCTTCGTGACCGACGTGCACCATGCTCGTCAGCGTAACGGCGCGACCTCCGGCTAGCCTCGTCGCCATGTCATGGGTGCAGCGGGCCAAGGACACCCCATCGGCCATGCTGCTGTTCGTCCAGCTCGCCGGAGTCCTGCTCTACCCGTTCACGGAGGGCACCCGTGAGGGGCGCGCGGCGTTCTCGGTGCTCGGGATCGTGGTGCTGGCTCTGGCCGTGCTGGCTGTGCGGCGTACTCCGTCGTTCACGTGGGTGAGCATCATCCTCGCGGTGCCGGCGGTGTCGCTGCTGATAGCCCAGATCTTCTCCTCCGCCGCCTGGCTGGGGCCGTGGAGCGCGGGTTTCGAGGCGGTGCTGTACTTCTACGCGGCGGTCGGCCTGATCCGCTACATGTTCGCCGACCACATCGTCACCACCGACGAGCTGTTCGCCGTGGGTGCAACGTTCACGCTGGTGGCTTGGGGGTTCGCCTACGTCTACCTGCTGGTGCAGTACGCCGCCCCGGGCAGCTTCATCGCCGCGGTGGACCCCGACGCCCCCCGCACCTGGGTGGAACTGCTGTTCTTGAGCTTCACCACGCTGACGAGCACCGGGCTCAGCGACGTTGTACCGGTGAAGGCGTTTGCCCGGTCGGTGCTCATGATCGAACAGCTGGCCGGTGTGCTGTACATCGCGATGGTGATCACCCGACTGGTCGGCCTGAACGCCGTACGAGCTGACAGGCGCGGCGCCCGGAACCCCGTCGACTCCGACGGCTCTTGAGGACGCCCTTCGCCGCAGCTGCGACGGCTGGAACGGCCTGTCGAACGAGGTTTGGCGGACATTTGGGCGGAGCCCCTATGCTGGTGCGGTCCCCGAGGGCATTGGTTGCCAACGCTCGGACTTGGGCCCCCATCGTCTAGTGGCCTAGGACGTCGCCCTTTCACGGCGGTAGCACGGGTTCGAATCCCGTTGGGGGTGCTTCGTGCGCTATCCTTGGCGCTCGTAACCGCGTACCGGTGGTCCTACCGGTGGTCGAGCTTGTCGAGACCGTCGAAACCCCGGTACGCGAAACCTGGCCCCGTAGCGCAGCTGGTTAGCGCGTCGCCCTGTCACGGCGAAGGCCGCGGGTTCGAGTCCCGTCGGGGTCGCTTCTCAAAGGCTCGCGCGCGTTCCCTTCGCACCGTGGCTTGTACTCTTGCGTTATGCCCAGTTCCCCTCCCATCCGGGAGTCCCATGCTCCTGCCTGAGGCACGAGGGCCGGTCACCGAGCAGCTGCAGACGTTGCGATCTGCCGATGCCGGGGTCGACGTCGGCCGCGTGAGCGCCGCGATCGACTCGAGCACCGGTCAGCTGCTGGACTCCGACGACGCCCAACTGGCCCTCTGGCTGCTCTACGAGCTGCACTACCAGGGGTTCGACGACGTCTCCCCCCACGCTGAATGGTCTCCCGACGTGCTGACTGTGAGGGGCAGTCTGGAGAAGCGGTTCGAGGCGGAGCTGCGCGAGCTCACCCACCGGACCGTGCAGCACGGGCTGAGGACCGCAGGCGGGATTGTTGACCGGCTGTTCGCGATGGTGCGCGACGACGACTCGCCTCGGCTCGCGCAGTACGTCCAGCGAGAGATCACCGCCGAGCGGTTCCGTGAGCTGCTCGTCCACCGCAGCGTCTACACCCTCAAAGAGGCCGATCCTCACACCTGGGCCATACCTAGGCTGCGCGGCCGGGCCAAGGCCGCGTTGACGGAGATCCAGTTCGACGAGTACGGCTCCGGTCGTGCCGACGACATGCACTCGGCGATCTTCGCCCGCACGATGACGCGCTGCGGCCTCGACGGCACGTACGGCGCCTACGTGGATGCGGTGCCCGGTTACACGTTGGCGCTGAACAACGCGATGTCCCTGTTCGGCTTACACCGGCGCCTGCGCGGGGCAGCGGCCGGGCACCTTGCGGCGATCGAGGCCAGCAGCACACTGCCCAACCGCCGGTATGCGGCCGGCGTGCGCCGGTTGGGGTACGGCGACGACGCGGCGCGCTACTTCGACGAGCACGTCGAGGCCGACGCCGTACACGAGCAGGTAGCGGTGCGTGAGATGTGCGGCGCCCTTGTCGCCGACGAGCCGGATCTCGAGGCCGACGTGGTCTTCGGTGCCGCAACGTGCCTCGCGCTCGACGGTTTGGCGGCCGGCCGGCTGCTTGACTCCTGGCGAGGCGGTCACAGCGCGCTGCTGCGCCCGGTCGTCGACAGTCCGCACTCGGGCCTCGAGGCGGTGCTCCCGTCGGCGGTCGTGCTGACGAAGCGGGCGGGCCTGCCGCTGCGCGAGAAAGCTTATGGATGAGCCCCGCCGTGGGGCAGCAGCGTCCTGCCGCGCGGTCCCAGCGTCTCCGGGGTGTCTCTTATGTCCTGCCGCTCCGGCTGGACCGTCCGGCTGACGCCGAGCTGACGGCGTACCTGCGCTGGTTGAGCCAGCGTCTCGAGGTCGTCGTGGCCGACGGCTCAACAGCAGAGGTGTTCGATCGGCACCGGGACGCGTGGAGAGGTTTCGTCACTCACCTTCCGGTGAAGTCGACCCGGCTCAACGGCAAGGTCGCCGGGGTCATCGACGGTCTCGCGGTCGCCGCGGGTGACCTGGTGGTGATCGCCGACGACGACGTCCGATACGACGACGAGACGCTGCGGCGACTGGTGGCGCAGCTGGACTCGGCTGATGCCGTCGTGCCCCAGAACTACTTCGACCCGCTGCCGTGGCATGCGCGCTGGGACACCGCGCGCAGCCTGCTGAACCGCGCCCTGGCCTCCGACTACGCGGGCACGGTGGCTATCCGCCGATCCTCGCTGCCTGCGGGTGAGTACTGCGGCGCCGTGCTGTTCGAGAACCTGGAGCTCCTCCGCACGGTCACCGCCGCAGGCGGTCGGGTGCGTCACGACCGGAGCGTGTTCGTGCGCCGCCAGCCGCCCAGCGCCTCGCACTTTTGGCGGCAGCGAGTCAGGCAGGCGTACGACAGCTTCGCTCAACCCCGCAGGCAAGCTGTCGAGCTGGCGCTGCTGCCGCTGACCTTGTTGGCCCTGCGGCGCCCGGCCGGTCGACGTGCGGTCGCTGTCGCTTGTCTTTCTCTGGTTGCCGCGGCCGAGGCGGGCCGGCGCCGAGAGGGCGGAGCGCGCGTCTTCCCACCAACCGCGGCGTTGTGGGTGCCGTTGTGGGTGGCCGAGCGGGCGGTGTGCTCCTGGGCGGCGGTTTTCTGGCGGCTGCGTGGTGGCGTGCCGTACGCCGGTCAGCGGCTCAAGATGTCAGCTCACCGTGAGAGTGACCTGGTCAGGCCAGGGTGCCTCCAGCGCGAGTGTCACTGTCACCAAGCGGCTGGCGCTGCAGAGTCATGACGTGGCGGGGCCGCGGTCGCCCGAGCACCGTGTCTGTCACGGTCTGCCCCGACGGCCCGGTGCTGGTGCGCGGTGCCGATCAGGTGATAGGCGAGGACGGCGTGATTCATGAGGTGAGGCGACCGTGCGTCGCCTTGTGCCGGTGCGGCCGTTCGTCGCTGGCGCCGTGGTGCGACGGCACTCACAAGGCCGTCACCTCCGACGCGGCCGAACGCGGCGTCAGCGGCGCCTGACCCGCCGACGTACAAAGGAGGGGGGCAAAGCCATGCTTCTGCTTGTGGTTTGCATTGCGACTCAGGTCAGAGCAGGTCCGGATTCGTCGGTCCCGCTAAGCTCCTTGAGGAACTCGTGACACTTCGCCGCACGATCGGAGTCCTCCTCCATCACGGATTTGAAGAACTCGGCGATGTCGGTGCGCCCAGCGTTCTCGGCGTCGCGGACGTACTGCCCGTAGTCGTGGCCCGCCTTGAGCGAGTGGTACTGCACGGAGATCAGGTCGAACGACACGTCGTCGAACCCGGTTTCGCCGGTAGCCATGGAGTGCCTCCTTCTGTATCGATGTCCTCGGATGTCGTGTACCCCAATCACCTCGGGTTAGCGCAGACGACATCCGATAGACTCCGGGGCGCCCCGTGAGCGTGGGGCACTCCCTGGGATGCGCCCGCACTGCGGCAGACTTCCTCAGCGGCCAGGTAGCTCAGTTGGTACGAGCGTCCGCCTGAAAAGCGGAAGGTCGCCGGTTCGATCCCGGCCCTGGCCACTTCCGCTGACCACAAGAAATACCGCTTCCCCTGCGTCTGTCACGCGCGGCTGGCCGACGTTGTTGTCCGTGGTTGTCAGCCAGGACCCCCCGAAACCCCCTGCCCGGGGCGAGTACTTCCGGAAGCTCTGCAACCGCAAGGTTGCGCCAGGCGTCCTTGCCTACGAGGAGGACGAGGTCGTCGGGTGGGCGGCCGTCGCACCTCGATCGGAGCTGCCCTTCGCACGGTCTCGGAAGATCCCCCACGTCGACCACTTGCCCGTCTGGTCGGTGTGGTGCATCCGAGTTCGTCCCGGCCACCGCGGCAGGGGGATCTCCCACGCGCTGCTCGACGGTGCCGTGACCTACGCGCGGTCACAGCGTGCGCCTGCCCTCGAGGGCTATCCCGTGGACAACGAGGGCAAGAAGGTCGACCTCACGATGGCCTACGTGGGCACCCGCGCACTCTTTGAACGAGCCGGCTTCACTAAAGCCGCCGACACGGACGCGGTCTCCGGTGGGTTTCCACGCTTGGTCATGCGGCTGGACCTGCACTGAAGCGGCCCTGTTATGCACGTGAGCTGGAGTCGCCGACGGACCCGGCGAGCTTTACGAACGCGGTCGCCGGACGGCCGCTCGCAAGACGTTCAGAGATCAGCGCAGCGCACTCGGCCGGACTGCGTAGCGAGGTATCGAGTTCAAGATCGTAGATCCCCGGACGGTGCACCGCATCTTGCCATCGCAATACCGGCCCAGGCACAGAACCGTCATCGTCGTATCCCCTGCCCCACGTTTGGATCCGTCGTTCCATGACTGCTCCGATCGGGCACCGCACACCGACAAAGAGAACGGGAAGTCCGCTGGCGATGCCGGCACAGGTCGCCAGAATGTTCAGTGGCTGCGAGTAATGGTCATGGTGGGTGGTGTCGGCCACGACGTTTACGCCGAGACGGCTGTGTGCGGTAATCGCCTGATACATCGCGGAGTACAGGGTTTGGACCAAAGGCTCCAAGTCAGGTCGCTCGCCCCCGGGTCGTAGACCGATGCCCGGCTGGAACTGCTCGGGCGTCATCGCCATGAATCGGTCGATGCCGAGATTCATCCACACGCCGTCAAGCGACTCCTGGATTGCCGTGGCGATGCTCGACTTGCCTGCGCGGGGGGCTCCGTTGAGAACGACTATCTGGCCGGGATGACTGTCCTGCATGAAGCCTCAGATCACGTGACGGAGCGCGCCGCGCGGTCGCCATAGAAACGACAGCCCCGCCGCACCGCTCATCGGTGGAGGAACGTGCAGACGCAGGCCTTGTTGCCCTCGGCATCAGCCAAGACGACGAACGACGGGGCATTCTCGTCGTCGACCACGCGCCCACCCGCGTCGACCGCGGCCGCGATGCGCTCTTCGGCCACGTCGTGCGGCAGCCACACGTCGACGTGGAAGCGCTGTCGCGGGGTCTCGTGCGCGTCAGTCTCTTGGAACCACAGGATCGGCACGCGACCGGTGGGGTCGCGTACGTCGTCACCCTGGCGTGAGTCGGCGTCACCAGTGAGCAGAACGGCCCAGAAAGGTCCGATGGCGGCGAGGTCGGCCGTGTCAAGCGCCAGCTCGATCGTGGCCACCGCATGCGGTTCCGCTGGGACACCCTGCTCGCGAGCGATCTCGCTGATCCTCCTAGCGAGGCTGATGTCGCGCTGAGTCACCGCCGACACACGCTGCTCGGGAGCGCCGTCGCCAGGGCGGTAGAGCGCGTCGTGAGTGAGCAACGTCAGGTCGACGAACCGGTAGGAGAGCTTCACGTCCGGGTGGTGACCTACCGCCTCAGCGGCCTCGCCCACCGCGGTGACGAACCCGAGGCCCGTGACGAAGTCCCCGGTGCGAAACCGCGAATGCAAAGCCTGGCCGAGCTTCCGCCAATCCTCGAGCCGGGCGTCGAGGATCTGTTCAGTGGTGAGCATGTCCACGTCGGTACTGGTGCCGTCGCTGTTCGTCATGCGCGTGATCGTAATCCCTGTTGCGGACGTTCTGCGCCCGGAACCGAAGCGGTACCAACAAGTGCGAGTGAGGCTGCCCTCTCTACCGGCAACCTCTTCAGCCGCATCACGATCCAGGGAACTCGGACAACCTCGCCCTCGCTCTCCGCGTCTTTCCATCGACGAGGACGTCTCGTCCGACGCAGCCAGAGTAGGACGACGACGATGACACGATCGAGTTCCTCAGCACCGACCGGGGCCACGAAGAGGCGACGACTGATGACAGCTGCTCTGTCGCTCGTCCTAGCCGGGACGGCCTTCGTAACCCTCCCGACCGCGGACGCCGCAGTCACGGCAGCGGCTGCGCCCAGCGCCTTCGCGGGTGACTCCGCCCAACCAGCGTCCCAGCGCTATTTCGGCTCCCCGTCGGGCAACATCGGCTGCGCGCTCAACCGGCGGTACGCCCGCTGCGACATCAACAAGCGCACCTATCCCCCGCCGCCGAAGCCGGCGAGCTGCAACTTTGACTGGGGGCAGAGCCTGCAGGTGCACAAGCGCGCCAGGTTCATCTGCGTCAGCGACACCGTTGCAATCAGCGACCGCGTCCTTCAGTACGGCGATTCGCTGCGACTCGGTAACAAGAAGTGCACCAGCCGCCGCAGCGGCATGGTCTGCCGCAATCTTCGGACTGAGCACGGCTTCCGCTTGTCTAGGGACGACGTCGACCGGTTCTGACCGACAAACACATCATCCACCGCCCACGGGTCCTGTTCCGGAGTACATTTCCCCGCTGCGGAAAGGGATGGGGTCGAGCCGGACAGATGACATCGTGAGTGCCATGTCCGAAGCTCGACGAGAACGCTTCGAGGAGGTCGTTCGACTGGTTGGCGAGCCGCTGCGCCGGTACGCCGCTCGTCGTACCGATGCCCACTCTGCAGAAGACGTAGTCGCCGACGCGTTCCTCGTGATCTGGCGCCGTCTGGACGACGTACCACAGGGCGGGGAGCTTCCGTGGTGCTATGCCGTGGCCCGCAACTGCCTGGCCAACGCCGAACGCTCGACTCGGCGCCAGCACGGCCTGCTGACGCGCATTGTTCGAATGGACCCGCCCCGGCCAAGTGAGGACGTTGTGCCGGACCTTCCCGACGCTGCCCTCACGACGCCCTCGCACTTCTCTCCGCCGACGACCGTGAGCTGCTCAGATTGTGGTCCTGGGAGGACCTGCGGCCCGCCGAGATCGCCGTCACCCTTGACACCACGGCCAACGCAGTGAGTATCCGGCTGCACCGCGCCCGGAAGCGACTTGCTGAATTGCTCGAAGCAGACACCGGAAAGCCTTCGCCTGGATCTGGACATAAGCAGGTACCAGAAAGGAGCGGCCCATGACCGATGACCTCGAACGCCGATTGCGTGCGGCCGACCCGGCGCGGTCAGCGAGCGTCTACCAACCGGCTGACTCCTTGATTCAGGAACTCTCGGAGGCAGCCATGAACACGACCCCGACACAACAAGATCCCCGCCGCCCGCGCTGGGTGCCAGCGGTGGCCGCTGCGGCGGCGGTCGCCGTCCTCGGCGTCGGCGCCTACGCCGTCGCAACCAGCGACGACAGTGCTGCGCCACCCACTGCTGGCGGCTCGCCAATGGAGTTGTCTCTACCAGCGGCGGACGTCATGGCGTCCTGCGTCGGCTACTCGGTCGGGGTTCTGGCCGACATGCCCACCGCCTTCTCCGGCACGGCAGTCGATGTCGACGACGACAGTGTGCTGCTCGAGGTGGACACCTGGTACCGGGGTGGTGACGCGGGCACAGTTGAGTTAGCAACCGTCGATGGAGGGCAAGTCTCACTCAGCGATGTTGTCGAGTTCGCAGAGGGCGAGCGCTATCTGGTGACCGCCAGTGAGACAGGGACCGTCAACTCATGCGGGTTCACAAGTGAATGGAGTCCCGAGATGGCGGCCGACTTCGATCGGGCGTTCGCAAAGTAGCCACGGGTCGATCGTGACGGTGCTGGGCTCGGGCCGGCACCATCTGAGGGTGGGCGTCGTCACCAGCCGCGAAGATCAACCGGCCACGTCTCCACCACCTCGTCGGAGTTCACGAGGTGCATCCGCTCGTGCAGCGCGCAGGTCGGGTCGACGTGCGCCGGCACCATGTGCACCCGTTCGCCCACGGAGGGCAGGGGTGCGCCGTCGCGCATCGAGAAGACGGAGTGCTCGTCGGAGCAGGACCTGACATCGGCTCCAGGCACGGAAGGCTTGCCGTGGTCCATGCCGAACGCCTTGAGGCCGGCGTCCACGACGGCCCAGCCGGCGGTGTTGACCGAGACGACGGTCGCCGACACGGTCAGCGCCTGCTCGAAGGGCACGTCGGTAATCGCGCCGTACGCCGAGTCCATCAGCGCGTACGACCCCGCCTGCAACTCCGTCACCCAGGTGTTGCTGATCCAGGTGCCGGTGCCGCCGCCGGAGATGACGTCGCCGCCTACGTCGGCATGAGCGTGGAGCAGCAGCTCCATGCACTGCTCGGTCTGGCGCAGGCGCTCGGCGGGGTCGGCGAGGAGCATGAGGTGCCCTTCATAGCCCATCACGCCTCGCACATCGAGCCCGAGGTAACGGCACAGGTCAGCCAGTGCGCCGGCCCGGTCCGGGGCGACGCCGCACCGGGGGAGCCCAACGTTCACGTCGATGAGCACCTCGAGAACTCCCCCGACGGCGGCCGCGCGCGCGACCGGCTCCGAGTCGACCGCCACCGTCACCCGTGCGCCACCTTGCACGACAGCGCCGAGCCGTCGCATGTCGAGGACCTCGTTGGCGAGCAGCAGGTCGTCGCCAAGCCCCGCCTCGGCCATCCCAACCACCTCCCGCACCGTGGCCAGGGCGAAGCCGCGATGGCCGTGCTCCCGCTGCCGCCGGGCCAGCTCGGTGGTCTTGTGCGCCTTGACGTGCGGACGCAGCCGAGCACCGGGTCGATGGCTGCTCATGAGCGAGAGGTTTCGCTCTAGGGCGGCTTCGTCGACGAGGAGTGCCGGCGTCGTCAGATCATAGAGATTCATGGCCTCACCGGCCGAGCACCCGGTCGAGATAGTCGTTGCGGAACACTCGCGCCGGGTCAGCCTGCTCTCGGGCCGCGAGGAAGTCGTCGAACTGCGGGTATGCCGGCCGGAGGTCGGCCGAGGTCCGGTAGTGCAGCTTGCCCCAGTGTGGCCGCCCCTCCAAGGCGGTCAGCTCGCGCTCGACGGCGCGGAAGAAGCGCTCGTAGTCCTTTTCACCTCGATACATGTGAACCGCGAGGTACGCCGAGTCGCGACCTGTCGCGGTCGACAGCGGGATGTCGTCGCCCTGAGTCACGCGCACCTCGACCGGGAACGACACCATCAGCTGCTCGCGGTCGATGACGGCCCGGATAGCGGCGAACGCGTCGTGAACGGCGGCGCGCGGGACGGCGTACTCCATCTCGAGGAACCGCACTCTGCGTGGCGAGGAGAAGACCTCGTGCGACGCGGCAGTGAACGTGCGGGCGCCCAACAGCCGCACGCTGCGACGGTTGATCTTCGGAATGAGCGAAGGTCGGCGCAGGCCCAGTTGGCAGACCGCGCCGAAGACCGCGTTGGCGAGCAGTTCGGCCTCCACCCACGAGCGCACCCGGCTAAGCGGCTGGCGTGCTTCGCCGGACGCCAGCCGGTTGTTCTGCTTGACCATCGCTGAGCCGGTGTGTGGAAACCAGAAGAACTCGAAGTGCTCGTTGCGCTCGACCATCTCGTCGAAGTCGGCCATGACCTGGTCGATGGCCATCGCCTCCTCCCGCGCGTGCAGGATGAACGCGGGCTCGCACTGCAGGGTCACCGCTGTCAGCACGCCGAGAGCACCGAGCCCCACCCGCGCCGCGCTGAAGAGATCTGGTCGTTCGGTGAAGTCCTCTCCAGTTTGCCGTTCAGCGTACCGAGCGCATTTCTCGTCGGCAGTGCATCGAAGTAGATGCGCCGCAGCCGGTGAAAGTTCCAGTTGACCGGAAAGTGGCCTGGACGCGACGGGGGGATTGAGTACAGTCAGCAGGGTGTCCCCGCCCGAAGCAAGCATGCGGTGACTCGCTGCGCTGAGGGCCCGGCTGGTGCGGAGCCGGCCATCGCCGACTACGGCTTCTTGTCTGACTGCCACTCCGCTGCGCTCGT
>JAABUS010007612.1_pt1 | contig 12308 bp, 15 predicted proteins | sample 5560161 | NCBI WGS metagenome assembly JAABUS01 (sample SAMN10711885, study PRJNA513376) | rock metagenome | isolation source: Antarctica rocks | place: Antarctica: Victoria Land, Trio Nunatak nord | collected 2016-01-04 | reverse complement strand
GGACCAGCGAGCCGCTGTTCTACCCGGCCAAGCCACCCGCCCACTGGCTGATGGTCGCGGAAGTGTCCGGCCGCGTCCTGGCCGTGCCGCTCGCGCCGCCAACACCGGTGACGTGCGCAGATGCCGTCCCATCGGCTGCTACGTCGCCGCCGACCACCTCGCCCGCCGCTACCGGGAGGACCGATGAACAACATGACCCCCGAGCAGGAGAACACCTTCTACGCCGAGCCCGACAACCAGGTCCCGCAGGGAACGCCGGTGCGCCGCAAGGCCAAGCTCAGTGAGCCCGTGCCCGTGCGGTTCCCCGACGAACTCCTGCAAGAAGTCCGCGATCGTGCCGCCGCAGACGACCGTTCGGTCTCCAGCTGGATCCGACGAGCGGTCGAGCATGAACTCGACCGCAGCCGAGGCTGACCAGGGCCGGTAGACGATTCTCGGCCAGGCGGCAGCAGCTCCCTACGTCAGCTGGAGTCGAGTTCGGCAACGAGTCGCGCCGTGGCTGTGTTTCGGTAGGAGGAGTCGATCAGCTCGCGCACCTGGCCCCAGCCCGCTTCGGCTGCAGCCAGGTCGAAGCCGATCCAACCGTAGCTGCCGAGGTAGCCCGGCACATACATCCGAGAGTCCGCGAGGAGGGCCTTGCGCTCGCTCTGGCCTGGCAGCACCAGCAGCGACTGTTCGTGGTCGACCCACACGCCGTCGTCCTTCACCGACCCGCCGTAGTAGGCAAAGATCTTGGTTGTGTGAAACGCGGGGCGTCCGTGCGAGATCTTCTCTGCGCTGGCGGGGAGGCCGAGCGCGATCTGTCGGACCCGGGCGAGCATCGGGTCATCGTCGCGGAACCTGATCGGATGGCCCACGTCGTCACCGTAGGCGAGGGATACCCGGCGGTTCCGGCTCGCTGGGTTGCAAGGACGAAGAACGCACGTGCACGAGTGGGTCAGGAGCCGGCTGAGGAAGCGGTCCAGTACTCGACGAATCGGCCGTCCTTGACACGAAGGATGTCGTTGCCGAAGAAGCTCTCATCGTTCGCGCTCTGGCCGCGCCCGGTAGGACCGAGCTGAGGCGAGGTCGCCCTCGACTATCGGTCCGACCTCTAGCGTGAAGGCAAGGGTGGTGAACATTTCCTGGGTTTCCCCGATCACCGTCGCCAACTCGGCCGGTCCGCGAACCTCACGGTCGGGCCAGTGGCCGATGAAGTCATCCGGGACCAGGTTTTGTGCCACGCTTGGGCTTCCGTTCCACAGGTCGGCAAGCCACACGCCTACGTCCCGTAGCCCGATCCCGTTGCGGGCCTGCCCGACGCCCCTTCTCCCTGGAACCCGGTCACCGTGTTGATCGCGAGGGCCCTACACCTCCTCGATCAGCAGGTTCACGCCCGCCGCATCGGCTACCTGGCGGATATGGGCCTCGTTGGAGGTCACAACAGGACCACCGCCGCCGAGCCGGACGGCGATTTCAACGACGGCGACATCGGTGATGTCGTCGAGCCCGGAGGCGCCGGCGAGTTCTCCGACCTTCCGCGCCTGGGCGGCGGTCATGTCCTCGATCTCGCACGGGCGCAGCAAGTGGACCAGCCGGGCCTGGCGGGGCCCACCGCGCCACGCCTGGGCCAGAACCGGGGCGGGGACGAGCGGGGTCACGCCCTCGGCGTTGTAGCCGTCGTGCAATGCCCACATGCGACGGTCATTGCGTTCGGCGGCGATCAGCGCCCCGGTGTCGTAGGTGACCCTCACCTATGCGCGGCCGAGTGAGCGCCGGGCACGAGTCCGCCCCTCGGCGAGCTCTTCATCGGTGAGCGAACCGTTCTCGGCCTCCCACGCCTGGATCCCTCTCCGCCCCTCTTCGAGGCGAAGACGGCGAGCCGCAGTCTCGGCCAGCCATCCGCTGAAGGTGGTCCCGGTCTCGGCGGCAGCCTTGTCGATATCGGTAGCCAGGTCGGGGTCCAGGGACACCGAGCGCTTCTCTCGCACCGCCATAACACGATGGTAGCACAGCCGGTAGGACAGTTGGCCGGAAGGCTCCCGTGCAGGGCCCCATCGGTGTCCCGCAGCCCGGTCGCACTGCGGGCACCCGCTCGCCCGCGCACGCGCCGCGCGGGGCCAGGCAGCGGCTCTTGGATGGTGAGCGGCATCATCGTGGGCATTCCCACGTACCAACCTCCGAGGTCGAGATGCTCGACGAGTCGCAGTGGCAGCGGGTCGAGGACACCGACGCAACCCGACGCTGCTCACCGGCCGACTGCGCCGCTGGCCGACCGACGTCTGGGATCACGTTCGGCTTCAGTCCGTGGCTGCGAACCTGCGGCGCAGCCTGGAAGGCATCGACGTCGTCGTTCACACCGCCACGCTGCACAAGCCCCATGTCGGTAACCACAGCCGGCGGGACTTCGTGGACGCCAACGTGTCGGGGACTCTCAACCGGCTCGAAGAAGCGGCCGACGCCGGGGTAGGCAGCTTTGTGTTCACGAGCACTACGAGCACCTTCGGTCGCGCCTTGAACCCACCCCCGGGCGAGCCCGCGGCCTGGATCACCGAGGACGTCGCGCCGGTCCCGAGCAACATCTACGGGGCGACCAAGGCCGCCGCCGAGGACCTCTGCGAGCTCGTGGCCCGCGACCGGGGACTTCCCTGTGTGATCCTTCGGACCTCCCGCTTCTTTCCTGAGGCCGACGACCGCGACGAGGTTCGTGCTGCCACGAGACGCCAGCCATCAGCGGCCCATCAGGCCGGGGGTTCCTGGCGTGGGTCGAGCGACTCGGCGTCGTCCTGACCGGCCGGGGGGTCCGGGGTATCCACCAGGTCCCCGGCCCGGGCGGCCGCCTTGGTGGCTTCGTCGATGGCGTCCTGGGCCCGGTTCAGGGGTTCCTCATTGGTCATGACCCCGAGGTTGGGCGCTATCCGCCTGCCCGTCAAACCCGCCCCCGGTGTTTGCGGAGACCGCGAAGGGGACGCCGCGCTCCCCTACAGTCAGCGGCATGAGCGAACCGGACGGGAACTCCAGCGTCGACGACCTCGACCACATCGAGCCGGTGATCACCGCCCAGGGCGTCGCCGACGAGGTCGTCGCCCGCCTGCGGGCGGGTCACCAGGACCCGGAGGACATCCGCGCCGGCGCCCACGCGCGGTGGCCCGACCACACCGAGGTCATCGACGACGCGATCTCGGCAGGCCTCGACGGTCACACCGTGGCCGTGGCCGACCCGGGTGCGCTCGGCCAGGACGTCGTGGTCGATCCGAGCATCGACGGCACCACGCTCGCCACGCTGGAGCAGTCCGCCGACGACTGAGCCGGCTCGGAGGTCAGTGCCGGCGCAGCGCGTGGTCGAGGTCCTCCACCAGGTCGTCGACGTCCTCCAGGCCCACCGAAAGCCGCACCACCCCGTCGGTGATGCCCACCCGCGCGCGCCCCTCGACCCCGAGCCTGCGGTGCGTGGTGGTGGCCGGGTGCGTGACGAGGGACTTGGAGTCGCCCAGGTTGTTGGAGATGTCGACGACCTGCAGCGCGTCGAGCACCGCGAACGCCCGCTTCTTGCCCCCGTCGAGTTCGAAGGTGAGCACCGTGCCGCCGCCCGACATCTGCCGGCGCGCCAACTCCACCTGCGGGTGCGAGTCCAGGAACGGGTAGCGCACCCAGCTGACCCCGCCCTGCTGTTCCAACCACGTCGCGATGCGCAGCGCCGACGCGGTGGCGTGGCGCACCCGCATGGCCATGGTCTCCAGGCCCTTGGTGAGCACCCAGGCGTTGAACGGCGCCATGGCGGGACCGGTGTGCCGCATGAGGTGCTCCACCGGGCCGCGGATGTACTCCCGTGAGCCCAGCACCGCACCCCCGAGCACCCGGCCCTGGCCGTCGAGGTGCTTGGTGGCGGAGTAGACCACCACGTCGGCCCCGAGCTCACTCGCCCGTTGCAGCACCGGGGTGGCGAACACGTTGTCCACCACGACCTTCGCCCCCGCGGCGTGGGCCAGCTCCACGACAGCCGCGACGTCGACGATCTCCTGCATCGGGTTGGACGGCGTCTCGAAGAACACCGCCTGCGCGGGGGTGGACAGGGCCTGCTCCCACTGCTCCAAGTCGTGGCCGTCCACGAAGTCGGTAGTGACGCCGAAGCCGGGCAGGATCTCACCCAGGATCACCGAGCACGAGCCGAACAGGCTGCGCGCGGACACCACCCGGTCCCCGGTCTTGAGCAGCGCCGCGAGGCTCACCCACACCGCCGCCATGCCGCTGGCGGTGGCGAAGCAGTCCTCGGCGCCCTCGATGAGGCGCAGCCGCTCCTCGAACGTGGCCACGGTCGGGTTGCCGTAACGCGAGTAGACGAAGCGGTCGACGTCACCGGCGAAGGCGGCCTCGGCATCGGCCGCGGTGTCGTAGACGAAGCCCGAGGTGAGGTACAGGGCCTCAGCCGTCTCCTGGAAGCCGGAACGCGCCAGTCCCCCGCGCACGGCGAGGGTGTCCGGGCGGAGCTGACGCGGCGTGCTCACCGCTGCGTCCACGGCAGCCCGACGGCCCGCCAGCCCACCGCACCACGGTGGCCGTCGGCGTCCAGGCCGCCCTCGAACCCGTCGAGCACGTTGTAGGCGGGCCCGGAACCGGCCGCGGTGAGCACCTGGGCGGCGGACACCGAGCGCTGACCGGAGCGGCACAGAAACACGACGGGACGGCCCTGGGACAGCTCGGCCACGGCGGGCACGAAGTCGGGGTTGCGCTCCCCCGCCGCGTCCACCCACTCGACGAGCCCGAGCTGCGCCCCCAACTCGGCGAGGTCCGGCACGCCGACGAAGCGCCACTCCGCTTCGGTGCGCACGTCGACGAGCACCGCGTCGCTGTCCCGTACCAGCTCCCAGGCTTGCTCGGGCGTGAGGTCACCCGCGTATCCGCCGCTCATCGCGGCTCTTCGTCACTCATGCGTGTCTCCATCGGTCCTGGCGTGAGCACCCGCACCCTGCACAGGGGGGTTGCTGCGGCGTCGACGAGCCAGGTCTCTGTGCCGCTCTGGATGGACGCCGTGATGCTACTGCGTGCGGGCTCCGCTTGTCGCACGGCCCGATGCGGGGGCGAACATCCCGTCGGGGAACACCCCCGCCGCGAGCATCCGCTTGGTCAGACCGAGCCCGATCTCGGCGAGGCGCGCGCTGCGCTCGGTGCCCAGCCGTAGCCACGGCGCCATCGCCATCCGGCTGGTGACCTCCTCCACGTCGGACCGCTGCGCCTGCCCCGCCTCGGTGAGTGCCCCGTCGACGTCGAGCACGCCGCGTTCGCGTAGGCCGTTCTCGGCGGCTACCCACTCCTCCTCGCGCCAGCCGCGGGACACCAGCGCAGCCTGCCGCGTGAAGCCGCGACCCGTGGCCGTGTGCGTGACGAGTGCCTCCAGGCCGCTGAGCCCCGCGCCGAGCAGCGCGGCGAGGTGCCCGTCGCCCCGGTGCTCGCGCAGCAACGACGTGCCGTGCCACAAGTCGAGCAGCGGCTCACCCGGCCAGTCGAGGTCGGCGTGCGCGGCGTACAGGGGGCGCCCCTCCGGGCGGCAGGCCTGTACGGCCTCGCGGGTGAGCTCGGCGCCCTCGGTGATCTCCGGCGCGTCGGCCTGGTCCCCCAGTAGCCGGCGCAGGGCGGCGTCGGCCGCCCGCAAGCGCGCCGCGAGGACGACCTCCGGGCTCGCCAGCGTCCAGGCACGAGGGATGTGCCTGGCCACCAACGACGGACTGAAGTTGTAGAAGGTCGCGGTGACGACACCCCCGCCGACGGCGCCCATCGGCGCGGCCCGTCCGGCGAAGTACACCATCCGCCCTGGGCGCAGACCCGTGGCCACCAGGTACTCCTCGGTCTCGGGCACGAAGTACGTCATCGAGTGCACTACGTCCAGCGTGCGCTGGAACTTGGCTACGTCCTTGGGCTCCATGACATGAACCCTATCCACCACGTGCATTCGTGACACACTCAAACGCGTGTTCGAAACCGTCGAGCGGTCGGCGCGCGCGCGGAACACGCGGCGGCCCGCCCGGCGTTGAGGGACACTGAGTGGACGCGAGACGAAGGTGTGGTGGCAGATGACGGAGCACAACGAGACCCCGAGCGGGCCGGCGGAGTTTCCCACCGCGATGTACGAGCTGGAGTTCCCCGCCCCGGAGCTCGTCGCCGAGGACGGCCGCGGCCCGGTGCTGGTGCACGCCATGGAGGGTTTCTCCGACGCCGGGCACGCCATCAGGCTGGCCGCCGAGCACCTCAAGGAATCGCTGCACACGGAGGTGGTGGCGTCCTTCGACCTCGACCAGCTGCTCGACTACCGCTCACGCCGGCCGATGATGACCTTCGACGGCGACCACTTCGCGAGCTACGCCGAGCCGCAGCTGACGATGTACGCCGTGCGGGACACCGCGGGCACCCCGTTCCTGCTGCTCGCCGGGCTGGAGCCCGACCTGCACTGGGAACGCTTCATCACCGCGGTGCGGCTGCTGGCGGAGCGCTTCGGTGTGCGGCGCACGATCGGCCTCAACGCCATCCCCATGGCCGTCCCGCACACCCGCCCCGTCGGCGTCACCGCGCACGGGCACCCCACCGACCTGGTGAGCGAGTACGAGCCGTGGGCGGGCACCGTTCGGGTGCCGGCCAGCGCCGCGTCGCTGCTGGAGCTGCGGATGGGTGAGGCCGGGCACGAGGCCATGGGCTTCGCCGTGCACGTGCCGCACTACCTCTCCCAGACCGACTACCCGGAGGCGGCGCAGACCCTGCTGGAGCACGTGGGCAAGGCCGCTGACCTGCAGCTGCCTCATGCCGCACTCGGCCCGGCCGCCGCCCGGGTGCGGGAGGAGATCGAGTCCCAGGTGAGCGGGTCGGACGAGGTGAAGACCGTGGTGCGCGCGTTGGAGAGGCAGTACGACGCGTACATCGGCTCGCCGGAACGGACATCGTTGCTGGCCGCCGACGGCGCGCTACCCAGCGGCGACGAGCTCGGCGCGGAACTCGAGCGTTTCCTGGCCGAGCAGGCCCCGCCGACCGACGGCGACGGCGGCGGCACCCCGCGCAACGGCTGAGCAGACGCGGCCTTCAGCGGTACCGGGTAGCCAGGCTCTGCAGCGTCTTCGTGATCCCGCTCGCGTTGGCGGCGGGGATCTTCATCAGCTCGAGCACCTTGGGCGCCTTGGCCGTGGTGTAGTCGAACGTCTCGGTGACCTGGGTTGCCCCGGGCTCGGTCTCGACCAGCTCCCAGCGCCAGCGGTGGCCCAGCGGGTGCTGCCACTCCACCAGCCGCCCGTCCTCGAACGCGGTGACGGTGCTGGTGATCTTGTAGGGCACCCCGTACTGCTTCATGCCCACGGAGAACTTCGCGCCCCGGCTGAGCCGGCTCGGTCCGGACACCGTCTCCTTCACGGTGCCGGAGCCGTCCAGCTCGCCGTGGCGATGGGGGTCGGCCACCAGCGCGAAGAGGTCGGCGGCGGGTGCGCGCACCACCACCTGCCTGGCGACCTTCCTGGTTCCGGCGTCGACGATGGTCACGGGGCTGGGTGAACCGGCGGGGTCTGTCATGGCACCAACCTACGCACCCGGCGTGGGGCAGGATCAAACCACCATGACGACGCCGCACGCCGCTGCCACCGCCACCCTCACCGCGCTGCTCCCGCCCACCGCCGATGCCGACGCGCTGTTCGAGACGTTCACGGCGTGGGCGCAGGCCCGCGGCACCACCCTGTACCCCGCCCAGGAGGAAGCGGTGCTGGAGATCGTGTCCGGCTCGCACGTGGTGCTGGCCACGCCCACCGGCTCAGGCAAGAGCCTAGTAGCCATCGGGGCGCACTTCGCGGCGATGGCGGCCGGGTGCCGCTCCTTCTACACCGCGCCCATCAAGGCACTCGTCAGCGAGAAGTTCTTCGCGTTGTGCGAGGTGTTTGGGCCGGAGAACGTCGGCATGATGACCGGTGACGCCGCGGTCAACTCCGGCGCGCCCATCGTCTGTGCCACCGCGGAAATCGTGGCGAACCTGGCGCTGCGCGAGGGTCGGGGTGCCGACATCGGTCAGGTGGTGATGGACGAGTTCCACTTCTACTCCGAACCCGACCGGGGATGGGCCTGGCAGGTGCCGCTGGTGGAGCTTCCGGACGTACAGTTCGTGCTGATGTCCGCCACCCTCGGTGACGTCAGCTTCTTCGTCACCGACCTGCGGCGGCGCTCCGCGCGACCCGTCGCCGTGGTGAGCGGCTCGCAACGCCCGGTACCACTGATGTTCACCTACGTCAGTACACCGCTGCAGGAAACCATCGAAGAACTGGTGGCCACGCACCAGGCTCCGGTTTACGTGGTGCACTTCACCCAGGCATCGGCACTGGAGCGGGCGCAGGCCCTCACCTCGCTGAACCTGTGCACCAAGGGTGAGAGGGCCGCGATCGCGGACCTGATCGGCGGGTTCCGGTTCTCCACCGGCTTCGGCTCGACGCTGAGCCGCCTGGTGCGGATGGGTGTCGGGGTGCACCACGCCGGGATGCTGCCCAAGTACCGGCGGCTCGTGGAGCGCCTCGCCCAGGCCGGGCTGCTGAAGGTCATCTGCGGCACCGACACCCTGGGGGTGGGCATCAACGTGCCCATCCGCACCGTGCTGTTCACCGGCCTGACCAAGTACGACGGCAGCCGCACCCGGCACCTGCGGGCCAGGGAGTTCCACCAGATCGCCGGGCGCGCCGGGCGGGCGGGTTTCGACACCCTGGGCACGGTGGTGGTGCAGGCGCCGGAGCACGACGTGGAGAACGCCCGGTTGGTGGCCAAGGCGGGTGACGACCCCAAGAAGCTCAAGCGGGTGCAGCGCAAGAAGCCACCGGAGGGCTTCGTCAGCTGGGGGCGGCCGACGTTCGACCGGCTGGTGGCGGCGCAGCCGGAGCAGCTCACGTCGCGGTTCGCGGTGAGCAACTCCATGCTGCTCAACGTCATCAGCCGCCCCGGCGACCCGTTCGCGGCCATGCGCCACCTGCTCACCGACAACCACGAGGCGCCCGCTGCGCAGCGCAAACACGTGCTGCACGCGGTCAAGCTGTACCGCGGGCTGCGCAACGCCGGCATAGTGCGGGTATTGCCCGCACCCGACGCGCACGGCCGCACCGTGACGCTCACGGTGGACCTGCAGCGGGACTTCGCCCTCAACCAGCCGCTCAGCCCGTTCGCGCTGGCCGCGCTGGAGCTGCTGGACCCCGAGTCGCCGTCCTACGCCCTCGATGCCGTCTCGGTGATCGAGTCCACGTTGGACGACCCGCGCCAGGCGCTCATGGCCCAGCAGCACGCGGCCCGGGGTGAGGCAGTGGCGGCGATGAAGGCCGAGGGCATCGAGTACGAGGAACGGATGGAGCTGTTGGAGGAGGTGACCTGGCCGACGCCGCTGGCGCAGGAGTTGCTGCACCCCGCCTTCGCGACCTACCGCACCGGACACCCGTGGGTGAGCGAGTTCGCGCTGAGCCCCAAGTCGGTGGTGCGCGACATGGTGGAGCGCTCGATGACCTTCACCGAGTTCGTCAGCCAGTACTCGCTCAGCCGCTCCGAGGGCCTGGTGCTGCGCTACCTGGCCGACGCGTACCGGGCGTTGCGCCAGACCGTACCCGCCGAGGCGCGTACCTCCGAGCTGGAGGACATCATCGAGTGGTTGGGTGAGCTGATCCGTGGGGTGGACTCCAGCCTGCTCGACGAGTGGGAGGCCCTGCAGAACCCGGCGGCCGTCCCCGTCGAGCAGCCGCTGGATGAGGCCCCGCGGCCGATCACCGCGAACGTGCGCAGCTTCCGGGTGCTGGTGCGCAACGCGCTGTTCCGGCGGGTGGAGCTGGCCGCACGCCGGCGGTGGGACACCCTGGACTCACTCGACCCCGACGTGGACTGGGAAGCCGCGCTCCAGCCGTACTTCGAGCTCCACGACGAGATCCGGACCGGCCCGGATGCGCGTGGCCCCCTGCTGTTCCAGGTGTCGGTCGAGCCGTGGCGGTGGCACGTTCGTCAGGTGCTGGACGACCCCGCATCCGACCACGACTGGGCAGTGCGCGCGGAGGTGGACCTGCCTGCCTCCGACCGCGCAGGCGAGGTGTTGCTCACGGTGACCGGGGTGGGCAGCTCGTGAGCCGGGCCGGGGTGCTCAATACCGCCGCGCCGCCACGGGGTCGAGGTAGCGCAGCGGGGTGATCTCGACGCTGCGCCCCGCGGTGGGCGAATGCAGCACGGTGCCGTCGCCGAGGTAGAAGCCGACGTGGGAGATGGGGGTGTAGGAGAACACCAGGTCCCCGCGGCGCATCTGGTCCAGCGGCACCGGGGTGCCCGACTGCGACTGCCCGTCTGTGGTCCGCGGTATGAACACCCCGGCTTGGCGGAAGGCCCATTGGGTCAGCCCGGAGCAGTCGAAGTTGTCCGGCCCGGTGGCGCCGTAGACGTAGGGGGCGCCCAGTTTGCTCATCGCCGCGGAGATCGCCGCCTCGGCCGGGGCGCGGGTGAGCAACGTCGCCGGTCCGAGCGCAACCACCGCTGCCGGCGGCCCGGCCCCCTGCGCGTCGGCCGCGGGCGCCCCGGCCAGCCCGCCGAGCACCAGCAGGACCGCCATCGCTGCCCGTGATCTGTGCACCGACTCCGCCTCCCGCTCTGGCAGGCCACCCGGCCCGCTTCCTTACCCTCGGCACGGCCTGGCCGGACCTGAGCACCCGGACAGGTGACACCGGTGGCGGCACGGGTGGTCACCGCGCGGGCCACGCTCGGCGCCCCCGGCTACCCTGAGGCACGCCGATGACCACCGCTGCCCCCACATTCGCCGACCTGCGCGCCCGCCTGCCCGAGCTGACGCTGCGCGACGAGCACCGCCTGGCCCAGCGCCTGAGGAGCGGACGGCGGGGTACGCCGTTGTCCCTCGAGCAGCTCGCGGCGGACGTCGCCGCCGCCGAGCGCAGGATGAGCAACCGCCGCGCCGGTGTCCCCGAGCTGCGCTATCCCGAACACCTCCCCGTGGTCCAGCGCCGCGCCGACATCGCCGCCGCCATCCGCGACCACCAGGTCATAGTCGTCGCCGGGGAGACCGGTTCCGGCAAGACCACGCAGCTGCCCAAGATTTGCCTGGAACTGGGCCGGGGAGTGCGCGGGCAGGTCGGCCACACCCAGCCCCGCCGCATCGCCGCGCGCACCGTGGCCGAGCGGATCGCCGAGGAGCTGGACACCCCGCTCGGTGGGGCCGTGGGTTACACCGTCCGCTTCACCGACCAGGTCAGCGAATCGACGCTGGTCAAGCTGATGACCGACGGCATCCTGCTGGCGGAGATCCAGCGCGACGCGCTGCTCCGCGGTTACGACACGTTGATCATCGACGAGGCGCACGAGCGCAGCCTCAACGTCGACTTCATCCTGGGCTACCTCAAGCAGCTGCTGCCCCGCCGGCCGGACCTCAAGGTGATCATTACCTCGGCGACGATCGATCCCCAGCGGTTCAGCGAGCACTTCGCATCCGCCGCCGGCCCGGCCCCCATCGTCGAGGTGTCCGGGCGCACCTTCCCGGTGGAGTTACGCTACCGGCCGCTCACCGTGGTCTCCGGCACGAACGAAGACGACACCCCGCTGACGATCGACCGCGACCCGGTGGACGCGGTGTGCGACGCGGTCGACGAACTGGGCCGGGCCGGCGACGGGGACGTGCTGGTGTTCCTCTCCGGCGAGCGGGAGATCCGGGACACCGCGGACGCTCTGGGAGAGCGCGACCTGGCGGCCACCGAGATCCTCCCGCTGTACGCGCGGCTGTCCGCCGCCGAGCAGCACCGGGTGTTCGCGGCCCCGCCCCCGGGCATCCGACGCCGCGTCGTCCTGGCCACCAACGTCGCCGAGACCTCCCTCACCGTGCCCGGGATCCGCTACGTCGTCGATCCCGGGACCGCCCGCATCTCCCGCTACAGCGTGCGGACCAAGGTGCAGCGGCTGCCGATCGAGCCGATCAGCCGAGCCAGCGCCAACCAGCGCGCGGGCCGCTGCGGGCGCGTGGCCGACGGCATCTGCATCCGGCTCTACGCCGAGGACGACTACGACGCCCGCCCCGAGTTCACCGACCCGGAGATCCTGCGCACCAACCTGGCCTCGGTGATCCTGCAGATGAGCACGCTGGGCCTCGGCGACATCGCGGCGTTCCCGTTCCTGCAGCCACCGGACACCCGGGCAATCAAGGACGGGGTGGCGCTGCTGGAGGAGCTCGGCGCGCTCGATCCACACGAGCCGGACCCGCGCAAACGGCTGCTGCCCGCGGGACGGGAGCTGGCCGCGCTGCCGGTGGACCCGCGGATGGCCCGGATGTTGCTGCAGGCGCACCGCGGCGGCTGCCT
>JAABUS010007611.1_pt1 | contig 12309 bp, 6 predicted proteins | sample 5560161 | NCBI WGS metagenome assembly JAABUS01 (sample SAMN10711885, study PRJNA513376) | rock metagenome | isolation source: Antarctica rocks | place: Antarctica: Victoria Land, Trio Nunatak nord | collected 2016-01-04 | reverse complement strand
TCGCAATGGCTGGGCACATGTTGATAACATGCCTGGGGTTGCTTATGGTGTTTTTGCTTGTTACGTTAATGCTTGGGCTTCGATCACGCGTGCTATCTTTCAATAAAGGCCAAATTATCGGAATGATGGTGACGGATGCAGGGGAATGTTTAGTACGGCAAGGGTTGATGGAAATCTGTTGTACCAAGGCCTTCTAATGTACATGGCTGCTATCGAACGACTCTATTTAGCTTCATCGCGACTAAAGAGGTTGCTGAAATAGTCGTTTCGCAAATCAAGCCGAATAGCTTATACTCAGGCTGCCTGAAACAACAGTGTAAACCACTAAAGATTCTTCAGAAAGAAACACAGAAGGGCAGTAAAAGAAAAAAATCCTTCATTCCAGTCCTTTATACTTCCGTTGAGCCTCATCTCGATCAGAATTTAACCTTCAATTCCTAGAGTGTATTCACTCAGTATACAAAGTTCTGTCCTTGAAATGGTTTTGCCTAAGTTGAACTCTACAGTAGTTCACGAAAGAAAGATTATTGTTCACTCGGTCTACTAGTTTTCATGATAAATAAGTGACATGATGATCTTATGTAGCAATGTTACTTCAAAAACTTGACAAGCAGCGAAATAATGCAAGAGAATGATAAGACTGATTCTGTCAACGATAAATGTCAGAGACTAGGCTAGAAATTATCAATAGAAAAATGATGTTACTTGAATTACTAGGTATAATCTAAGTACAAAACATATACCAGATAATGTACAAGACGAAAGACAAAGAGCGAAAGAAAGAGTGAGCTTAAGCTTTTATATACATGACTCAGGCAGAGCTTCTATTAGACTGCAATCTTAACGTCTAAAATTGCAGAGATTGCTGCGACCGCATTAAGATTGCGATAGACTAGACCTTGACTGCGCTCTAGATATAGATCAGATCTAGGTCAGACCTAGACTATGATTTAACATCATAACAATAAACAAGTTGATAATACAAAAGTTAAGCACACTTCTATGTATTTAATAAACAGCATGATTATCGATTTTCAAGAATAACATATTGTTGCAAATGCTCTTTGAAATGATGATTGATGGTGAAAAATTGTTAGAATCGACTCGGTCAATCGAGATATGGCCGTCGGCGTGGGCAAGGGTCTGCTGGGTATGGTTATTCTCCAGCCTCGTTGCCTGGAACGCAATTGAACACGATCACCTAAGAGATCGGAATATCAGAGCATCACCTCTACTGGCATAATACCTACTTACTCTCGAACCATAGCTATAGGTATGCGCTGTATAAGCCAGTTTCATCGAAGGACTTGAAATCAGGCTCCTATAGCTTCCTAGACAGCCATAGAGCCTGGCACTTGCTTCTCGATGTTAACGACCAAGAATTGTGCCGGAAACTAGGGTTTTCAATACTAGGAATCGATAGAGCACCAGCAAATAGTCGATCTTGGGGTCCCAAAATATCCGAACGCGTCAAGGAATCTGCAATTAAGGTCGAAGCTGATGCGTCGTATGTTGAGCTGGTAAAGTCTTCCTTCAGTCGTCAGGCTTACTTGCATAAAGGTTCCTGTCGCTCGGCCTCCCCGCGAATATAGACACATTATTTCAATTCCAGGTGTCTTACGGGAACGGGGTAGTCCTCCTTATAATAGCTCCTGTCAAAAAGCAATCTTTGAGGTAATCTCCGCCTTCATAGGGCTGGTAGGGCTGGGGCCCGCTAGTCATCTTCCACCCTACATAAATAGTCTCCTAACAGCAACAACCAAAATATCATATGCCCCCATATGACATCGTATTCCAACACAGCATTCGGCTCGATTTGCGTTCATCCTCACGTTCGTCTACTAATTAACAAGTGGTAGTGGCCTAATTGGTTCCGTGCTTTAAATTTGCAATCGTCTATAACTTCGCAAACATCATTTCAAATTGCATACCAGAAGTGGAATCACCGGAACAGCGATAAATGAAGACTGCATGGAATAAGCACGTCCAAAAATAGAGACATAATGGATTAAGCTATTACCTTATCGATGACAGCGGCGAGCGCACTGATGAGCATCTTCCTCCTAGCACAGAACGACTGCCAGCTGTGGATCTTTATTTGCGCTGGTTTTCGTCAATCTCTTTTACTTCGACGAATTTGAAGCTGTATTGATTGATGTGATACCTGGTCTTGCGGCCCTGCTTCTAAGATTTCGATAGCATTTGCATTAATTTAAAATTTGCATTGAACACGATACCAATGACTTGGTGAAATTGATGCGGCCAATCCACCATGGTTGGCGTCAGTGTTCACCTGTCAAGATGAACAAAAGCTGCGCCAGACTCAGCCCCCTTCTCAGCGTAGGGTTTGCGCCAACAGCTTACACGCTTGAAAGAGAAGCAAAGAGAAGCCTAGATGGGTCATTGCTGTCGCACTGCATCGATCGATGCACTATTAATCTCTTGATGAATAACTAATAGTGCGATCCTGATTGGACGATTAAATTGAGGCTACCTTGCGCTGTGTGATGAGGTGTGTGACTCCATGGATTGTGATTGTGATGGCGCAGAAGATTGGAGAAATGCTGCCAGAAGACAGACGAGGGTGTGCATCTGTTTTAGTCGCATTCGAAAAGAAGTAGCCAGTGAGCGGAGGGATCTTTGCTCACCGAAAGGCTGGCGTCCTGTTTTTGGGGATGGTGGTGCGCTAGAGAACGCCTCTTCACCTCTACCAAATGACCGTCTCAAATGACCTTCGAAATCATCTTTCTTCACCAACGCTACTTTCCACCAAAACCTACTTCCTACCTCGTCGGCGACCTTTACATAGACACGCCTCCAACAACTGGCGATGCTTATTCTCGCTGTCGCTGTCGCTGCGCTCAACGATGAAGATTGAAGAAGCTCTCGGCCTGAAATGACTATCTCGACACTGTCGTGGGATTGCATGCGCATCCTCAAGCAGGTTAGTTGATCAAGGGCAGAGGCCGGGATCAGGTGACGATGGGAAAGCCGAGGGAGGCCTCGACTACATATAGGTTCTCTTCGGCAGGTAGATAGAATGCACACGCATCTACAGTATCATTCTACTAGTACGATCATTGCACGTGCTCGTTGTTTGCTCATGAAGGATGTTTGGTAGAGAGTCATGAAGAAAGCCATGAAGAATGTTTGATAGGGAACAATGAAGAGTGTTCGGTAGGGAACCATGAAGGGTGTTTGGTAGGGAACCATGGAGGGTGTTTGATAGAGAGCCATGGTGGGAACCATAAAGGGAGTCATGGAGAGAATCATAAAGGAAGCCATGAAGGGTGTTCGATAGAGAACCATGAAGAGTGCTTTCTATTGATCTAGTCAGCATGTGCTATGAAACATGTAGCATACTATGAAGTAGGCCATGAAGTAGACCATGAAGCGAATGACGCGTGTTTGAACACGTCGCATGAAGTATGTTTTGAAGCGAGTAGATAGGTGAGTAGGCGAACGAGAGGTAGCTGAGTTGATAGCTGAAGAAGTAGATAGGGTGACGAGTTGATATCTGAACATGTAGGTAGGCGAGTAGGTAGGATGGTGAGTAGGGCGGTGGCTGGGCCGGCTACAGAATGAACGCATCAAGCTACGTTCGAAGCCATATACACATTTATATCTCTGCTTTCTGTATTGCTTCAAATTCGCCTGATTAGGCCTAGTTTTATATGATATCCTTGTACGCTAAGCAAATTAATATCCTTGCGTACCTACTGTTTCCGGTTACCGTTGGTGTAAAACTAATGCAATGTTCGACCCGCAGTGCAAACACCCTGTATAGCTATTCCAGTCGACCCTCTATCGCTTCTTCCCTGATATTGCATCTTATGATATTCAAATTCCGGTGCTGGACTTCAGATATCCGAAGGCAGCATGACGATGGATTGCAGCGAAGTTCCTACAAACGTTACATACGACTGCGCACACCCTTGGGGTGATGGTTGCACCAGCAAGAAGGGATTTGATTTCACGAGTCTTTGGCAGTACACCCTACGCATTCAGGGAGCATGTCCAACGGACCCTCGCCTGTTCTTGACCGAGGGAAAAGATGCCACGGCCAGTAATTGCGCCTTGACGCAATCAGCGTGCGCCTATATAGCCCGGGAAAAGTGGACCGAGTATCCCAAAGTGGACATCTGGACACGAATGACGACGTGGAAATTTCCCCTTCTTCAACTGATGTTCTTGTTTCCGCGACCCCCGCTGAACAATTGGGTTCAAGCCTTTGTCATATTCCACCTTTTGGGCGATCCTATCGACACGATACAGAACCTCATTTTCAAGCTCTCCATATGTGAAGGTGTCTTTTTGTATTGTAAAAGGAAATATTCTGAAAGACATGCCGAGGAGGAATTGAACGCAAGAAATGCCGAGGCGGATATGAACAAAAGACATGCCGAGGAGGATATGAACCTAAGGGATGCCGAGGCGGTTATAAATGCAAGACATGCCGAGGAGGATATGAATGCAAGACATGACAAGGAGGAATTGAACGCAAGATATGCCGATAAGGATATGAACGCAAGACGCCTAGCCTTGGTGGTTGATGCGTACGGCGAATGGGGCGAGGATGGAGTCATCAAACGCATTCTAGATAGTGGAGCACTGCGCAATAGGGCTAATTTTGAGGATGTCACCAAGCGGACCGCGCAGGAACTGGCCGCTGACCGGTCCACGACGAGCCTCAATATCGCCTTTGCCATGGCCTTCTTCGTTGCGACTGTAGGTATGGCTGTAGGTCGGACAGTTTCCGCAGCAAACGCACATAGCGATACTGTCTTCATCAACGTTGAAGCGCACAGTATTGCATTTTCAGCACAGTATTTTTGGATCTTACCAGCGGTATTCCTGGGGTCTTTCATCGGTGTGTCTCAGACTGAACCTGCTATCTCGCATATCTTGACACGATTCCGGAAAGATCTCGATCCCTCATCTTCGCCAACCGAGCTGGAACTGCCAGAAATAAGCACTGAAGTAGAATGGAGGATGTACAGGATCAATTGTGGGGGAATTTATTCTTGGCAGCCTTCTGAATGGCAGTGGCTGCCTTCATCAGCTCCGGGTGCTGGCTCTGCAGTGGTTGCCACTCTACACGATGCTCCTCTTACCGGCACTGACAGTTCATCAAATCCGGCTGATCAATCCACTTCCAGACAAGGCTCCAACACAGGCCTCTGGAGGCGTTTTCGCAACACCATTTCTTCGTACATCATCGCCCTTTCTCCCTACTTCATCATCTTTTCTTCCTGCTTCATCGTAGCCCTCGGCACCGTCGTGGGAATAATTGTCTCTGCCTTCGTTCCTCCCGATGGATGGGACTGCCGAAACTGGGCCCAATTGAGCATATTCGGCGTCTGGGTCTTCAGCGCATCTTGCGACATTGGATTTAATATCTACATCCCTCTAAGTAAGGGTCAACCTAAAAGTATGGAACAATCTCGAAACCTCTGGCTGTGGATCCCGCGCTTCAAACCCGAGGGCCTTAGACTCGAACGCCCACAGGTCAAGAGCCACTCTCTCTTGTTCTACCTTACTCTCGTCAAAGACATTCTTGCCACGAGTTCCACGATGGGGCTGGTGATCGCGACGCAGATTGGGATTTTCAACCGCTGCGACTGCCAGACCCTGTGGGGAAAGACAGCTCTCAAACTGCCGGGAACGCCCATTGTTAACGAAGTCCTCCGCAATAGACTGAACGTTTTGTACCCTGCCATGATCTTTTCATGTCTAGCCGTGGAACTGGTGATCGTGCCGGCTATAATAGCCTACAGATGTAGACATGCGTTGGACGTATTCCTTCAGAACGACGACGAGAAGGCAACCGTTTCATGGAGAGTTTGGTGCAGTCTTCCAAAGTGGTCGACTACCCGCTTCGGACAAGTGAAAGCCGCTGCTGCGAGAAGGACCGGCTGGAAAGCATACGCCCAGATACCGGAGAATGGGGGCGGAGAGGACGGTCAGGGTACTCCTCTGATGCCAGTGGGACCATAACTAGCAAAGGATAACGAGTACGATGCGTGAATCCTAACCCAACGCATTCCGGCTGCGTCAAAGGACGGATGTGGCGAAAGACATAAACGATGCGGGGAATACCGGGCACCACTGAAGAAACCAAACGAAACCTCTTGCTATAAATACATAAAATGAGCTTCCTGTGTCTTTGCGTCGTCGAAGAAATCTAAGCGATGTGAAGTGGAAAAAAGATCGATGCGAGGTTTTTGTGAGATTCTTTTGAGGATTGCAATTCTTTTGATTGATGAATTATGATGCGTTCATTCCCTGAGTCATGATCTTATCAGTCAGCAGTGCAGATCATGCCACCTGACATCTGCTGACTTATTCCTTCTTATTTTACACTCAATGATAAGATATTTCCCAGATTTACCATTAAAACCCCTATACATTGAAATTCAGCAGATAAAGTATATAAGAAAGATATAATATGAAAGTCATCACAGATCTACATTTATATATTAAACTATATCAAAGTAGAGTGAGAATCGAAGTGATGTGAAAAGAGAAGAGAAGAAAGAGAGCGAGTACAAAATAAAGCCGATCTAAAAGTAAGATTCAGCTTGACTGAAGACTATTGACAAGCGAAGATGACTGCTAGTCGACTTGACTCGATCAATGTCAATCGCTAGAGAACAAGAAGATTAAGCAGGAAAAAGAAAATAAATAGGTTGTTTTCTCTTCTGTTTTTCCCATCATCTCTTTCTGTTTCTTCATTTCTTAGAATTCAGTCAGAAACGCGCTTTTGCATCTGCTATTCACTTTGCTACTCACTTTGCTACTCACTTTGCTACTCACTTTGCTACTCACTTTGCTATTTACTTTGCTATTTACTTTGCTATTTACTTTGCTACTCACTTTGTCATTCACACTGCTACTCATTGCTGTTACTGCTACTCACTGCTGTCATCGCTATTCACTGCTGTCACTGCTATCTCATTTGCTATTCACTACTATTATCATTGTCAATGATTGCTTTTACTTGTCATCAGAGTCGTGTCAACATCAATGTCACTGTCACTGTCAGCAGAAGACAAAGTCATCATCACTTTCTCTTTTCTCATGTGTCTTGCTCTCACTCATCTGCATCATCATCATCATTCTTGTTGAATTCATCTGTCTCTTCAAATTCTCTCTCTTTGAATATTTTCTTAAGAGAAGTTGACTTGAAACAAATCATCAAAACATCAATTACTCTCATCATGTAACAAAGAATTAAAGACATTCATTAAGCAAATATGAAATGCAAGTTGAAACAAAAGCTTTGACAACTGAAAGCTTAAAGTACAGCGCTGAATCAGTTGAAAAACAACTCAGTAATAAAAAGTTTTATTAATCAAACATTAAATACTATTTTCTCAAGTGATTCTTGCACTCAAATAATAATATTTTGCTATCTCTTTATTGATATCATTCAATTAACTCTCATTTTCAAAAATGAATTTTAAGCTGTTAATATCTTCAAGTTGATTAATGATTATATATTAAATTCAATCAATAAGCAAAATTTGTAATTATCATGAATTGATGAACTTTAAGCTCATGATGATGATGTCACTCAGTAAAATCTTAAGAACATAATTTTCTTTCTATGCTGTTTAAAAGTATATAATCAATGTTTCATCAAGATGATCAATGATTAATTGAAATATTCTTTGCAAGTAAGTTTAACTTGACATATTAACTATTTGTAGAAACTTCATTTGCATTACATTTTTAAGTCTTTGCGAATCTTTCACTTTCACTTTCATGAGATTTACATGATAAAAAAAGTCAATGACTTGAACAAGTGATACAATGCTGAAGATGAACTTGTTGATTAAGCAATGATAAAAAAAACATTTGCTATCGCTTTTCAGATGAAATATCAAAGTCAGAAAGTTAGAAAACAGTCAAGCACAAAGCTTTTAATATGCAATAAGTTTAACAACAATAACTGCATTTATTTTAGTTGCATATATTAATATATTTGCAGTGAATGTGATGAGACTTACGCTGCTATCAATTGCAAAACATCAAATTTAAATAATTAATTAATCATTAAAAGAAAGTGACGTTGAATTTTGATCTTGCTGATATTAATATTGAAATTATTTTCATATCAGTTTATGAAAATCAATGAGATTTCTCTAACGTGCAGAAACTCTTTAGATGCAAGTGCATGATAAACACAGCTAGTTGAACATTCTGATCATAGATATGTTTAAACATTACTATTTATCATTGAACATGAAGTTAAAATTGAATATTAAGATCTTGATCAACTGATTTTGAGTAAGAATTTTCTTTCAATAAATGAAGCTTTAAATACTCTTCAGATTGATTTGATGCAGCAAGTTCATTGTGATCAACTAATTAAGATTTAACATGTTTCTCATTGTTTTATATTTTCATCATTGAGATTAATATCAAAGAAGAATGATTATTAACATTGAATACATCATTTATCATATTTGAAAGAAAGATCAGTTAACTGCTTCATTTTCAAAAACAAAGAATTAATTGAATATTTCATCTTTGATCAAGCAATTCTTGTTTTATGTGATGTTGATTGAAATGCAGTTCTCATTAAAAAAGATTTAATCAATGTCTTTTATCATGTGTTGATAGCAACATCAGATCATTGACTGCTTGATTTCTTTTAAGAAGATAAATACTGAATAAATCACTTTCTTCTCTTCAATTTATGCATATCATCATATTTATTTAATCTTTTCGCTAAAGATTTTTGCTGAATGATCATAGTCATTCTGCAATAAAACTTAATGATACATTATTTGAATGACTTTCTAGTCATACAAGTGAACATGATCAAAGTTTATAAATATGAGATTGATTTCAATAATCTGTGCACTTAATTAAAATTTAACATTAATTTTAAAAAGAATCTTATCAACATCACATACATCTTTTTAAACATTGAGCTTGATTCAATTAATATAATGACTCATTTATCATTTGACAAGCAGTAAAAGACAATTCAACTCATTAACAATGCATTTACAAAGAACTTTTTATCATATAAAAAGTTATAAACACTATTAAACTTTCTGTCAAAATTGTGTTTAAATGATATAATCAATGAAGTTCAGAATTGATAGTGCTTAATCTTTAGAAATAGCTATAACTGAATATTAAGAATACAGAAGAAGATTGATATAAAAGTTTCTATTTATGTAATGTTCAGAAACTGTGTTAAACTTGAAAGAAATGTGTTTATGACATGAGAAAAATGTAATGTAGATGAACAAAATGTTGTTGAAAGAAAAGAATGTTGAAAAAGAAAAAAAGATTGAGTTATATTTGAGTCAAACCTAAGTCAGATTTAAACTAGATCATTGACTAGTTTTAATCATTACGCAGAAAACTTGCTAGTGTTCACTGTGAATTGATTAAAACTTCAGTCTTATTTAGTTTTAATACACTTGTAACATTACTTCTTTCTTTGAAAATTCATGTTTGCATGAATGTAGTTCATTTGCTCACTTTTGTTGATAGTTATTTTGATATTTAGCGCGATTTGTTTGAATATAGCTTATGAAATTCATTCAAAACTTTCTCTGAATCATTAAATTTTTCTTTATCAACATAGTATCATTCATCATTTCTATCTAGATTTATTCATTTAACTTTGTACTGTATTCAATCTTGATAGCATCTGAAGTTCAATATATTATCTATCTTTCAATGTTCATCATCTTTGATAGTGATTAATCTGAGTGATTTTAAATGCTGTTTCAATAGAAAGTTTTTTGAATATGATTGCAGTAGCTTTGAGCTGAACATTGAATGCAGATGCTTCATGCTGATTGATAAACAAAGATGATAAAAGATCTCAACTTTGACAGTAATTTGATAAAATTCTAGCTATTTATCTTTTAAATCTTTGCATGATCTTATGATTTTGATGTTTCTGAAGAATAATCAAATTCAATCATTTACTTCATAAATGATATCTTGTTTATGTTTATTGATTTAAGCTTCAATGATCTGCTTGATCTTTTTCAATTGCTGATGATCAAAGATAAGAAGTTCTTTCATTCAAATGATAATATCATCAGCTTTTCTAGCTTCAAGACGTTTATAAGTGATTTCATAGTTAATTATATTTGAATCAAAACTCATTCAAGAATGAAATTCTTTATTAAAGTAAAAGAGAATCATTGAAGTGATTAAGAAAATATTGAAATTGTTGTTGAATTTTATCATAGATATTCATTTAACTCAGTCGTTCTGCATGTAATTGCAGTAGATTCTAAGTTTGCATTTAACGTCTTGATTGACTCATTTCGATTGATCATTGATTTCAAAATGATAAACTGTGAATAAACTAACTGTGATTCTCAGTTGCTTGCAAAGACTTTTTCACATAGTTGATATGAATTAAGAGTTTCTGTTCAAAACAATAGAATTGAATAAATCATGCAGTTGATAAACGTTTCATAACATGATTCAAATTGTTTCTTCAACTGAGATGTCATTATCTTTTCAATGATAAAGAACATAGTGATGTTCTTTGATGAAATGACATATGATTATGCAAATGATGTTATAGTTTTTTGACAAAGATAGTTCAGTAATGAAGTTCATAACTATATCTTTTCAGCGTTTCTGTGAAATCAAAAGAGAATGATGAAGTTCATTAATATTATCTTTAAAGACTTTACTTCGCTGATAAGCATGACAGTTTTGAATGTATTGTTGAATAATAGTTTAATGATCTGATCAATAGTAGAAATGCTGAACTAAATCAATGATTCATTTATTGTTGAAGTGAAAGATTAAAGATTAATCATGCACTTCTTGTAGTAATTTCATGTGCATGTTCTCAGAAACTCATAGTAGATCTTTTTTAAATAAAATGTCGTCAATAATTTTGCAGTTCTTCAATTTAGTAATATGAAATTTGAGCTTATTTTCGTTCATAGCTTGTTTATATTTGCTGCAAAACTCATTTATTTAATTAATTATTTATACTTGTTGATAGAGATTTGCTTCTGATTCAATAAATAAAACATCAACTTTATTGAAAGTCAAAATAGTTTGAAAATGATTTTCAAGACATTGAACTGATTCAGAAACGTTTGTTAGAAACATTTTAATTAAAGCATTAACTTTAATGTTTATTTTGTCTGATTTAAGAATGATCTGAAAGTTGAACTTTGATAGAATGTTCAGATAGTTGACTTGTTGTTGACTCAACTGTTTATTTTTCATGAAGATCTTTAAAGTCTGATGATCAATGAACATCTGAATGAATAATTCAATGCATTTCAGCTCAAATCATCAGTGTTCAAAGCATTGAATAATGACTAGCAATTTCTTGTCATAAATGTTGTCAAGAAATAGAGTACAGATGCAATATAAAAAGTCATATCAAAGCAACAAAGAAAGTAAACAATGAACACATGCAATGATCATGCTAGTAGAAAGATACTGTAAAACGTGTATGTATTTATCTTTATTTACAAGTTGCAATGATATTTATATGTACATTCAGAAAACGTCTTTCAACTCTTTTATCATTAACTCAGACTTTAATCTCTTCTCTCTTACTAACTATCTTGTAAGAATGATGCAAGCAATTTCATGATATTCATTTTTCATTCAATTAATGATCATTTCTTAATCATTATAGAAAGAATTAAGAAGAAAACAGAAAGAAAACAGCAAGAAAACAATTTATTCATCAACGTTTAAGAAAACAGAAAGAATACAATTTATCATTAATGTTCAAGCAATTATTCTCAAATGCTTTCATTCATTGTTTTTCATTAACTTAATATCATTCTTGACGCAGTAGAAATATAATTTAAACTCATAAACTGCAACTGACAATGAGATTCATCTGTACACGATGTCGACTACGAATCTTTTGATTCTATTCTGTGTTCGAATAAAAGTCAAAAGAGTCAAGAGATCTCAATTCGACGCAGTTCGAACGATGTTAGAACGTTGCGTGATCAGGAAAGTCATCGTGCAAAGTTTTCACTCACGCGACAACATTTTTTCTAACAGTCACAATCGATCTACGAAGAAGATTAATGACATGTCGATGTCAGTAAGAGATGAAAAGATACTACTAGTGAAAAAGATAACTCAGATGAAGAGTCTACAGTTCTACCTCTTATTCCCGACCGTCATCGAGGTCGGTGACGCTCTCATCGGCCCCGGCGGCGATCGCCTTGGCGCGTCGATCCGTCACCGACCCCCCCGGTCACTCCGTCACCCGCCCCGAATTCCTACTAGACGTGCTCGAGCTCGATACTTTCTATGACGGCAATTCTAGAG
>JAABUS010007610.1_pt1 | contig 12310 bp, 9 predicted proteins | sample 5560161 | NCBI WGS metagenome assembly JAABUS01 (sample SAMN10711885, study PRJNA513376) | rock metagenome | isolation source: Antarctica rocks | place: Antarctica: Victoria Land, Trio Nunatak nord | collected 2016-01-04 | reverse complement strand
GCCAGGCGGGCATGTTACGCCTCCTGTGCAACTGCAAGCGGGCAGTTGTGTATGCTTGTGCAACAGTCCACACTGCTGCTCAGTTGCACAAATATGCAAGATGGATGTGCCATGACGTGCTTTGCTGCGCTGGGCCAAAGTTGCTGTGCTGTGCTGTGCTGTGCTGTGCTGTGCTGTGCTGTGAGGTGCTGTGCTGTGCCGTGCCATGCCGTGCTGTGCTCTGCTGTGCTGTGCAGTTCTGTGCCGTGCTGTGCTGTGCTGTGAGGTGCTGTGTCAAAGCATGCTTTGTTTTTACAGGGTCTGCTGAGCAGCACAACATTTGTGCATGAAATGAATTCTTGCCAGCATGCAGACTAGGGCAAAATGAAATCCTACCGGCTGCCTACTGGCTGACCTGACTTTAATGCTGGACGAGTCCTCTACAGCTCGTCTGGTACTCTTGTGGCTGCCAGTGTCAGGCTTGGAAGCCCTCTTCCCAGCATTGGGATCAACAACTGCTGTTGCAGATGAAGGACTGGTTGTCTGTGCGTGTGTGGTAGGCCTCTGGCTTGGCGGTTGTGCTTGCAAGGGTACCTGCATCAGCAAAAGCATGTGAGCATGTGCTATCTTGCCACAAAGCTTAATCAATCACATCACATCTGCACATTGCAGAACTTGGCTCCTCTTGAACGCTGTGCTCACAACTCAATCACAGCTGAAGTTAGAAGCCAAAGCAATTCAGCTGCCTTTGCATGAGTAATCACATATAATGCTCGACACGCTTCTGGAAAGTGGTGTTGTTCATATGAAATGGCATGCATTTCAGCCCTTCTGCTCTTTTGCCTTCTGCGTATTCTGCTGTGAGTTGTCTGCTTATAGCAGCAAGCAGTGCCAGGCAAATACTCAGACATCACAGGTGCTCGGATACTGCTTTAGACTGAGATAGTGCCCTGACTCATAGCATAGCATACAGCAATCCAAATGCCTGCTTGCACAGATGCAGGTGATCAAAACCTGACTTGTGCAAAACTGTGCCACCCACACTGCGCACTGAGCATGCTCACTGACCCTGCCACATGCAGGCCATGGTATTGTAGCTAGGGCTGCTGCAACCAGAGGCCGGCCAGTAATCAAGCGCGGACCTGCTGCATGCCACCAGCAATGCTAGTAAGCTAGCAGAGGAGCATGCTGTCCCTGAGCTTGAGGGACTTGAATCACCAGGTGCAGGTCTGAGAGAGGAGCTTGGCAGGCCATTTGAATGGCTTGCGCTATGCAGGCTTTACAGGCACAATGTCCATGGCTGCTGCCTCCTTTTGCAAGCCTTGATGACAAGCACATAGAAGGCTGTGGGACTGAATGCAATGTCTACGTCGATGTTGCAAAGCATTGATGCAAGCAAGGTGCAAAGTTACAGGCAGCATGCAGCATATATTCAGGATTGCAACTCCAGGGCTCTGGCATTGCCTGGCCTGGCTCCAGTCAGGCTTGCAAACGACATCCATATATGTTTCAATCATCATGCCAAGGCTCAGGCCAGGTGAGACATCTTTGTCAACGGTGCTGCACATACCACGATCCTACATGGGTGTAAAGAAAGAGCAGCTGATGTTAAGCTGTAGCCATGCATGAGTGCTTGTCAAATGTGCTGTTGGGCTTATGGTGAGAGCTTCTTGCATACACAAGATGGCGTGCAGTGCAATCACTCATGTGCTGCAAAACATCTCTTTGTACTCACTGTATGCAGGGCAGATAATGTTGTGGGGCAGCAGGCACACATGGCCACCTTGGTGCGCTGGGCAGCAGCATCAACAGCATCATGCCATGCTGGCCCTCCAGGGCTGAGGTCAGGGGAGCTGAAAGATCATTGCCGCATGTCAGCATTGGGCAATGTTACATTTTCCTTGTCTCTCTGAGCTGCTGCTGTGTCTGAAGCATGGCATCACTCCCACCTGCATGTGAAAGTGTGCTTTTTTAGGACTCAACCTGACATGTAACAAGTACTGTTTGAAAAGCATGCAGGCAATGACACCAATGCTATAGCTGTGACAGATCATGACAGATCATCCATGCAGTACACGAGGCGCTCCCTGCCACAACCTGAGACTCTTTGTGGCTGCGTTAGAGCAAAATGTCATTGCAGTCATGTCAGCATTGAGAGGAGGTGCTCTCAGCTGCTGAACAGAGTCCAGCAGTGTCTGACAGAGGAAGCTTGCAATGCATCTGTTACAACAGGCATGGCAGGTGCTATTCACTCACCTCTGAGTACCCATTGGCTGTTCAGCATCAGGCGCATCCAGTTGTTGGAAGACTCTGGTGGGCGACAAGCCTTAGGGCTGCTGCTTGCATGAGCAGGCCTGGCTTGCTTCTACAAGCACTCAAGTTAGCCATGCTATGGAGTGAAAGTCGACCTCATCAAGTAGCTTGAGACGCCTTGATGGAACCTGCAGCGTCAAGGCTCAAGGTGCAAGCAACGCCAGTCAGTTCCGACAGACCTTGCTCATTGTGCTGCACAGTCCAGCACGCAAACGCTAGTCATGAGAGTCAGAATCATCACATCTGCAGCTTTTGCTGTTAGTCTAGAAATGCTTGTGGCAACTGCTCTGTCAATACACTGTGCAGTCCCCAGGGATAAATGCAGCACAACATTGCATGCTGAACAACAAAACAAAGCCAACAAGGCACAACACAACATTAAATTGAGAAAACAGAAAACCATAGTATGTGTACATTGACTGAATAAGCAAGTAATGCTTCAAAACAGTCATGTCAAACACCCAACAAGATCTGTCCTAAGATAAGTATAACTTTGAGTCAATTGCAATAAGAGGCTGTCATCACTGACTACCCTGTTAGAATGCATCAATTTCATCATGACAATGTCACAAGGTGGAACACATACACAAGGGAGATACATTGACACAAAGGCACAGTCAAAGCAAGTCAGATGAGGCTTGCTGCTTGAGCCAAAACCTCTGGCTGACTGCCGCCCGCTTGCTTCTATCTTTTTCTGGCTTAGTCCGGTTAGCAGGAGTTTGTTCCCAGGTGTGCCCGCTTGCATCCTGCCAGAAGGCCATTTTGCCGGACCTTGACAGGACCTGCTCAGGCCCAACACCATTCCTGGCAGTGTCATACTCTGCAGCTAGCGCAGGGTACAACGACTGCAGCGAGTTGCAGATGCAAGCTTTTTTGTTGGCACAACAGGGGCATCCACTATTGACGCCAATGCGGCTGCGTGGAGGGGCCACAAACAGGTGAGGTCGGCCTTTGGGGCAGTTGGTACAGATCCAGTGCACCATCTTGTTGCTTCCTGCCGTGATCTTGTCAGGATCGAGCCGTGCTCTCCTATTTCTCTCAAAGTCAAACTCCAGCATTGCAGGGTGCTTGCTCTCTGTCAAGCTTGGTAGTTTGTTCCAGGATCTATTGATGTTTGAGCACTTGGGACAACCACTCTGGCCGTCAACTTTGCGGTATATCTTGGCTTGCCAACTATGACCACACGATGGGCAGAGCCAATGCCTGCGGATGGAACTGCGTGCCATGACCTGGTCTGAAGTCAGCCCATTCTTGGCTGTGTCCCAGTAGGCTGCCACAGCTGGGGCCACAGTTGACAATGAGTTGTGTTGGCACAGACTGTTGTTGGTGCAGTAAGGGCATTGACTGTCCATATTCTGCCTTTTATCGATGCTGGTCAACCATTCATGCGGCAGCCCACATGGGCACTGGTCACAGCTCCACCACACGCGCAGATCACTGCCGACTGTGATCTGCCTGTCTCCCAAATGCTGATTTTTGGCACGATGCCACTGCGTCTGCAGCTCTGGCCTCAGGAGGCTGATATCAGGGCCTGCTGAGGACGGTTGCCCTCTTTGCTTGCAGCAGCACAGCGTTGAGTGTCCTGGTGCCAGCACAACCACAGTTCGGCTGTTGCACTTGACCTGAGACTGAGAAGCGGCTTCAAGTCAAAATGGAAGTGCAGTTACATACCAGATGCCTGCTTTTTGTTCCTCAGCAGTGGTATCAAACCATGGAAGGAGGAACCACGTCGCGATATTTGTTGCAAATCTGGAAGCTTGGCTTGCCTGCACACTGGTATTGGCTTACGACGCATAAGAACTGCCGTGTAGTGTACGAGAAGAAAGTTGCACTTGCCTGCTGTGGAGCGGTTGCCAAGCCCATGTTGCGCAGCAACTTCCCGTAGCCATGCTTCCGAATTTGAAGTCCCTCGTTCGCTACTTGAGCTTTCATCAGCCACAAAGCGATCACAGAACGCAAGGTTGCGATCGGTTGTCCAGCGGCAGCTCCGAAACCACGTCGGCAACAGAAGTGGGCATCATCAGTCATGTGTTCCCTTGATAGATTGGATCTCAGATACACGTTCCCAAGGATGTACTGATTTGCAGAGCTTGGTAATTATTTATAAAGCGCCTGGATCACAGGGATATTGTGTCAGATACAGCATGCATTCAGGCAAAGTTGTGTTAGGCTGCGCGATGCATTGAAATGCATTGGAACGCATCTCGGAGGCTATATTTACAGTCCTGCAGAAATGCTGAAGTCGAAAGCTGCTGAGAAACAATCGTAGCGGCTGTCGCTGGCTGTTAGGTCGAGGCTGACAGTCCTGACGGCCGGCCACGAGCGCAAGCACAACGCATGTAGAGCTGAAGTCGGAGGTTGTGTTAGTGGTTATACCTATATCAGAAGAGTACGAAGCCCTCAGAATGTGTGTGGAAGCTTGAGCGAAGACTCCACTCAGGCACAAGCAAATACTCGTCCACTCAGGCACAAGGCAAACAGGCTCGTGACCGGCGTGCTGACGCTGTCTGTAGCAGGTGCTGGTCGTCAGGAGGTTGTCGGCAGATGAGTCGCTGGTCGCTAGTCTGTGTAAGAGGTAAGGAAAGAAAGCGGCCTGCAGATATGCTAGCACTTTCGCAAAGTACTGGGGGCATTCCCCCGAAACGCCCAGGTTGAAAGCGGCATGGTTTCAGAGCAGACCATTACTTAAGCATCAAGGCACACTGTGCAGCAGATGCTAAAGCATCATGCGCAGCAATCTCATCATGTGCATGTGTAAGGCAGCGCTGTCATGAAAGCAACATAATCATGGAGCAATGTGCAGTGCATGTGATGGTTACGGTTAGGATAGTCAGAGGCTGGATGGGGGGCTTTCACCAAGGAGCTTGCTGTCGTCCCCAGACGTGAGCCTTGACCAAGGAGCTTACACATAGGGCATGCAGATCAGAAGTGGTTTTTAAAAAGTCACGCAAACACGGTCTAGACAGTCAAATGTGTTGCATCAAAGACTGACAAAGCACAACATACTGCACTCTGAGCATCAGATGCTGTAACAGCAGTTGGCAAATGCTTTGGCTGACTCAGATATCAAAACATGACAGTGAGCCAGCTTTGTACAGATGCCGGACTCATCACCAATAGACAATACAATCACCGGTGCCAATCCACAACCAACACTAAGTCACAGCATCCTCATTGCTGCATGCTGGTCTAGGTGATAGGTTGGCTGCACGAGGCAGATATTCCATACCTACAACGAAGATGAAATGGCCACACCTGCTCCAGGAAGCAAGGCATGGGAGATGCGTCTGCTGCAGCACAAGCTTGCCAATGCTTCAAGCTTTTGAATGAGATGTGTGTGTATGCAGATCTAGACCTAGGCAGCTTGCATGCAAGGGCAGAAAGGAGAGTAGGGCTGGCCATTGGGTGCAGGCACTGCCAAGGAAATGACTGCCCAAACACGGGGCATATGCATTGTCAAGCCACATTTGACAGACGCTAGAGAGCCAACATGTCTCTGGATGATGGTTGGTGTGACTGCCGAGCCCTCAACGCCGCATGCTTGCCTGCAGGTTCAATGCACTGCATAGTATTGGCAGAGAGCGCCAGCTGTGCTGGACTCAACGGACCACAATGATGTAAGGGGAGGCAAACGCAGTGAGCTGAGTGCCGTATGTGGCTATGAGTGCAGTGGCATCCACCTACAAATAAAGCCATGGGAGTGATGAAGCTGACAGCTGGGGATCAACAAGATCATGATATGCATCTGCACACTGCTCAGCATGACCTGGCACAGCACGGCATGGCACAGCACAGCACAGCACAGCATATCTGGCCCAGCGCGGCAAAACATGACATGGCACGTCAACCTGGCATTTTCGATGCACTGAGCAGCAGTGTGGACTGTTGCACAAGCGTACACAACTGCCCGCTTGCAGTTGCATATGGGCCAAAAGCTGAGAACGCAATGGCATGGAGTCATGCAGCTTACAGCATTTGTGCACCCAGAACAGACTGCTGCAATGCTTTTGCAGCTGAGCACTGATTTGCTCAGGAAACAAGACCTGCTTGTCACACCAGCGCAATATGATATTCAACTTTGCCTACGGACCTGGATGTCTCACTAAATAAGTCCTCCACAGCTCACCTGGCTGCTGGCTTTGGAAGCCCTCCTCCCAGCACAGGATTGGCATGCAGTCCTCATGCACTTGCTTTTGCAACAAGCTCCTTTGTTAGCCAGCAGGAACATTGTGCAACAGCAGCATGGCGCACTGCATCAATCAGAAATTGAATGCCGTGGAAGCATCAGCTGCAACAAGCCATATGGGAGTACCATCTCATAGGTGCACCCATACCCAGGGTGCAGCAGCAGGCACACCACTTTTTGAAACAATAGCAGAAAATGATGACCGTAGTCCTGGGATTCACTGCAAGACCTCAGCAGCACCAACAGCAGCATGGCTCTCATGGCCTGAGGTCAGGCGAGCTGGAAGATCATTCCTGCATGTCAGCAGCATTTGAGTTGTTATGTCAGGAGCATGGCACCTGCGCCATCTGCACGTAGAAGCATGCCTCTTCAGGATGCAACTTGACACGCAGCACCTGATTTGGGCAGCATCAAGGCGGCAACATCAAGCCCTTCGTTCAGACATTCTTTGGATGTCACCTGCTCTGCTGTTCAAGCAGAGTTGAGCATAAGAGCACGACAGTCCAGCCGGAGCTGCAGTGCACAGCAGGTTGCACATGAGGAGCAGGGCTGCCAACAAACCAGCAGGCATACCTGATGTACCTGGATAGGCTTGCTTTCCGAGGTACAGGCATGGCAGGAGTCAGGCAGACCAGCTGAATGACTGTTGTCCAAGCTCTGTAGTGAAAGGATGCCGGCTGAATGCTGCCCTGACCTGACATGCTGCGTGACCCAGTGAAACCTGTAGGCAACAGCAGAATGCATGAGCCTCACACAGGTCCCACAACACACTGCATGGGGAACATGGCACAGTGCCTGCCTTGTCAGAGCAAAGCCCAGCGCAATAAGCCAATTGTTGAGTGAGAGTCACACAAGCTGACAGGCGCTGACTGCCCTTGCAACACCTTGTACCTGCTCATGCTGAATGACCCAGGGCAGCACATCAAGCTTCAAGCACACCAACCAGCTATGGCATGACCCAGCAAAGCAAATGATGCATGCCTGGACCCACACCATCATAAGCTGCTTCATACAATATTCACATGTACTACACAGCAGAACAACACTGCTCTGGCTCACATGCATTCACCAAAATCTAATCTGAATCAGACGTTTGAAGCTTCCAGGCACACAAGGTAGCATTCTGGAACACAATTGGAGTGCAGTGGTTGTATCAGGAGCGAACACACGCTTAATGCCAAAACAACAGAAACATTGAAGTGACATGCACATCCAGAACAACTTGCTGAAACAGATAAAACTACAAGTCAACATAGAGACTGTTATGATCAAACGCCTTGAAACATAGCCATCAACCTTCATATGTACAAGCTCAACACATCCAAATGGCAGCTACGCTGTCCACACAGCACCTTCGTAGTAAGTCAGAGTATGCTTGCTGCTTGAGCCTAGACTTGGTAGATGCTCTTTTTGTCTGTTGGAAGCCGGGCGCAGTGCTCAAAAAAGGAGACTGTTCCCAAGTGTGTCCATTTGCACCCTTCCAAACAACAACTTTCATGGACCTTGGGATCCAACATGCTAGCTTTATAATGATGTGTGTGTGTCTGTTGACAGCTTGCATGCAAGTGCAAAAAGGTAAAGTACGTTCACCGCAATGGTGTGCAGGCATCGCGCAACAAATGACTGGCCGTGGCACTGAGCATTCTCATCCCATCTGACCTGGTAGATCCCCTCAGCTGATTGGGATCAACAAGTGCCGCTGCAGATGAAGGACGGGTTGTCTGCATTGAGTGTGGCAGGCCTCTGGCTGGACGGTTGTCCTTGCAAGGGTGCCTGCATCAGCAAAAGCATGTGAACATGTGCTATCTTGCCACAAAGCTTGGTCAATCCCATCAGATCTGCGCATTGCAGAACTTGGCTCCTTTTGAACGCTGTGCTCACAACTCAAACACAGCTGAAGTTGGCAGCCAAAGCAATTCGAGCTGCCTTTGCATGAGTAGTCACATACAATGCTTCACACACTTACAGAAAGTGGCTTCGTTCATATGAACATATGGCATGCATTTCAGCCCTTCAGCTCCTTTGCCTTTTGCATATATTGCTGTGAGCTGAAATGCCTGCTTGCATGGATGCAGGTGATCAAAACCTCACTCATGCAAGATTGTGCCACTCACACTGCTTTTTGACCCTGCCTCAGGCAGACCATGGTATGGTATTGCGGCTAGGGGTGTTGCAACCAGAGGCCGGCCAGTAACCACGCGAGGACCTGCTGCATGTCACCAGCAATGCTAGTAAGCTAGCAGAGAAGCATGATGTACCTGAACTTGAGGGAATTGTCTGGGAGGAGCTTGGCGGGCCATTTGAGTGGCTAGCGCTGTGCAGGCTTTGCAGGCAGAGCACCTCTGGCTGCTGCCTCCACTTGCAAGACCTGACGGCAAGCACATAAAAGGCTGTGAGACTGTACGCAGCAATGGCTACGTTCATGTTGCAAAGCATTGATGCAAGCAAGGTGTAAGGTCACAGGCAGCATGCAGCATACAAAAAGGATTGCAACTCCAGGGCTCCGGCATTGCCTGGCCTGAATCCATTTACGCTGGCATATATATATGGCGTGCAGTGCAATTAGTCATGTGTTGCAAGACATGTTTTTTGCACTCACCGTATGCAGGGCAGGTGATGTGGGCAGCAGCATCAGCAGCATCATGCCATGATAGCCCTCTTGGGGTGAGGTCAGGGGGGCTGACAGATTATTCATGCATGTCAGCATCTGGGCAACGTGACCCCTTCCTTGTCTCTCTGAGCTGCTGCTGTGTTTGACGTATGGCATCACTCCCACCTGCATATGAAAGTGTATGTCAACCTGACAAGTTACAAGTACTGTTGTGACCAGCTTGCAGGCAGTGACACCAATGCTACAGCTGTGACGGATCATGACAGATCATCCAGGCACTACACAAGGTGCTTTCTGCCTCAACCTGGAACCTGCAACCAGCAAATATTTGTGGTCGCCTGCAACCTCAGGGATGGATGCAGGACAAAGCTGTCTGCTAAACAACAAATGAAGGCCAGCAAGGCACAATAACAGATTGATTAGAGAGAAGAGAAAATCACAGTATGTGTGCATTGACTGAATAAGCAAGTCACACACGCTTGATGAAAAGATAAACAGGTAATGCTTCAAAATAGTCATGTCAAACACCCAACAAGATCTGTGCTAAGACATGTGTAATTTCAAGTCAATAGGAGGCTGTCATCACTGACTACCTTCAAGGCTTGTTACAAATCATCAAATCCAACATGACAATGGCAAAGGTAGAACACATACACAAGAGAGATACATTGCCACAAAGGCACAGTCAAAGAAAGTCAGATCAGGCTTGCTGCTTGAGCCTAGACAAGATTGCCGCTCGCTTCCTTCGTTGCTTTTCTGGCCGAGTACGGTGTGAAGGACTTTGTTCCCAGGAGTGCCCACTTGCATCCTTCCAACAGACCGTTTTGTCAGAGCCCGGCAGAACCTGCTCAGGCCCAACACCATTCTTGGCAGTGTCGTACTCTGCAGCCAGCGCGGGATACAACGACTGCAATGAGTTGCAGATGCAAGCTTTTTTGGTGGCACAGTAGGGACAACCCCTGTTGAGGCCAATGCGGTTGTGTGCACTTGCCACAAACAGGTGAGGTCGGCCTTTGGGGCAGTTGGTACAGATCCAGTGCACCATCTTGTTGCTTCCTGCCGTGATCTTGTCAGGATCAAGACCTGCTCTCCGGTTTCTCTCAAAGTCAAACTCCAGCATTGCAGGGTGCTTGCTCTCTGTCAAGCTTGGTAGTTTGTTCCAGGATCTATTGATGTTTGAGCACTTAGGACAACCGCTTTGATTGTTAAGTTTCACACATGTCCTGGCTTGCCAGCTGTGACCACATGATGGGCAGAGCCAGTGCCTGCGGGTGGTACTGCCTGCGATGACCTGGTCTGGAGTCAGCCCATTTTTGGCTGTGTCCCAGTACGCTGCCACAGCTGGGGCCACGGTCAACAGCGAGTTGTGTCGGCACAAAATGTTGTTGGTGCAGTAAGGGCACTGACTATCAATATTCTGCCTTGAATAGACGGTGGTCAACCACTCGTGCGGACCCCCACTGGGACATTGGAAACAACTCCACCACACACGCAGATTGCTGCCGGTTGTGATCTGCCTGTCTCCCAGGTGCTGATTCTTGGCATGATGCCACTGCCTCTGCAGCTCTGGCCTCAGCATGCTGATGTCTGGACCTGCTGAAGACTGTTGCCGCGTTTGGTCGCAAGACCACATTCTGGAATGTCCTGGTGACAACACCACCCAAATTTGGACTGTCGAGAGCTGCTGCGGTGAGTGTGTAGGGGTTGCAGCTGCTTCAGGTAAACATAGAAGTGCGTGTACGTACCTGATGCCTGCAAGTTGTTGCTCATCAGCTGTGGGATTCCTCCGTCACGGAATGTTCCACGACCCAGCACGCGTTGCAGGCGCGGCAAGTTGAAACGCCTGCGTGCAAGTAATGGCTGCTGACGTGGAAGAGCTTGTATGTAGTCAGCAAGAAGAAAAGTGCACATGTCTGCTGTGGAGGAAACGCCGGATCCACCTCGCGCAGCACATTCCTGTCCCCAACCCTCACTCGCGACTTGAGCTTGACAAGGCCACACAGCGAGCACAGAAAGCACACGATGAGAGAGCCAGTGCGCCGTGCATCTCAAATCTTGAGACAGAGGCTCCGGAACCAGCCATCCACATTCTGGTGTTGGGGTTCACACCCGCCGTGCCGAATGCTGCTCTCTATGCGAGTTCTGATGGTCTATCGGCAAGTTTCAGGACCGTGCCAGCCCTGTTGTATGCATGCATCACGTTGCATCTTGTCACCACAACATTGTGTGATCTATTGAACGCAGGAGTATTAAGGCTTGAGAGGAGTTGCAGTGGTTGCTGATTGCAATTTGCCAGATGATCCCTATTCTCCACTGCAGCGTCCCTGCATCAAATGCACAAGAGTGGACATCAGTTACCAGCGCAGTTCTGCTGCAAGCGCAAACACGCAAGACTTCTGATCAGAGACACAGACTGCAAGCAAGTTAGGGTTGCTACTTCTGTCGAGACAGGCAAAATGTCGTTTTAAGGTACAAATGTTCTCTAAAAGTTTATTCAACTTGGCAGATGCGACTCCCCTAGCAAGAGCAGTGCTTTACCGTTTTCGTATTTGGAAATGGGCATGTATAGCAGTCAGACCCGTCAAGGATGTATATGACTTTGTTGCTGACCAAGTGCTAACATTACTGGATGATTGATGACATTGGTCTGGTGATGTGAGTATTGAGTAATTGCACAGCCCTAGTAGCAATGCAGTAGGCATTGACCGCTATCAAGTTGTTGCCTGAACCCTGTATGCTGCGTATGTAATGATTCATCTTAAGTCTATATAGACTGCAACAAAGTCTCGGCTGTGCAGCAACGTTGCTTGTTCATGCATACAACTTGACTGCATGTGTAGTGATGTGCACATGAGTGTCCAGAGCCCATGAAAATCCAAAGTGTCCTGTGTCAATTGACAACGTTGACAACGGTTAACCCTGCAGCATATGGTATCTGTATATGTCACTATGACAGGACATTTGTGCTCCAGCTCAACATAAAAAGCAAGGAACACATCTCTCCAGCTCACGTTTGTTGCTGTGAACATACAGCACTGTTGTGGACAGAGCAGTCTTATGCAGCAGCTGCTTTGGTGGCCTCCTCAGCTTCTTCCATAGGAATATCCAGGCTGCCCAGGATACTGTCTGTGATTGCTGAGACACCCTCCTTGATCAGCACCACCAAATCACCTGCACATTTCATCCAAGATATTAGATTGCCAGGGAAAGATAATTGCAGT
>JAABUS010007609.1_pt1 | contig 12310 bp, 2 predicted proteins | sample 5560161 | NCBI WGS metagenome assembly JAABUS01 (sample SAMN10711885, study PRJNA513376) | rock metagenome | isolation source: Antarctica rocks | place: Antarctica: Victoria Land, Trio Nunatak nord | collected 2016-01-04 | reverse complement strand
CCCCATTGCTGCTCCCATGTGGCCCATGTATGCCCCCATATATGGCCCATGTATGCGCGTATACATGCCCCATTGCTGCCCCCATATATGGCCTATATATACGCGCATATATACTCCATTGAGTGGTACAAAGATTAGGACAATTAGGAAAGCGGTTAAAACGCCAAGCCTTATACCTAATTTAGACTAGCGTAATAATAGCCTAGGCGTGCGCGGAGCAATAGGCGATATGCAGGCAAGAATAGGCCATATTTTAAAGCAGTAATGGGCTCATATATAGGCCATATATGGGAGCAGCAATGGGGCATGCATGCGCGCATATATGGGCCACATGGAGCAGCAAATGGGGCATATATAGGGGCATATATGGGGGCATACATGGGCCATATGGGAGCAGCAATGGGGCATGCATGCGCGCATACATAGGCCATATATGGGGGCATACATGGGGCATGCATGCGCGCATACATGGCCATACATGGGCGTATACATGGGCCACATGGGAGCAGCAATGGGGCATACATGGGCGCATATATGGGCCACATGGGAGCAGCAATGGGGCATGCATGCGCACATATATAGGCCACATGGGAGCAGCAAATGGGGCATGCATACGCGCATATATGGCCCATTACTACTCTTATATATGGCCCATTCTTACCCCTATAAGCTATATATAGTTAATGCCAAGAGGCTAGTCCAAATTAGGTATAAGGCTTGGCGTTTCTTGATCGCTTTCCTAATTGTCCTAATCTTTGTACCACTTAATGGAGCATGCATGCGCGCATACATGGCCATATATGGGGGCATATATGGGCCACATGGGAGCAGCAATGGGGCATACATGGGCGCATATATGGGCCACATGGGAGCAGCAATGGGGCATGCATGCGCGCATACATGGGCCATATATGGGAGCAGCAATGGGGCATGCATGCGCACATACATGGGCCATATATGGGGGCATACATGGGCCACATGGGAGCAGCAATGGGGCATGCATGGGCGCATACATGGGCCATATATGGGGGCATACATGGGGCATGCATGCGCGCATACATGGCCATATATGGGAGCAGCCCTATAGGGAGAGCAGGGAGGAAGGGAACAACAGGGAATTGCCCTGGGCCTATCCCTTCCCTTCCCTGCCCCTTCCTCCAGGGAAGGGAAGGGAAGGGAAGGTAATCCCTGCCCTGTTCCGCAGCGTACTCGGTAGGATCCTTATTAATATTAAAGGAATTAATTTATTCGTTAGGCTTAATATCTTTAAGTTTTTACGTAATAAAAACCGGTAGTTACTATTTAGTATATAGTATTAACATATATATATAATAAGTATAGTATTATAATACTATACTATTTCGCGATTTATAAGACTCTCTACGCTATATATATTACTACCCCGGTCTTCTATTAATTTATTAAACGAAGTTATTTAAATATCCGCCTAGATAACTATATTAATATTCGAGGAATAATAATAAATTATAAAAGGCTCTACCTCCTTTTATACCTCGTTAAATATTATTTAATAAATTAAAGTTTTTATTAATACCTCGTTCGCTAGTTTAGTTTTATTAGAATAAAAGAAATACTTACTCTTATAAAGATAGATAACTCGTTTTTCCGAGATTTACTAGTACTCCTTTTTTTCGTATTATCTCTTTTTATAATATTTATCTCGTCCTCCCGTATATTATATTATCGAGGAGCCGGCGAATTCATAATAGTTTTATTAATAATTAGGAGATAGTTAAATATAATACGGAAACCTTTATAACCGACTAAATTATCGATTCTATCTTTTTATTTATAGACGAAATCGTTTATATTATTTACCGGTATCTCTTCTCTTTTTATTTCTTAGTTAATCCTACCCGATAAGGCCTCTACTATTATATCTTATCGTATAAATATTTATTCCTCCTACGTCTCCTTTATTTAAATCTATAATTTTATATTATTTTTTATTAATATTAAGAGATATAAAGAAAAGGGTCGAGTTTAATTTACTTTTAATATATTCGCCTTCGAATTTAATCCGTATTTACTTCCTTATTTCATATTCTTTAATAGTATAATAAATTATAACGTAGACTATAATTATTATAGTTCCCGTTAAGGGCCTAAATATATATTTAATATTATTACGAGTTCCTAGTTAACCTAGGTCCGATTAAAAGAATAATAAGATTATAACTTTTATTACTAAATCTCTAAGGAAGTAGTAAAGTAGTTTAGGTTTATTAATAATTAATATTAAATCTTAATAAAGAAATATTAAGATTTATATCGTTATTATAATTATATATTTATTTTTTATTCTTTATTTTAGTAGTAATTATCTTTTTAATACTTCGTCCTATTATAGAAAAAGTATAATATACCGCTACGATTTATCGAACCCTTATTATTATTAAGGCGCGGTAATTACCGATATAATCGAGTAATTAATTTCGATTAATATATTTTAAATTAAACGCGGTAGATTAATACCTTTCGGGCCTCCGTCGAATTTAAAGTCTTTTTTACTACCTTATCCTTTAGCCCGAGGGCCCTATTATATTTATTAATAATATTCCGTTAAAGCTTTTAAATTAAAGTATTAACTTCGTTTTTTTTATTAGAGTTTATTTATAGGTTATATCCTAAATCCCTATATCCCGTAACGAGGGTTATTAATATTATTTATCTTATATATTAGAGAACGGCCTCGTAGCCTTAAATATATAACGCCGATTTAATATAACGTCCTACGCCCGCCTATAATAGTAACGATTTATTTCTTAAATATAACGCGTCGTAATTACGGTAGCGTTTCGTTAAAGGTTTATATAACGCGTTACTAGAAGACCTCGTATCTCTTAATTTATATATATAAAAATTAGGGTAGGACGAGGACGAGGATATATAACGGCCGATAAACGATAAGGATTATAGAAAGGTTAATTATATTACTAACTCCTATATAAAATATATATATATATATATGGCGTGGCCCTACCTAATCCGTTTAACCGAGATATATTATCCGTTTTCCGTCGCTTCGGGGTAGGAAGCCTAATATTATTATTATTAACCTCGGTATTAATCTCTTTACCTCCGTATATACTTTCTTCGTCCTTATTAATAATTAATATTAATTAATATATACTAGAAGGATTTATAATTAACGTATTTTTAATATATACTATTACTCGTATATCGGAATAGGTAAATTATTTATAGCCGAGATTTACTCTAGGAATATTAATATAGTTTATTATTAAAGTTAACCTTTAACCTTATCGAAGGAGTTATTACTATAAATTCTTTAACTAGTTAAAGCCGTATTACGATACGTAGAAAGTATAGTTTAGTTTAATTTTACCGTTTAATATATTACTAGGTCGTATATATATAGATTTAAATATTATTCGGTAATATAGAGTATACTAACTAGTCGAGATATAGAATAGGTTTATTTTAATATATAGGAAAGAGGGTAGAATTATACGCGCGATAATAATAAATAAATATATATCGGATTAATTTTAACCTAGATCTAGGTTAGATTTAGACTAGATTTAATCTAGATCTAAACTAGGGTTAATCCGAATACCGAATTCGGGTTATATAATACTATAAATTATAAGAGTATAAGAGCGTTATAAATATAATTAGAAACGGCGGCCGTTTATTAAAATAAATTTAATAAAGGGTAGACCGAGATAAATCCTATAAAAAATAGGTTATAATATCTTTATTTATAAATTAAATACTTTTATTTCTACTAGCGAAATATATACCGAAGGAGCGCTAGATAATAAAGGTTAATTTAAGAATTTACTCCTTTTCTTATTTAATTCTATAAAAATAATATCTCGAGAATTTTTATTTAATAAATCTCCTATTTAGTTTAAAACCTCTAATTCTCTTTTTATTAATTATTATTAATAGAGTTTATACCTTAATTATAATCTATCTCTATATTATACCCGTTACTCTCGTTATTATTATTAATCGTTATATAGTTATAGTACTATTATTAAGTAAGAGCCCGGGGTATACGTATTATTAGGCGGTATAATAAATATATTATCACAGACGGTGATTTTTTATAAATATATAGTTATTATATTTACTCTATAAATTAATTTACTACCTTAATACCTTTCGTTATAAAGTTAAGATTATAAATAGTATTATATTAATCCTAGTCGATAAAATTATTTATATAATAATATCCTTCCCGTTTAATAGGTATTATATACGTACTTTAGATAATATCGTATATTTCGAAGAGGCGATAACCGTATAATTCTCGGGGTCTTTTCGTTCTACTAGTTAAAATATACTCTATTTCGAATATCCTATACGTATCGTCGATTCTCCCGTTATTCTTTAATCGATATAGAGTAATTAACGCGTTAGTATATACCCTATATTTACCCTTATCGTTTAATCGCTTATAATTGTAAATATTAATAATTAACTCGAGCTGGCCGATTATTATATAAAGAGCCTCTTACTCGGTCTCGTTTTAATTTTATAAACGAGTCGCTTCGTTATTAATCTAGATATAATTATTACGAGGTTTACTAGTAGAACGAAAATTAGGGGTATAATAGATTAATCTCTTTATAAACTACTTTAAGTTCCGGCTCTTCTTATTATTATAAATTTAATATATTAATAATTAATATATAGAAATATATATATCTCCCGCCTAATTAGGATCCGTCTTTTATCTCCGTTAATTTTTAATAGAGCCCGGATTTTTATTTTATTTCTTACGACTCTCCCGTACGAATACCGTTATAGTATTAATAAAATCTTTAATATTAAAGTAAGAAGCCCTCGCTACCGTAACTACTAGGCGATAATAATTAATAATTAATATTTATATACCGTAGTATAGCGGCGTATCCTTATTAGGAATAAATATATATTTATTTAAATTTAATTTCTCTCGATACGGCCGGGTATTCTACTATTTTATTTTATTATTAAGAATAATAGTAGGTTTAGCGGAAAGTATTATTATAACTTCTTATATAACCTTTATATTATAGTATATAATATTATACCGTAATAATTACGTCTCGAATTTATTAATTTTATTTATCCGTGAAAAGGGTTTTTTAAGGAGAAATTTATAAACCGCCTTTTTATAATAAATATCGAAGTTCTAGGTACTTTTATATTTTCGAATATATTTAGCGTAATACGTTATCGCGTATAATTTTAATATATTAAAATACCGATTAATAGGGTCTTCTAAATCTAGGTCCGAAGTATTACTCGGTTAATATTTATAAAAGATTACTTTTAACTTATAAATACGGTAGAGCGCGTATTATATATATTATAAAGTATCGCCGTTATAAGATATATATTAGGTAAATATAATAAAATTAAATATAGCCTACGCGTAATATAGAGTAACTAGTATACACTTAATAAATAAAGGGGTAACGACGGTTATTAATTATTATAATATCGTTTTCTATTTATTATTACTCTATTACTTTATCTTATTAAAATTCTTAAATAATTTTAACCCTACGAAACCTAGTACCTAACGAAAACGGTAATTTAATTTAATCTTTATTATTAATTACTTTAAAGATTTCTTCGGCCTAGTTACCCTTTTTATTATTTATTTAATAGTTATAAAAACTACGTAGTCTTTAATTAAATCCCGAATCTAGTTAATTAATTTTATAATAATTCCTTTTAGAAACTAGTATAATATATCGATAATAAAAATAATATAGATATTAACTAGATAATAACGCTAGGCGAAGTTTTTAATGTCGTAGATAATTATTAAATCTTTAGCGAGGTCGGGATCTCTCCTCTATATCTTTATCCTTCGATATATATATTCGTAGGTCCGCGGCTCCTACGTTTTAATTAACTCCCCTCGTTTATTAGGCGGGACTAAATATATTAGATATTAACGATTTTATTTTACCTTTATTATTAAAACTTATTTTAAATAATCGGCTATAAGCGATATAATTATTAGATAGTATCTTCGGGGTTAATTATCCGCGTATATAATATTAATCCTTTATATTACTAGGTCTTTAATTACTTTAATTACTTTAATATATTATTTAAATAAATAATAACGGTTATATATATATTAGAGTATACGCCCTAGCGCGAGATAATAGATATTTAATTATATATAATTACCGAATTCCTTTCCGTTCTTAATACGAGGGATTAAATTTAAGAGAACTAGGCTAGGTCGTTTCTAAGTTTTACGCGTCGTATAATCGAGGTTCCCGATAATTATATATATTAATTAAAGGGAAAGGTCGTTATAATATTAAATTATTATTATCTCGTCGGACGATAGTATAAAAGGGATAATATTACCTCTAATAGGGATCTATAACTATATTTCCTATTATTAAATACTAGTATATATTTTATTAACTACCCTATTATTACTATCGTTCGTAATCTTTATAAATATATATATTAAATTATCTTTAAATAGTTTATAGCCGAGGAAAAAGCGGATAACTTTAATAATATTATAGTAATATAATTTGAAATATAAATTATTAAAATGATTAATCTCGCTAGGTACGCGGAGATTATCGATTATCTAACTATTATTATATATACCCTATTAAATATTATATTCTACTAGTTACCGATATTATTTTATATTACGGAAAATTACCTCCTCCTTCTAATTTACCTTAATTTCTATAAATTTAAAGTATATATTAATACTCGTTTTAATTATATAATATTCGGAAAATAAGTAAATAATAGTCTAACTAACTTTATTACCGAATAGGTAGTATATATCTTTTACTACTATTAATTATAAAGTATTTCGTCGATATTTTTAATATTATACGCGATCTAGTTCTATATATATTATTATAATAGCGCCGGCGTCTCGCCTTATAAGGTCGGTAAAAGATTCCGTATAAAGAGAATTAAATATAGATAAAAGGCTTTTAAAGGAGATAAACGGTATAATCGCGGAGGAAGGTATTATAGCCGGTTCTAGTATATTTATCGAAGTAGATAAGAGCCTAGATAAACTATTAATATATTTATATAAATTCTTAAATAGTGAAATTTTTATTATTATCTTTATTAGTCCCTAAATATTTAAAAGGCGGTCTATTTATATTATAATAAATAGTATAGAATTCTACTAGTTAATCCGTATTTAATTTATTACTACTAGGCGCGGATAGTTCCTAGAGTTAAAAGATTTTATATTAAACGAATATAAAGCCCGTTTAATCCTTAATAAGGTTAAAGATATTTACTAGTTTCCTACGTTTAAATTAAGGCCCTTTATATATATTTAAATATCGTAATAAACCCGAGTAATTCTTCGTTTAAAAAAAGTTATATTAACTATACTATAATCGTTTTATTATATACTTCGCGTTATTTAATATTAAAAGTAAAAAGTTTAAAAAAAGAATATTTATCTAGAACACGGTTTTATAGATTTATAAATAAAGTTATTATTTTAAACTCGGACGCGTTTAGGTTAAATTATTAAGATTTATCTAAATCTAGACTAAATCTAGGTTAGATTTAAGTAAACCTTAACCTTAAACTACCTAAATAGGAAATTAATATTAAAATTAATATTTTATAAATATTAACGTTCTTTACCCCGTAGGTCTATAGTACTAACTTTTATTTAACCAAGATAGTTACGCTAGCGATAGTATTCGGGCTATAAACTCGATATATATTATAATAAAACTATTTAATTTAAATAAACGGTACCGAAAGATTTTATTATAATAGATTTATATATAATTTTAATAGTTTTAATATAAATAATATTCGTTCTACGGGTAGAAAGAGTTAGGGAAATATATATAACCGACGCTAAAGATAATAATTAAATAGATTAAGGATTTTAGTATAAAATTATAAACGGTATAAGATATTAATATTCGAAATATTTATTTTAATATAATTTTCACGGAATTTAACTTATTAAAAACGATATTCGTGGATTTAATAATACGAAAATATATAAATCTCTTGAAACTCGACTAGATTAAAGGCCTTATTATATAAATATTATATTATTTAATATCGATCTCTTTTAATACTCTTTTACTTTTCTTTTATTAAATAATATATAAATATTATTTCTTAAAGTAGAGCCTTAAGTATATTAAATAAACCTCGGATAATTTAATATCCGCGTGGCCTTATACTAGGAGAAGAGATTTTAGGAATTATACTCGTAAAAACTAGCGCCCGAGTTTTTAGTTTATAGATCTTAACTAGATCTAAACCTAAATCTAGGTATATTTACTATATAATTTATTATACTTTACTAGAATTAGTGATTATAGTTATTATATATATTATTATACCCTTTTAACTATATAATTATTATTAAATCTATTTATTTATTATTATTATAGTATTATAATAACCCCTTCTATTATTTAACTATAACGGAAAGTTATTTAAAGATAACTAAACTCTTACGTATATAAAAGGGGTATATATACCGACTTATTATTATATTATTATCGCCGTATTTTAATAAACTAAAAAGTTTATAGAGTAGTACTATTTTATAAATAATATATTTAAGAATTAACCGAACCCTAAAATCGCGTTTAAAGATAAGAGAGTCCGGTAGAGTTAATATTTAATAATTAAATTTAGCGACTAAATCTAAGTTTAAAGTTATATAAATTTCGGCGAAAGAATATATATCGGTATTATTATTTACTAGAGAAGTTTTAATAAATCGTTAAAGATTAAATATAAACCTAGTAATATACTACCTCCGGATTTCTAGAGTTAAGCGATAGTAATAACTAATTTAAATCATCTTCGTATTAAATAGGGACCGAGAATTACTCTTAATCCTCTTCTACTTCGCTCGTTTAAAAACTTTAAAATTAATTATATATTAAGTTAGTATACGCTAGGGAAGTTCGTATATAAGACCCGGTTTTCTAAAATCTCTTTATATCTATTATTTAAAGAATTTAATATAATTTATTTACGATTCTTACTACTCTAGGATTATTTAGTATCTCGCGATTTAATAATAGACCCGAGCTTTAATTACCTTATATATTATATTATAAAGGGGTATTATATTAATATCTTAAAAAATAATAATTTATAGAGTACTATTTAGTATTTCTTAAATAAAGGTATAAACTTAATAAAAATCGAGGTTATTATAAATAATAACTTTAATTAATTATATCTCTTATCCTTTAATATTTAATTTAATTTAAAAAATAAATTTATCTTTATTAAGACTTTAAATCTATCCTTTTCCTCCTCCGTTCTAGTCTTTTTTAAATATTTAATATATTATAAATAAAAGTCTATTATCGCGCCGGAGGGAGCCCGAAAAAGACGAGCTACTATAAAAATTAATATTAAAAGTATATTCGTATTTATTTATTAATTCCCGTTTTCTTTATTTCGAGATTAACCTCTTTTCTTTATAACTTCGAAATATACCCATTCTCTTAGTACTTTTAACGAGGATCTAATTTTTTTACTAGTAATAAAAAAATAAAAGCGCTTAACGAAGCTCTTAGGCCCTAGTAATAATAAAGATTATTTATTATTACTACCGCCGAAATAGACTTTAAAGAAATTATTAACCGAAAAACCTCGTTAAAACCCTAAACCTTTAAAGGAGTCCTCCGAGTAATTATATTAAAAGAATAAATTCTTAATTAAAGAATCCTCGGAATTAATTATTAGTAATAATAAAAATAAATATAATATTATTAAAGAAGATATCGATTAACCGTTATTAATTAACTCTACCTTCTCTTCTTTATTCGTATTATATTTATTAACTACTTTCCTCCTAGCTTTAAAAAAATTGGTAATAACTATTTATATAAATATATTCACGATAAGATATAGGAACGCGTTATTATATTCGCGAAAATCGCCTATTTTAATAATTCTCGCGGTAATAATAAAATAGCGATTCCTAGAATACTAAAGTTAATCTATTACTAGTAGTAACTCTATATATTTATAGTTATACTATTCTATAAAGGCGACTTCGGATAATTTAATATTATTATCGGAGACGAAATAAACTTAAATAAAGTAAAGCCTTTTAATATATCTTTTAAATTTCGCGATTAACTTTATTTATTTATAAACCTTTAAAGCTATAGGTTCCGCGGTATTTCATTTTTAATTATATTAAAAATAAATAAAGATTTAACGAGAGTAGAAGGAGTAGCTAGTAAAGTTTTAATACTACCGCGAAAACACTCCTACGGGCTCTAAATATCCTACGAATCGATAATTCTACGAGTATCTATATTAACTAGACTCGGAAGCTTTTTATATTAAATTAGTTAATAAATCTATATTATTCTTTATCCCGCCGGTTAATCTTAATACTTAAAGTATTAAAATATTATTAATAATCGACTTCGAGGCCTTAAAGATATAGTTTATAATTATTTATTATAACGCCGACTTTAGTTATTAAATAAATATATAAATAAAAAACGAATTATAAACGATACGTAACCCGAACGACTCCGACGTAAAATTACTAAAAGATACTAAATTTATTAACGCCGCGTAATATAGTCTCCCGAGCGAAGTAAATACTTTTATATTTATACTTACTTTATAGTAGTTATAGTTAACCGTTAATAAAGTCTTTAATAAAGTATATAAATACTCCTTTATAAAGAATAGAAAAAAAGTAATTAAAGAGGAAATTATCTATTATTTCTAGTACGGGTTCGCGATTATAGATAAATATAATAAAGTAAGGAATTTAGGTAAAGATTCATAGAATCCTCTTTAAATAATAAGGAAGACTCGCCCTAAATATTACTTCTAGTTTATAATTATATCCGGAACGATTATTAACTCCGATCCACTAGATATTATAACTTTAATAAATATTATATATAATACTTCCTAGAACGATTTTAAATATAAATATTACCTCTTTAAACTAGCCGGCCTAAAGATTCTTATTAATATTATTACTAAATACTAAGGTTTAAATAATCGACTATAAGAATTCGATAATATAATAAATATATTCGGGAACTTACTTCCTAAATTCTTAATACGACGGTATAAGAAGAGTAATTAAAAAGATTACGACTTTATTAAGTTTAAAAAACTCTACCGAAGTATCTTTAAAACTAGTTTTCCTTATAATTATAAAAAATATTATATAACCCTCGTCGCCCGTTAGAAGACCTTAATAATAGAGAAGCTCGTAGAACGGTAAACTTATTAAGACGATAATTAATATAATACTATATTTATACGGAATCGTCCCGACCGCCCGACTAACGTTAACGCTAACTAGGTATTTATAGTAATACGGCTCCTCCGTTTATATAGTTATTTACTTTATCTCTCCGTCTCTTTAACTACGTATAATTAAAAGTAGATTAATAAAGAGATTAAAAACCGGTATATAAATAAAGATAATAATCGGATATTAGAAGATTATATCTTAAATAGAGACTATATAATATTTAAGAAGATATCCCTTAAATTTAAAATTATCGCCTCCTTTTTTAAGAAATATAAAGGGGTAAATATATTAATTATATTTTTATTCACCGAGATAATTTTAATAGTAAAACGGGTAAATTCTTTTTTTCTTTAAAATCTCCGATATAGAAGAGCCTAAACTCGTTTTTTTTAATTTATTAAACTTAACCTTCTCTTTTCTAACTAACTCTTTTATATTAATATTCTTTTATTATAATACGTCCGAGAGGAGATTAAATTTAAAATACGAATATTCTTCGGGACCGATAAAAAGAGGGACGCGGCTAAATACGTATTTATATATAAGATTAATAATAATAGTATATTACTAGAGAAAGATAAACCTAATATTTTAATTAGATTTATATATTAGATAAGCGTAGGCTTAAATCTAACCCGTATAATTATAATTATTCTATATAAGCCCCTCTACTTTATCGGGATATATAAATAAATACCGAAGAAAATATATCGGATAAAATAAAAAGAGGAAATATTTTATTATATATTAAATATTAATACCGAAATCGAGAAGTATATAAACGTAAAATATAAATCGAAGATAAATTTTAGGGAGGACGCGTTTAAGATTATTAATATAACGAATATAAAAGACGTAGGAGGCGCCGACGGAGGTAATAATACTAGAAGAAGTAATAATACTAGGAATATTAATAATACCGCGGCGTTTATTATTAATATAGAAAATATTATTTAAGAGGGTATTATATATATTAAGAGGAAAAACGGTTAAAGTAAATAAATATAAGAATAAACC
>JAABUS010007608.1_pt1 | contig 12310 bp, 19 predicted proteins | sample 5560161 | NCBI WGS metagenome assembly JAABUS01 (sample SAMN10711885, study PRJNA513376) | rock metagenome | isolation source: Antarctica rocks | place: Antarctica: Victoria Land, Trio Nunatak nord | collected 2016-01-04 | reverse complement strand
GGAATTTGGGTTGGGGGGTGGGCTGGTTTGGGTCGTTCTATAACGGGAGGGAGGGGGGGGGAGGGGGTTGCCGGTGAGGTGGTGTTTGGAGGGTTTTGCTGGGGGAGAGCTTTGAGATGAGTACAGGGAAGTTGTGGTTAGGATCTGTAGTTGAGGTATTACATGCGGTGTATGGCGCTTTGTTGGGGGTTGGGGGGTTTGCTTTGCTCTGCTGGGAAGATGTATGCATTTTGGAGGGATGTATTAGTGATTGTTTGTTTCTACTTGTAAGGATACGATTAAATATGGCAGGCATATGAAGTAATCTGCAAAGGAGCGGACAGAGGACGCAAAGCGAACGAAGACGCAAGGAAGCAGACGCATAATATATAGAAATCTGAATCATGTGTCTTTGTGCTCTACTGTTGACAACTCTATCGTAGATCTGCCGTATCTTTGTGACGTCTATGAGTCTTTCAGATGAACATACCACTTGACGGTATCAGTGACCATCTCCTCGTAAGATCGGAAGGGATGTCCCAGGAGTTCGCGCTCTGTGGGCGTGGCGTCGAACTTATGGATGATTGTACCTAATCATCCAGAAATCAGTCATGCAGGCTCGATATGCAGTTTTACTTTTGGAAGCCTACCAAGCTTTCCGGCAAATGGTATCTTGCCATCCGCTACCTCTTGCGGAAGGTTTTTCCTCACAATGTCCGCGGCATCCATCACGACCGGCCCCGTAGGCCCATCACTACATAGCAAGAAATTCCGGTCCTTGCCCGGAACCTTGTCGATATCCAGCGCCTTGATGTGCGCTTCGACGACATCCTCCAGATGAACCGTCTCTGAGAGTATGGGAGGATCTTCACCTGCAGCGCTGCCAAGAAATGGACCCACTCCGAAGTCGAAGAACAGCCACCCTACGAATAAGTTGGAGCCTTTCATCGCTTCTTGCTTGTTGCGTGCCAGCTCCTCGGGGCCCAAAACCCATCCGGGCATGAGGTTGACGATACTGAAGTGAGTCTCCTCGTGGGTGGCGGAGTATTCGTGGACGAGGTTCGTCGCTGCGATCTTGCTGTTCCCGTACCTGACGAGACCTGGCTCGTCGTCAGAGACTGGAGCTTGTGTGGGCATCTCTGTGTTGGCGGTGATGGTCGGCACTTCATCACCTTGGCCAGACATGATGGCTTGATTGGCGGGATGCTGGCGAAGCAGGCGCTCGAAGGGACGGAGGCATGCGGTCGATGCGGTGAAGATGACACGCTTTACGGAGGGGGTTGACTCGGCTGCGTCGAGGATAGCTTTGGTGCCTGCGAGGGCTTGGGACAGAAGATTGCCGGGCTGCGTAGCGAGCGGGGACGCTACGTGGATGATGTATGCACATCCTTGGGTTGCTTCGAGGTAGGCACCTGTTTGCGTGTTGTCCGGGACCAAGACGATTGTCAGGGCTCCGCTGCGTAAGTACTGCTGGACGGAGGGGCCTCTGGAGATCGAGTTTATGGCATCTTGGCGGCGGACGGCTGCGCGGACGTGGTACTAGATTGTTTGGAATATCAGCGGTACGTATGTTGTGGAAGGGACAAAGCGATAATGGGCATCGATAGCACTCGACCAATTCCGAGATACACGTACTCCGGCCGCAAGAGCGCCAGCAATCACAGCATATCCTATGAAGCCATTTCCACCAGTGATCAAAATCAACGAAGGAGAAGACATGGTGGACAATGAGATGAAAACTGATTGAGAGGAAGACTGAGACGATTCAGAGTGCGCTGTTCAAAGGCAGAAGACGCAGTGCCGAACGTTCTCTTGTACATCCCGACCTTTCAGGATAGAGCTATATGGGAAGAGGAATTATGCGAGCTATGAAGGATCAGGAATCCTACAGGATGATTACGAAGCTCGATCCCCAAAGTCCACCCGACCTAACCTCCACCATCTAAACTGCACACCTCCTTATCGCATCTATAACTTTATCAACGCCTCAGAAATAAGGTCTGTTCCCCAGAAATTAGTTAGCAGTTGCCATAGAAAATCCCAGAGAAGCGCCCATCGTCAATGCGTAGCAAAGTTGTTTCGTGACCCGGTATCCCATAGAATTTGGTGGGGTTGGTGGTGGGGTCGCCTAAAAGGGGTCATGACTTTCGTCAGCACCTGGTGGCAGCATCTACTCATTCTCACCTAGTAATGCAACATACCTAGTAATGCAGCACGCTAGTAGGGGACCTAGGGTTAGATATTTGAGGTACCCATCAGCAGATACGATTGGCCCCGGGCAGGCCCTGAGTCTTACTCCAAATTTAGAGGGTACGCCAAGCATTACCCGAACATTATCCGTAAAGTATCGTCAAAACTTACGGACGCAATCCACGAATGCAATAAATTACGCATGTTACAGTGTGCCATCAAGACGCTCACACATTGAGAATACATTTGCCTGCACATTATCGTGATAATTCAATAGCTCGATTAGCGATGCAGAATACTTGGTTTAAGAGATTTCGAAACAGTCTAACCCTAAGACATTCAGCCCTAAAATCCCTCTGCTAGCGTGTTGCATTACTAGGTGTGTTGCATTAGTAGGTGAGAAGGAGTAGAAAGCAGTTCCATTGGTATTGAGCACATGCATGGTGCCATCATCGGATCCTGCACAGGCATCTTGTGTAGATAAGGTGCACAGAGTGGCTTTGAGTGTGGAATGGGGTTCTCTCTGTATGTACAAGCAGATTTGGACACCAAACCCAGTCTTCGGGCCTACTCGTATGCCGGTCACACTCAGCGTTGTGTGACGAAGCTTTTGGCGCTAAAATTCTTGGCGCTTCACGGCCATACCTCGTGAGTTGTTTTAGTGTAAGGTACACTATACACCTCGCTCACATCTAGCTTATTCTCTGGCTTTCGGCGCTATCAAATACACTTGTTACCCTGTGAATTTATTCTCCGGCTGCACCGTACCCGATTGCGCTGATACCTGAGGCGACATAGCGTGTCACCACCATGCCGGTCCGCCGACTATCAAATGCGAAGACGCACGCTGCCTGTGATGACTGTCGTATGCTTCCTGCGCGGCAAGGCCGAGATTTACGGTCTGATTAACGATGACTGCCAGGCACCAGGAAGATCAAATGTTCGGGCGAGCCAGAGGGCTGCGCTCGCTGCCGCGATGAGGGCATAGTATGTCATTACTCGGTCCAACAGCCAATGGGTAGGCCACGAAAGCGGCAGCGAGAGCAAGGAGAAGGGAATACGAGCCAGAAGGATGTCTCCCTAGAAGCTGGTCGAGTAGGCGCTCAGTTGGACATTCCTACGTTGATGTCATCTCAATTTGCGTTACAAGATCCAGCCTTCGACCTTTTGCCAGGGGAAGGCCTCTTTGACCTGCATGATGGGTCTACGAATGAGCCTCAACCCTCGAGCTTCTTCGCAGGTGGCAATGACTTTGGTTCTCTCGTACAAGATGATCAGTGGAGTTCCTACGGAATCCAAGATGGTGCTTGTGCTTCATCACTTCGAGCACCTTTTGATCATCATCCAATGGGATCATTCTCCTGTCCAGACAAACTTCCTCACGAAGCAAGCTCAGAGGACCAGCCCGCGACCGTAACAAAAACGGAATGTTCCTGTCTCCCCAGTCTCTACTCAATACTTTCCTCCTTTCAATCCTTACCTCCCCCATCTTTTCCTTTCTCGATGGGCGTCCTCACAAACGCTACAAGGGTAGCTCAAACCGCCTGTCATTGCAGACAGTGCCCAACACAATACGCTTCCGCTCTGCAGAATCTGATGCTTCTAAGCACGCTTCTTCCCTTGATAGCCCACGAGTATGGTAAGCTGTTAGTATACATCGACGACAGAGCTTCGAAAGGTGGCACTATTACTTTCCGCATGGGCGAGAAGGAAAATACGCGAGAGCACGTACAAAGACATACTGGCGGCGCTGATTGTCCAATGGCCTTTGACATGGAAATGAGTACGGAAGAATGGCGATCAATGGCGCAAAAGGTTATCAAGAAAAGGGTCATGGGTCCGGACGATATCAGCGTCCTGGGAGTTCTGAATGACCTTGAAAGCCGGCAAAGGCATTGGCACGAGCATCCCATCCTCATCGAATTCCAGCATGGCACGCATTGCGCGGAACATGGTCCTGAAGTTAGCGACGAGCACGCATGCTTGCAGATGCTGACTAGAGTGAAGCATTCAATTGACGCACTCAAGCTGGATTAAGAGCTGATTTAGTGTGTTATGGAACGGATTTGGGAAAAAACCACATAGACTTTCTTCGAGCTAATTGAAGCGCTCAAGACTTTGACTTGAGGAAAATATCAACGTTCGGGTTTATAGATGCCATAGTAGTCGCATTGAGAGTGGTTCTATCACGCTTGAAGAACGGCGTCACTCCTTTGTGATTTTTTTCCTCGACGGAAACAACCATCTAATCATGATTATTTAGAGAAAAGGTCCACATAGGTGATCCTGCGGCTCTAATCCATACAGGTGGGATCAAGGGCCACGTGTTCGAAAGATCTCGGAGGAATCTTCAATACCTTAGTTCATTACCCATGTCAGTCTTCAGTCACTAGCTTCTTCAAGCATGTGCCATGGATCAGGTATACCACTTCTTGCTGGCGCATGGCACTGGAACGGATAGAAGGTCGTACTGTTTCCTTTCGGACCGCTCGTCGAGACCGAGCAGCACATGCAAGGTGGACAGAAAGTCTCCTTGAATTATGGGCCAAGACGGCAAGACGGCTACTGTCGGACATATCCACCCCTCTCAGAGTCATTGCATAACGTCAGACACAGAATGCGCGCCAAGGGCTCAGGTTCGGGGTTGGCATCATTCCCGACACTCCGAAGCTGCACACCCAAAAGTAAGCGGAAATACGGATCATCCCATCCCATAATTCGGAGCAACGAGAGCATATGATACTTGTTGCTCCAGAGCGCTCTGAAATATCGATAGCTGCTCATCGTGAGATGCTCCAGGCTTGAACCTCCAATCGCGACTGATGAGTCGATGACGGACGTGGTGGTTCTGCCGTCTTCTCGCTAGGCAGCCAAACCCCGCTCGCAGCTTATACGAAGTACTGGCCCCACGTGCTGGTACTTCTCTTTTCCTCCGAATGTCATAAGAACTTTGGTGGTGAGGTTTCTGGTCGAGACCGGGCTGAGGCTGCTAGGGCGGTACTAAAGCACGCGATATGCGAGCTTCCCGCGATGCCAAGAACAAGAGCCATGTCTGTGCAGCAAAGGCGGGGATAGTGACGCTCAGTCAATAATCCGTCTCTACAAACAGTAATCGGTGGCGCTCGGTAGCTCCAATCATCTTGAGCTTTCTGCTGCCTCTTGACCGTTCTGGCCATGGCCGCGGAACGCCGTGCTTCCGATGCATGGAAAAGGTTAGAGCCTGATCGAAGGACTTCACCCTAGCTTCGACTCCCTCCATGGAAACTGTAAGGTCAACCAACGGCGTCGTTCGCCTAGTGATTGAAATCACATTCATGACCGTCTCCCCACCGTTCACGCTGGATAACGCTGTTGTTGTTAGGGTGTGGGAGAGGAAAGTGCGTCTCTCCACACGATGCCATTGGTTTGGCACAATTGGCGGGCTCTAGGCAGGCCATGGCTCCTTCCCACGGGCTGCATGCATCCTCGACCATCGTACCTTCGTAGCTCCTAATCACCATGTAGGTAGAAGTATATGTTCCGCAGCTCCGCCATCTTCTTCATTCGTTCCCACTCGATTTTGCTCTATCAGTTCCCCTCTTGCCGTGCCCCAACAGCTTCTTCACCTCCCACTCCAATCTTTGCTCTGTTGCTTGACACTGAACCGCTATCATGCTCTTCTCATCTACTCTCCTGGCTTCGCTAGCCGCTACTCTCTCTCTTGCAAACCCCATTGACAAGCGCGTATCGACGCCAGTAGTCGATGACGGCATCATCTTCAACTATGCCTTAACCCTCGAATACCTCGAGCGTGCATTCTACCGAGAGGGCCTCGCCAAGTTCACACACGATGACTTCGTCAAGGCTGGCTTTCAAGACCCCTTCTATGCCAATCTCCAGCAGATTTACTTCGACGAGCAAACTCATGTCTCCTTTCTGTCAGGGGCACTTACAGCCGCTAAGATCACCCCCACCGTTGAACTGCAGTACAAGTTCCCATACACAGATGTGGCTGGATTCATCACATTGTCAACTTTATTGGAGGGCGTTGGCGTCTCCGCGTAAGTAACCCGCATCTGGCCACGGTGAGCGGCGATGCTGACTCTTCCATAGATACCTCGGTGCCGCAGCTTCAATCATGGACAAGGACTACCTCACAGCGGCAGGCTCCATCCTGACAGTCGAAGCCCGCCATACCTCTTACCTCCGTGCTTCTCTCGGCGAGTCGCCATTTCCAAACCCCTTCGATACACCCTTGGACTTCAACGAAGTGTATAGCCTTGCCTCGGCTTTCATCACGGGTGGCTCTTCGCCTGTCAAGCTACCATTCATGGCTTTCCCAACCTTGACTCTGCAATGCACCCAATACTACTATGAGTAAGCAACCGAACTATTTCACGAAGCCAGATGCTAAACCTTTCACAGGGCTGGAAGGTCATCCGTTACCTTCTCTGACGCTTTCATGACCGCCAAGGGCAAATTTGGCGAGATCAAGGAAGACACACCTATTTATGCCGTGTTCTTCTCCGGCTTGATGAAGGTATGATGCTCGCATATAGTATTTCCCCCCTTCCATCTATGCTAACATCCCTATTCTTGTAGCTCCCCGTTCAAGTCCGAATCACAGCCGGGAACAAGGACTATAAGATTGATATGATCCCTGAAGCTGCCATGGGGCAAGTTTACGTCGTCCTCTCCAAGTCTTGCACCGACTTCTCCGACGAGCAAATTATCGCTGGTCCCGCTATCCTGGAGGTTTACCCCAAGGGTAAGACACCCTCGACGCCGCACCCCAAATGCCACTAGAGGATGCCGCGCTTCCAAGTTATGACTTTTTGACAACATGTCTATTTTCGCATATATCTTATGAGCGTGGGTGGAAGCTTTGAGTAATAGTGATGTATAGGACACCTATGGGTGTATAACGCATAATAAAAGCTATTGAAAGTTCTGCTCTCCTGATTGCCTCCATCTGAACATTCAGAAATCGGGCTCCATGCTCGTATTATCTGCGCCTATCGACTTTGGCGCCAAGCCATGATCTTAATACGCTCTCTTTGAGATGCATCGGATCGATTAGACCTATGTGTGCCCACTCTGGCTGGCCAACGATCTTTGACACCAATCCCGAAGTGCTTAATTTGTTCCAGACTGCACACATCAAATCAGAGACAACGTGACAAAACGTGTTCCAAGTTTGTTCCAGAAGCTGAGAAATATTGGCGAAAATTGGTTGGCCGGAAAGCTCGCCCCGGCTGCTCGGCATTAGCGCCGGTTGATGACATCGGCGGCTCGCTGTCTTGGCGCGACGGGAAGAAGAGCTTCGTCATGAGACCGTGGCGGCGTTGAATCAGCTTTTGCGTCTCTTGCAAACACATAAAGCCTGCTTTCACCCCTTTACATCCTTTTACGAAGCATAATACTCCCGGGCTACAATACCTTTCATCATGAATCCTATCAATCTCGCCCTTAGAGGTCTCCAGGTTTGTCGCATATGATGGCAGTCATTCGTATGAGCAAGACTGACCCAGAACGTAGTTCTTGTGGACTCTTCTCATCATCGCGTTGGTCGGCAACATGATCGCAGAAGCATACTCCGGCAACCCCTCGATCATCAATTATACCATGTTCGTCGCGATTTTCGGCATGCTGTCGCTCATCTACCTTATTGCCGCGACCGTAAGAGAAGGATTGGCCGGCCATCCGATGATTATGGTCGGTGTGGATGCGCTCAACACTCTGTTCTTCTTCTGCGCTGCCGTCGCGCTTGCAGCGTACCTCAGAGTACACTCTTGCGGGAACAAGGTATGTCGATATGTCTCCCTTGACACACCTCCAACTTGACAGGCGATGCTCCAGGACTATGTTAATACCAACTTCATCACGAATGGCTCCCCCAATCGGAGCAAGCGTTGCCATGAGGCCCAGGCTGTATGTGCGTTTCTCTGGTTCGGCTTCATATCATTCGCAGCATCGATAGGGCTCGATTTCATGACTTCGACCGGTGGATCAAGCATCGGCCGGGGAGGCATGGGTGGGATCAGAAGAGGTGGACCATCAATGGCCCAGGTTTAATCGGCGATCTCCCTATTCTGCGTACTGCGCTGGCTGTTGACCGACCCAAGGAATCAGATGCAGGTGGGATCGCGGACACGACCCATATGCCGCCTTTTATGATGGATAATGTACAACATCGAGGATTTCCCGCTTGTGTCGGCCTGGCACTCATACTTGCACATAGGGGTTTTGGTTGGCGTTTACGAGGACGCATAATCCTATTACTTACCGGCTTCGGCTAGGTGTACTGATGCGTTTAGATTATCTCATATTGCAATTCAATGCCTACGATACCCTACTGTTACTGGTCCACAAGGCCTGCATTGGAATGATAGAATGGTTACGTCATATGCCTTGGCGCCACCCCAGCCTTCGCCTTCCATTTTCTATGCCAAGCCTTCAGCCTTTACTGGATGTCACTTGTTGTGCCAACTGCAACCAATACCTTTTCCCGTGGTAGCATATCGTAGCCTCTTGGTATGGCACACTTACAGCGTTTGCAATGAATTGCGTTGAGAAGTGGCCAATGCTTCCAATCGAAGCCAGCATGTGCGACCAGCGTCTGTCCACTGCGCAACCACACTCCGAGTTATCTGTAAGCAACGCTCATGCCGCGCATAAAGGACAGCCGATTGTCCACTCTGTCAAATTGGTGGATCTCGGACTACTTGCCAGCCTCGATTGCACAGCCTATCATGAGCTGGAATCAAGGCTGGGGTCACCGGTAGGCCAGTGGCAGAGCACTCGCGAAACGCCTTGTGCGCGGTGACCTTTCTGGGAATGATTACACACATGTTGGGCACCAACGGGGCCTCCCTTCAGCTTCACAAGGTTTTGGTTGTTCCTTATACTCTTGTGCGGTCACTTCTTTTGTGCTGCGGTGAAGAAAGTGATTCCTCTCTGTACTCTGTGTTGCCAGCGCACCGTTCGCCTTGTTTTGCCATTTGATCCAGCCGCCCAAGGTTTTGGGATACAAAGCTCTCCCCGTCTCCCTACATTTCTTTCTCAAAGTCTTCTTTTGGCTTCGCATTATATATACACGCATTCCATTACTCTGCTGTCGATGCAAAACATTAGCATTCTCCATGAACCTTTCTGTGTAATAACTTACGTCTGATTTATACATCTAGTAAGCACACCCACGTCTCATCAACCTCCATAAGAAGTCGGAACTAGCAACTGGACACACGAGGCATTTGGGAAAGCAAAACTTCCCTACTAGGCTTCCCAAATTCCAAGGATTACTATATTCTGCAGCACCAGTCGAAAGTCCAAGGACGGCTTCCACTGTTTCCTTGTAACCACGGGGCGGGACAGATATTCTACTCAGGAACTGCATCCTACTTGATCCCCAGATTTGGTCCCCGAGCCTAAAATTATTAGGCTTTTCTTTTTTGTCCGAAAGAAAGTCATCTAGCCACAACCTGTCTTCGGCTGCCTTGGATTTGACAACCGGGAGAAAGATTTTGTATAGACCCACTAGGACGTCCTGTTGCGCTTCATCCACTGAGCAACACGTGCCGGCTAGTCTGGCTAAGACTTCTCCAGGGGAATTGCTGATTGGAGCCCAGTCCTGGGTACGAAGGCGCAAAGCACCAGGAAGCAAACATACAGCCAAGCCAAGGGAGCCTCTGCGTTCTGTTGGATCTTATAGGATCCTTATTCAGACTGCCCGGTTAAGCCAGGCTCTACACGGCAAATATATTCACGGCTGTCCGTTGGTGACCTCAACCTCTAGGAAAGCAATACAGTCTACTGAGCCCCAACTGAGCACAAATGGAAGTACCGCGAGGTCTAGTATCTCGACCTTGCCCTTCTCACGGTGCACAGATCGATTTCGATCGTCCAGATCAATCGCGGGTCTACAGAACATCATCTTCTTCGTCTTATGTGACTTATGGTCTTCCTCTTGGTGATACTGCGTTACATGCCACGGATGACCGGATGGTTTTAAGGAACACAAGGGAAATCCTAATGGATAACGGCGTCCATGATTTACACGCTTGCGCAGACCTCAGCCGGGACACGGGAGATATTCAGGAAGAGCACTGGTGTTCGCACTCCACGAATCTCATGGACATATTTCCCTCTCATTGCCATATTTCGAGTCCGCCAGGTATGAGTGGGTCCACTTTAGCGATTCCCACGTTGGCCGCGAGCATATACCCAGGCAATGCGTACTCTCCATACTCAGCCGTCAGCCCTTCCATGGTCAGACTTAAACAAGTGGTGGGACAGCTTCCGTTGCCCATTCGACCGAACGAACCGATGGGAGGGGACTTTACGCCTGGAACCAGCAACACCAGCAGCCAGAGATTTTTCAGCCCACAAAGTCCATGCGGGAGAGATCCTATACATGGTTAGTCCTATTTCTGGTCAATTGAGTGGAACTCGACCCTTCTTGCTCCCATGGCAAGATGTTAAGCCACCTTGCTGGAGTCTTAAGGTGTGCTGATGGTAATGTGCAATATGCTGACCAGTGCTATCCCATCCATAGGTATTGCTAGAATCGGAAAGCAGGATGCCTCCCGAATGGCTGATAAGTATGGCTCCACCATGCCCGATGCTGCCCCAAGCTTCCATGTCCGTTGCGTCCCGCGTCCGAAGTCCAGCGAGAATCTACTAAAGCCAATTGCCATGGCTGGCCACAAGAGACATTCAAATCCTAAGGCCAGTCCTCAGAGTCCTGGAAAGGAGATTTTCGACATGAAAATGCAGCCCAAGCCAAGAAGGCGGAGGAGATGTTTTTCCGAGGGAGAGAAGGCGGTTATCGCTGCGGTAAGAAAAGCTCGCGCTTGTGAGCGATGTCATGTGAAACACCGAAAGGTACAAGACACGCCTTGTGCTCTTGATTATGAGGCCATCACTGACAACTAAAGTGTCGCCATACTCTACGCCAGGATGTTGACGGGACCTCACCAGCCAGCGACATTGGACTTTCCAGTGAATCATCGACTGAAAACACAGCCGACTTCGTTCTGTACCCAGACTCGCGAGAGTCAGGCTGGCAGTCCGACGCTGATATAGATCTCTTCGAAGCTCTCGGGTAAGTCGGACATAGAACCTTCCGCGAAGAGCGAAACGCTTACGAGCGGACAGAGACGCCAGTTAGGAACGTATTCATGGTGCATGATTGACTGAAGCCTAGCCGGCGTTTGATGTGGTGCCAACACCACCATGATTCCCCCTCCTGCCGCCCTTAGGAACACACAATAGCAATGGCGCAGTTACAGCCCGCATTATTTTTCTTGCTATATACCTACAGAGCTTCTTTCTGTCCACGAAAAGCATTGGATCTACGAAATATTTCCCCTGGATGATGAGACGGTCTGACCCTCGCTATGGTTTTCTTATCAGGTCCGGTTCTTTGTATATTCCATCCTTGACGGCGATCGAGTCTGTACCCAGGATATTATTCCGCGGACATACTTCGCCTTCTACTGTCGAGTTGGCTGGCCATTTAGAACTAGGACGATAGGGAGACTTGCCTCTGTACAGTGACAGGCATCTTCGTTGTTTGTACATACTATCTCTATTCTCACCCTGCTTTTTTTAAAGCTGAAATTCGGTGAGCCCATCCCTAGCTCCACCATATGATTGTGACTACCCTCAAACCCCAGACTCCAGTAAATGCTCGCTCATAAAAGCTTCTGCACTGGAGGTGGCCACTTCTCAGTTCCCAGATAATAAAGAGGATGCCTCGTCTCCGTTATAACGTCGCTGCAGCCTCGACCGCTCCCGCGCCCTTGAACATCGCTGGACTCGACACGACGATCTCGACAGGATACTTCCATTCCATAAACTTCGCCCACCCTGTGAACGCACGAACCATTAGCACCATCCTCGGAACAGCCATTGCTTCCTCCTAGCCCCCTTCCCTTCCCCTTCCTCTCTCGACCCTCCTCCATCCCTCCCCCTCCACTTTGCGGCCCCCTGCCCTGCTCCCCCCACCCTAAACTCCCCTCCCCAACGCTCAATCCCAAAAGCACAGCACCCACACTCACCCCAATACGCGACCCTCCTTCCAAAATACTTCCCCGCATACGGCACCACAACCATCGTAAGCAGCAGCTCCAGCTGCTGCAGGCTCTCCTTCCATTCCCGC
>JAABUS010007607.1_pt1 | contig 12311 bp, 16 predicted proteins | sample 5560161 | NCBI WGS metagenome assembly JAABUS01 (sample SAMN10711885, study PRJNA513376) | rock metagenome | isolation source: Antarctica rocks | place: Antarctica: Victoria Land, Trio Nunatak nord | collected 2016-01-04 | reverse complement strand
CGCTACATTTGGTTTCGGAGCCAGCGTTCAGTTGGGAATTCTCGGCCTTCAGGGCAGCCATGTCCTCAGAAGGTCCCTGCTGTTGGGGCCGCGGCTTCTGAGGAGTCTGCTCCTCCTGCTGCTGGTGTTGCTACCGGCAAAGAGGGGCCATCTGAGGACACGCAAATGCAGAAGAGCTGCATCATAAATGAGTGAGCCGCAGAATGGTCAGTACAATGCAGCTGAGCCAACAGCTCAGTAGGTGACCAAATGTGAAGCTAAGTACTGAATGCCCAGCAACGTGTTGCTCTGCAGCATCCAGTGAGTTGTAGTGAAACTGACCCTCAGATACTGCTGCTGCAAGTAATGCACCATAGCGTCCACACGCGCTGTGAGCATGGCTCGGTGGTGCTGGTAGTTGGCATTGGCCTGATCTATAGCACTCTGAGCTTTGCTGCGTACCCGCTCCATGTACTTCTGGTACTCCTCCTGAATGTGCTTCACCCGGATGTTGTGTATCCGGTCGAACAAGGCAACCTGCATTGCACAATAGCTCAAAGTCGATGCTGTTACAGCAAAGAGTAGCACAGTTGACACACGTAAGCATGGATCAGCTTGGACACTCCCTCAGCAGGAATGCTGTTGCATGACACAACGGATTGACACAGTGAATAGCAGGGTGCTGCAACACAGAGACACAGACAGACAGATCAGATCTTACCAACTTGGTGACATAGACATGTGACACTGTCGGCCTGTGCAAGCAAGCAGGTATACAGACACGCACCACGCACAGGCCTGATCAAGGCAGGACTGTGGACCAAGTGTGCAGGCGAGACTTGGCTCACAGTTGAAGACAGTGGACTGACCTGCTCCTGCATCTGGCGCAGCTGCTTCAGTATCTCTTCTGTGTGTGCTGCCTGTGCGCTGTTGTCAGCTGGCAGATGGGCCGACAGTGCCTGCAAGGGGCCTGCACCACACCACACTATTCAGTCAGTCCTCTACAAGACTTGCGTCATATCATGACATTCTCACACTTTCAACAGTGTCACGACCCAGCATGTGGCACAGGGAGATGCCAGGCTCTTGGGCATACAAAGACATCACCATTGTTAGAGAAAAGCCGGTATCATAGTGTACATCTACATTCAGAACCAATTATACAGTGTAAGTTCAAATTCAGAATTGCCTGAGGAGTAGGATCAGGCGTCTCTACTTCAGGGAGATATCATATGCCTTCATATGCTGACAAGTGCTCAAAAGTGTGCTGCAGAATGGCAGGATAGGGCAGCTGGCTTCACACATGCCTCACCCAGCGGTACATCCACAGGCCCAACAGCCAAGGCAGCGGCATAGAAGTCAGCATTGACAATGGCATTCAGCCTGTTGCCAAACGCCTCCATGTCAGAGTTCATGATGACAGATGGTGGCTGAGCGACAGCATGGTGGTGTTCTGCAGAGGAGGGTCTCTCGCTGTCCACCCTCACGATGATGTTCTCACCAGCCTGCATCGCAGCACACCGCTAAGAATCATACATATTACCAATATATCAGCGTAACATCGCTGTTACTACTACTCTGTTCACTATAACATTATGAACTAGGGCAAGGGCAGAGTGAGCACAGGGCCACTGCAGCCATCTGCCAGCCCAGTCAGGGACACGAAGGGTTTGTGAGCTACGGGGGGCTTTGAACCTCCACTTGCAGCTGGCTGCTGTCACAACATGAGACACTAACATGCAGCAGCGAGAGTCAATAGCTGTAGAGAAGCTTTTGGATGTATACCGGCTACAGGGCAGATGGTATGGGTCAGAAATGCACAGGCAAGTTGCAGCAGGTGCATGGCAGACCTGTCGTGATTGTCCCTCTGGCAGGCCTGTAGAGTATGTGCCAGCGTGGGACATGACATGCTCCCCCAGGACGGTCATCATGCGGGTATGGCTATGCCGGAAGCGGGCCACAGTGCTCAGGATGTACTCAAACACCTGCCACCATCATAATCATAACAGTAGGAAAGAATCATTGTACTTACTAACAGTGTTGCAACTCTCTTTGTGCTCTGTGTTGTAAAGGATGACTGTTAAGACAGCTTCAAGAACAAACATGCAGGTGTGGTCCCAGAGACTCGCTGGACCTGTCAAAAAGGGTGGGCAACCAGAGAGCACATGCAGCAAGCTCTTGTCAATCTTCTATTGGCAGAACATATTGTGATAGAACATGCAGCTGACAGGTGTGCAGTTTAGGCCAGCCTGCAGACACCTGGAAGTGCTACATGCAGAGAGCATCAGCAAGGCACATATGCATGACATGCAGGGTGACATAGCAGGGAGTGATGCGACAGAAGAAGCATGGGGACACACCTGTTGCAATGCTGAACTGTCCTGACTGAAGCGCTGGGCAAGGGCCGCAATGAAGTGGTGGTCGCTGACATGGCTGCCACAAAGGTGGGCAGCCACGGCAATGACAGCTACCAGAGTGTAGTCCTGAAAGTCTGAGGCAGCTTCTCCCTCTGGCCTCAGCATCATCAGGATTTCGGCTGTCTGCAGGTTTGGTGAGGAGAGAGATCACTCAACCGGGCGTGACGTGATATGATGTGAACACTCATAGTGGCAATGATAGGCACAGTAGTGACGCACAGTGTGAGGTTGGTTTTGCCTCATACGCAGCTGCATTTCTATGCAATCTTGTGCGCATGGCGGGCTGCTGGGTTCCAGTCCAATGAAAGCACATGTCAGGGTGTGCAGAAACTGCAGCCTATGCCAAAATTTCATTCTGGTGTGATGTGCTGCATTGCAATAGCAGCACGGTCATCCTACACTCTCTTGCCATGTTTACAGGCTTGTAGTATGTGATTAGTAGGTTTGGAAGATCCTACCTGGTGAGCAAGCTCTGTGTGGCCCTCATCCAGTTTCAGCTCGTCGACCAGCTCACTGATGCGGCGGTAGGCTTTGTGAGCCACATGACCCTCAGGAGTGGAGGCATCAGCAATGCGCTGCATGATGTCCTCTTGATGCCGCCACTCATGCTGCAGGGCTTCCACCTCTGCTCGCTCCACGGTTGGCCTCCCAGTCTCATGGTGTGCCCCTGCACAGAACTCGTTGCAGATGACAAGGTACACGCAATGCAGCAGACCACAGAAAAAATCTGCAGCAAACAGTGGACAGCCCTTAATATGGTGACGTCAGCTTGCGCACTGCAAGGCAGTAACTAGTGGCTGTAAAAGTCACTGGACTGCACATATAGCCCACCACGCTACTCAGCTGACAGTCGAGCACAAATGCAGCGCCCTCTCAATGCTGCTGCAACCCACTGCAGTAGCTGCTGGGTGAGCTCGCTTGATATGATCCAGCTTAGGCGCAGTCTGTCTGCAGCATATGTCAGGGGAGTGCAGCACCAGAGTGAAGCAAGCAGAGTCACAGATGCACGCCTGACCTCGCTTCCTCTTCCTTGTGGCCCTGGCTTCTTCAGCCTGTTCATCTTCCTCGTCCAGCCTGCGCCGCCTGTTGGTCTTGCCAACAGCTCTGCCAGAGGCCTTGATCTGGCGCCGGTTCTTGCGCACCTTGTTGGCTTCAATGTCGTCAGCGCCGTACTCAAGATGAGAGAGCCCACTGGACTGCCTGGGCCCCAACCCCTCCTCTTCCTCTGCCTCCTCTGCATACTCATTGGCCCCAGCCTCCTCTGCAATGTAAGCAATCAAAGTTTGGTCAGTTTGGTGTGAAGCAGACAGCCCACGCATTGTGCAGTTTCTCTGGCCCCTGTAAACCCTCCATGAAAGCCAGCCTCCTCTGCAACATCAGTAATCAACTGTTGAGTCAACCCTGGCACAGACAAAATCAAGTTGCTCTTGACTGCCTCACTTGTGCAAAATGCTTTGTGCCTCCTCTGCATGGCCCCTGCTCCTATGCAACATCAACAACCAAGGTTTGGTCAATTGTAAAGGCAACCAACCCTCAACATACTAGGCAGCGTGGTACACAATCTCTCTGACTACATGCATAGTACATGCTGTCAATGCGCTGAATCAACAAAAGAGTATTATATAAAGTGTGGGCTGATTCTGTGTACTCATGGCCGCTTGCCTGGTCCTGCAACGTTAGTTATTATGCGCAGGTAAGAAAGCAGACAGAAGGCAAACCGTGTGTGCAGCATGATGAAGCGCTGAGCTATCATACATACACAAGCCTCATGCAACCACCTGAAACATCTCCACAATGTAGAAACGCGTTTTCACTGTTCCCAGGCACTTCTGAGTTTAGATTTCCACTGTAGAATGGACGTTTCTGAATTAAAATAGATGTTTTGGGATTGAAAAGAGCCGAAGAAGGACGCAAGACAGGCCTTTGCAGTGAGGCGTCCCAGTCGCAGGCCCTTCACACTGGTAAGACACAGTTGCATGGCCAGACCACACCTTGGCCACCACCAGGTGTTGATACGACTCTGTGACAGGGGCAGCAGCTCACCAGCAGCGTCGAGGGCAGGGGAGGTGTCCACATGGCGCAGGTGGCTTGTCTGCCACTGCTCCCTCACTTGCTGCTCCTCCTCCTTCAGCAGCTGCTCACGCTTCTCCTTCAGCAGAGCCTCCCAGAACTTGGCACTGCTGCTGCTACTGCTGGGCTCACCCCTGGCTGGGCTGCCCTCGCCATGTGGGCTCAGATCGGGGCAGTTGGTATCTTCGACTGCGTCCTCGTCCTCCCCTGCGAGGGCGCATGATCAGTCTGGCACTGTGTAGATGGTGTGCCAAAGTGGTGGTTGAAATGGCTGGGACTGCAGCGTAGAAGCTGGATCATCTTCAGATGGCAAAGTTGCATTCAGAGGATTGTGTTGTGCAACACCTTGCAAAAAATTGCAAGACAGGTCAACTGCTGAAAGTTTGTCTGTAATGGCTGCAGCGACTGCCACAGCAGCCAGAGAGTCCCTGCTTTGGCCAGATAGGCAACAGACAAGACACAGCAACAAAGTGAGACACACTGCATGCAAAGTGGACCCATCTACCAAGCACATTTGCTCACCATCATCTCCATGGGCGTCATTATCCAGCTGAGCCTGGCTCCACTCCTGCAGCTTGACACACTCCCAGCCAGCCCCCAAAATCTCGCCAGCAGACTGCACAGCCTCATCAGCCGCTTTGTGGTCGTCTGCATCATGCACGGCCTGGTCTGGCACTGCTTCAGAGCTTGGCTCGGCCCGAGCATGCATGCCAGGCAGAGACATTGACCACTGCACTAGCTTGTCAACCACACTTTCTGTGTACACTGGCTGAAAGATCGGGCTGCCATGTTTGTGCAACCCTTTGATCTTGGGCTTGGACCTGTGCTGCTGCTGCTGCTGCTGCTGCTCTGGCGCACCAAAGGGGGACTGCATACCCGGTTCTGGGGATGCAGAAGCTGGTCGAGTGCCACCAGGGGAGGCAGCAGCCTCAGCAGCTGCTGCAGCAGCTGGTGTGACAGCTTCCTGTGTCTGGTGGGAGCTCCTTGGACTAGCTGCTTCTTCCATTTTGACGTCACCAGGACTGGACGCTGGTGTGGAAGCTGACGCGGGTCTTGGTGGGTGTGCCATGTGAGAGTCAGCATCTGTTACGTGCTCTGTGTGGTAACGGTGACGACTGAAGATGTGTTCAGCACCCCACTTCAGCGCATCTTCCATCATGTGCACCGCTGCAGGGCTTGATTTGCTGCACAAAGCAAGTTGGTGTTACAAAGTGGGGCCTGATACTCTGCTATGCCATTGCCAGGTATTTCGCAACATAGGAGTCAGTACAAGGTTGCAGCGTGCTGTTGTGATGCTCAACCAAGTTTGCATGTAAGGCAGCAGAAGAGGGAATGCAAACCACAGCAGACCAAGCTGAAAAGGTGTTCAAGAAGTAGCAAAGTCTAGTCATGCCACACAATGGCACAGCAACATGCCAAACATGGTGGTTTCTGCATGTGACTCAGAGACTACATGCTGACCTGTGGGAGGACTTGAAGACCAGGTCAGAGCCTTTCTTCTTGTCTGTAAGCTGGTGAACACGCTCCTCAAGAGTGCCCTTGGTGACCAGCCTGTACACTGTTAGGGCACGGTCTGCTGAGCCGATGCAATGTGCCATGGACAGAGCTTGCACATCCCACCTGCAGGGTTCCCAACACCAACACCTTTGATGCAACAGGCTTCATGTCCTGACATCATGCAGGTGTTGACATACAAGAAGCTGCAGCAGACAGAAATGGCAACACCAACATCTTTGATGATGTAACAGACTTTGTGTTCTGACATCATGCACATGTTCACAGACAAGAAGCTGGGGTGCCATGAAGGATTGCATGGGCTGGCTTGATGATACTCATGAACAGATGAACCATGCGAAGGAATGACAGGCAGTTATGCTGTGTGATGAGTAAAGACATTCAGCCACACGATCGCGTGATTGAAGACAAGGCATGCAGCAAGCCTGTGCTGGGCAGCTTGTTACCTAGGATTCCAGTCGGAGTCATAGAGAATAATGGTGTCCACAGATGGCAGGTTGGTGCCCAAGCCACATGACCTAATATTCATCAGCAACACTCCCATGCTGCAGCCGAAACACAAGCGATGAGAAGTTTGAGTCGTTGTACTGATTGCCCTGGATCATATAGAACATGGGCTCAACTGCAAAAGCTCCTCCTTTTGCACAGCAATTTGACCGAGGACGCCTACACAGTCATGCACCAGCAAGTATCTTTGTCCTGATTGGTCAGCGTGTGGCTCATGCAGCAAGATTGCAGTGAGCAAAGCTCAAATAACACCATCGCAGATAGAGAACGAGCTGCCAGTTGAGCGCACCTGTCAGCATTGTACCGCTCAATGGCTGCATGGCATGATGCAGTTGAAGCAGAGGCTTCAATATGCTCTAGAGGGTAGGATGGCAGCTGCTGCCTGCAGTGAGCTGCAACTATCCCCAACACCTGAGCCCAAACAAGCAACAATGGCACTAATTCCATTGACCTGAGCTCAGCTAGAGTGTGCAATGTGACCCATTGCGGTCCTGAAGAGAAGATGTCAGGCAGAATTTATGCCAGCATGTGCTGCACAACAAGATCCCGAAAGCCGCGCCAGGTAGCACAATTGCATGACTATGAGGGTAACCAGAAACTATGGGCATGAGTTGAGACACCTTAAAATGATATGCCTGCTGTGAGTCACAACTGCATGACGATGATATAACACCAAAAAACGACTGCCGGGCAATGATCACTTAAGATGAGGTACCTTGGGGTGATGTGACAGCAGCAGGACTTTGTGGTTGTTGCTGTGTAGATGGCGCAGCAGTTTGTCCAGGACCACAAGCTTGCCTGACAGAGCGTCTGCGGTACCAGATCCCGTCTGGTCAGAGTCTGCCAGCAGGAAGGGGTGATCGCACACCTGCATACATGTCGCATGTTCTGTGTTTGCAGCAACTGCTTCATAAAAAGTTGCAAAGTGTGATCCTCAGCATGAGAAGGACTGCACTTGCACTGTAAGTTGATTGCAATCAGGCAGCAGCTGAGAGACATCACACAACACAAAACCACAAGATGTTTTGTATGAACACAGTGAATCACTGTTTTGGGGCGATAAAGCACTTTGGGGTTTGACATGTGACGTCACATCTTCAATGATCCAGTGGTCAAAACACAAACCATGCCTTGGAGCCGAGCAGAATGCCAGTGCTGGAGCAGGACAGCTGTCGCGTCAGACACTCACAGATTGCGGATTGTTGGTACCCATTCAAAGTTGGAGATTTCTGTGGTGCTACGGTCACTGATGCATCCACTTTGGATGAGGGTGACCAATCTGGTATCTGAACTTTTGGCTCGTGTGTGTAAGACAGACTGTATAAGACTGTACAGACACCAGATTTCTGTCTGTATTGCTCTGCCTGCTTTTTCTTTGGATCATCAGCAACGAGATGCATACCTTCTTGAGGGAGGCACAGACAGCCCTCAGCTGGCCACCCCTGTGACTGTTCTGGCGGGGTGTCTTGGGGTCAGTCAGCACCTCATAGGCACGAGCCAGGTGAGCTTTGTAGCACTCACGCTGCCTCTGCGTCATCATGACCGGCAGCACCACCTCAGATCTAGGTGGAACGAAGCTAGACACCTCGGAGCGTGTCCGTCTGAGCATGTGTGCGTGCAGAGCCTTGGACATCTCATCCTGATGCTGCTGCTGAGCTGCTGAGTCCAGGTCTTGATCAGGCACGGCTTCTGGGTCCACAAAATACAAGCTCTGTGCCAAGGTCTCGTATGATGCCTGTAATATCAGCAGCAGTATGAGTGCCCTGAGCTCATGCAGGTTCACGGTCTCAGAAGACAATAGAAAAATAAGCCCAAGGGTGGGGTATACTGGGCTTCCCTGTGGCTAATCGTCTCATAGAGCTGTGGATAGCATTTGATACCATACCTTGGCTTGTCTGCCCACCATTTATGTGTTTATCCCATGGTTTTTGTCTCAACCAGCATGGGCAAAGCAGCTTGATGGACTGCCAGCAGACCGCTTCTGCTTGGTGTTGTACCATCACTGAATTGCAGCAGCTCAGCTCACGTCACCAATGTGCAGAGCATACCTTGGTGGGATTGCCAGAGGCCAGTAACAGCCTGAAAGTGGCATCCAGCTCTCTCAGAGCCTGGTGAGCCTTAGACAGGCTGGGTTGAATGCGGTTGCGCTCATCCACAACAATGGCTTCCCATTCAATGGGCTGCAGCTGGCTGATGTCGCTGGTCAGGGCATCATACGTGACCAGGACTACATCTGGCTGAACCACCTGCATGAGCAGAGCAACCAGGCTTGCGCAATTGCCTCAAACATGTGACACCTTTTCTGTATGCACAGTGACTGATCCTGTCAAAACATGCATTTGGCAAGCAGTAATGTGCAGTGCTGCACGCAAATGCACAGAATGCATAGGCAGACTTGGACAAGTAACTCGAAGTCCTCTCTATCACTTTGGTAGGTGTTGAGGCTGGTGATGTGATCAACACACAATCAACATACTGATCAACATACAATCAACATACTGATCAACATACTGGTCAACATACAATGTTAGATATGCAATATCAAGTGGTGAAACGTTGCGTGGTAGGTACTGTGACCTGCCCGCAAATCTTCTGCCTATAGCATCACAATACATTGCATGCCTAGGCCATACAATATAACGGTCACAATCAAGTAGTGTCTACTCTTTCTTTGGATCTATGCTCTACACCTTCTGAATGAACTCTCTGGTCAGAAGACTGAGCTCACTCAAGAGGTCAAGAACATAGATCAAGTACAGATGAGATTTCATTTGAATACATTGACTATTACCGTTATATTGCACGGCTCAAGCATACAAGGGACTCAAATTGCTTACAGTTCTTTCACGCAAGCCTGGTGCATGGACAGATGCCAGTCTCAGCACAGGCTGATAAGATTGGTGCTATAAGCTGGAAGTTCTATTTTTTTTAATGTCATCAGGGTGTATTAAATGTTGTACTCAAGTGAGCATACAATCTGTATGACATGCATGAGCAGATATGTACATGGCAGCAAGTCATTGTACAGTGTACTGCTAGGCACTTGGCCTTGCACCACAAATAATCTCACAAATATTCTCAAAGGTGCAGAGGAGTCAGAGCTGATACACACTGAGATATTGCAGGACCATAGAGCCTCAAACTGTGAAAGACACTTGTGAACAAACTAGCCATATTGGTGTAGCATCAAGTATGATCACCTCCTCGCCACACACAGAGCAAGCAAAGCAGTTTACTCATCATGGCTGCAGCAGGTGATCTGCCTACCTTGTTTGCCAGGTCCCCCTTGAGACGCTTGGGAGCCTTGCCATCCAAGCAGCCTGGGGACAGCCACAGCTCATGCTCATGGATGACAGTCCTTGCAGCGGCACTGCCACTGAAGGACACCACGTGCAAGCCCTGCCCTACCCAGAACTCCCACTCACCCTCCCACATCTTCAGCTCGCTGGCTTGCATTGCTATCAGCACTGGGCCTGGGCAGTGGAACTCGTTCCTACAGCCAAGCCATTTGTCAGAGCAAGCTCTCTCTGAGCACATGCACCGTCAATCTGACAGCGTGCATGGAGCTGACCCACAGCTGACTAGCTGTGTTGTGTCAGGCAGTCAGGCCGCTCTACAAGACAGGTGTCCACTGGGAATTTAGCCGTTGCATAACAGACAATACAGACAATACATACTTGAATCAGGAAGTAAGGGAAGCAACAGCGTCAGGAGGGACACGTGGCAGTGTTCACCTGAGGCATTGTAAGAAGGTGATGACTGTTGCAGTCCTGCCCAGGCCCTTCTCATCTGCTAGTACCGCATTCAGACCTTGCACCCACTGCTCCCGCATCCAGCCCACTGCCTGCAGCATTGCATGCAGGCATGCACTGAGTGCTGCGTATGTGTATTACACATCACAGAGTACTGCTCAATGCACACGCCATGCAACAGTCGTGCATTCATTGGCAAGACCGCTGTCAAATTAAGTGCCGGAATGTGCAACTCAAGCCCCCCAGACTGAATGGCGTGGAGCTCACACATGGCGCACCCCTTTCGAGGTAGCCATTGAACGTGTGGCAGCCAGCATTGGCAGTGACCTGACATTGTTCTGAACCCTGCTCAGTAAATACCACCCAGCATCTTTGGTACTGGCATGTGCATCAATTGGTGGCAACAGTGCAAAATTCTCTCTGAGAAGTCAGCAGCAGCAAACCTGGAGCTGATGGGGATACAGCTGTCCCCGCTGGATCCATGCGGGGTGATCTGTCATGCTGGGCATGTGTGTCATGGCAGCCTCCTTGGCTGCTGCAGCAGCTTCTGCTGCCTCAGGCTGGCTTCGCAGCAGAGCTTCCCGCTGGCGCTGCCACAGCTCGCGGTGCAGCTTCTGATTCTGTGCTTGCACCAGCTCACCTTCCCCTTCAATCTGCAACAGGGCAACCCTACAGCTCAGATGTCAAACTCTAGCTTGCAGTGGAGGAAAACCTTTAGAGGTTTGCTGTATGCGTGTCAGCAAGCTCTTAAATATTATTTGTAACAGCAACACAGCATGCTTGAGGATTGCGCTTGTGGCAAAACAGTGCCAATCAGGCATGCTGTACAGGACAGGCAAGTATGCAACTGACAACATGAGTCTGACCACTACTTGTTGACAGATGCAACATGTCTGCAGTACCAAGATTCTGGATGGTGCATGGAGCCCAGCATGTACATACACACACAAGCTTAAACTTGCAGAGCAAGCGATGCAGGAACACAACAGGCTAACAGACAGACAGACAGACAGACAGACAGACAGACAGACAGACAGACAGACAGTGAGGCTTACCTCCCAGGTGGCATGTTCATAGCCCAGGTCACACCACTTGACCAGCACCTCCCAGCCGGGCCCAGACAGGCAGGGCCGCCTGCATATGAACCTGCAGGGCTGCGTCCATGCAGGCTCTGTGAGAGTGCAAGGCTGACTGCCGTACCGCCTCTTGAAGTTGATAACCTTGCGCTTGGCAATGCGCAGGAGCAGAGGCTCCGGGACCCACTCATTGTGGATGTGGGCTTTACCTATCCACTTGACCAGGTACTCAGCTTCCTTTTCAGAACCTGTGTTTGTGCAAAACTCCTGTGATTGCATTGTACACAACTGCTGTGGTTGCATTGCCATGCCTAGGAATTGGCAGCAGCTGAGACCACAAGAAGCTCCTGTTAATTACAAGACAGCACGAATGTGAATGCACAGCAGAGAGGTTCAAGAGATTCACTGCTAGTGCACAGCTTGCATACATTGCAGACACTAGCAACACAACCAATGGCAAATCCATCTGTCAGCACTGCATTTGCCCATGCCATTGACACATTAGTTGTGTCCTCCCATGTGGGGAAATGCAGATGTGGTGCCTTTGCGCAAGGGTGGGGTAGACATATACCTGAAGGGTAAGGGGTGGAAGCATTCATGTCTTCACTGCTGAGGCCTGATGCTGCTGCCAATAGAGCAGCTACTGCATCAGCCTCTTCCTGCTGCAACCCATCATGCTGCAATGCCACAGCACTGCTTGAAGATGCTACAGCAGTAACATCATGCACATCAAGACCACGTGATGCATAAGTCCCAACTGAACTCTTGCAGGTGCAGTGGCAGACAAGCATGTACATAATTTGCAAGGCTCTGAACTGCATGCAGCACACCCTTGAAGTTTGGCTACAATGACCGGCTTGAACTGTGAAATACCAAGGCAATACCTGTGCACCTCCTGCCAAGCCAACTGATGCAGCATTGCTGTTCTCAGCCTTGGCCGGCCCCTGGTCTTGCCCCTGCTCATGAGGGATGTCTACATCTTGAGATCTGGTCTC
>JAABUS010007606.1_pt1 | contig 12312 bp, 8 predicted proteins | sample 5560161 | NCBI WGS metagenome assembly JAABUS01 (sample SAMN10711885, study PRJNA513376) | rock metagenome | isolation source: Antarctica rocks | place: Antarctica: Victoria Land, Trio Nunatak nord | collected 2016-01-04 | reverse complement strand
AGGATCGCGATCTGGGCGGATCGGAACCTCGCCTGCCGCGACTTCGACTGCACGGACCTTGCCGCCAAGCCGAACGCAGGCGGCAGCGGCCGCACCTACGACCAGCTCTTCGTTCGGCATTGGGACCAGTGGGTCGAGCCTGGCGTGCGCTCGCGCATTTTCGTCTTTCCTCTTGCGGACGGTCGTCCGACCGGTCCGGGAGTACCGGTAAACGGCAACCTCGTAGGCGACGCACCGTCCAAGCCGTTTGGCGGGCCGGAGGAGCTGTCGTGGAGCCGCGACGGGCGCACGCTCTACTTCACCATGCGCGAAGCGGGCCGCATCGAACCGCTTTCAACCAATCTCGATATCTTCGCGGTTCCCGCCGATGGAAGCGGTGTCCCGGTCAACCTCACTGCTGCCAACCGTGCGACGGATACGCTCCCGTCCGTATCGCCGGACGGAAAGCAGCTCGCCTATGTCGCGATGAAGCGGCCGGGGTACGAATCCGATCGCCAGGTCCTCCAGCTTCGCGACCTTGTCACCGGCCGGACGCGCGCGCTGACGGAAGGTTGGGATCGCTCGGTCGCCTCCGTCGCTTGGGCCGCCGACGGCAGGAGCCTGCTGGTCACGGCCGGGGAAGTGCTCGACGAGCCTGTGTTCCGCGTTGACTCCAAAAGCGGCGCCGTGATGCGACTTACGAAGGAAGGCACGGCGGGCAGCGTCGTTCCACTTCGCGACGGTACCGCCTTGTTCACGCTGAACAGCATCAAGGCGCCCGACGACCTCTATCGGCTGGGCCGCAAGGGCGAGGTGGAGCGACTGACCGCCATCAATGCCGACAAGTTGGCGGGCATCGATGAAGTGGCTGTGAAGCGCTTCCGCTTCGCCGGCGCTGGCGGCGACACGGTCTGGGGCCAAATCGTCAAGCCCGCATCCGGCACCGGACGCTTGCCGGTCGCCTTCATCGTGCATGGCGGGCCGCAAGGATCGTTCGGCAACGCCTGGTCGTACCGGTGGAACCCCAAGCTCTTCGCTTCCCCGGGCTACGCCGCGGTCAGCGTCGATTTCCATGGCTCCACCGGCTACGGTCGGGCCTTTACCGACGCGATCAACCAGGATTGGGGCGGCAAGCCGCTCGAGGACCTGAAGCTCGGCCTCGCCGCCGCGGCGCGGCAGGACCCGCAGATCGATGCCGACAACTCCTGTGCCCTGGGCGCGAGCTACGGCGGCTACATGATGAACTGGATCGAAGGGAACTGGCCCGACCGGTTCAAGTGCATCGTCCAGCACGACGGCGTCTTCGACGCGCGCGCCATGGCATACGAGACCGAGGAACTTTGGTTCGACCAGTGGGAACATGGCGGCGCGGCCTATTTCGAGCAGCCGCAGGCTTACGAGAAGTGGAATCCAGTCAACTACGTCGACCGCTGGAAGACGCCAATGCTGGTCATCCACGGGGAGAAGGATTTTCGCATCCCCTATACACAAGGTCTGGCTGCGTTCACCGCGCTGCAGCTGCGCGACATCCCCTCGCGCCTGCTCGTGTTCCCGGATGAGAACCACTGGGTGCTGAAACCCAAGAACAGCGTTCAATGGTACGGGGAAGTGTTCGGCTGGCTGGACAGGTGGACCAAGGGAGCCGGCGGGTCCGCCGCAGCTTCCGGTTCGGCGGCGGCACGGTGAGCCGCGACGCTTCCGGTGCGGTGCCCGAACTCACGGTTCGCGGCATCGTACTGGGCGGGCTGATCACGCTCATCTTCACGGCGGCCAACGTCTATCTCGGGCTCAAGGTCGGCTTGACCTTCGCAACGTCGATCCCGGCCGCGGTGATCTCGATGGCTGTGCTGCGGCTGTTCGCCAATTCGAGCATCCTGGAAAACAACATCGTCCAGACCGTCGCGTCGGCCGCGGGGACGCTGGCGGCAATCATCTTCGTGCTGCCGGGGCTGGTGATGGTCGGCTGGTGGCAAGGCTTCCCGTACTGGACGACGGCGGCGGTGTGTGCGGTTGGCGGCACATTGGGTGTGATGTTCTCGGTGCCGCTGCGCCGCGCGCTGGTGACGGACTCTCCTCTTCCTTACCCCGAGGGCCGCGCGGCCGCTGAAGTGCTAAAGGTCGGCGCCAGCTCGCGCGAAGGCGGGGAGGAGAGCGCGATCGGGCTGCGGCTCATTCTCGTCAACTCGCTTGTATCGGCTGGCTTTGCACTGCTTGCCGCGTCACGGCTCGCCGTGGCGGAGGCGGCGCGGTACTTCCGCATCGGGTCCTCCGCGACCGGTATTTCGGGCGGACTTTCCTTTGCACTGATCGGAGCGGGGCACCTCGTCGGCCTGTCGGTAGGCGTCGCCATGCTCACGGGCTTGGCCATCGGCTGGTGGATTGCGCTGCCCCTGTTGACCGCCGCGCAGCCTTTCGTCGGAACGGCGGAGGAGTTCGCCTTCAGCGTATTCCGAACCGACGTCCGCTTCCTTGGCGCGGGCGTCATCGGCGTGGCGGCAATCTGGACGCTGCTGCGCATCATCGGTCCGATCGTCGCGGGCATCCGAAGCGCGCTCGCCGCGTCCCACGCCCGCAAGGGAGAAGGCGGGATCCTCCCGGTGGAAGAACGCGACATCCCCATCGGCATCGTCGGCGCGGTGATCCTGGCTTCGCTGGTGCCGATCGCGCTGCTCTTGTGGCAGTTCGTCCAGGGCGGTCCGCTCGCGGCGCATGCCGGCCTGCTGATCGCCGGCACAGCCGTCTATGTGCTGATTGCCGGCATCGTGATCGCGTCCGTGTGCGGCTACATGGCGGGGCTGATCGGCGCGTCGAACAGCCCGATCTCGGGCATCGGCATCCTCGCCATCCTCGGCGCTTCGCTGCTGCTGGCGGCAGGCTTCGGGCGCGACAACGGTCCGGCGGAGACAAGCGCGCTGATCGCGTTCGCCTTGTTCGCGACGGCAATCGTGTTCGGTATCGCCACCATCTCAAACGACAATCTGCAGGACCTGAAAACGGGTCAGCTCGTCGGCGCGACGCCGTGGAAGCAGCAGGTAGCGCTGATCTTCGGTGTACTGTTTGGCTCGGCCGTTATCCCACCAGTTCTTGATCTGCTGAACACGGCCTTTGGCTTCGCTGGAGTGGCGGGGGTGGGGCCGGAAGCTCTTCCCGCGCCGCAGGCCGCGCTGATCTCCGCGCTCGCCAAAGGCGTCCTTGGCGGCGAGCTTAACTGGCGGATGATCGGCATCGGCGCCGTACTTGGTGTCGGGGTCGTGATTGTCGATGGCATCCTCGGCCGCCTGGGCAAACTCCGGCTGCCCCCGCTAGCGGTCGGCATCGGTATCTATTTGCCCATGGCCGTCACGCTGCCGGTCGTCGTCGGCGCGGTTCTGGGCCACCTCTACGATCGCCGCTGTGCAGCGGCGCGCGACCCGGAGCGTGCAAAGCGTATGGGCGTCTTAATGGCGACGGGGATGATTGTAGGGGAGAGCCTGTTCGGCGTGGTCTTGGCAGGTGCGGTGGCAGGGTCCGGCAGCGACGCGCCTTTCGCGTTGGTCGGCGAGAGTTTCGCACCCGTCGCGGCCATGGCTGGCCCGCTCGTTTTCCTGGCCCTTGTGGCTTGGCTCTACCGTCTCAGCCGCGCAGCGGCACGAGACTTGCTCCATCTGTGAGCAGTGACAGCGGGCGCAATTTCTTTTTGCTAAGTTTTTCGGAAAGTTTTTAGCTGCCGTAGGTGCGTTCGCCTCGACCATAACAACTTCAGGCTCTTCGCGCTCCGAAATTGCCGGCCAGCTTCGATCAGTCGTCACCGAAAGACGGAAGCTGAATGAATGACCGGAGTTAAGGAAGCTAAAATCCGGCCTGAATGTCCGACTCTGGGTCCTCTCCACCGCAGCAAAGCGGCCGGGCAGGAGCCGACCCAGAGTTTGCCATTAGTTATCGAACTTGGCGATCATGAAACCAGCCGTTCGTCCACGCAACCTCCCGACAGCAACACGCCGAATTCCGAGCATGGTTCGCGCTTATGGCGTGTCCTGAAAGCGGCCGGTTGGCCTAGCCGCTAGACAATGAAAGATTGAGCGAATTGCAGTCCGGCCTGGCCTCCAGTCGACCAGCAGACAGTCGCGGCGAACATCTTTCCCTTCACGAGTTCGATTTGGACCGGCGATCCGATCGCGTGGTTGGGGAACTCGATGCCGTCGATCATCGCCCCCCACGTCGACACGTTTCGGAGCCGAACCTCGCCACTTGCCGTGCCCGATTCCAACCGCACCCGGCGAAACGTTCGAACCCGCGGCGCGCGACTGGTTCGAACGCCGCCGGCTGTTGCATAGCCGGTTTCAAGCTGCTCAAGCACCATCTCGATATTGCCGGGCCGACCGTAGACATAGCCTTGGATGTGCGAGCAGCCGAGCGACTGAATCAACTCGATCTCGTCCTGCACCTCGACGCCCTCGGCGGTGGTTTCCATCCCCAGCGCCGCCGCCAGCGTCACGATCGCCTGAATGATAGCGGCATTGCGGCTGCCTGCGATCCCCACACCGCGCACGAAGCTTTGATCAATCTTGATCTTGTTGAACGGTGCTTTTCGAAGGTAGCCTAGCGACGAATAGCCGGTCCCAAAATCGTCGAGCACTAGGCGGAGGCCGATCCCCTTCAGACTAGCAAACATTTGCTCGGACGACGCGCTTTCGTTCAGGAACACGCCCTCTGTAATTTCCAGCTCCAGTCGCGCCGGGTCGATGCCGGACGCGGCGACCGCGCGCAGCACGATGGCGGGCAGAGCGGGGTTCGCAAACTGGATCGGCGAGACATTGACCGCAATGCGAACATACTCTGGCCAATGCGCAGCATCAGCGGTGGCAGTGCGAAGAACCCATTCGCCGATCTGCTCGATCAACCCGCATTCCTCGGCGATCGGGATGAACTCGGCGGGCGGCACCGATCCGCGGACCGGATGCTCCCAGCGGACCAGTGCTTCGTACCCGACGATCCGCGTATCCTTGGTGCAAACGACGGGCTGATAGACGACGCTCAACTGCCCTTGCGTCAGGGCTTGGCGCAAATCTTCCTCCAGCGCCTTGCGGCCCTGCGCGCCAGCCAACATATCCTCGTGATAGAAGCGATGGATACCGCGACCGTCGCCCTTGGCGGCGTACAGTGCGAGGTCAGCGCCGCGGACCAGCGTCTCAGCGTCGCCACCATCGTCGGGCGCGATCGCAACGCCGATCGAACATCCGATCGTGACCGACGATCCTGCCAGAAAGTAGGGCTGCGACAGCGTGGCGATGATGCCGATCGCCATCTCGCTCAAACGATCGCGACTGTTTTCGCCGGGAAGCACTATCTGGAATTCGTCACCACCCAGCCGCCCAACCAACCCAGTATCGCCGACGCTTCGCTGCAACCGCCGCGCCACTTGGACCAGCAACGCGTCGCCAGCCTGATGCCCCAGCGTATCGTTGACCGCTTTGAACCGATCAAGGTCGAGCAGCAGTAGAGCAATTGATCGATAGCTCTGCCGAGTCTGAGCCAGCGTCTGGTCGAGTGACAGTCGCAGCCGCTGGCGGTTGGCGAGCCCCGTCAGGCTGTCGAAAAGTGCCAGCCGCGTGATCTCGGCTTCGGCAAGGCGCTTTTCAGTCAGATCGCTACCGCTGCCGCTAAACCCTTGAAATTGGCCATAGTCATCGAAACGCGGCCGACCCGATATCGACCACCAACGATCATCGGCAGCCGATGCGCGCACCGAATAATCGGTGAACGACGTACGCGCCGACAGATGAAAAAGAAGCGTGCGCTCGGTGTCCGGGGTGTCGCCGTCGATTTGAAATAGCTCAGTCAGGCTGGTGCCCAGCACCTTTTGCTCGCCGGTCCTAATCAGCAACGCGACCTTGTCCGACAGGTACGTCAGTCGCCCGTGTCGATCAGTCTCCCAGAACCAGCCATCGGTATGCTCCTCTTGCTCGCGCACCAGCCGCAGCGCGATTTGTCCCGCATCGCCTCGCGCGTCGGGCGGCACCATCTCGTCGGTGCGCAGGAAACCACGCACGCTGTCCACCGATCGCCTGATGTCAAACTGAATGGCCACCGGCGGACGCTAACGGCCAATCCTTTCCAACCCCTTGCTGGGCACGCTACCGAAGCCGGGTGAACGTCTGCAATGCACATTTTCGGGCTTCAAAGCGGTCGGAGAGCTTTCCACCACGTCGTGCCGTTCGCGTCGGGGCCGTTGTTTCCCGCAAACCCTCGAGACTGTTGAAAAACTCGTGCTTGCGTCGGCGGTGCCGGCGTGATTTCCTACGGGCGAGGCGGCAGGGAGGCGGGACATGATGGGTCGGCAGGTGGCGCAAGGGTCGCTGTTTTACGGCTTCCGTCTCGACGATCACGTCCCCGCCGATCACCTGTTGCGTCGTATCGACGGACTACTCGACTTCGGCTTCGTGCGCGCGGCACTGGCGGACAGCTATAGCGCGATGGGGCGGCCATCGATCGATCCCGAGCTTATGCTGCGCATGCTGCTTGTGGGCTATCTGTTCGGCATCCGGTCCGAGCGTCGGCTTTGCCAGGAGGTGCATCTCAACCTCGGGTATCGCTGGTTCTGTCGCCTCGATCTCGGTGACGCGGTCCCGGACCACTCGACCTTCTCCAAGAACCGCCATGGCCGCTTTCGCGAGTGCGATTTGTACCGCCTGCTGTTCGAGCAGGTGGTCGCTCGATGCGCCGCGGGCGGACTGGTCGCGGGCCGCGAGGTTGCGGTGGATGGCAGCACGATCCTGGCGGACGCGAGCTGGGAGAAGAAGCTGAACGGCGCGGCTGCCGCCGACGAGCTTCGCGCGCTCGACAAGGTGTCGCGCCCTGTCGCCGAGTATCTTGCCGCGCTCGATGCCGCGTTGCCGGTCACCCCTGACGAGCCCGAGCCGATGGATCCAAAGCACGTCTCGCCGACCGACCCGCAGGCGGCTTTGACGCGCAAACATGGTCCGGCGCGCTACGCCTATGCGATCAACCCGCTGCTCGACCTCGACACCGACTGCATCCTCGACGTCGAAGCGACGCCAGCGCGCTTCTCGGCCGAGGTCGCAGCGGCTCGGACCCTCATCACACGGGCAAAGGCGAGGCTTGGCATCGCACCCACCCAGCTCGCGGCGGACAAGGCCTATGGCAACGGTCCGCTGCTAGGGTGGCTGATCGACCAGGGCATCGCGCCGCATGTGTCGGTGATCGACCGAACGCGTCAGCGCGACGACTTCTTCACCCGCGATGCGTTCCGCTACGAACCCGACGCCAACGTCTACCATTGCCCGGGCGACAAGCTGCTGACCTATCGAGGCACTGTGCGAGCAAGCCAAGTACGTGCCTATCGCAGCCGTCCCGCAGACTGCGCCGCGTGCGCGCTCAAGCCCCAGTGCACGACGGCGAGGCAGCGCGCCGTCACCCGCCTCGTTACCGAGCACGCCCGCGACCAGGTACGCGCACTTGCGAGCACCGAGGCCTACGCACGGTCGCGACAGCGACGAAAGCGCATCGAGCGCGTGTTCGGCCACCTCAAACGCAATCTCAACCTCAGATCGTTGAAGCTTAGAGGTCTCAAGGGTGCCGCCGAGGAGTTCACCATGGCGGCAGCGGCCTACAACCTCCAACTGCTCGCCACCCGCGCAGCGCCAGCCTGATCGAGCGGGTCGATCGCCGATCCCCCGTGGCCTCACACGCCCGAGAAAACCCCGCGACATACCCGCCGCCGACTTCTTCAACAGTCTCGAACGGTTTTGATAGTTGAAAAAGTCGGACATCCCGCGAGCGCATGCCTATCGTGCCAAGTAGGTTAAATCTACACCGAACAACTTCAGCTACTTAACCACCAAGCCGTACACAGGGGCGCTCAAAAGCGGCTTGAAATCAGCCTCGCCAGAGTTTTTCGTAAGCGTGGTCTGGGGGTCGCAGGCTTATGAGTTCAGGCGTTTTGCGTATGCGGCTTTACCGGCGGCGCGGCGTTTGGCGATGTCGCCGATGCGGAGCTTGGTGACGAGTTCGTCGATAGTGCCGGGCTGGTAGGTGCCGCCATAGCATCCGGCATACCAGTCAATTAGTTCCGCGTGATCGGGATGTTTGGGATTGGCGATGGCATCGAGAAAGTTTTCGAACCCCGGCGTGCCACCGCAATCTTCGGGCGGGCAGCGCCGTGCGCCGTCGATGTAGCGCGGGTATTTGGTGTCAGGCTGGCCCGGCTCGATGGCCTCGACGACGATGGTGTGATGCCAGTTGTCGCCCATGTCATAGGTATAATCGAGCTGGCGGACGCCGCGATCGATCAGGGTTCTGAGCTTGACGTTTTTGGCAGCGGCCAGCGTGTCGCTAGGCCATTCGGGATCGGGCAGGCCGTAGCGCCGCTCGTCGGCTTCGAACTCCCAGAGGTGATAATCCTGCCATCCCATCGCTGCCTGGATGATGTCGTGCAGCATCTTGAGGCTGGCCTCGACAGGGACATCGACCGTTCGCCAGATCGCGGGGTCGGTGTCGGACAGCGTGATGCGCAGGCGGGTGACGGTCTCGGTCATGCCGCCAGTCTGGCGGGCTCGATCTGCGGTTGCCAGTTCCACGGCATGAGTTCGTCCCAGCGCGATGCGGGCCAGTCGGCGGCGATCTTGGCGATGACGCCGGCGATATAGGCTTGCGGGTCGACGCTGTTCATTTTGCAGGTCTCGATGACGGTGCAGATGGCGGCGGCGCGTTCGCCGCCGACGCGCGAGCCTGCGAACAGCCAATTGCGCCTGCCGACGGCGATGCCGCGCAGTGATCGTTCGGCAATATTGTTGTCGATCTCGAGCCGACCATCGTCGAGAAACCGCGTCAAGCCCGTCCAGCGCTTGGTGCCGTAGACGATGGCCTTGGCCATCACCGACTTGGGCGACAGGCGACGAAGGGCATCGTTTAGCGCGGCACGAAGGTCGGCGATCAATGGCGCGGTCCGATCCTGCCGCGCGCGCCATCGCGCATCGGGCGGTCGCCCGCGCACATCGGCCTCGATGGCATAAAGCGCGCCGATGCGTTCGAGGATGTCGATGGTCAGTGCGGTCGGCTTGGCCTGGTGGATGTCGAAGACCTTGCGCCGGAAGTGCGCCCAGCAGGCCACCTCTATAACGCGGCCGCTCTGGTAGAGCTTGTCATACCCGGCATAGGCGTCGGCCTGAAGATGGCCGGTGAAGCCGGCGAGCTCGGCTTGCGGATGCGAACCGGTGCGGTCGGGGGTGAAGCGATACCACACGAGTGGTGGCGCTGTTGAACCCGAAGCGCGGTCATCGACAGCATAGGTCCACAGCCTACCGGTCGCGGTTCGTCCGCGTCCCGGATCGAGAACAGGCACGGGGGTGTCGTCGGCGTGGACCTTCGACGCCTTCAAACCCTCGTCGCGGATGCGGCTAACGATGGGATCGAGCAGCGCCGAGGCTTGCCCCGTCCAACCGCCCAATGTCGAACGATCGATATCGATGCCCTGCGCCCGCATCATCTCGGCCTGACGGTAGAGCGGACCGGGCGCTCGGCCCTGGGAAGGGGCGACGCCAGCGCGGTCACCGTCGATGCCGCTTCAAGTTCTTCGAGCGCCAACTCAAGCTGTGCGATCTCTGCGCTGAGCTTCTCGGACGATGCGCCGAACGCCATCCGCCGCATCCGGGCGATCTGGACGCGGAGCGTCTCGATCAGCAGATCGCGGGCGGCAAGCTCGATTTTGGCGGCCGCAAGCGCCGCCGTCAGAGCGACAATCTGCGCGTCCCGATCGGGGTCTGAGATGACCGCTGCCGACATGGCCAGCGCATAGCAGATCGGGGCAGATCATACTATGAAACCGCTTGAACCTAGTTGATTATTACCCCGCCAGCGACGGTGTCCAGATGCGTTCGGGGCGTCGCCAATCGATGCCTTCCAAGAGCATCGAAAGCTGCGCTGGCGTCAGGCTGACACTGCCCGTCCTGGTCTGTGGCCAGACGAACCGGCCCCGGTCCATCCGCTTCGAAAACAGGCATAGCCCCTGTCCATCATACCAGAGCAGCTTGATCAGATCGCCGCGCTTGCCCCGGAACGCGAACAGCGCGCCCGAATGCGGCGACTGCGCCAGCACTTGCTGGACCAGCACGGCCAGCCCGTCGAACCCCTTCCTCATGTCGGTCGCGCCACACGCCAGCCAGATCTTGGCCGTTCCCATCCCTGGCAATGCTGACAATGGTGCCGGGAACGGCATCGCGGTCATCGGCTGACGACCGACAACACCCGTGCCAGTGCCTCGGCATCAACCCCTGCATCGACGCTCAACCGAATCCCCGAGGGGAGCTCAATCCCGATCTTGCCGGTCGGCTCAGGCGCTGTCGGCGCGGGCAATAACGGAACCACCGGCTCGTCGTGCAAAATCTGGACTTGGGCAAACGCGGGCACCGTCGGTCTGGCCGCACCCGCGAGCGTTCCCGACATCGCCTGTTGCCGCCATGTGTAAAGCTGGCCGCTTCCGACCTCGTGCCGTTCGGCCGCATCGCGCACCGAACCGTTCGGGCCAAAGGCATCGCGCAGGATCGCCAGCTTCTGCTCAACCGTCCAGTGTCGCCGCGCCGAAACCCGCGCAACAACCTCGATCCGACCGGTCGTATGACCACTCGCACCATCAATAACCTCATCCGACACCGCAATACCCCAACACAAAGGGGCAAAGCATCGCGGGCGTCAGCTCAAACGCAAGGCGGCCCGCAGAGCACGCTTACGGTTTTTCAACAGTCTCGTTCGGTTTTGACACCAAAGACGGTGCGACCGTAAGCGACCAGTGCGGACATCGGACGCCAACATCGGTTGTTCAGCGACTTACATTTTGGGGAGCCTCGCTCCCCACATACTCGCATAGGGCGAGCCCAGTTACATTCTGGCGGGCATGTCCGGATCGTTGGCACGCCGTGGCGGCGTGAACTGCAGCCGTTGCATGTACGGGTCCATGCGCTTCGTCTTCATGAAGGTGCTGATCGCGCGCGCATAATAAGCGCGAGCGACCGGAACGGTCTTGCGGCGCGTAACGACATCATGGGCAAGGTTGATCGCCAGGAAGTTGGCCCCTTCCTTGTCGCAGCGGGCGGCAATATGACCTTGGGTGCGATCGACCGTGACACTACCGTCATAAGCCGCCAGATCGTCGAACATCGCGACCGGAACCCGGTAGTCAATAGCCTGCTCCATCACATCGGGGTGGGGCATCGGAAAGCGGTGCGGGGTCTCGTAGTTCGAGATGATCGTGTATTTCCATGGTCCGTTGTTGTTCCATTTGAGCATCGTCGCGGTCGCTTCCTGCGGCGGGCCGTACTTACTCATCATGTCGGCGGCCGCCTTTTGCGCGCTCATCGGCCAGCTAGCCATCGCCGCCCGCATCTGGCTTTCGCTCATTCGCGCCGTCGACATCTGCGCCGATGCGGGAACAATCGTGAGCGCTGCGAGGCCGATCGCCGCCGCGAGCCGCACTCTCCCTGTTCGGTTTGATAACATCATCTTGCTCTCCTCCAAGTGGAAACGCGTTTGCCCGCGCCTTTGCCGCAAAATGAGAACAGGCGAGCATGCGAATGGATGCACGACTTGGATGCGCCGGGCGGGCCGACTGTGTTCGACATTTTTCAACAGCCCCGGTGGTTTCTGGGGAGCAGGTCAGACGCGGATTTCCACGGCGCTTCCGTGTGCGCCCTTGCTCAGTTCGTGATTCTGCCAAGCCGGGCGGGGCGACGGTTGGGAGCCGGTACCTGTCATTAGGGGCGTAAGCGTGCAACGAGAGAGGCAGCTCCTGCGTACGGGAACGTGACTAGCATTCCCCAGGACAGCGCTCGCAATATCCTGCTTCGCTCGCTTGCCACCGGCGACTACGCCCTATTGGAGCCGCATCTCGAGCGCCTTCCGCTCGACACCGATATTGTTGTCGCAGAGGCAAACGCTGCGGTTGAGACGGTGTAGGGGTTTGGTCGTAATCAGAGGCCGATCAGCCATTCGTCTCCATCCGTTCACTGCCGGAGCGTAATAGAAGTCAGGATCGTGGTGTTCGTAGACGCCTCAATCGAGAATTTCGGCGGCGGGGCTCTTTTTGAGAATGCACCTCGCCGCCCTTTCTAACGCTGACCTGCTCGGCCAACTCTCTCAGTTGCGTCTTCAGCTTGTGATCATTCGCATATGAACAAAAAAGGCAGCCGTGTTTAGGTTCGATCTCTGGGGAACGAGGCGATAAGCCGACTGTACTCCACTTCTGCGAGCCCGTAGGTGTTGCCGACGTGTCGCCGTAAGCCGCTCCGATCCATGATACGCACCCGACCGCGTTGACATCGGATCAGTCCCTCACCCTCCAAA
>JAABUS010007605.1_pt1 | contig 12319 bp, 7 predicted proteins | sample 5560161 | NCBI WGS metagenome assembly JAABUS01 (sample SAMN10711885, study PRJNA513376) | rock metagenome | isolation source: Antarctica rocks | place: Antarctica: Victoria Land, Trio Nunatak nord | collected 2016-01-04 | reverse complement strand
CCACCGCCGCCGCCCGCGCCGACAGCGCCGCGTAGCTCAGCGATCCCCCGGACCCCTCAACCGCCACCCGGTCCCCATGGCGCAACGCCACGCGGCCGAATGCCGACCAAAGGTCCGACGGGCCGTCAGACGGAACCAGGACAGCGCGACCTGGCGCCAGCGGCAGCGGGCGCTGGCCCGGCAGGTGCATCGACGCATCCAGCCATGGGCGCTGTGCGTCCGCCGCGAGATGCTCCAGCGCCTGGTTCAGGCAGGTCAGATGCAGCTCGATCGCCTCGCTGCTGAAGCGGGCCATATGGTAATGGATCGAGGCGACGAGGCAGTTGCTGATCGGATCGCGCCGGAACTGAACGAGAAGGGGAACGTCGGTCTCCTCGTGTGCCTCGAAGCTGATGATGTCGAGACCGGGCAGGTTGACGACATCGTCGTAGATGTGGAAATCGACATAGTTGAAACTTGCCTCGAACAGCTCTTGTCCGCCCGCTTCGTTCTTGATGGCGGAAAACGGGAGTCGCTTGAGATTTCCGACCGCATGCTCTTCGGCAGCGACCTGCCTTACAAGGCTCGCCCATGAACCCATCCCGAGGCGCACACGCATCGGGATCGTGTTGAGAAACAATCCGAGCGCCTCGGTGCTGCCGGGATGGTCGGGCCGGTTGTGCACGACATGGCCGGTGACTGGAGCCGTCGATCCCGAAAGCGATGAAAGAACGCGCAGATGCGCCGCAAGGAGCAATGACCGCATGGTGACGCCGAGCTTCCTGGCGCACGCAACCAGTTCACCGGACAGCGGTCGCGGCATGACGCGCTCGGCTTTGCCGATCCGGTGATCCACGGAGATCCTTGGCGACGCGACCGAGGATGCCGACCAGTTGGATGCGAAGGGCGCCAGCCGTTCACGCCATGCCTGCTTCAATCCCTCGTCACGCAGCGCATCCCGCTCACTTGCGAGATGCAGCGCGATCATCGCCGCGTCCGACTTGCGCTCGGGCTTCCGAACACCGCAAACGCGCCCGATCATGCCGGCCATCAGAACCGCGACGCTCCAGCCGTCGAGGATGGCGTGGTGGAAACTCAGCGTGACCTGAACGACGTCATCGTCGATCCGGTGCAGAAAAAGTCTCAGCATCAAGGCGCCGTCCGCGTAGAAGCCGTTGCGAAGCTCCGCCTCGTTGAAGGCCCGCAGCGCGTCGTCCTGCGCCGACTGTCCGAGACCGCGAAGGTCGACGGCGTGCACCGCCGGCGCTGTCTCCGCCTGCATCATCTGCATCGGGACTGAAAATGCGTTGAGCGAGAAACGCGTCCGCAACGCCGCGTGATGGCGACAATGCCATTCGATCGCCTCCTGCCACGCCGCGGGGTCCCAGGCAAGGCGGAGCCGATACCGGAACACGTCATGGAACACGCCGCGTCCGTCCCGGTCACTGTGGAACAGCATGCCGAGTTGCAGGCGCGACATCGGCATCGCATCTTCGATCCCGCCGGACAGGCGAGCGCGATCGTCCGGTTCGATCAAGGCAAACGGCTCGATGTCGTCGACGCAAACGATCTCCGTGTCGCTTTCATCGATCTCGCGGGCGAGCGTCTCAAGCGTCGGTCCGGACAGGAGCTGCGGAGGCGTGATTCGAAGCCCCTTTTCGCGAGCCATGTTGACGACTTTGAGGGCGAGGATGCTGTCGCCGCCGAGGGCGTAGAAGCTGTCGTTCCGTCCTGGGTTGATTTTCAGGACGTCGGCCCAGATGGCGGCGATCTGGATTTCGGTGGGTGTTTCGGGCGGTGTGCGGTCGGTCTGCTGGGTGCTGGGTGCTGGGAGTGCGGCGTGGTCGAGCTTGCCGTTCCGGGTGAGCGGCAGGGCGCCGAGCGTGACGATGTGGGCTGGGACCATATGCGGCGGCAGCGCGGCGACCAGCGCCTCGCGCAGGCCGGCGACGGGTTCGCCCGGCGTGTTGGTCCCGGCGACGTAGGCGATCAGGCGCGGTTCGTCGGGGCTTGCCGGATCGGGGATGACGGCTGCGTCGCGCACGCCCGGATGCCGGCGGATCTGGGTTTCTATTTCTCCGGGTTCGATCCTGAAGCCTCGGATCTTGAGCTGCGCGTCGTTGCGGCCGAGCGTGTCGACTTCGCCGTTGGCGTGTCGCCGGGCGCGGTCGCCGGCGCGGTATCGCCGGGCGCCTGGCGGCCCGTCCGGGTCGGGCAGGAAGCGCGTCGCGGTCAGGCCGGGCTGGTTGAGATAGCCGCGCGCGACGCCGGGGCCGCCCACATGGATCTCGCCTGCGATGCCGTCTGGCACCGGGTCGCCGTAGGGATCGAGGATCTGCAGCGACAGATCCGCAAGCGGCTGGCCGATTGGGCAGGTGTGTTGCCCGCCGGCATCGTCGGTGCTGAGCATCCGGGCGGTGACGTGCACGGTGGTTTCGGTGATGCCATACATGTTGACCAGCTGCGGCCGCATTGCGCCATGCCGGGCGAACCAGCCGCTCAGCGTGTCGCTGGCGAGCGCTTCGCCGCCGAGCACCACCAGGCGCAGGTCGGGCAGCGTGGTGTCCTGTGCCGCGAGCAGGCGGAAGGCGGAAGGCGTCTGGCTGAGCACCGAGATGCGGTGGCTTTGCAGGAAGCCTGCGAAGGCGTCCGGGTCGCGGCTCGTCTCGAACGGCACGAACACGGCGGTGCCGCCGTGCAGCAGGGCGCCCCAGAGTTCCCAGACCGAGAAGTCGAACGCGGTCGAGTGGAACACGCTCCACCGGTCCTGCTGGTCGAGGCTGAACGGTTCTGCGGTCACGTCGAACAAGCGGAGCACGTTGGAGTGCGTCACCACGCAGCCTTTGGGCGTGCCGGTCGAGCCGGACGTGTAGATGACGTAGGCCGCCTGGTCGCGCGAGATCGGCCGTTGCCGGGCCGGCTCCGAGGACGCGACGGGCGCGAGGCGGCCCTGCGCATCGACGGCGAGCCTTGGCAGTCCGGCTGCTGGCAGGGCGTCGAGGTCGTGCTCGCGACCGACGAGGGCGGCCACGCCGCTGTCGGCGAGCAGGAACGCGAGGCGCTCCGCTGGGTAGGCTGGGTCGAGCGGCACATAGGCGGCGCCTGCCCCGAGAATGCCGAGCATGCCGACCACGAAGCCCGCATCGCGCCCGCCGCACAGGCCCACGCGCGTCTCGGCTCCGGCGCCGAGCCCGCGCAGCGCGTCCGCCACCGCCGCCGCCCGCGCCGACAGCGCCGCGTAGCTCAGCGATCCCCCGGACCCCTCAACCGCCACCCGGTCCCCATGGCGCAACGCCACGCGGCCGAATGCCGACCAAAGGTCCGACGGGCCGCTTGGCAAGACCAGGGCGCTCGGCCCGACAGTCCGACTTTGTTGCGGCGGGCGGATCGGCACGGCGGGATAGCGCAAGACCTGCGCAACGACATCACCGAATGTCTCGACGAGACGTTCCGGCTCGAAATCGCGAAAGCAGGATCTGTTCGCATCAAAGTCTACGAAGATCGGTCGGCCGTCATCGAAGTCGCGAACAAACACCTTCAGCGCATAATCCTGGACCGGCGAACGAAGCGGCGTCACGGCCGTCTCGGTGCCCCTGTAGGAAGCGCTGTAGTCGTGCCTTTCATATGAGAGCGACACCTCGTAGGGCAGCCGTCCCACCTCATCGATCAGGGTCTCGAGCGGAAAGCGCTGATGGCGGTAGTTCGTCTTGAGCTGGGACCCGATCTCTCGGCAGAGATGATTGAACGTCCAGTCCGGCGAAATCCGGGTACGCAAGACGCAGAAGCCGAGGAACAGCGCGATCGTGCGCTTCTCGACCGCCGTCCGCCGGTTGAGCACCGGCACGCCGACCGTCACGTCGCGAAAGGCCGCCATGCGAAACAAGCTCGTTTGAAGCACGCCCGCGAAGAAATGCATTGCGGTAAGTTTCTCCGCCTCGCACCAACGCCGAAGCCCAGCCGTCTGCGATTGCGTCAATCGCAAGACATGCCGTTCGCTCGTCAGATTGCATGGCGGCGACAACAGGTCGCCACGATAGTTGGACAGCGTTCCCATCCAGTACTTGCGATCAGCCTGCCAACGGTCGGAACCTGCATAGGCCGCGTCGTTCTGCCAAATCTCCTGCGCCGCCATCTCCGGTTCGAAGCACGGCTCCGCCCCGCCGACGACGCTGTTGTAGGCGGCGCACAACCGTGCATGGACGAGCGAAGTGGCCCACCCGTCAAACAGCGCGTGGTTGTATTTCCCATAGATCCAGTGGTGGTCATGACCGAGCCGAATGACCGCATGATGGCTTGCGATCTGCAGGCCATCGTCAACGAATGGGCGTGCGAAGTGCCCTTCGGCCCACTCGGCCGCAGCGGCCAAAGGGTCGGCGCTTGAGCTGACATCGACGATCTGGCGTTCGAGGCCGACTGCACGGTGCACGATCTGCACCGCCTCGCCATCGATGATCGCAAGCCCCGATCTCAAGGCATCGCTGCTCAGGCGAACCCTCGCCTCGCCCTTGAAGAACGCATCGACGTCGAAACCGCCACGGACGTCGACCACCGCTCCGATATTGGCAAGGCGACTCTCGCCATGCACAACTTGCGCACGGTGCACATCCCTTTGTGCTGGCCGCAAGCGCAAGACTTGGTAATCGGACATGTCATGGTTGAGCGCCTGCCTTGTCACGATCGGGTTGGTTCCTTGTAAAATGCACGAAGGCGTCGAAAACGACGCGATTGCAGAGATGTTTGCCAGTCAGGCCGACTTTAATCGTCAAGCATTCACTTAATGTTCACATTTGTTCGATAAAGGGGTTCGAGCATTATACATATAATGTGATTTATAAATGGCAAAATAAAATTAAATTTACAATATATTATAATACAATATCTTATTCTGATAATTAGCATTGAGATCTTCTTAGATCAAATCAAAATTTTTTGATAAATTATATAGTTACTAATGTCATAAACGGGCTATTGTGTTACAAATGTAGCAATATAGCAAAATCCTAATGACTTCTGGTGCGACCGGTGCCATTCTCGATCATATGGTGCGGGCAGTATGGTGCGGGCAGTATGGTGCGGGCAGTATGGTGCGGGCAGTATGGTGCGACCAACACGCATCTGAGCCGCATTTTCAAGCTTAATGGTGATCTTCATTAGTTTGGCGGTGCAAAACTATGGATGCTGCATCTGTATGTGCTTGAGTTTGTAGCACAAGATCGGCGTGTTATGATGCATTGTGGCATAGAACATGAAGCCACAGATATGATCGACGTTCAACGTGTATCTGCAAAAACAATGTAAAAATCTATAAAAATTGTAAATAAATTTTGTTTTGCATTGCAATATTATTGAAATAACTTCTATATTATTTGTCTATTGATTTAATTATACATAGCATAACTTCGATTGAGGTGACGATGAGCGAGATAATGGCGACGCCGGTTCCGAATGCTCATCAAGAATCTATCGTCAGCACCCAATCGCTGCATGCTGCCTTTGGTGCCTGTGCAAAGAAATTTCCGGATCGCATCGCCGCATCTGACGAGACGCGCTCTATGAACTACGCCGAGCTTGATCGCCTCTCGTCCCGCGTTGCGCTGAGATTGCGTGACGAGGGGGTCACGGCTGGTTCGCTCGTGGGCATGTGCCTGGAGCGCAGCGTCGACCTGATCGTGTGCTTGCTGGGAATCCTAAAGGCTGGCGGCGCTTATGTGCCGCTCGATCCCACCTACCCGGACACCCGGATCCAGCGGATTATCGAGGGTAGCCAGCTCACGACGATCGTGTGCTCGCCCAGCACCGATGTCGTGCGCGGCGCCCGTGGTATTCGTGGTCTGGACTTTGCCCTCCTCAGTGCCGGTGGCGTCTCACGTCATGTCACGGACGAGGGATGGTCAACCGCCGTTCCTGACGACGCGCTGGCCTACGTCATCTACACGTCGGGTTCTACCGGGAAACCCAAGGGGGTCATGGTCGAGCACCGCAACGTTCGGCGTCTCTTTGACCAGACGCGCGCGTGGTTCAGCTTCGACCACACCGACACCTGGTCGATGTTCCATTCGATCGGCTTCGATTTCTCGGTATGGGAAATCTGGGGCGCGCTGCTGCACGGCGGCCAGGTCGCGATCGTGCCGTTCGACGTTTCACGGTCGCCGCCAGCATTCCACGACTGGCTCGCACGTCATGGGGTCACCATCCTCAATCAGACACCTTCGGCGTTCCGCGGTCTCGACGAGGCTAACCAGACGAGCGCCACTCCGCTGCACCTCCGCCTGATCGTGTTCGGCGGCGAGCTGTTGCCGTCTCAGGCCCTGGAGGGTTGGCTCACGCGACATGGAGACAAGGCTCCGGTGTTGGTCAACATGTATGGGATCACCGAGGCGACCGTGCATGCGACGTTCAAGCGGCTCGTTCGCATCGAGCTCACGCAGGCGAGCGTTCCGATCGGGCAGCCCATCCCGGACCTGCGCCTCCATGTGCTCGATGCGGAGCGGCGTCCGGTGGACGATGGCGTGGCAGGCGAGCTTTATATCGAGGGGCCCGGCGTGGCGCGGGGGTATCTCAATCAACCCGAGCTTACGGTTGAGCGATTCATCGACCTGCGATTGGAGAACGGAGCGAGCGCGCGCTCCTACCGCACCGGAGATATTGTGGTCCGCCAGGCCGACGGTGACCACGTGTTCGTCGGCCGAGCCGACGAGCAGATCAAGATCCGCGGCTTCCGGGTCGAGCCGTCCGAGATCGAAGCCTGTCTCAATCGTGACGCGGCGGTGTCGGCCTCCCACATCAGTCCTCATGATTATGGCGGCGGTGATGTCCGTCTCATCGCCTACATCGTTCCGTCCAACAGGACCGAGCGCTGGGCCGCCTCTTCGACGAGGCGATTGGCTGACGAGGTCGCCGCGCGGCTACCAGACTACATGCGACCATCGGCGTACGTCACCCTGGACGCCCTGCCCCTCACCGCTCACGGCAAGGTCGACAAGCATCGCCTGCCCCCACCGCAGGCCGCTTCCAAGCCGGTCACCACAGGAAACGACCTAGGCCTTTCGGAAGAGGAGCGGTTCGTCCTCGACATGTGGAATGGCGATCTCGGTTTGAGTGGGATCGGGCTTGAGGACGACTTTTTCGACCACGGGGGAACTTCGCTGGCCCTGGTTCGGTCGCTGGCGCGAATACGGCATCACTACAAGACAGACTTGAAGCTGGGAGTCCTGGCGAGGGGTGCGACCGCGAAGGCGATCGCTGAGCTCATTCGTGCGTCGAGGCCCGACACCCATCAACCGACAAGGATATGATGATGACGCAAGCAGTGAAAAAGAAGTTCGCTTTGACTGAGGGGGAGCTCAAGTCGTTTCGTCAGAACGGCTTCATCGGCCCGTTCGACGCGTACTCGCCCGAAAAGATGAAAAGCGAGTGGAAGCAGGCACGTCTGCGGCTTCTCGATCGCAGCGACGCCGCTTACCAGGATCTCGACGCGATCTCTGGCGGCACCAACATCGCGAACTATGACCGCCATCTGGACGACCCGTTTTTGTCCGACCACATCTGTATACCTGAGATTTGTGATCGTGTCGAAAGCATCCTCGGCCCCGATGTCCTATGCTGGCGTACTGAGTTCTTTCCAAAGTATCCCGGCGATGAGGGGACTGACTGGCACCAGGCCGACACGTTCGCCAACGCCTCCGGCAAGCCACAGATCATCTGGCCGGATCATAAAGAGTTTGGCGGCACGATTACTGTTTGGACTGGCTTCACTGAGGCCAACACCAGTAATGGATGCTTGCAGTTCATACCTGGAACTCATGTCAATATGAACTACGACGAAACAAAGCGGATGACCTACAATCCGGACGCATTGGACGGGGTCGTCAAGAACGGAGTTAAGCGCGGCTTCTTTGGGTATGACTATCGGGATTTGCAGATCGAGAAGGACTGGGTGCCTGACGAAAGCAACGCGATCTCAATGCAGATGAAAGCCGGTCAGTTCATCATTTTCTGGTCGACCCTGATGCATGCTTCGCATCCACATAGCGGTGCGGTCCCGGAGGCTCGAATGGGTTTTGCGGCGCGGTACGTCCCATCTTCTGTGCAGGTCTACCCTGATACCGACTTCATCGAGGAATACGGTGGCAAAATCGGGCTCGAGAAGTATGGTGCAGTTTTGGTCCGTGGGCAGCACGTTCCGAATTTCAATCGGCTTGTGACACAAACGACACGTGGCAAGAAGTTCCGATCGGCGCAGGATTCGGATTGATTGGCATGTCCAGGGTCAACCAAGCATGGACATGTGCCTCACCCGTCAACCAAAGGCCGTCGAGAGAAGCCGTGGCGCCGCTCCTTGAGACGATTGTTGAGCTTCGGCATCTTCTCCGGAACCTCCCGACACCCATCCGGCTCTGTCTCTTTGCCGACGGCACCAGCATGCGTCTGGCCGCACTGTCCGCAGCCGTCGAGGCGACAAGGCGTTTTCTCTTGGCAGCCTGCGCCAGTTTTGGTGTGCTCGATTTGGACTTTCTCGATGACAGCAGCGATTGCCTGTCGTCGTTTGAGCTGCTGATCAGCAGGAGGCTTTCCAAGTGCTTCCATGACTCGTCCGAAGGGATCGCGGGAGACATAACGCATGGTGGCATTGATACGCTTATACGCGACTTTGACCCCGACGCGAACGACCGTCATGTCATCGCGCACGAAGTTCCGGTCGATGCTGGCCTGCGTCTCTCCGCCTTCGCTTCGTCCCAGCGAGATCGGCCTGCCGTGATCCTGTTGCTTCCTTGCGGGCTGCCGTTCGACTTGTGCAGGAAATGGTTCGGTTTCCTCAGCCAGCGGTTCTTCGTCGTCACCTGGGAGACCCGCGGGCTTTTCGGTCACTGTCCTGACTTCGATCGTGCCCAGATAGATCCGGATACACAGGCCGATGACATGGTGGCGGTCTTGGACTCTTGCGGGATCGAGAGAGCCCATCTGATGGGTATCTGCGGGGGTGCCGTCATCGCATTATGCGCGGCGGCACGCTTCCCGTTGCGCGTCCGGTCGCTCGGCCTCTGGTATGGAGACTACAATCTCTCCGACCCGGCGTTGCGGACCCGCCATCAGCAGAATTTCGAGTGGTTGATGGAAGCTGCTGCCGAGGGACGTGAAGCGGCGTCCGATCTTCACGAGTCTTTTGCGGATCAGGCGACCCTCCCGGCCATACCCGAGCGGATCGCCCATCTCGCACTGGTACCCTACAGCAATCCGGAGTCCATGTATCGCTACGCCAGGGTCAACGATGCGTTGTGCAAGAAGGTTGTGCTCCCTTTGCTGCCGCAGGTCTTGGCTCCCAGCCTCGTTGTGACTGGCGATTGCGATGAGACGACGCACAAAGACGGGTCAGCTTTCGTTGCCGGGCGTATCGCCGGAAGCAGGTTGCATGTCGAAGTCGGCGGCGACCATCAAACATTGTTCAACTTGCCGCAGGGATTGCAAGATCTCGCAACTTGTTTCATCGAGGCTCACTCATGACCGTTGGTCCGATCGACTGGTCGCGGGAATTGAGCCGTCCGGACCTACAACCGGACGGTCGTCATGTGCACCCTCGTCGGGACGATGGCGAGAGCTTGTCGCTTATTCCGAAGATCATACACCAGATGTGGTATCAAGGGATCTCGTCGCTTCCTGAGAAATATCGGCGCTACCAGGCCTCGTGGCAGCGGCATCATCCTGATTGGTCGTTTCGATTTTGGGACGGGCCTGCGCTGCGCAGCCATATTGCCGACCATCAACCCTGGTACAGAGAAAAATACGAGAGTCTGGCGAGCGTGCGGGAACGCATGAATGTTGCGCGTTATTGCCTTCTCGGAAGCCTCGGCGGGTTTTACGTTGACATGGATATCGAGTGTCTCCGTCCCATCGACGTGCTGCTCCATGGTCACGACCTGATCCTGTCGAAGACAGCGGGGTATAATTGCGCGATCATGGGCGGCTGTTCCGCACATGTTCTCTGGCAGACGATCTTCGATAATCTCCGTGACGGTCGAACCGCGAGTCTCGACAATGAGCCGCCTTGGTTGCGGTCGTCGTCAAAGCTGCAGATCGCCGCATCGGTCGGTCCCCGGTTCTTTGATATGAGCGTAAGGCAGAGCGGCGCTGCGACAGCGCCCGGAACACTGAACTGCCCGGGCTACTTCTTTGAGCCGGGGTCGCCCGGGTCGGGCCGGCGAAAACACGAGATCGAGGACTCGTTCGGGCGCCATGACATGGACATGACGTGGCTTTCGCCCTCCGCCCGCGTTCTGGCAAAACTCTCCGCTGTCGTTCTTCCGACTCTGGTCGACGCAAAATCCCGCGTAATGCGCCGGCGCACCCCTGGCTAAGCGGGACGCGCTTGGTCGGATGATTTCGCGCGGCAAGGCGGACGCACGCAAGCTGGCCCATGCGCGGGTCCTGTTGCAGGCGGATGCGTCCGAGGCGGGTCCAGGCTGTGCGGACGTGGCGGTTGCCGAGGCGGTGCGGGTGAGCATGCGGATCGTCGAGCGGGTGCGCCAGCGCTTTGTTGAGCAGGGACTGGAGGCCGCGTTGCTGCCCAAGCCGAGCCTGCGGGTCTATGCGCGCAAGCTGGACCGGGCGCAGGAGGCAAAGCTGATCGCGCTCGCCTGTTCCGGTCCGCCGGCGGGCAAGACGCGTTGGACGCTGCGGCTGTTGGCCGAGCGGATGGTTGCGCTGGAGATTGTGCCCAACCTGAGCCACGAGACGGTGCGCCAGGTGCTGGGGGGAAACTGCGCTCAAGCCGTACCTGCGTCGGATGCGGTGCATTCCGCCGAAGCGGTCGGCGGAGTTCGTCTGCCATATGGAAGGCGTGCTGGACGTGTGTTGCTGGGCTATCGATCCAAAGCGCCCAGTGGTTTGCCTGGACGAGGCGAGCAAGCAACTGATCGGCGAGGTCCGCACGCCCTTGGCCCGGTGCCCCGGGCAAGTCGAGCGCTTTGATTGCGAGCATGTGCGCCACGGCACCGCCATCCTGTTCGTGGCCTGTCGAGCCACTCGGCCGCTGGCGCGAGGTGCAGGTGACCGACTGGCGCCAACGCGGCAACCGGGCGCGGTTCGTCCAAGGCTTGGTGAGTGAACGCTGCAAGGACGCGGACAGGGTCGTCCTGGTCATAAACCAGCTCAACGTCCATTCTCCAGCCTCGCTCTGCGGGGCGTTTCCGCCCGTAGAGGCCAAACGCATCGCGCCTGTCGGTCAGCCCGTAGGGATGCCGGTGTGAGTGGAGTGAGCCGCCCCCACGGCCCGCGCTCGCCCGCTCGCGGGTTCGCATGATCCTCGACATCGTGTCTCGGCACGGTTGCGCGTCGGCTGGAATCGTCCTGTTCGGCGACAGCGATGCTGTCCTCAGTGCGTCATGGGGCAAGGCCGTTGGGCTGACTATGGCCGAGCGTGGACGGGCGGCGGCTTTCGTCAAAGAGGGCAATCGCCGCGACTTCCGGGCCGCCCACGTATTGGTGCGGGTGGCCGCGGCGGCGCTGACAGGCGGACGGGCGAATGATTTCGTCCTCGACCAGTGTTGCGACGTCTGCGGCGGTCCGCATGGGCGCCCGACGCTTCGCGGCCATCCTGAGCTCCAGGTCAGCCTCAGTCACACAAACGGGGTCGTCGCCGCAGCATGCAGCGATACGGGGGCGGGGATTGGAGTTGATGTTGAACGATGGGAGATGCCGTGCCTCGACCATTCAGTGCTGAAGCTTGTCCTGAGCGATGGAGAACAGGCGCTTATCGCCGCATTGCCGAGCACGCGAGCATCGAACTCCTGCTTTCCTCCACCTGCCACGCTGGCCTTTCTGAGACTTTGGGTCAGAAAGGAAGCGCTGATCAAGCTTGGCGTGACGACCATTGAAACCCTCTCTCGTATCGACCTGTCCGCCATGCCGTCTGACCAGGCTCTCGACAGATTGCAGAGCTGGATTGTCACGCATGACGCAATCCATTTCACAGAATGGCATGATCCCACCCTGCAGATTTCCGGCTCGGCCGCGGGAGATGGCCCCTACGACGTTGCACGAGTGTTTGGATGAAACGGATCTATTGAAGATTGCATTGTTCTCTGCAACCCAGCTGACGATCACATCTGATTTTTACGGTATTATGGAGCAACCACACCAAGCGCCCGATTGTAACCGGGGCAGATCCCCGGGCAATCAGGCTAGCGTTGCGGCCTGACGGACGAGATCTGGAAGCGGCGGGATGCTGACGACGCCCGGCACGTGCAGGCGGTCGCCGAGATAGCGATAGAACGGCGTGGTTCAGAATCCGCCCTTTTTGGGTTACACAAGGCGCGCGGAAACGGCCGGCCTGTGAGGGTCGGAT
>JAABUS010007604.1_pt1 | contig 12323 bp, 11 predicted proteins | sample 5560161 | NCBI WGS metagenome assembly JAABUS01 (sample SAMN10711885, study PRJNA513376) | rock metagenome | isolation source: Antarctica rocks | place: Antarctica: Victoria Land, Trio Nunatak nord | collected 2016-01-04 | reverse complement strand
TTTGGACCAAGTAACGTTTTACAAACGTCTCGACAAAGTTTTTGTTCTTGAACTGCTTGATATCGACCCTGCTGGTAATCGCGTTCTCCTGTGCGCCTAACGTCTGGTTGGCGATTTCCTGCGGGATGCCGAGCGTCGTGGTCACCACTCGGCGCAACACCGGGTCGCCCAAGATGTCGTCCACATTCTTCGCGTTCGCCACCGTGGTGCGGAACGTCAGCGCGTCCGAAAGCCCGGGCGTCGTCACATCAAGCGACTTGCGCCAACTGACCTCGGCATAGGCATTGGCCACGGTGTCGAGCACCTTGGGGTCCTTGATGACCGCAAGGCCCTTGCTGGCGAAGTTGTAGGTGGCGGCTGTGGATTTCCAGGCCTTGTTGCTCAACTGGTTGGCCAACGACTTTGGGTCGCTGGGATTGGACATCAGGGCTTTGACCACAAGGCCGGTGGAGCCGATCTGGTCCCCCAGGCCGTTAGCGGTCAGCAGGACTTTCTGGACGGTCGGGTTCGACAGCAGGGTCTTCACGTCCTTGGAGCTCGCGACGGCCTTGCGGAAGGTGGCCACGTCGCGCTGCACCTCCGGCGTTTTCGCCTGGGCCGCGATATCCTTCGTCTGGTTCCGCTCCGCCTGAGTCAGCGCGAGGATGGGGTTGCCGCCCGAGACGCCGCCCGACGAGGCAAACCCATACAGCACGCTGAGGTCGATGCCGCCGACCGTGCCGCTCACGGCACGCCAGACAGCCCGGCGGTGATGTCCTCGTTTACCGCGATCAGGAACGCGAGGTCGGGTGCCGGCTGCTGCATCTCACGCTGCAACGCTTTCCCTACCGAGACGACCGAAGCCCGCAGCGCCGCCGGCAGCGCGTTGTCGGGATCACGCAGCAGGTCGCCGACCATCATCCACAGCCGGGTGTTGTCGGCGAGCGCCTTGACCTGCTCCATCTCCGTGCCTTCCCGGGCCGCGCGGAGCGCCCCGGTGACGCGGCGGAACACGTCGGCTTCTTGCTCCCGCAGACTGCGGTGGGCGGACGCGGCGCGGTAGGCGCGGGCGGCTTGGAACTGCTGCATGGCGGTGCTTCCCTATTGAATGGTGGTCATTGAATGGTGGTTTGGGGCTTGGCGCTGCGGCCAAGCACGCTGTCCTCATGCCGGATGATCCGGCGCGCGAGCTTCAGGGCAGCGTAGCACTCGTCCGCCTCGACGGAGGCCAACATGCGGTCCAGGATCTCGCGCGCCAAGGCGGAGGTGGTCGCGGCGCGGAAGTCGGCGATGGCGGCGCGTGCCTGCGCCAGGCCGCGGTCCCGCTCCTCCGCCGTGCCGATGTAGGCGAGCTGCAGGGCGAAGTAGATGCGGCGCGCTGGGCTGTCGGCGTGTTCTGCGGCCATGATCTGCTTGCCGAACAGGAAGCGGGCATGGGTGGTCAGCTCGATCCGGCTGCGGGTGCGGAAACGGAAGGAGGCCCCGTTCACGATGATCGCCTCGCCGGCGTGCAGTTCAAGGACTAGGTTCGTCATGCGGGCTTTCCGGAGGGTTTGAGGGCCTCAACGCGAGGGAAGAAGGCCGGCGGCGGGCAACTTGCCCGCCGCCGGGTCAGGCTAGGTTACTTGAACAGGCTGAGCAGGCTTTGCGGCGCCTGGTTGGCAAGCGACAGCGCCTGGGTGCCGAGCTGCTGCTTGATCTGCAGGGCCTGGAGCTTGGCGGCCTCTTTGGACAGGTCGGCGTCCACCAAGGCGCCCAGGCCGGCGTTCAGGCTGTCGATCTTCGAGCTGTTGAACGAGACCGTCGCGTCGATCCGGTTCGAGTCGTCGCCCGCCTGGGCCGCTTGAGTCGTAACCTTCTTCAACACGTCAGTGTACCCTCCGGCGCCGGCGGCGGCGGACAGCGCAGTCGCTGCTGCGGTCTGGTCGGCGCCGGCCGCAGCGGCGGTGAACGTGTCCCCGCCCGCGCCCCGGGTGAACGTCGCGCCGATCAGGCCCGCCAACTGGCTGGCCAACCCGCTACTGTCGGCGCCCGAGATCGACAGCTTGCTCCCCGACTCGCTGCTGATCACGGACGTGCCCGTGCCAGCCGCGCCGCCGGTCTTGCCCAGCAGGGTTTGGCCGTTGATGGTCGCGCCGTCCACGTAATCGGCCACCTGGCCCACCAGCGACGCGAATTGCTTGACATAGCCGTCGCGTGCGTCCTGGGGGTTGTTCTGGTTTCCGATCTTGGCCAGCAGCGACTTGGCATCGTTGACCACTTTGTCAGAGATGCTACCCAACGCGGTGACCGTGACGCCAACCACGCCCTTGGCGTTGCCAAGCTGCTGGTTCACGGTGGTCAACGCGCCCACGTCCGAACGCACCTGCTGTGCGACGGCATAAGCGGCGCCGTCATCGGTCGCGTCGGATACGCGCAGGCCCGTGGAGATGTGCTTTTGCGTCGTCTGGAGCTGCGCGTTGGTGGAGTTCAGCGACTGCAGGGCAACCTGCGCGCCGATGTTCGTGTTTACTGAGTTCAAAGCGATGGTCATGATGATGTATCCTGTCGGCCCGCACGCGACCCAATCGGTGCGGCCCGTTTTTCGTTCACAACCCCGGGTTTTGCCGGAGTGAAGGCAGTTTCGCCGAAAATGATTAACGAACGGCAAACAGGAACGGAAAAAGAAACAGGTTTCGGCGGGGCGCGTCAGGCGATCCAGTGGTACAGCCAGGTTTCCGCCAGCGGCCCCTGCCCGTCACGCAGCGCGCAGCGCAGGTCCGCGGCTGGGGCACCGGCCGGATCGAAGACTAGGCTGACCCGCCATCCCCCGGTCTCCGTGTTGGGTCCGGAGTAGCCCGCGCCTACCTGCCCGGCGCTGCTGCCGAGTTCGAGCCGCACCGGGGCGTCGGCCGGGAGCGCCTTCACCGCGTCGCCCGTGAAATCCAGCACGAACACCCGCGTGCCCGGCGCCGTCCCCGCGCCCGTGCGCAGCTGCGCCACCCGCGCCAGCCGCGGATCATTCGGCGCGTCGGCGCCCCAGTGCAGGCGGTAGGTGAAGCCGTACTCCCCGCCGGCGCGCAGCGCCTCCCGCCCGCGCCAGAAAGCGACGATGTTGTCGTTGTACTCGCTGTCCGTCGGGATCTCGACCAGGTCCACCGCGCCCACGCCCCAGTCGCCGATCGGTTCGACCCACAGGCTCGGCCGGCGGCCGTACGGCACCTCCAGGTCGCCGTAGTCGCGGAACTCCCGCTTGCGCTGCAGCAGCCCGAAACCGCGCGGGTTGGCGTCGAGGAAGGCGCTGAACTGCACCGCGGCCGGGTTCAGCAACGGCCGCCACAGGCGCTCGTCACGTCCGGTGAGCGCCGCCAGCCCGTCGCTGTCATGCACCGCGGTGCGCCAGTCATCCAAGGGCCGGGCATGGTCGCGGGGGCTGAACTCGTACATGCTGGTCAGCGGCGCGATGCCGGCCTCCACCATGTCGCGGCGCGGGAACAGCACGCTTTCCACGTCCATGAGCGTGGTCTCGCCGGGGCGTATGGCGAAGCGGAACGCGCCGGCAGCACTGGGGCTGTCGAGCAGCGCGTGGATCGCCAGCGTCTGCACGCCGGGCTGCGGTCGCTCAAGCCAGAAGGCGCGGAAGCGCGGGAACTCCTCCGGCCGCGGCGTCCCCGTGCCGATGGCGAGGCCGCGGGCCGACAGGCCGTAATCCTGGCCGCGCCCGACAGCGCGGAAGTAGCTGGCACCGAGGAACACGCAGAACTCGTCGAACTGGCCCGGCTGGTTGATCGCGGCGTGCACCCGGAACCCGGCGAAGCTCAGGCGGTCCGGCACGCGCACCGCCGGGTCGCCGTAGTCGAACAGGTCGGGGTCGTAGGGGACGTGCGCGGCCTGGCCGTCCCGCACCTCGTAGATGTCGACGCCCGGACGGTAGAGGAAGCCGCGCGGGAAGAACTGCACCTGGAACGGCAGGTCCTGCCCGCGCCATAGCGCGCGCTCCGGCTTGAAGCGGATGCCGCGGTATTGCTCGTAGCTCATCGACCCGGCCGCGCCGGGCAGGGCCGTGTCCGGCTCCCGGAACGGCTGCTTCGCCAGATCCTGCGCGGCGCGGCGCACGGTGGACCCGGTGAACGGGGTCGCGCCCGGCAGCACCGCGCCGGCGGCCAGGGCGGCACCCCCCTGCATGGCCCGGCGTCGCGTGATGTCGTGCAAGGCATGCCTCCGTCCGGACTGGGCCGCGACCCTGCTTGTTGCGATGCCCGATTGTCAATCGGGGCGCTGCACGCCTGCATCGGCTTCCCATATCCAGGGCATGCAACCGACTGTCCGCGTGATCGACCTGGAAACCACGGGGTCTCGCCCGCCCGACGACGGCGTGGTGGAGATCGGCTGGCAGGACGTGGCCGACGCCAGCCCAAACGGCTGGCAGCTCACCCCGGAGCGCGGCGCGCGCTACGTCAACCCGCAGCGCCCGATTCCGTCCCGCACCGCCGCCGTGCACCACATCATCGATACCGACGTGGCCGGCAGTCCGCCCTGGCAGACCGTGTCGCCGCCGATCCTGGCCGCTCCGGGCCTCACGGCACTGGCGGCGCATCGCGTCGAGTTCGAGCGGCGGTGGTGCGTCGATGCGTTGACCGGCGGGCTGCCGTGGATCTGCACATTTAAGTGCGCACTGCGGCTGTGGCCGGAGATGCCGTCGCATTCGAACCAAGGACTGCGCTACGAGCGCATGCCCGCCGGGCTGGACCGCGCGCTGGGCTTGCCGGCGCACCGGGCCGGGCCGGACGCCTACGTGACCGCGCACCACCTGCGCGACATGCTGAACGAGGCCGGGCTGGACCAGCTCATCGCCTGGTCGCGGGAGCCGGCGCTCTTGGTCCGCGTGCCGTTCGGCCCGTATCGCGGGCGGCGCTGGGCGGATCTCGACGATGAGGCGCTCGACGCCATCCTGGCGCGCAACAGCGACCGCGACGTGCGCTTCACCGCCCGGCACGAGCGGGACCGCCGCCAGAACGCCCCGCCCGCGCCGACGGCGCAGGCCATGCTGCTGTAACGCTACCCGGCCGCCCCGCGGCTGCGCTATGCTCGCCTCGGGACTTCGCAGGAGCGGACATGTACCGGGCCACCGCCGGCGGCGAGCGGCATTGCTTCCCGAGCCTCGCCGCCCTGATGGCGCAGGCGACCCCGCTGCGTAGCGGCGACCAGCTTGCCGGGCTTGCCGCGGACAGTCAGGCCCGCCGGGTCGCGGCGCAATGGGCTCTGGCCGACCTGCCGCTGACCGAGTTCCTGACCGCCGCCGTGGTGCCGTACGAAACCGACGAGGTCACGCGGCTGATCCAGGACACCCACGACGCCGCCGCCTTCGCGCCGGTCCGGCACCTGACGGTGGGCGGGTTCCGCGAATGGCTGCTGTCGGACGACGCGACGACGGAAGTGCTGGCCGCCTTGGTGCCCGGCTTGACCCCTGAGATGGTCGCCGCCACGAGCAAGCTCTGCCGTTTGCAGGACCTGATGGTAGCGGCGAGCCGGGCGCGGGTGGTGACGCGGTTCCGCGGCACGGTCGGCCTGCCCGGGCGGCTCTCGACCCGGCTACAGCCCAACCATCCCGCCGACGACCCGCGCGGCATCGCGGCGAGCGTGCTGGACGGCCTGCTGCTCGGCTCCGGCGACGCCTGCATCGGGGTGAACCCGGCCACCGACAGCCCCGAGCGCACCCACGCGCTGCTGTCGCTCCTCGACGAGATCCGGCAGACGCTGGCGATCCCGACGCAGACCTGCGTGCTGGCGCATGTGACCACGACGATGGAGCTGATGCGCCGCGGCTCGCCGGTCGATCTGGTGTTCCAGTCGGTGGCCGGGACGGAGGCCGCGAACGCCGGATTTGGCATCACGCTGGCGCTGCTGGACGAGGCGCACGCGGCGGCTGCGGCGCTGCACCCCGGCCTGAACGCCATGTATTTCGAGACCGGGCAAGGCAGCGCCCTCTCGTCCGGCGCGCATCACGGGGTGGACCAGCAGACGCTGGAAGCGCGGGCCTACGCCGTGGCCCGCCGCTACCGCCCGCTGCTGGTCAACACGGTGGTGGGCTTCATCGGGCCGGAATACCTGTTCGACGGCAAGCAGATCACCCGGGCGGGCCTGGAAGACCACTTCTGCGGCAAGCTGCTGGGCCTGCCGATGGGGGCGGACGTGTGCTACACCAACCACGCCGAGGCGGACCAGGACGACGCCGACGCGCTCCTGGCACTGCTGGCCGCGGCCGGCATCAACTTCGTCATGGGCGTGCCCGGCGCCGACGACATCATGCTCGGCTACCAAAGCACCTCCTTCCACGACGCGCTGGCGATGCGCGAACTGTTGGGTCGTCGCCCGGCGCCGGAGTTCGAGGCGTGGCTGGGGGAGCAGGGCTTGCTGGACCAGGCCGGCCGCATCCGCCCGCCGGGCCTTCCGGCGCGGCTGTCGCAGCGGTTCCAATCCCTGCTGGCCGCCGCGTGACCGACCCGGCCTGGACTCCGCTGCGCGCGCTGACCGCGGCCCGGATCGGCCTCACGCGCAGCGGCGCGTCGCTCGGCACCGCGCCACTTTTGGAATTCCGCCTGGCCCACGCCCGGGCGCGCGACGCGGTGCATCATGACCTGGGCGCGGTGCCGGCGCTGGAGGCGTTGGGCCTGCCGGTCGTGACGGTGCGCAGCCGGGCTGCCGACCGGCGCACCTACCTGCTGCGCCCGGATTTGGGCCGCGCCCTCGACGATGGCGCCGGCCCCGCACTCGCGCCGCACGCCGGGGCGCATGGCCTGGCGGTGGTCGTGGCGGACGGGCTGTCGGCGCTCGCGGTCGAACGTCATGCCGCACCCCTGCTGGCGGCGCTGCTGCCGACGCTGGGCGCGGGCGGCTGGGCGTTGGCGCCGCTGGTCGTGGTGCATCAGGCGCGGGTGGCGTTGGGCGACGCCGTGGCGCGTGCGTTGGGCGCGGGCGCGGTGCTGGTGCTGATCGGCGAGCGCCCGGGCCTGTCGGCGCCGGACAGCCTGGGCGCCTATTTGACCTGGGCGCCCGCCGCCGGCAAGACGGACGCGGACCGCAACTGCGTCTCCAACATCCGCCCGGACGGGCTGGGGTATCAGGAGGCGGCTTGGAAGCTGGCGTTTCTGCTGGACCGTATGCGGGCGATGAGCGGGTCAGGGGTGCGCTTGAAGGATGAATCTGACAAGGGAGCGTCATTGCCCTCGTCCGGCTAATCTGGATGAGACATAATTTATTGAGTCGATAGCGTTGTTTACCTCGCGACGAAAATTCAGAGGACTTTCGATGTTCGTTATAGGCGTTTGGCTAGCGCCAGAACCCGCAATTCTTACAGAACCAGCATTCAATAATCTCTGCAAGGCACTCTGATGCACTCCTACGTTATTTACTTTCTCAAGTCTTTGCTAGATTGTAATGCGCCTCATAAGGCCCGTTTTAGCTATTATTCTCTGACTGGTGATTGTAAGTTCTGTACTTTTAACGTACACATAGGCTTTTAAAAAAATTATAGAAGTGCAATACATAGAATTATCAAAAGAGGGATGCCCTCCCTATTTTGGCTGAACCAAATGATAATGCCGAAGACCAAGGTAACTACGGTTGGTATATATATGCTCCAATGCACCTTTGCACGATATCTGATTTCCTCACCAGGACTGAGGTTTTCATCGACATACGGCACTAGCCTTCTTTCCTTTAATCGAGGTACCCACGAATTTAGCTTACCAACTACTCTGAACTAATGCCGGCCTCAGATCAACTGTCTTGACTTTATCTATCTAAGGCCATACCATTTTTTGCCTAATACAATCTTTATATCACTCCACCTTCGTGACAAAATTTTGATGCTGTGCGGCGTGGCGAGCCCACTGCATCGACGTCGAGCACGAACATCGGCGGCTCTATCAGCAGACTCTTCGAGCATCGGTCGTCACAAGCGAGCCGCTTTGATTTGGCTAACATTGCGGGTTACAATGGCGTAGTCGCTGCCTGAGCACTATAAGGACTAAGCTTAATCTGAATAGGATTCGTCGTGCAGGCAATCGACATTCATGTTGCCAAAACCTACTTTTCGCGATTGGTGGACAAGGCTGCGGCTGGTGAGGAAATCATCATCGCCCGTGCCGGCAAGCCGGTCGCCAAACTCGTGCCGCTTGCCCCTGCTCCGGTTGCACAGCGACGCTTACTCGGTCGCCTCGCCGGGCGATTTACGGTTGCAGCGGATTTCGATGCACCGCTGCCCGGCGATATGCTCGACGCTTTTGAGAGACGCTGACGTGCCTGTTGCTCGGCACGCATGTTTTGCTCTGGGCGCCCAACGACCCCTCCCGTCTCATATCGATTGCCGTAAGTCTCGATCTGAGCTTGCCAGCGTCCTTGGTTCAGCCTTTCGGGCAGGACTCACGTGGCAAATGGGTCAACTTTTACGGCAACGGGTATCACTCCACCCCCATCACCAGTCCCTCGATGTCGTGCTTCTGCGTCACAGGTATCAGCGTCTTCACCACCCGGCAGACAAGGTGCTCCCGGACGGAGGGCGGCAAGGCGTCGTAGTAGTCCTGCGTCACCATCATGTCGTGCAGCGCAGCATGGCCCGCGCCCGGCGCATCGACGCCGAGCACCAATACTGGCCGGGATATGGGCGAGGGATGCGCCGTGCCGCGATGGATAGTCAGCGCCGAGCGGCATGAGATGTCGCCCATCTCGGGATATTTCTTCACTGCGCGCGCCGCATACTGCGGCCACTCGCTTCGTTCGGGAAACATCTCTTGCTTCCAGGTTCGCCCGTCCTCCCATTGGGTGCCGAGCGCGACCTCGAACGGCCCCATGTCGGGCGTGACATCGACACCCGTGAGATTGAAAGCGAGCGAGGTGATCCGCCGGCCCTCGTAGCTGTCCGGCGGCGAAGGGAAGTCCCGGTGCCAGGGCTGGTTCCGGGCGCCCTGGAACGGGGTGTCGAAGCCGACCTCGACGATCTCGTACTGCGGCCCGAGCACGGCCTCGCACACTCCCGTGACCCAGGGGTGGGTCACGAGATCGACGAAACCCTGAAGTTCCTGCGGGTGTATCTCAACGTACCAGCGCCGCGGCCCACGGCCGACCGCGCCGCCGGGACGCTGGATGGCGGCCCAGAATGCGGTCATCATGTCTTCGCGCATCTGCTCGACCCAGCCGCGCGGGAATGCACTCTTGAGGCCAGTCACGCCGTCGCGCCTGAGCGTCGCGACCGCGCCCTTCACGACGGCGGCCGTCCTCGCCTCGATGCTCCGGCTTTCTGCTTCAGACATTGGCGCCCGCGTTCCTTATGCCGTGCAGGATATCGGCTTCGCCGGCCGGCGTCACTTCGGCGGCGCAACCCCGGCGCGCTCTTGATCCGCAGGCCCGCCCGGCCGCGTCGCCGACTGCCCCCCTTTGACGCTGGTCGTCGCCAGATTGCCCGGCGGATTGGCGACCGGCCCGGTGGCAGGCTTCGGCTGGTTCCGCACAAAAGCGGCGCCTGGGTTTCGCGTCGTCGACCCGCTCGGATAGGCCGGACGGCTTTGCGGACCGGTCGTCGCGTTCTCCGAGCCGGCCGGCGCACTTCGTGGGGGTGATATTCCAGGCTTTTCGTGACCGCCATTGCCCAGCCCATCCCGCGATTGCGTGACGCCGGCTTGAGCAAACGCCGCCGCAGGAACGGCGACAAGGCTTATGGCAAGCAGCGAGGCGACATGACGCATGACAAGCTCCCATAGTCTGTTTGGCGAAAACGGCAGTGGAGCGGGAAGGTTGCGGAACCAAGCTGGGCGTCAGACCCGGCTGGCCACGCCCCGCACCACCTGCCGCCCCACCGCCGCCCCCACCATCGCCAGCGTCGGCCCGCCCGTCGCCCAGCCCGGCGCCTGCGCCACCAACTCGTCCAGCGTGCCGCGCAAGACCCGCTGCTCCGCCCGCCCGCCGCGCTCGATCAGCGCCGCCGGGGTCGCGGGATCGAGGCCGGCGGCCAGCAGCCCGTCGCGGAGCGCCGGCAGGCTGTCGAGGCCCATGTACACCGCAAGCGTCCCGCCCCGGGCCAGCACGGCGAAGTCGAGGTCGAGCGCGCCCCGCACCAGGTGCCCGGTCGCCAGCGTCAGCGTGCGCGCCGCGTCCCGGTGGGTGAGCGGGATGCCGGCGCCTGCGGCGCAGGCCAGCGCCGCGGTCACGCCGGGCACGATCTCGAACGCGACGCCGGCGGCGGCCAGCGCCTCCGCCTCCTCCCCGCCGCGGCCGAACACCAGGGGGTCGCCGCCCTTCAGCCGCACCACCTTCCGCCCCGCCTGACCCAAGCGGACCAGCAGGGCGTTGATCTCTTCCTGCGGCATCGAGTGCGCGGCGCGAGACTTGCCGACCTCGATCCGGTCGGTGTCGCGGCGGGCCATGTCGAGCACCTCCGTCGTCACCAGCCGGTCATGCACGATCACGTCGGCCTCGCCCAGCAGCCGCTGCGCCCGGATCGTCAGCAGGTCCGCCGCGCCCGGCCCGGCGCCCACCAGGTAAACGATGCCGGCCGGGTCCGCGCCGCCCTCGATCTCCCGCCGCATCTCCTGGTCCGCTGCCGCGTCCTCCCCCGCCAGCACCAGGTCGGCGACCCGGCCGCCCAGCGCGCGCTCCAGTACCCGGCGGCGCTGCGCCACGTCCGGCAAGCGGCGGCGGATGTCCTCCTTGTAGCGGTCGGCAAGTGCTGCCAGGCGGCCGAACGCCGGCGGCACCATCGCCTCGATCCGGGCGCGCAGCAGGCGGGCGAGCACCGGGGCGGCGCCGCCGGAGGACACCGCAATGCTGATCGGCGCGCGGTCGATGACGCTCGGCGTGATGTAGCTGCATAAGGCAGGACGATCCACGATGTTGACCGGGATGCCGCGCGCCTGCGCCGCCGCCGACAGCGCTTCCAAATCCCCATCGGGCGCGTCGGCGCCGATGGCGAGCGCACAATTATCTAAAAGGTGGGCATCCAGCAGCGCCGGGTCGAACCGCGCCGCCGTCGCCACCGCGGCGTCGGCCCGGCGCAGCGCCTCCGCCTTGCGGGTCGCGGCCTCCCCCTCCCCCACGACGAGGACGCGGCGACCGGTCAGCGATAGGAAGATCGGGAAATACTGCATGGAACCCAAGTCGAGGCTTCCCTGTGCTGCGGCAAGGTGTTCAAAGCGGCGGCGTGAAGCTTGTCGAAGTCACCAACGTCGATTTCTCGCTGCGGCATTTCCTGTTGCCGCTGATGCGGGGGGCGCAGGCGCGGGGGCACGAGGTGGTGGGCGTCTGCGCGGACGGGCCGCTCCTGGCGGACGTGGAGGCTGCCGGGCTTCGCGTCGCACCGCTGCCGATGGCGCGCAGCCTGTCGCCCCGGGCGCAATGGCGCGCGCTGTGGGCCATGGTGGCGCTGTTCCGGGCGGAGCGTCCGGACATGGTGCACGCCCACATGCCGATCAGCGGCGTCCTGGCCCGGCTCGCCGCGCGCATCGCCGGCGTGCCACGGGTCGCTTACACCTGCCACGGCTTCCTGTTCAATCAGCCGGGGCCGCCGTGGCGCCGGGTGCTGGGCCTGGTCATGGAATGGTTCGGCGGGCGGCTGACCGACATCACCCTCACCGTCTCGACGGAGGAGGCCGCCGATGCCCGGCGCCTATGGATCGCGCGCCGGGCCGTGCCGGTCGGCAACGGGCGCGACCCCGCCCGCTTCCGCCCAAACCCCGCCGCCCGCGCCCGGGTGCGCCAGGAGTTAGGCATGCCGGAGGCAGCGGTCGTCATCGTGATCGTCTCCCGCCTGGTGCGGCACAAGGGCTACCCGGAGCTGCTGCTCGCCATGCGCGACGTGCCCGGCGCCGAGCTGTGGGTGGTGGGCGAGCGCCTGCCCTCCGACCACGGCGCGGACCTGGAGCCGCTGTTCGCCGCGAGCGGCCTCGGTCCCCGCCTGCGCCGCCTCGGCTACCGCGCGGACGTGGCGGACGTGCTGGCGGCGGCTGACATTTTCACCCTGCCCAGCCACTTCGAGGGCCTGCCCATGTCGGTGATCGAGGCCATGCTGACCGGCCTTCCCATCGTCGCAACCGCGATCCGCGGCCCGCGCGAGCAGGTGGTGGATGGGGAAACGGGGTTTCTCGTGCCGCCCGCGGCCACAGCACCGCTGGCCGCCGCCCTGTCGTGCCTCGCAGCCGACCCGGCGCTCCGGGCGCGCATGGGCGCGGCCGGGCGGGCGCGGGCCGTGGCGCTCTACGACGAGGCCGCCGTCGTCGCGCGCACGCTGGACCTGCTGGGCCTGTAGCGGTATGGGGCGGCATGGCCCCCCTCCGCATCCGGCGCGCGCTGATCTCCGTTTCCGACAAGGCCGG
>JAABUS010007600.1_pt1 | contig 12333 bp, 13 predicted proteins | sample 5560161 | NCBI WGS metagenome assembly JAABUS01 (sample SAMN10711885, study PRJNA513376) | rock metagenome | isolation source: Antarctica rocks | place: Antarctica: Victoria Land, Trio Nunatak nord | collected 2016-01-04 | reverse complement strand
CGGAAGGACTCGGCAGCCGGGGCCGGCAAGTCGCGGGCCGCGGTCCACGCCGACGCCGGCCACGGCAGCGGTCCCAGCGCGGACCGCCCGCCCGGGCTGCGTCGGCGACCAACGACCCCGATCGCGCGGCCGAGCAGGCCGCCGGCGCGCTCGGCAATACCGAGGCGTCGGGCGTCGGACAACGTCCACGCCGCGCCCTTCATCGCCACCCCCTCGGCCGTGGGCACCGTCCCCCGGTGGGCGTCGACCACCTCGGACCTCAGGTGCACCAGCACCTGCGGAATGTCGATCCGCACCGGGCACACGTCGAAGCAGGCACCGCACAAGCTGGAGGCATACGGCAGGGAGTCGGTCTGCTCGTCCACCCCTGCGCCCTTGAGCAGGGGGTTGAGGATCGCGCCGATCGGACCGGGATAGACACTGCCGTAAGCGTGGCCGCCGACCCGCTCGTAGACCGGGCAGACGTTCAGGCACGCCGAGCAGCGGATGCAGCGCAGCGCCTGTCGGCCCACGCGATCGGCCAGCACGTTGGTGCGACCGTTGTCCAGCAGGATCACGTGGACCTCCTGCGGCCCGTCGCCCGCGCTGACCCCGGACCAGGTCGAGGTATAGGGGTTCATCCGCTCCCCGGTCGAGGACCGCGGCAGCAGCTGCAGGAACACCTCCAGGTCGGCCCAGGTCGGGACCAGCTTCTCGATGCCCACGACACTGATCAGGACCTCCGGCAGGGTAAGGCACATCCGGCCGTTGCCCTCGGACTCGACCACGACGAGCGTCCCGGAGTCCGCCACGGCGAAGTTCGCGCCGGAGACCGCGATCTTGGCGCTCAGGAACTTCTCGCGCAGGTGCAGCCGGGCCGCGGACGCCAGTTCCGCCGGGTCGTCGCTCAGGTCCTCGGGGGCCGGGCGCCCGGCCCCCGCCATGCGGGACCGGAAGATCTCGCGGATCTCGGCCCGATTGCGGTGGATTGCCGGCACGAGGATGTGCGAGGGCAGGTCCTCGCCAAGCTGCACGATGAGCTCGGCCAGGTCCGTCTCCCAGGCCGTGATCCCCTGCTCCGCCAGCGCTTCGTTGAGCCCGATCTCGGCAGTCGCCATCGACTTGACCTTGACCACCTCGTCCACCCCGTGGGCTGTGACGACCGAGGCCACGAGCTCGCACGCCTGCGCCGCGTCACCCGCCCAGTGCACGGTCGCGCCCGCGGCCACCAGCGACGCCTCAAGCTCGAGCAGGTAGGCGTCGAGATGGTCGAGCACCTCGTCCTTGATCGCGGCCCCCGCGACCCGCAGCTCCTCCCAGTCGGGCACCTCGGCCACCACGGCGGCGCGCTTGGCTCGAATCGTGCCGGTCGCCCGGGCCAGGTTGGTCCGCAACTGCGAGTTCGCCAGGGCGACGCGGGCCGCCGCCGGGAAGGCCGGCATACCGACGAATGTCGCGCCCATCAGCCCTCCTCGGTCCGGGCGAGAACCTCAGCGAGGTGCATCACCCGCACTCCGGCCTGCTGCCGGGAGAGCATGCCCCCGATGTGCATCAGGCACGAGCTGTCCCCCGCGACCAGCACCTCGGCACCGGTATTGCGGACCTGCCGCGCCTTGTCCGCACCCATCGCCACCGACGTCTCCGCGTTCTTCACGGCGAACGTGCCGCCGAATCCGCAACACTGCTCGGCGTCCGGCAGCTCCACCAGCCGCAGCCCTCGGACGGCGCGGAGCAGGCGTGCCGGCCGATCCCCAACACCCAGCAACCGCAACGAATGACACGTCGGATGGTAGGCGACCGTGTGGGGGAAGTAGGCGCCCACGTCCTCGACCTGAAGCACGTCGACCAGGAACTCGCTCAGCTCGAAGGTCCGCGGGCTCAAGTCGGTGACCGCCTCGACCAGGGAGGGGTCTGCCGCCCGCTGCGCCACGAGCCGGTGCTGGTGCCGGACCGATCCGGCGCACGAACCCGAGGGGACCACCACCGCGTCAAACCCCGCGAATGCGCCGGCGAAAGCGCGCACCACCGGGACCGCCTCGTCCAGATAGCCGGTGTTCACCATCGGCTGGGCGCAGCAGGTCTGCCCCGGTGGGAACTCGACGTCCACCCCGAGACGCCGGAGCAGCCGCACCACAGCCTTGCCGACGTCGGGGAACAGCACGTCGTTGACGCACGTCACCATCAGGGCGACCTTCACCCTGCCACCCGCGCGCCCGGCCGCAACACCCGCATGTCCAGAGTCTGCCAGCGCCAGTACGGAGAACCGTCCGCGTGTCGCTTCGAGTTCACGCTCGCTCACGGCACTCCGTCAAGCAGGGAGCTGCCATCGCGGTGGTCCAGGGACCGGGCCAGGACAGGGTGCGCGGTCCGTGGACCCCTTCGACCCGGTGCAGCGGGTGGCTCGGGTGGTCGTAGGCGACCTGGGCCAGCTCGAACCGCGCCTCGGTGACCTGCTCGGTGACCAATACTGCGGCGCCGGAGGCCACGGTCAACGCCACCACCATGGCGCTGAGAGCCGGTCGGCGTCGCGGCGGCGGACTCAGCAGCGCTCGGATCCGGTGGCCGACGTGCGCGTCGACCGCGGCCAACGCCGCCCCCCGAGCCACGGGCTGGCGAGATCTGCCGCCATCCTGCGCTGCCTCGGACCGGGCTAGACCTGCACGGGCCAGCGCCCGAGCTGCGAGGCGGCGGTCGCCCACCTCCGCGGCGGCGACCTCGTCGGCCCACCGCTCCACTGCGGTACCGACGGCTCGGGCGGTCGAGCGGAGCAGCGGGTTGGCCGCTGCCGCCAGCTCGACGATCTGCCCATACACGTGATGTCGTCTGCTGAGGTGCGCCGCCTCATGGGCGAGCAGCACCGCACGTTCGTCCGCAGGCAGGGCCTGCAGCATCGCCGTGGACACCACCACCCGGCCACGCAGTCCCGCCAATGCGTAGGCGTCCGGGATGTCGTCCTGGACCACGACCAGACCGGCGACGGCGGGCCCGAGCTGGTGGCAGAGCCTCGCGGCCAGCGCCAGGTCTCGGCCGGCACGCACGGCACGCCATACCGCCGAGGTCGAGAGCAGGGCCACGGCGACCCCCGCGACGACACCGGCGGCGACCGGGACCAGATGGCCGTGGCGGACCACGGCAACCGACCAGTGCCCCAGGGCAGCCACGGACGGGACCTGCGCGAGTACGACGAACGCGGCCACGGCCAGGACGAAACCGGTGGACAGGGCTGACACCAACGCCGCGACGGTCAGCACGGGGACCGCCGTGGCCGGCGGCAGCCACCGCCCCAGCCGCGACGCCGTCAGGCACAGCAGCACACTGGTTGCCAGCGGCAGCCACATGAGTGAGTGCATGCTCACCGCTTCGACGGTCGGTCGCTGCCGGTCAACAGGTCGGCCAGCAGTTGCTCGTCCTCGGGACTCAGGTCCGCCACGAAGCGCGCCAGCACACCGGCGCGGTCTCCCCCGCCGTCGAGCAGCCGGCGCATCCGCCGGGCGGTGACGGTCATCCCGACCACCGCGGGGTCACCCGAGAGCGCGTAAGCGTACGCCCGGCCGGTGAGCTCCCGGGTCAGCGCGCCCTTGGAGTGCAGCCGGGACAGCGTGGTCATCACCGTGGTGTACGCCAGTCCGCCACCGAGGTCGGCGAGCACGTCGCCCGCCGTCAACGGCCGCCCGGCCGCTCCCAGAGAGGCGAGCACCCGCTGTTCCAAGCCCGCTCGTGGAGCCTGGCCACCCGTCGACATCCCGTCCTCCCGAAACCCACAGCCGTGTACTACTACCGTGTGTTGTAATACGACTGGGGCTTGTAGAGGCTCCAGCGTGCCACACGGCGCCGCCGGCGGCAGCCGAAGCAGGCATCGCGCCCAGCGGATCGCTGCAGTCGAACCGCTTCGGACACCGACCGTCCCTCACTTCCCGGGAGCCCCTACGCCATGAACCCCCTGCGCCAGCTCGATGACCGGCTGCTGCTCGCCGTCAACTCCTTCGCCCGGCATACCCCCTGGTTGCACGCTCCGATGCTCGGCTTCGCGTCGTACGCGCCGGCGCTGTTTGCGGTGCTGCTTCTCTGCGGGCTCTGGGCCGCCCGGACCGCGCCGACGCGGACCCTCGCCGCGGCCGGCTGGGCGTGCCTGGCGACCTTGCTCGCGGTGGCGGCCAATCAGCCGGTCGGGCACCTGTTCACCGAGGCGCGCCCGTACACCACCCACCCCCACCTGCTGGTCCTTGCCGCCCGGAGCAGCGACTTCTCCTTCCCCAGCGACCACGCCGTGATGGCCGGTGCGGTGACCGCGGGACTGCTGCTGGTCTCCCGCAGGCTGGGGCTACTCGCCCTCGCTGCGGCGCTGCTGCTCGCGTTCGCCCGGGTGTACATCGCCGCGCACTACCCCTGGGACGTCGCCGGCGGCCTGCTTCTCGGCGCCGCCGTCACCCTGCTCGGCTGGCTCCTGCTGCGGGCCCCGCTCACCGCCGTGACCACGTGGCTGCGTCGACAGCCAGGGCTGCGATTGGTATTCGCGGACCAGGCCCCTTCGGAGCCCGCCGGCGGCGGCACCGGCGGCGCCGGCGGCTCGGCGCTTCGGAACGGCGCGGGCGCGAGGGCCGCCCGATGAGCGGCCTGGTCAAGCACATCCTCGACCTGCCCGCGTGGTCGGTGCTGCTGACCGTCGGGTTGATCGTGTTCGCCGAGGACGCGCTGTTCGTCGGATTCGTGCTGCCCGGCGAGACCGCCGCCATCCTCGGCGGCGTCGCGGCGAAGCTGGGCCACGTCCCGCTCTGGGCCGTCCTGGTAACCGTCATCGCTGCCGCGATCATCGGCGACAGCGTCGGGTACGAGATCGGACGCCTCTTCGGCAGCCGCATCCTGGACCTGCACATCTTCGACAGCCGCCGCCGTCGCCTAGACGATGCGCGCGAATTCCTGGCCCGCCGCGGCGGCAGTGCCGTGTTCCTCGGCCGCGGAGTCGCGTTCTTCCGCGCGGTCATGCCCGCTCTGGCGGGGACTGCCCGCATGCGGTACCCGACGTTCCTCACCTTCAACGCCGCAGGCGGCATCGTCTGGGGGACGGTAGTCGTCCTGATCGGCTACGCCGCCGGCGCGTCGTACGCGACAGTCGAGAAGACCCTCGGCCGCAGCTCCGCGCTGATCGTCCTGGCCATCGCCCTCGTCGCGATCGTCATCTGGCGCATCCGCAAACACCGCGCCGAGAGCAAAGCCGAGCAGCAGCCGGCCACCAACTCCCCCACCTAGCACCGGCTACGGTTCGGCCATGGCATCAGCCACCGAGCGCACAGACAGTGTCGACGAAGATGGCATCGGCACTGTGGCGGCCCGAGGGTCACGCGGTCGTCTGGTTCTCGCCAGCGGCTTGATGCTGTTCGTGGAGTTGGCGCTGATCCGCTGGCTCGGCTCGAACATCTTGCACCTGAGCTACTTCTCGAACTTCGTCCTGCTCGGCTCGTTCCTCGGTATCGGCCTTGGCTTCCTCCGCTCCGGGCACCGCCGTGACCTCTCGCGCTGGTGGCCCGTGCTGCTCGCTTTGCTGGTTGCCTTCGTCCTCGCCTTCCCGGTGCAGGTCAACCAGAGCAGCGACCAGATCATCTACTTCACGGTGGTGAAGACCACGGGTCTACCGCCGTGGCTCACGCTGCCGCTAATCTTCCTCGCCACTGCCGCGGTTCTCGCCGGGTTGGGCGAGACGGTTGGCCGCTACTTCCCGCGCTTTCCGGCGCTCGAGGCCTACCGGTTGGACCTGCTCGGAAGTATCGCGGGCACCGTGACCTTCTCCGTGCTGTCGTTCCTGCACACGCCGCCGGTCGCGTGGGGCCTGGTCGTGGCAGTGGCGTACGTGGTCCTGCACTGGCGGAAGGTGCCGCTGCTGGTAGTCCCCGCCCTGGCGCTGATCGTGGTCCTCCTCGCTTTCGAGACGTTCCAGACCGGGGTGAGTTGGTCGCCGTACTACAAGATCAAGGCGACACCCAACGCCAACTCGACGGTCTCGATCTCCGTCAACGGAATTCCGCACCAGACCATCATCGACATCACCAAGGGCACGCGCGGTGGCCTCAGGCAGGTGCCGTTCAAGCGACTCACGGCTCACCCGATACGCAGCGAGCTCATCGTCGGGGCGGGCACGGGGGACGACGTGGCGATCGGGCTCGCGCACGGAGTCAGTTCCATCGACGCTGTCGAGATCGACCCGCGGATCCAGGCCATCGGCACCGAGCTGAATGTGAACCGCCCGTACAGCGACCCACGCGTGCACCCGCATATCAACGACGGGCGGGCGTTCCTGCAGCAGACGACGAAGAAGTACGACCTCATCATCTTCGCCCTCCCGGACTCCCTCACGCTGATCTCGGGCCAGAGCAGCCTGCGTCTGGAGAGCTACCTGTTTACCCTCCAGGCGATACAGAGCGCGCGGAAGCACGTCGCGCCGGGCGGGGGTTTCGCGATGTACAACAGCTACCGCCAGCAATGGCTGATCGACCGATACGCCGGCACACTGCAGCAGGCCTTCGGACACGCACCCTGCATCGACAAAGAGGTCAGGATCAGCACGCGGGCGGCGCTCGTGGTAGCTCGGTCTCAGACCGATCAGCGGTGTGCGCCGACCTGGACCACGGCGGGCGCCCAGGTGGTGGCGCCTGCCACCGACGACCATCCGTTCCCCTACCTCAAGGCGGCTGGCGTCCCGACCTACTACCTGTTGGTCCTCGGCGCCATGCTGCTTGCCGCGCTGGTCGCCGTCCGCGGCGTCGCCGGACCGCTGCGGCGGATGCGTCCCTACGCCGATCTGTTCTGCATGGGAGCGGCGTTCCTGCTGCTGGAAACCAAGAACGTCACCGGTTTCGCGCTGCTGTTCGGTACCACCTGGCTGGTCAACGCGCTGGTCTTCGTCGGCGTGCTCATCGCCGTCCTGCTCGCCGTCGAGGTCAGCGCCCGGATACGCAGGTTGCCGCCGACACCGGTGCAGTACGCCGCCCTCGCAGTCGCGCTCGCGATCGCCTGGCTCGTTCCCGTCCAGCCACTGCTCGGGCTGCCATTCCTGCTGCGGCTGGTAGCCGCCGGGGCGCTCGCCTTCGCCCCGATCTTCTGCGCCAACGTCATCTTCGCCGCCCGCTTCGAGAGCACGGGTGGGTCGACCGCGGCATTCGGCGCCAACCTCCTGGGCGCACTGCTCGGTGGCACCCTTGAGTACGTTTCGCTGATCATCGGCTACCGGGCCCTGCTCATCGTCGCGGGGCTGCTGTACCTCGCCGCCTTCGCCCTCACACCGCGCGGCGCCAGACGCCGGGTCGCCTAGCAAGCGGCGGGCTGGGCCAGGTAGGAGCCGAAAGCGGCGCCTACGACCACCAGCCGGGGGGAAGCTCGCCGACTTCCAGCCTGTGCGCCTACAGCACCCTCCCGCCGCCACTGTTTACGCGGCGAAGCTGCAGATGCAACCGATAGCAATATCGAGAGCAGCTTCCAGCGGCGCCACATCCCGCATCGCCTGGCTCAGCAGGAGGCCGCCCTGGAGAGCGGCGAGAGTGCCCAGAGCAAGCGCGTCCGGGTCGGCTTCAGGGCGCAACTGTCCGCGTCGGTGCAGGGCGCGCAGGCCGTCACGGATCGCGGCGTCCCAGCGCGTGAAACCGGCGGCGAGGGCAGCGCGGGCTTCCTCGTCGGCGTCCGCCAGCTCGCTCGCCAGCGACCCCATCGGACAACCCCCGACGAAGCTGCGCCGGCGTTGCAGGTCGACCAGCAGGTCACGCCACGCGATCAGGGCCTCGAAGGAGTCCAGGCTGCTCAGCAGCGGCTCCTGATAACTCAGGACCTCCTCGGTCTGGTAGGTGATCACCGCGCGTACGAGCGCGGTCTTGTCCGCGAAGTAGTGGTACAGCTGAGAGTTGCTCACGCTCGCTGCGGCCCGGACGTCCTCGGTGCTCGTGCCGGCCACCCCGCGTTCGTACATCAGCTGAGCGGCCGCCTCCACGATGCGTCCCCGGGTCGCCCTTCCCTTGCGCGTCAGGCCCTCGTGCTCTTGGGCGGTCCCCATGGTGCTCATCGGCTCAGTCTAAGGGTTCTGGCCTTGACAGGCCAGAAACGGCGGGACAGGATTGGCCTGATCAGGCCATTTGACCTTGTCCTTCGCTCTTCCCAGGAGAAACACCATGCCCCGGCTCGAAAACAACACCCCGTTCCCCGCCCTCCAGCTCCCCCTCGTCGGCGGGGGAACCCTGTCGCTGCCTGACGACCTAGCGGGGAGCTTCGGCGTCGTCCTGGTCTACCGCGGAGCGTGGTGCCCCTACTGCAACGCGCAACTCGCCGCCTTCTCGCGCGCGAAGGACACACTCGACGCCACGGGCGTGAAGGTCGTCGCCTTCTCCGTGGACGACGAAGAGACCTCCCAGGCTCTGGTCGACAAGCACCGCATCACCTTCCCCGTCGGCCACAGCGCGGACGCCGAGAAGGTCGCTGCTGCGCTCGGTTCCTACCTGAACGACGAGCCGCGGTATCTCCAGTCGACCGGTTTCATCCTGGCTCCCGACGGCACGGTCGTCACCGCCGTGTACTCCTCCGGCGCCATCGGGCGCCTCATGCCGGAGGACGTCAACGGCTTCGTGCGGTACGTGAAGGACCACGGATAGATTCAGGTTGAGACCCTGACGAAGGAGCCGGTTATGGACACGCCCGAGGGGTTCGTAGGCGAGAGTACGGCGACCCGGGGCGCGGCCGGGCGCGAGGCGGCACGGCCGCACCGCCCCGCCCCGGCGGTCGCTCCGCTCGGTCAACCCGGCGTCCGACAGGGCGCCGGGGAGGAGCCGCTGATCGAGGTGCTCTGCGTCGACGGCTGCCCGAGCCACGAGCAGTTCCTGCCCCACCTGGAACGGCTGCTTCTCAACCTCGGCATCCACAACGCCGTCCATGTGGTCGAGGTCGCCGACGACGCAGAGGCCCAACGGCTGCACTTTCTTGGTTCGCCGACTCTGCGGATCAACGGACAGGACGTCGATCCCACCGCTACGGACCGGCACGACTACGCCCTGCAATGTCGTCTCTATCCCCACGCCGGGAACGCCGGCGCACCGCCAGATGACTGGATTGCCAGTGCCCTGACGACGCCAGTTCTTGGCACGGGTCCAGCTCCGAGCCGCTGACGTGCCTTCCAGTCAATCGGTCACGCTGTCGTGATGGACGACGACGAAGCCCGACACCGATTCGCCGCCGCGCCGGTGGCCCGGCTCGGCACGGTGACGGCAGACGGCTGGCCTCACCTGGTGCCGGTGGTCTTCGCCGTGGTCGACGACGTCGCCTACACCGCGGTTGATGGCAAACCCAAAAGCACCAGGCAGTTACAACGGCTGGCCAACGTCGCCGCAACGGGTCGGGCGAGCCTGCTCGTGGACGAGTACAGCGAGGACTGGTCGACCCTGTGGTGGGTCCGCTGCGACGGCTCTGCGGGTGTCCTCCCCGGCGAGGACAGCCAGGTGGGTGTGGCCCTCGACGCTCTGACCCGCAAATACCGGCAGTACGGCAGCGACCCTCCCGCCGGACCTGTCATCGCCGTGCAGTTGACCCGCTGGCGCTCATGGCAGGCGTCCCCTGCTGGGTGAGCGGCTTACGCAGAACCCGCCGGACCCGTTCCTTTGGGGTGGCGGCGGGGCGGACTGTCTTTGGTGGAGCTGAGGGGACTCGAACCCCTGACCCCCTCGTTGCGAACGAGGTGCGCTACCAGCTGCGCCACAGCCCCTTGGTGCCGAGCAAAGATAGCACCGGGCGGCCGGGGCGCCCCAAAGCCGCCGGGAGACCGAAGAGGCCGAGACCGCTCGGCCGGGGCTCCGAGACGCCGGCGGCCGATGCATCAGGCAGGAGTCCGTGATGATGAACATCACGTGAGACGTTGGGTCTAGGCCCCGGACGACGGCAGAGGGCAGAAAACTCGACTCCTGCCGGGCGAAGGCTCAGCCGGCAGCAGAGCGCCGCGCGGTTTCCTGCTCGTCGCTGTCGATGCCGCTGTCGCTGTCGCTGTCCCCGTCGGCTGCGTGGTGCAGGTCGGTCCGGACCGTCTGATCGAAGACCCGGTCGCCCGATTGCGGGTACACGGCAGCCTGCGACGCCGCGAGAGGGACCATGCTGGCGCCGACCGTCACGCGCTCGGGAGCCCTGGCCTTGAGCGTGTACGTGGGCGGGGGCACCGGTACGGGCTGCCACGACCCGGGTGCGGAGACCGGCGCGGCGGCCGAAACAGCGGCCGGTTCAACCTTGGCAGCCTCGACCGGCCCCACCGGCGTGAACGACACTCGGGACTCGGCGGACCCGGCCTCGGCCAGGCGGGCGCGATTGACCCGGGCAGCGACCCGCGCGCGCCGCGAAGTGCGGGCGGCGTGGCGCAGCCACGCCACGTCGAGTGCGAGCACTGCGAGGGCGATCAGCGGAGCCATCCACAACAGCGGCCGGACCACCGCCAGAACGATCGTCACGGGGAGTGCCACCAGGGCGAGCAGGAGGGTCACTGCACGTATCCGCCGCATGGTCGTGCCGGCGAGCAGGCGCATTGGAAGGCTGGCCAGTCGGACCGGAGCAGATGCGAGTGCGCGCGGAGCCGACCTGAGAGAGGGGCGGGCGACAGGCTTCATAACGGCCTCCACAGGTGAGGGGTCAGCGGGTTCGGCTCTTCCGGCGGTTCCAGGGGCCCCTTGGATCGCCGTGGTGCCAGCGGTATCCGGCGCGGGCGAGGCAACCGGCGAGCCGGCGGCGGCACCGGTTGCACCTGCGGTGGACATGTCCGCGCGTCCGCTGAGAGCGTGCGGACGGATCGGGCTCACGGAATACGACCGCGTGCTGGCGGCGACGATAACGGGGCGGTGGCGGTCCAGCACCCTCATCGCCTCGGAGAACCGGTCGAGCGACCGGGCGGTGGCCAGGTGCTCGCGTCGCTGCACCCAGTGCTGGATCAGGTAGGCAGCCCAGATCGCAACGATGGCAACGAAGATGAGGCTGCTGGGCTGCACGAAAACCGACGCTATGCCGTGAAACCGGCCCTACCGTGGACCTGCTTCGGTGTGTCGCCGTTGAGGCGGGTGTTGCTGGTGATTCAGGCGGTAAACCACGCCATGGGCTTGCTCGTCCTCGGTGGTCAGCGCGAAGGTCCGGTGATCGTGCCAATCCCCGTTGATATGCAGGTATCGCGCCCTGACCCCCTCGTCGCGCATACCCAGCTTGGCCACCACCCGCAGTGACGCCACGTTGTCCGGTCGGATATTGACTTCCACCCGGTGCAGGCCCAGGCTTCCGAACGCGTGGTCGCAGAGCATGGCCAGGGCGAGCGGCGCGATCCCTTGTCCCGCAACCGATCTAGACACCCAATACCCCGCGGCTCCAGACCGGGTGGAGCCCCAGGTGATGCCGAAGAGGTGCATCTGGCCCACGAGCACACCGTCGAGGGAGACGGCGAACGGGAGCATCCGGCCGGCCTGAGCCTCCTTGTCGAACCACCGCACCAGCTGACGGAACGTCAACCGCTTGGGGATCGATTCAGGCGAGGTCGCCTCCCATTCGCGAAGCCACTGGGCGTTGACCGACCGCAGCGCCTCCCACTCCCGACGGTCACGCGCCCGCAGCATCCGCAGCTCCACCACCGACCCGTCGTCACGGGTGATGCGGGGCACGGCGCTCAAGAGAGCGGACACCGGACGTCTGCTGCCACCGTCATCCGTGGTCACCACCGTGGATCTGGGAAAGCGCGTGTGCCAGCACGGGATGCAATACGGCCATCGCGTCACGCACGCCACCGGTCGAACCCGGGAGGTTGACGACCAGTGTCGTGCCCGCCAGGCCGGCGACGCCGCGCGACATCATCGCCGTCGGCACACCTGCCGCGACACCCGCTGCGCGGATCGCCTCCGCGATACCCGGCACAAGCCGGTCGATCACCGCCAACGTGGCCTCGGGGGTGCCGTCGCCTGGGGTGAGGCCGGTCCCGCCTGTGGTGAGGACGAGGTCGACGTCGCGCGACAGGGCGGCGCGCAGGGCCGCCTCGACCTGCGGCCCGTCCTCGACCAGGTCCTCCGATACGTCGAACCCCCACTCCCGCAACGCGGCAACGACGATGGGGCCGGACCGGTCGGCGTAGACCCCGCACGCGGCACGGGTCGAGCAGGTCACGACCACCGCCGAGCCGGCCGGGCTCACGGCTCGCTCCAGTCCCCGGAGCGACCGCCGCTCTTGGCGGTCACCCGGACGTCGGTGATCCGGGAGTGCTTGTCGACCGCCTTGACCATGTCGACCAGGGCGAGCGCCGCGACCGACACAGCGGTGAGCGCCTCCATCTCGACGCCGGTCCGGTCCGCGGTGCGCACGGACGCCACGATATCC
>JAABUS010007599.1_pt1 | contig 12333 bp, 17 predicted proteins | sample 5560161 | NCBI WGS metagenome assembly JAABUS01 (sample SAMN10711885, study PRJNA513376) | rock metagenome | isolation source: Antarctica rocks | place: Antarctica: Victoria Land, Trio Nunatak nord | collected 2016-01-04 | reverse complement strand
CGTACTTAGGGTGTGCTTCCTGACATGCGAGGGTCTATACTGACCAACTCCAGCTCAAACATGAGTATCTGACCTGCCATCATGTTGTTGGCATCAAGCTGCACAACATCATCTGCACGTGCACCAGGCAATGAGTAATGTCAGCACTGCTTTCGAGCAATCCACTCAATGCGTGGCTCAAAGCATGGATGAAAGACGGAGAGGGGGTCGAGTGCCACAGGTGAAGATGGCATTATGGACAACAAATAAAGCAAAATCAGAGGTGTCATGCAAGGTATCTAGCAGTAAATGCAGGTCAAATTGACAGCAGTCACAGGCAAGCAATACCTTTCACATCAAGTACCATTGCATTGCTGCCATTGGCCAACTCCACAACCAATCCCTCTTTTAGTCCACCAACGCTACATAGCATGCACAGTAAGCCTTTGTTTGTGAATGTCCATCAAGAGAGAGTCACATCAGCATCAAAGTCAGCCAGAGATGCCTATGGCAAGCTTGCCCCAAAAGGTGAGGGAAACGGTAACCATGGAAAGCAGCAGCAGCTGAGATCAGGAGTTGGCTATCTTGTTTACGACTTTAATGAGAAGCACTCATTGCTTGCAAGCAAACAGCACAAAGCTGCATGGGCAATATGGAGGGCAAATCAGCCTACTTCTTGTATCTGCCTTCTAATCGCTGCACCTCCTCATGCTGGCGTGGGACATTAAAGAGCAAATCTTTGTTCCATTCCCCTCCACTTGCCTGATAAACATCAGGTCCTTCAGCATTTGATACTTTTATGTCATTTGAAGCACTAGCGCTGGCAACAAGCTTGTCAAAGCTTGTCAAAAGACAGACATTTGCAAGCTCAGGGAAGGCCAACAAGAGCAGTACTAGATGCAGCACACAGCATCTGTACCTCCAGGTAAGTCTTGTCTCCTATATGCATACCCCTCACACCTGCATCAAACGCCTGTTGATACATAAAATCCACTGATCAAGGCACACCATGAGCTGCTTGGATGAAGTGAGGTTGCAGAGCACTCTCTACCTGAAACATCTTGTTACCAAATATTTCACCAGCACCAACCTCAAAGGTGAGAGGATCGTTGCTGTCAGAGGTTTCTGCGATCTGTAAGGGCATAGCAGGCCGGATTGTAGTCTTGCAAGGTGGACATACTGCACGCAATTGCTCAATTTCCTCCTTACTTCTCCTTTGGGATTCATGCATTTGTAGTGAACAGTGACGGTGTCTCCTTCTACAGCCACACGTGCTTCTGCCTCTGCTGTCCTTTCTGAACCGTAGAATCAAGCGTGCAGGTTATAACGGCGTGCTTAATCGACGCGTGCAACTGGCAGGTGATAGTACTACTGCAACGCACCCTGCGAACCAGACGAGCTGGGAGCTGCAGCATCAGATTGGCTGCAATAACAAGTGCATTGCCGATGCAGATAAATCGCATGCTTAGCAGCAGTCACGCGGCGACGAGAGTATATCTGGCTTGCAAGACGCGTGCAGCAGGCTGGTCGCGGCCGCTGCCGAGCAGTTCCCGGCATTGACTGCAGCTGGCTTACAACTCCAGTCGACATGGTTTGTCAGTGTTGTGGGGCAGAACGACTCTAACTCTGGCAAACCCGAGACTGTGATCAAGATGAAGTTCACCCGTTCGTCTCCTCGGATGTCGAAAGAGTAGGAAAGAGACGAACGAGACCTGCAATGTTTGTAAAGCATTGTAATCTCTCTTTCTATCTTGCTACAGCGTCGCCACTGAGGTGCACTGCAGATGCCTGGAAGCATTGCTCGGTGATCATCTTCTGCAGAATTAAGCGTTGCCCGGCCTTCCCGCCACCTGGTCATCCGAATCACAAAGGCATGCAGATTAAGATCAAGCGCGAACGCATGCAGGTGAGGGCCAGTATTAGGCAGCATGTTGTGATCTTGGAAAGATCACCTACTGTTGTGTTGTAAACGGAATGCGCTGGGGTTGCATCAAGTTGGCATGCGCGTGAAAACAAGTTTCGTTGCAGGCTGATCTCCTTGCCTTGAAGCAGCAGTATGGTTCCAACCTCCATTTGAAGAAAGCTCCAGCTGATGTCACCACCACACCTTTTCCAATCCTGGTGTCCTTGAGTTTAGATGCACCAGCATCTGCTGAAGTGTATGACATAAGCTCACTGAAGGTGACGTGTGAGGCATGACCCATGCATGCACGTGATGTTGAGGCAGCACTTGAAGCATGCTGCGTATGGTTTGAGGGCATGTGTGCAGGTCATGGTGACAATCAGAGCTGATGTTGATGACATGGATGTCGGTAAAGAGCAAGGTGATTTATCATTCACAAGCAACTCATCCTCTGTGCCATTCTCGTCACTGACTTGTTTCTGTGAGACGCCCAGACTTGCAGTTGTGTTGGCCCAGCATCAGCAAACCATTGTACAAGGCAGGCTGCAACTGCTGTGTGAACTCAGTAATGTTGCCTCTCCCCAGCACTCAGAATCTGAGACATGCTGTCCTGGTGCAGTTGCTGTAGACGTGGTGAGCTCAGAGCTGCCAACGTCGCTGCAGAGCAGTATTGCTCATCAGCTGCATGCTGCTTGGAAGCAACACAGCCTCAACGAAGGTCAGGCTGAACCACTAAATGATGCATAGTCATGTGTTGCTGTGGCATCCGTACACACATTCTGTGCTGCTGACATGCATTGGGTGTGGCTTCAAGCAGTGAACTGACCTGGGCATGTCTGGAAGTAGGTCTGACAAATGTCAGCATCCTCAGAGATGCAGCGTTTTGTATATTCCTGCCTTCGGTGTGCATATTGGCCTGAGATGCATGCCTTGATGCAGGCAGTGCATCTTCTCTGCAGCTCGACTTTGTCTTCAGGCACGTACAGCAGAACTTTGTGGCTCTCATCACCTCCATGCCAGAGTTTCTGGAGCCCTATCAAAGTGTCAACACTGACGGAGCAACAGTGCGCCGGTATGCCCTTGTCAACCCTGACAATCAGGTCCAAATTGACTCCCAGGCGATGAAAGCACCACAAAGGGCTTCTGCAAAGGTCGAACGGCAGCAGCAGCAGCTCCAGACTGCTCAAGCTTCAGTATGTCAGCCAGCATCTGGCATCATCAAGGCTGCTGCATCACAGGACAGCATACCTACAGCAACCAGCAGGAAGCTCACAAGCAATGCATCAGCAGGCATACAGCTGCACACACACCTGCCTGTTCCAAGGCTGCTGCCAGTGCAAGCAGGCTATCAACTGATGACTTCCCTGCTGGCATCAAGTCTGCTGTGACATACATGCAGCGGCGCTACAGCAATGGCCTTACTATGATCACCTCACCAACAAGCTCCAGCTCTGCTGATGCTCGTGCCACTTCTGAGTTGCCTGAAAGAGCAGCAAAGGCTGTGTGCGCCTTTGTATTGACCATGCAACCCACAGATCCCGCCTGGGATGCAAAAGAACTGCAGAGCCTGAAGCTACAGGGATACATGGATGCTGAGTATCCAAAGGTTGGCTCTTTCAGGTTGCAACTGCATCCTGAGCAGCAACTTGTCACGCAGAATGCATGCAGCATCATGGATCAGCTCATAGCAGGAGAAGGCAGACAGCATGCTGGCAGGCCAGGCGCTATGCAACAGCTGGTTCGTTTTGTGGACAACAGGGCAGGCATGCTATTCCATGAGGCTGAAGACATTGTGCTTGAAGCCAGCCGCAGGCGCAGGCAGCAACACACACAGCCTCAGACAGACACCCGGAGTCATGCACCCCCTCCCCCTGCTGCACCCAAGTCACGCAGTGCTCAAGACGCCTTTGCTGCAGACAGTCAGGCGTCAAGTGATGCAGCTGCACCTGAAGCGTCCCATGCCCAAATTGCAGCAGCACAGCAGCAGCCAAAAGCAGCGGCAAGCAATTCCAATGCTCTCCATGATAAGGAGCATCATATGACAGCTAACCTGGCCGATGACCTTGCTGCTGACTTTGGCAATGCTAGTCTCAATCCAGCTCCAAACACAGCAGGCAACAGTGCAGAGCTGCCTGAGCATGACACAGAGGAGACTTGGTCTGACTCACAGTGGGACAGCTCAGCAAGCTACACTGCCCACGAGCAGCAGACCTCACAGAGTGATTACCAGCATGACTCGTCTGATGCAGATGACGTGCCTCATCCAGGTGACTCTCAAACTGAGTTGAGTGTGTAGATTGGATTGTCATCTATAGTTTGCCCTGGCTGCTTCAATCCTGTTTGATAGAAGTGGGCAAAGCGCCAGATATGCAACTGCATAATAGTCAGATACCCATGTCCCTCATTGCCCTGCTGGAGCGCATAATTAAACAGTGTCAGTCTTTCTGCAACACACTTCGCTAACAGTGCTTGGCATTCAACCCATGAAGCACGCTTTCAAATGCGCTGCTTCCAACAATGGACTGTCACTGGTGCCGTCATACTTTGGGAAGTCAGGCTCTACACAGGGCTCTGCAGTACAAAGTGTATACAGCAGACTGGCTTGATGTCACTGCCTGTGCAGGAAGCGCAGCTGCCACAACTGCTGATGCTCCCGACAGGAATGCACTGCAGCTCCAGCTGCAGGAGCTGAGCCTTGACAATGTAGATGCCCTGGAGGCCCTCAAGCTAAGCGTCCAGGTCAGCTCTGGCTTGTTCCACACATCTCTTGCCCTGTGCCTTCACCATCCTGTCACAAGGGTGTCACCATCCTGTCACATGAGTGCACCCAGTTGGCTGCTGATGGAGTGTGAGCTGCTGTGTGCCAACATGGTCAGCAGGAGACAGTACTGTACCTTCTGTTGCAGTACAGCGAACTGGCTTTGCTCACACGCCTGCTGACGTGCATCATGCATGACAGCCAAGCGTGCAGGTCTGAGTCGCTCTTCATGGCTGCTGCAGATGGTGTGCAGCAGATGTCCTGGCACTTCAGACATGGCCTTTGCTTCAGACGCAGTGTCATCTGGCAACCAGCAGGGGCGTGGCGGCAGCATCCAGGTCTCTGCACACTGCTCTAACTGCCACCAAGACTGGTCTGCCTGCCTTACTCCCCGCCTGGTGCATGCCCACAGCAATGTGCTGGCCAGCCTCAGCTCACTGGGCTGCAGCCCACTGGATCTGCTGCCTAGCTTGATGGCTGCTCAGTGCAGCAACTGCAGTGCTGCTGCCAGTCTCAGGTGAGGCCTGCGACATAAGTTCATTAGAAGAGCTGAAGTGCTTGCCTGCCTGCTCCCTATTTCTTTCTGTAGGGCAATGTGCCAATCAGCTCATGCCTGCGCGATGGCAATGTCACAGCATAGCTGCCTGCTCACTGCAGCATTGCAGCTCGTCTCAGGCTCGGCATGAGATGAGTATCTGAGCTCATGCCACACCGACCTTGTGATTGATTGACACTGCTAGATTGGATCACACGCACATCACTGTCACCTTCAGTACCAGACCATACAGTTTTTTCAAGACTTGCTGGCTGGCTTGGCACTTACATCCTGCACTTCAATTCATTTACGCATTTGTTCCCTCATTTATACATTTGTTCATTCATTCGTTCACTCGTTCTTTCATTTGTTCCTTCCTTCTTTCCTTCGTTCGTCCATCCATCCATCCATCCATCCATCCATCCATCCATCCATCCATCCATCCATCCATCCATCCATCCATCCATCCATTCATTCAACCAACACATGTCTTCCTCTAGGGTCAGATACATACAGTCCTATCCTGTGTTTGCTACTGGAAGAAACTCCTGGTTGATTTTGCATGTTTGCATGTTGTGTGCAATTGACTTCAGGGTGAACAAACATGGCACGGCATGCGTTTGGCGCATGCTGCAGGAATGCGCAAGTGGGAGTCCCTTGCAGCCGCGCCTGCAGCGCATGCCATACCACCATGACCATCCGCTTCCAGACAGCTGCCTTTGTCGCATCTGCTTCATCGTCTGCCAGCCTGGGCAAGGCCAGGGCACACAGGCACAGACAGAGCGCTGGTGCTGGGGCAAAGGCAGGGCCTGACCCTGCCCTTGTTGTGGGCCAGCCGCTGCCTTATATGGGTACTTGCAAGCACTATCACCATTCCCACAGGTCACTCACCTTTCCAGTCACCTGCTCTTCAGAGCTCACCTGCTGTGCACGCTAGTCTTAGCGGTGTAGGGGTACAAGAAAATGGTCACTCTTCCTGTCTGCCTGTATTGCAGTTGTGATATGGGAGATCAGCGCAACAAGTGCATGGCTCACAGAGGCTCAGCTTTTGATTGCAAATCTGTGACAGGTTGCCACCTCTTTTGTGGTGCTGCATTTCCATTGATCATGCATCAAGTGATGCCATTGCATTGGGCTGGCCAGCTGAACATTAAGCGCTGATTCTCTCAGAAAGCTTACAGCAACCTGCCTATGGACATGGTGCACATCTGGTGCGACATACCAGTTGCCTCTTACTGGTATGTCGCTGCCAGACCAGGGCTTTTTGCAGACATGAACACACATCACGCTCACCATGTCGTATATACGTGAGCACATGCATCGAGCAACATGAGTGAAGCCTGTGGTATTGACAGGTGGCTGCGCTTCCCATGCTGTGGGCGCCGCTTTGCATGTGATCTGTGTCATGAGGAACAGACAGATGGGCACGAGATGAAGTGGGCGCAGCGCATGGTATGTGGCTACTGCTCCACCGAGCAGGCTCTAGGAGAGCAATGCAAGCACTGTGGCAAGCGCATTGCGCGCAGTGCCAGAGGCGCACTTGGTGCTGTCACCACCCACTGGCAGGTGTGCTTCCTGCATTCACCTACTGTTGACACAAAACTATGGCTGTTTGTGCTCTGAGGGATAGGATTCCAGCTGGTTGGCATTTTGCACAACTTGAGCTGAGCATCAGAAGGCGACTCTGCCATTGATATAACAAGCGATTCTCTAAAAAACGTGGATTGTGCAGGGCGGGGAGGGTTGTAGGGACAAGAAGACAATGGATAGACGGGATGCAGCCAAGTACAGGAATTCCAAGCACAAGTCTGTGAGCAAGAAAGCGACCAGGGTAGGCAAAGAAGGGGCGGCCAGAAGGCAGCGGGGCCAGAAAGCTGACAAATGAGTGCATTTGTATCAACTGGGCTTCTTAATGACGCTTCACAAACCAAGCAAGAGCTGTGTCTGCTGCTGAGATTTTTGTCTCTTAGGAGGTTTCAGAGTGGCAAAATATGTTGTCATTGTAGAGAAGGTCTGTAGCTTCTAGTGCAACTTATGTTTACACAGAGCTGATTGCAAAGTAGCAGCATGCACAGCAGCGCAGAGCAGCAGTCATGGACTCAGCTTTACCAGACATGCCAGTGCCCAACAGGTCCTCATATGAGTGCTTGTAATAGCTCAAATGCAGAACAACTTGTAGCGCATAGAAATGTATGTGGTAGCTTGCTCACTAATTTACAAGAGGAGGGGAAGTCTCTGAGTTCACAAGTGCCGTTTTACCAGACGGTGACGCTCTCAGCTTGGCTCCAGAGACGAATACCTCTACTGAACTGCTGCTCTATCTAATTCAGACTACTGACCGCAAAGCGTTTGTGCGCAATTGAAAAGAGTAATGGTGTTGAAATAGACCAAGCTGAACCTACCGGTATGAGCGCTGTACCATATCTACTAAGGAGTAATGTGTCAAAGCTTGCAAGTCCATACACTAAGACTGTGTTCCTGCTAACCCGCCTCAAACAAGTCACATGTATGCTGTCAGATTGATGCAGTACGATATATGCAGCTCCAAACATCTATCTTGCATCTAGGTGCATTCACAGCATTCAGGAACCTGCCACCTAGCAACACAGCATACAATACCTAACATGACAGGTCCTCCCAACACACTTGAATAGTCTAAAGCACTGACAAAAGTCAACAAAATTTGCTGAGAGATGCTCCCAGGAACAAAAATGATTGTGTGACACAGCTGCTGTGAAATAGCAGCATGCTGGCACAAGATGTCATCAATGCTAATGCATGTCTACAATGAGGGCCTACATGATTTGAAGTCTGTTTAAAAGACGCAAACAGGGCAGAAGCTCATACTTCCACATACAATGAAGTTCTTGGGAACGTGAAGACACCATCTACACCTCTGATACTTCAGGGCGCTGTTTGCCATAGCTATTGACAAACATCTTATCCTGCAAGCTGAGCAGGTCTAGTTGATCATTCAACAGCTGACTGGCTTCAGGGGCTTTGGGACTGTTCACTGTCCCAGACGACTGTGCTGAACCAGCAAAAGGGGACTGCATTGCTTGAGGTGAGGAAGCGTAAGGCGTCATGGCACCAGGAGGTGGAGTGGTGCTGCCCAATACTGAAAAAGGCGCATCATGGGAGCTGCCCAAGTGCCGATGGGAAGCAGAGTCAGGCTGACTGGCACTGTGCCCACTGCTCTGTGGGGAACTGTGGGGTGAGGCTGTCTCAAAGGGGTGGGTGAAGGTGGTATCGTTGCTCATGCCGCCCATGGTTGCTGCCATGCGCCGATCCAGATCCAAGGCGCCAAAACTGGACGCACTGTGCTCTGTGGTCAGGGTATTGAACAACCCACTGGTCCTGCTGCCAAAGTCACTACCCAGGCCTAGGCTCGCCAAGGCAGCAGCAGTGCTTTGAGGCATGAGCTGTGAGGGCGGTAGTGGTGCCAGGGGGGTCACCTGCTGGCTGGGATACTGCGGCGGCTGAGGTGGCATCTGGTAAGGGATCTGACCAAAGTGTTGTGGCACGTGGGGAGAGTCTGGTAGGCCAGACTGGTTGGGTAAGCTGCCTGGCATGCTGCCCGGTATCTGGTGCTGATGCTGGTGGACGTGCTGGAAGCTGTTTGGCAGACTATGAGGCAGTTGGGGAGATCCACCAACATCCTGTTGCTGTTGCTGGTTCAAAAGGCCTGACAAATGCCCTAGACTGCTCAGCCCCAAAGATGTCTGATTCAAGCTGGAGCTGAGATCGCCATAGCCAGGGACTGCTTGCTGGGTGGCATATGCATCATAGGGGGGGCGCAAACCCCCATAGACCTGGCTCAGAAGTGGCTGCCCTTGAAGACCAAAAGCCATGCCTCTGCCTGAAGGAATGCCTCTGCTGGCCTCTGACCAGCTCCTTCCAGGGCGAGGGCCTGCCGGCGTTGGTGTTCCAAGGGGCATTTGATCCCTTGGGACAGCCCGTTTGATTTCAATTGGCTTGTCATGTAGTGTCTTCCAGACCCCACTGGCAAGGACCAGGTCTACTGCCTCTTCGCTGTAGAAGCTAATGAAGCCAAAACCGCGAGGCCTCTTGTTATCGTGATCATACATGACAACTGCGTCCTCCACAGAGCCGTACTGCTCGAAGTACCTGCGCAAGATGCAAACAACCTGAGACAGCTGCGGATGTTGCCATCGACTCCGCCTCCCCGCTAACGCAACGCAGGTGCTGTACGTCGTGTAGGTAATGCCGGCAGCTAAAGCACTTTGCATATTCCCAAAGCAAGGGTGAAACTTACTTCCGAAAGGCCAGTTCGTCCACGGAAGGTGCCAGACCCCCCACAAAAATTTTACGTGTCCGTTGCGTCTGTTGCACGCCTCCGTAGCGCGTTGTGGGCTGATCATCTTTGGGCACAGCCTTCTTTGCTTCGACCTGAATGGGTAGAAGGCGTTAGTGCTGAAGCTGACAGCTGCTGCTTCAAAAGTCCCGAGACTCCACAGTGTCACCTCACGACGGTCTATAGTGTGCTGTATGGAGACCACTTTGTCCGCAACAAGTGGGTCCTCAAACACCACAAAGCCAAAGCCTCGAGGCCTGCCAGTGTGTCTGTCATAGCTGACAAAAGCCTCTTGTACTGAGCCAAAGTTTTCGAAGTAAGATCGTAACTTCTCCTCGCTAGTAGACCAGTTCAGCCCTTCTACAAAAATCTTTGCTTCTTGTCGGTTCATAGCAAGACCGCTGCAACGCCATATCTGGTCTAGAAATGGCCGCATTTGCGGCAAACCATAGTCGGAAACGGTCACGGAACTCGACAAAAAGCATGCGAAAGCAACTCAGACGCCTTTACCAGCAGGGCTAAACGTACGCATGTAAAGTGGTCAACAAGAAAGAATGTAGCCTCGGCATTAAGTACTTAATTCAGTGGGGCTGGCGGGCAGGTCAAGAAGAGAAGTGTGGTTTTCGGCACGCAGTACTTACACTAGTATGCGTTCAGACCTCAGTAATGCTGACGATGCATTCCGCCCTTTTTTGAGCTGCGACGCTGAGGTCTCGTGCCCACATGAAGCAGACAAACTTTGCGATACAATCCGCGCAGGTACTGAATCGATCGTGAACATGCAGCCTTGATTAGACTACAGCGGTTTGCGAGGCTGCGTGCTTTGTAGCTTGTTCCCAGGGAACCACAAGCAAGAGCCTCATGGTGCAAGTGGGCCAGCACCTGACAGGCTGAGCCGGTGCGGCAGCTTCCGTATGTCAGTGTCGTGTCCAATCGTATCTCAAGGCTGCGCACAATGCCAGCGGGCCATGCACGGCTGCTTTCACTGGAATGTGTCAGCTCGAAGATCAGTGCTGAGATCAAACGATGTTCACCGTTTATCCTGTCGTCCTGTTCGTGCCAAGAGCGCGAGCAGTCGATCTCATGACGAGCCCTCGGATGATTTGTCAACCGCATTTGCCCGAGAAATGGCTTCTAGGAATGAAGCCCAGGAAAAAGCTCTTGAGCAAGGGGAAGCAGCAGCCTTCGGTGGCAGGCAACTGCTAGAAGCATTGCAATCCAGGTCAGAATGTAGTGCAGTTCAGCCTTAGAAGTTGCTGTTGCACCTGACTGCTACACAACACATGCTGGAGCACAGATCATGTCAACAGTGTGTGTGAATGCATGCAGATATGGACGCAGCTATGACGTCAGCATAGTTCAGAGGAAGTACTTAGGGAAGGTCATCATTGCCTGCAATATCATGTGGAAGTACCGTGAACAAGTCTCCTTTGGGGTGAGCAGGCACAGTAATGCCACACATAGCCTTGCTGCTTGTCAGATTCAACCACATTGCAGCACGCCTTGCATTTGAATCATTTAAGACCAAATGCACAGGCCTTGTGACTGCAGTCATCACATAAGGTGCCTGTGGGTATGATGTGCATGATCTCTGTAGCACTTCAGTGATCCTTGCAATGTATATGCAGCTAACTGAAGAAGAGTACATGGAGCGGCTCGATGGTGTAGCAGCAGCTTTGAGGTATATCGTATGTGTTTTTCATGTTGTCCTATAAGTTGCTACCAAAGCACATGTCAGCAAATGACAAAGCAGCATACACTGGTCTCTTTACTGCTTTTATGTGATAGTTTAAAGATCACTGTTAAGCTGGATTATTGTTTCCAAGCTGTGTATGGACCACAGCATTGCAACGACACTGGCACTGATTGCACACAACAGTGGTGGTCAAATGCAGCACTTGCAGCAGCTTGTTGTCTTCAGTCAGTAAGACAGCAATCTTGCTGCAGGCATCAGCACACTGTGAGCATGGATTGCAGAAGGTGTTGCCAAAGCATACCAGCAGACCAACTTTTTTCCTGACGCATATGCAGGGCTTGGGGCAAGGTGAAGCAGGTGAAGGAGCACATTGCCAGCAGCAAAACTGGACCTAGAGTTGGCAAGGCCATCAGCATCATTCTGGATCTGGATGATGACACTATCAGAGAGTGGTTCCTCATATCGTGACCGGTCAGGTCCAGACTTATGTATTCTTTTATTATGCACCTGCCAGGTATCAGTCAGGTCCTCAGCATTTATGTCAGTTCGAAATACATGTTATTTCAAGCACGTTGAGTGCCAGCCTGTTGGTGTGCAGGCCAGGTGGTCACTGGTCATGCACAACACAGTCAGCACTTGAGCTGCGCAAGTGAGCAGCCTTTTGTCAGCAGGAGTAATGCATGCAGAGATATCCATCAGGCTGAGTGCAAACAGCGTGTGCTACAGCAGGCGTGGTTTTGTAGCTGTGAGAATAAAGTGCAGATTTGTATGAGCTGAAGATTGGCAGAATAGCACCCCTGAAATTGCTGCAATATTGATTGGCGGCGCTAACATGACGTTCAGCTTCTGTATTTGAATGAGTGTTGAGAGTTGATGTGTTTTGCAACAGTAAACGCCATGTTACATCACAAGCACCTCAACAGACGTATCCTTTTGTCAAGCATCGTGACCTCTGCATGTTGTGTACCTTTACCAAAGCAAACCACGAACATATACCGACTTGAGATAATGATTGGCGTCACCTTACGCTTGTTTGCAATCATTAGTCAGAGACATAAGAGTCAAAACAATGCTACAACGTGCAAAGCACCTCTATTTGCGCTACGGCTCTCCTCCCAACTTGCCGACAACTACCATTGTAAAGAAT
>JAABUS010007598.1_pt1 | contig 12333 bp, 15 predicted proteins | sample 5560161 | NCBI WGS metagenome assembly JAABUS01 (sample SAMN10711885, study PRJNA513376) | rock metagenome | isolation source: Antarctica rocks | place: Antarctica: Victoria Land, Trio Nunatak nord | collected 2016-01-04 | reverse complement strand
CGTGCCGATAGCGGCGCCCGCCGGCGGTCGGCTCGGTGAGTCCGAGGTCGCCGGCGGAGGCGAGGGCCACGGGTGGACCGGCCGGGCGAGACGCGATGTCGTCGTAGGTGAACAGCAGGTTGTCGAGCGCCTTGCCCCGGGCTTCGGCGTACGCCGCCAGCGCGGCAACCAGTACCGAACGGGTCACCGGGACGACGGAGCAGTTCACCTTGGGAGGGCACGTGGCGCCACGGTCACAGCCGATCCGCATCTTCGTGCCAGTCCTGACACAGCGACGGCCCAGAGGCTCACAGCACCGGCACCTCCACCGGCTCCCTCTCACCGCTTGAGACTCCTGTGAATCGCAACGCACGACTCACCAAGGCGAGCTTCGCCGCCGCCGGCCTGGTCGCCGGTGTCGTCCTCGCCGGCACTCTCGGTGCCCAGGCTGCCTCCCCGACACCGGCGCCCAGCACGTCGTCGGGGACCTCCAGCAGCACGGCCGTCGACCCGCACCCCGGCGACAACGGCGCGGACGGCGTCCCGGAGGCGCAGGAGCACCACGGCCGCGGTCCTGGCGGCCGGCTCGACCAGTCGGGAACGGTGACTGCCGTCGGGGCGTCGAGCGTGACCATCAAGACCTCGGCAGGCACGACGACCTACGCCGTGACCAGCGGCAGCGACATCGACAAGAACGGGGAGGCCGCGCTGTCCGACCTGACCGCCGGCGACACCGTGACGTTCAGCGTCGACAGCGCGAGCAGCAAGACCATCGACAAGCTGCACGCCGGTGACGAGGCAAAGAACATGCCCTCGGGTACGTCGGGCTCGTCGTCGTCCAGCTCCTCGCCGGCCGCCTGACCGTAGGCGCGTGATCGGGCAGGGCTCCTCCCTCACGGGGGTGAGAGCCCTGCCCGCTGCGTTGCAACCACGCCGCCTGCCCGGCCCGACAACGGCGTTGGAGTCGGGCGTGTGGGCCGACCAGGGACGCAGCTGGCACTCACAGCCAGCTCGCAGGAAGCGTTCACGGCCCTGACAGGCAAGGGTCCGACGCTCGGCTCATGACCACAATGCTCCAGGACCGACCAACTCAGCAGTTGCGGCCAAGATTTCGCCGGACACCGCGCTGGTGGCGCACGGCGTGCGAGGCCGTCGTCGCGGCGAGCATGGCGTTCGTCACCGTCCTGTGGTTGCAAGGCGGAGGGCTGCAGGCCCTGATCAGCCCGGTCGACGCGCTGACGTCGGTCGGGCGCCTCACGGGTCTGGTGGCGTCCGACCTGCTCCTGGTCCAGGTCCTGCTCATGGCCCGCATCCCGCTCGTGGAGCGCTCGTACGGGCAGGACGAGCTTGCCCGCATCCACCGGCTGGTCGGGTTCACCAGCTTCACCCTGATGGTCGCGCACATCGTGCTCGTCACGTTCGGCTACGCCGCTCAGGACTCGGGCCGCGGTGTCATCGCCGAAGCCGCGCACCTCGTGCTCGACTACCCGGGGATGCTGCTGGCCACCGCGGGCACCGGCGCCCTCGTCATGGTCGTGGTCACCAGCGTCCGCAGGGCACGGGCCCGACTCAGGTACGAGTCCTGGCACCTGCTGCACCTGTACGCCTACCTCGGCGTAGGACTGGCCCCTGCCGCACCAGCTGTGGACGGGCACGGACTTCACCAGCCGCCCGCTGGCCACCGCGTTCTGGTGGGTCGCCTGGGCCGGCACCGCGGCTGCCGTCGTCGTCTGCCGGCTGGCCATGCCGATCTGGCGCACCGCACACCACCGACTCGTCGTCGACCGGCTCGTGACGGAGGCCCCCGGCGTCGTCTCCGTCCACCTCACCGGCCGCCGACTGGACAGGCTCCCCGTACGCGCCGGCCAGTTCTTCATCTTCCGCTTCCTCGACGGCCCCGGCTGGACACGCGGCAACCCCTACTCGCTCTCCGCGGCGCCGGACGGCAGGTCACTGCGGATCACGGTCAAGGACCTCGGCGATGGAAGCCGACGCCTCGTGAACCTGCGGCCAGGCAGGCGCGCCCTCATCGAGGGGCCGTACGGACGGCTCACCTCTGACGTCCGCACCTGCGGCAAGATGGCGGTGCTGACCGCCGGCATCGGCATCACACCCTGGCTGGCGCTCCTCCACGAGCACCACGAACCCGGAGCAGTCCTGGTTCACCGGACCAGCCGTCCCGACGACCCGCTGTTCGCCGCCGAGCTCGAGGCGCTCCAGGCACAGGGCGTCAGGGTTCTGAGGCTGGCTGGTTCTCGTGCTGTCGGCCGCGAATCCTGGCTTCCCGACCGTGCAGCCGATCGGTCGGATCACCAGGCGCTGTTGCACCTGATCCCGGACCTGCTTGAGCGAGACCTCTACGTCTGCGGCTCCACGGCGTGGGCTGAAGCAGCCGCCCGGGCTGCCGTCGCTGCCGGCCTCCCGGCCCAGCAACTCCACCTCGAACGCTTCGGCTGGTAAGGAACATGAAGCGCATCGCCCTTTGGTTCAGCGCCACCACCACCGCACTGCTGCTGCTGTTCGGCTACCACACCTCTCTGGCCGGACCGGTAACCGCCCAGGCCACCGGAACAGCCGTGGCGGCGGGAGTCGTGACACCGTCGGCCAGCCCAGCGGCCTCCGCTACGAGCGCCCCAACGCTGCCGCGCCCTGCGAGCACTGCCGCGCGCGCGGCGGCGACGAAGAGGGTCACCGCGAACGGGTCTGCCGTTTCCACCCGGTACGGCGAGATCCAGGTCCAGATCGTCGTGACCGGCACGAAGATCGTGAAGGCCACCGCCATCACGTACTCCACCCAAGGCAGGGACGGGGAGATCAACTCCTATGCGATCCCCGCGCTGCAGAACGAGACGGTGACCGCGCAGAGCGCCAACATCGACAACGTTTCGGGTGCCACGTACACCTCCGACGGCTACCGCCAGTCCCTGCAGTCCGCCCTCGACGCCGTCCACAGCTCGTGAGCGGCCGGGCATGCGGGAGCCGGCCGGGGGGCCGAGTGCGGTCGTAAGCGCGCCACCTGGCCGCTGACCGACATCGTTCTGCCCCCATGTCAGGCGGTCGGCCTGGTTGCCGTTGGAGCGCTTCCGACCGGATCAGGCGCAAGTGCGAACTGCTGGACGACGCGGACTACCGCGCGATGTACCTCCGCTTCGACGCCGCGTTCGACTGGCACCGCACGACCCGCGGCTGGCCGAGCTGGCGGACGGCATGGTCGCCTACACGCGAGGCATGTCCGCGGACGAGGACCCGAAGGCTCCGTCGAGGGCGTGCTGCCTCCAGTGGTGGGTGTTTTCGCATCGGGCACTCTCGTCAGACCGAACGGAAGCCGCAAAGTCCTCGCCCGACGCCACAACCAGCACGCTCGTCAGGCCAGCCGCTTGCTGATGTCGGCCATCTTCGCGATCTCGACGGTCTGCGCCGCGGTGATCTCGTTCGCCAGGGTCTTTGCGTCCCCGTTCTGCCCCTGGGCGAGCTCCGCCTTCGCCATCTCGACGGCGCCCTGGTGGTGCCGGGTCATCATGTCCACCCACATGCGGTCGAACGCCGGGCCGCTGGCCTGGTCGAGCGCGCCCATCTCGGACTGGCTCATCATGCCCGTGCCCATGTGCATCGAGTCCCCGGCCCCGGTCGCTGGGACAGGAGCGGCCCAGCCGTTCAGCCAGCCGGTCATCTTCACGATCTCGGGGTCCTGCGCTCCCTTGATCGCTGCCGCAAGCGTCTTCACCTCGCCGTCGGACGCCTTGCCCAGCGCCAGGTCGGCCATCTCCACCGCCTGGGCGTGGTGCGGGATCATGTCGGTGGCGAAGCTGACGTCGGCGGCGTTGTGCGGGCCGTTGGCCGCCGGCCCGGCAGCGGCCGTAGATGTGCCGGCGCTGGCGGCGTCCTGCCTGCCGTTGCCGCTTGTGCCGCAGGCGGCGACGAGCGCGAGAGCGAGTCCCGGGAGCGCTATCGCGACGGCCGTACGCCGGCTGGAGTGGTTCCTGGTCAGGATCTGCATGGCTGTGAGGTCTCCTTCGGTGGCGAGGCAGTGCCTCGCGAGAGGGTCCGGGCGAAAAAGCCCGGCGGACGGGTCAGAACCGCTGTTGCCCGGTTCGGCTCACGTCCGCGATACGCACAGCACATCGAGGTCGGGGGGCGCCCGCGTTGCGGGCGCGTGCGTCGGCCGGTTGGTCCGCGCGGCAGGCTGCACCGCGGCAGCCGTGGACGGCGCACTGGAGGGTGGTGCGATGGCAGGCACCGCGGCGGTGAGGGCGGCGAGACAGGTGTGGTGGCCGCTCGCGCCCGGACCGTGGTGCGGGTGCTCCCCGTCGGGTGGGGCGGGCTGCGCCGGCGGCGTCGTCAGCTGCACGGCCATGCCGGCCATCGGCCCGGACGAGAGCGACGACGGCTGCGAGGCGAAGGCTCCGACCGTCAGTGCATGCATGGCCAGCAGCCCCGCCAGCACCGAGAGCACCAGGACCAGCAGCGTCCCGGAACGCCTCCGAGCGGTACCAACGGCCACGGCGTGGGGAACGAGGCGACGCGGGCTGATGTTCCCGCGCACCGGCGTGGCGGCCTGCTCGAGACGGTCCGGTCGGGTTGCCTGGCAGCAGGTCGGGCAGGCAGCTCGCATGGGCGCCCCGGCCGTGACTACCCACCTGGCGACCCGTCAGTTCGCGCTGAGCCGCCCAGAGCTCGCCACCACGGCAGCGGCGGTGGTGGCGAGCTCGGCGCTGTTCCTGCGGTACGGACACCCGTATCTGGCCCGGGGGGTGGTCGGCGATCTCTGCGGCCTGGTGGCTCTCACGCTCCTCGGCCGCCGCTGGCACGCACGGGCCCGGCACGAAGCGGTGTGGTGCGCGGTCGGGATCGGCCTCATGGTGGCCGCCGGACCCGAGTGGCCGCTCCGCCTCCCGGATCCGCTCTGGTGGCTGGTGATCGCCGGTGCGCTCGCCGGCTACCTGCGCCTTCGCCGCACCCTGTGCAGCATGCCGGCCCGCCAGGATCTGCCGGCGTAAGCCCGGGGGCGGCTGAGCCCCCTTCGCCTCAGCAGGAGAGATGACCGACGACTCCACGCACCGCCCTGTCGGGGTCGCCCCCGGGACGCCCTCCCGGTTTGACCCGCATGGCCGTGACCGCCACCGCCCACTGCCTCAGGGGCGGTGCCCAGGACCGACCCGAGGATCTCACCGATGGCACAGCCGGGCACCGGCCTGTTCTGGGGCAGCCTGTTGTTCTTGCTCGCCACCGCGTTCCTGATCGCCGTACCTGTGAACCGCTGGCTCATCTCGCGCGGAAGGGGCACGCCGTCGTCATGGAGCTGCACTCCGGCCACCGCTAGCGGGACGTCCACTGCGGCCTACGCCGGCGAGCTGACGGCTCCTAACGACTGTGCTTGGCCGGGTAGGCGCGTGGCAGCGCGAACCCGTTGCGGGCCATGACCTGTCGTCCGACGTCGGGGTAGTTGGTGATGATGCCGTCGACGCCGGCGTCGATGAGGGACTGCATGGTGGCGTCGTCGTCGACGGTCCACGGGATGACTTTCATGCCGGCGGCGTGAGCGTCGTGGACCATCGCGGGCGTGGTGTAGGGCTGATAGCCCGGGTCGCTGAGTTTGCCGTTCTGCGGGTCACCGTGCACCGGGGAGATGGCGTCGGCGTGGAAGGACGCCGCAGCCGCCACGAGCGAGCCGCCGAAGTCGTCGATGTCGATACCGCCGAGCCAGGGCGACGCACCGGGCTGGCCGGCCTGCAGGAACTGCTGGCCGTTGGTCAGCGCGACGATCGGCAGGCGCGGCTCCACCTGGCGCATCCGCATCAGCGAGCCCCAGTCGAAGCTCTGGATCGTCACCTGACGCAGCAGGTGCGCGCGGCGTACCTCGCTTGCGACGACCTGCACGAACTGCTCGCGTGGCGCCGTCTGCTCGGTTGCGTCGGCCTCCACCTTGGTCTCGACGTTGAGCATCACGGCCTTTGCGCGCCGGGCGCGGACGAGCCCGAACACCTCGGACAGCAGCGGCATCGGAGAACCGGGTGCGACCTGCTGACCGGGGAACTCGGGCTGCGCCTTTAAGCCGCAGTCGATGGTGCGGACCTGCGCGAGGGTGAGGTCCTTGATGAAGGTCTTGCCGGGCACGTAGGGGTACTGGGGGTCACCGGCAAAGGCCGGCGCGGTGTCGGTGCACTTCTTCTCGACGGGGTCGCGGTCGTGGGTGACCACGGCGTAGCCGTCCTTGGTGATCTGGACGTCGAGCTCGAGCGTGGTGACGCCCAGGTCGAGTGCCTTGCTGAACGACGCGATCGTGCTCTCGACGGTCAGCCCGGTGCCACCGCGATGAGCCTGCAGGTCGAAGGCACGGACCTCGCCGTGCCCGCCACGGGCGACGGTGGACGCCTGCGGCGTAGCGGAGCCGCCGAAGGCGACGGTGGTGACCACGGCGGTGGCCAGCAGGGCGGCAACGCGGCGAAGGGCCGGCGCTGCGGGATACGGACGTCGCACGTGGTGCTCCTGACCGTAGGTCTTTCAACGGCAGCGGGCTCGAACTCCGTCACGCTGGCAGTCGCAGGCTACAGGGCGGTGCAGGCCGGACGAAGCTGGCGCGACCGTTGAGGAAACGGCCGGAGTACGGCGGCCCGCGGAACGCACGTGCACTCGACCGGCGACGTTCACCGCGCGGTCGCGTCGTGGTTAGTTGCTGGACGTATGACGGCGGTGCCCTGTGGGCACCCGAAGAGGGAGTCGCCATGCAGAGGTCGCTCGTGCCCAGGCAGGATCGTCCCCGTGGCGCGGTCGTGACCGCGGCCGGCCCCCAGATGCGCGCCGTCCTGCACGACCTGGCGCTCCCGACCTTCGAGCGGTGGGCGCAGCGCTGGGGGTGGGTCGTCCTTGCCGAGGACCTCGACGCCGACGGCGCCGGTGCGGACGACGGCGCGAAGGGCGCCAAGTGGGCCAAGGTGCGGCTGCTGCGCGCAGCGCTGGAGCGCCACCCGCTGGTGGTCTGGCTCGACGCCGACGTGCTGCTGCTGCGCGACGACGAGGACGTCTCGGTGCACCTGCACCCGGACCACTTCCAGGCGCTCGCGCTCGAGCACGTGCCGTCGGAGCACAGGGTGAACCCGAACACCGGAGTGTGGCTGCTGCGCTCGTGCCCCGAGGCCCTGGCCTTCCTCGACGCCGTCGAGCAGGCCGGCCACCAGCCGGGACCCTGGGCCGACCAAGGGGCGGTGCTCGCCGCGCTGGGTTGGGACCGCGGCGACGTGCGCTACCACTGGGCCCGGCCGGGTCGGGGCAGCCCCTTCCTGGCCGGGACGAGCTGGCTGCCGCCCGGCTGGAACCAGCCGTGTCTGGAGGGCCGCCGCGAGGCGGACTCCTTCAACAGCCTGGCCACGTCGTACGCCGACCGTCCGCGTGTGCTCGACCCGCACGCCCTGCACTTCATGGGCATGTCACCTGCCGCCCGCTACCAGGCCATGGCGACGGTCGCGGGACGCCCGACCATGACCGATCTCGACCTGCTGCGCGAGATGGCGCCCTGACTCACGTCGTCGAGGGATCCGGGTCCGGACGCTGCTACTCGGCGAAGTCGGGTCGTGCCGCGCGCACGCTCTCGGCCCGGCCCTTCGGCTCCTCCCACTCCTCCTGACGCCCAAGGGGAGTCAGGTCGAGGAAGGCGTACGAGCCGCCCGTCCACTCGGTGCCACGCGCGAAGTCGCTGTAGCTGTGGAAGATCTCGCTGCCGACGCGCAGGAACACGCTGTCACCCGGCTGCTCCTGCGGGGTGCCGGGCTCGATGCTGAGCGGGTTCCCACTCTGAGCCCACTCGTCGGCGGAGCGGAAGTTGTACATGACCGGCGCCTGCGCGGGATCGAGGGTGACGTGGAAGTCCACGTTGAAGTCGCTGCCGTACGACGACCACCACGGGAAGTCCCAGCCGCGCTTGTCCTTGTAGCGCTGGATCTTCTCGATCGGGGCGCGTGAGCAGAACGCGAGCGTCGTACCGCGGGTGTGCAGGTGCTCGAGCAGGCCGCGGGACACCTCGTCGGCGCCGGCGGTGCAGCTCGGGCAGCCGTCCTCCCACGACGGGTCGAACATGAAGTGGGTCAGGATCAGCTGGTCGCGGCCCTCGAACAGGTCCAGCAGCGACGCCTGTCCGTCCGGGCCGGTGAAGGTGTAGTCCTTCTCGACCCGAACCATCGGCAGCCGCCGACGGTCGGCGCTCAGGGCGTCCCGGGCGCGGGTGAGCTCCTTCTCGCGCGCCAGCAGTGCTGTGCGCGCCGCGAGCCATTCCTCGCGGTCGACAATCGTGGGCAGGGCCATGGGTGTTCCTCTCCGTGACACGACATCGGTCAGGGCCGGTTGCGCAGGGTCAGTCGAAGTGGTTGATGAGCCGGACGTTGAGGGCGAGCATCGCAAGCGCGAGGGACATCAGGACGGCCAGGCCACGCGCCAGCGGCGCAAAGGCGAAGTCCTGCAGGATGAGTGAGCGCAGCGCCTCCATGACGTACGTGACGGGGTTGAAGGTGGCCGCGATCTCCATCGGCCTGGTGAGCAGGTCACGCGGCACGAAGTTGGGCGTCAGGAACAGCAGCGGGAAGAACACCAGGCCGCCGGAGTTGGTGGCGGCGGCGCTTCGGGTCTTCAGCGCTATCAGCTGCATGAAGCCGGAGAAGGTGACGGCCCACAGCGCGGTCAGGACGAGCAGCAGGAGGAAGCCGAGCGGTCCGCTGGCGATCGAGATGCCGAACGGCAGCGCGAGTACGACGAGCACGGAGGTGATGAGAACGCTCTTCAGGCTCTCCGCGAGCAGCCGCCCCATCACCAGGGCGCTGCGCGAGACCGGTGCGGCGCGCAGCTTGTCGAAGTACCCGCCCTCGATGTCCTCGACGAGGTACAGCGCAGCGCTGCCGAAGGAGGCCGCGAGCAGCAGCGAGCTGGGCAGCTGGAAGGCGGCGTAGCTCTGGCCCCTGAGGAACGACGTGGACCCCGAGGGGAAGATCTTGCCGGCCTGGCCGACGTTGACGACAAGGAAGAACAAGGGGATGAACAGGGTCGGGATCATCGACTCCGGGGTGCGCAGGCCCTCCCGCAGCGCGCGGCCTGCCAACAGGTGCGCCTGGACGGCGGTGCTCATGTCGACACCTGCTGGACCTCGCCGGCCTGGCGCTGCCGCGTCCTGCCGGTCGCGTCCAGGAAGACCTCGTCGAGCGTCGGGTCGGCGTCCTGGCCGCGGCGCTGCCGCAGCTCGGCCTTGAGCTGTGCCGGGGTCCCTTCCCGCACAATCAGGCCGTCGTCGATGATGGCCAGCCGGTTGCAGAGCTGGTCGGCCTCCTCGAGGTACTGCGTGGTGAGGAAGATCGTCGTACCGCGCGCATTGATGCGGCGGACCTCCTCCCACACGGTGAGGCGGCTCGCCGGGTCCAGCCCGGTCGTCGGCTCGTCGAGGAACAGAACCTCGGGTTCGTGCACGAGCGCCGAGGCGAGGTCCAGCCGGCGCTTCATGCCACCGGAGTAGCCCTTCACACGGCGGTCGGCGGCATCGAGCAGGTCCACCAGCTCCAGCAGCTCCTGCGCCCGGGACGCGGCCCGTGCAGGGGAGCTGCCGAACAGCCGGGCCTGCAGCACCAGCAGCTCACGACCGGTCTGGCGCGGGTCCAGCCCGGCCTCCTGCAGCGCCACCCCGATCCGCCGCCGCGCGACCTCCGGCTCGGCCATGACGTCCACGCCGGCGACCCGCGCGCTGCCGGAGGTGATCGACATCAGCGTCGTCAGCATGCGGACCGTCGTGGACTTGCCGGCACCGTTCGGCCCGAGGAAGCCGAACACCTCGCCGGCCGGGACCTGCAGGTCCACCCCGCGCACGGCGTGCACCGTGCCGGAGCGGCCGGAGTAGGTCTTGACCAGCTGGGTGGCCTGCACCGCCAGGTCAGGGCCAGTCGAGGGGGAACCCCTCTCCCACAGGGTCGCTGCCGGTGAGCAGCCGTGTTGTGCTCGGGGCTGGTCATGGGAGCCTCTCTCTCGCGACCCGAATGTGTACGGCGTGCACAATGCCCGCTCGGGTGGACAGTGTCAAAGGGGGGCCCATGACGAGCAGCGACGGGGCGAGGTCGCGCAGCTGACCCAGCGGCTGGTGCTGATGGTTGACGACGGCTGCTCGATAGGGGCCGACCCGCCGCTAGGCGTGGGTGACGGACTGGCGCTCGGGGCGGAGCTGGCCGTCGCGCTCGCGTGGGCGAGGGCACTTCGGTCGGGCCGGCGGAGCCGGTCGGCGTGGGCCCGGCACTGGTCCCGGTGGTGGTGCCGGGTGCGGTGGGGCCGGCGGTAGGGCCGGACGACGGCGTCGGGCCGGAGCCGGCCGAGGACGCGAGCGGGCTCGGGGAGGACGTCGACGTACCGGCCGGGGTCGAGGCGGTGTCCGACCTGGACGGGTCCGAGGCCAGCAGGTGGTTGCTGACCAGGATGCCCAGGATCTCCGCCTGCACCGCCCGGACCTGGGCGTAGACCTCGTTCACCCCCAGGTCCGCGGCGGCCAGGTCGAGCCCCTCGAGACGGGACCACGCCGCGGCGATCTGGGCCTGCACATCCTTGCTGGCAGCTCGCGCAGCGTGGCCACCAGCTGCAGCGCGAGGGCGGTGGTGGTGCAGTCCCGGCACTGTGCGTTGCCGGCGACGGCGAGGTTCTGGGGCACGACCACGTTGCGCTGTCCGACGACGAGCACGACCTGGAAGGCGACGGCGACGGTGGTGCAGGCCGGGCAGCTGGCCAGCGCGTAGGCGGCGTTGCGGTTGGCCACCTCACCCCCGTCGGTCACCCACACCAGGGCGTACGCGACGTCGTACTGCACACCGCCATCGGTCTTGCGAGCGCGACCGCCTGGTTGTCGCCTGGCCCGGCGGCCGGCGGCACGGCGAAGGGGAACGCACGCCCGGTCGCCTGCCCGCCGGTCCCGCCGGTGACGATCGTGCGGAGCGGACCGGTGCCGCCGGCGCCGGCGCCGGCGCCGGCCGGCCGGGCGAGGAGCAGCACCGGACCGCTGCCGGGGGTGCGGGGCACGAGCGCGACCGCCATGCGCGGTGTCGCGGTGGAGCGGACGTCCGGGGCCCCGAGGGTCGGCCGACCACCGTGCACGAGACCCGTCGAGGTCGCGCTGACCAGGCTCCCGATCGTGCCGCGTTCGTCCGGGCGGACCGGGGTGTACTGCGGGCCGGGCCACCAGGCCCAGCCGAGCAGGCCGACGAGCACCGCCCGGGGCCACCACGGCCGCGGTCCGCGCCTGGGGCCGTCCTCGCGTCGCCGACCAGATCTTGCGGCCACCCTTACGGGTGACCCGGACGAGCAGGTAGCTGGTCGCCGCGACCGGCAGCGCGAGGGCGACCAGCGACAGCAGCCGCGCCAGCACACCGAAGACGTCGGCGTGGCCGGCGGCAGCGGTCAGCAGCGCCCACTGCTGGTCGCCGCTGTCCCACGCGGTGGCTGCCACCCGTGGCAGCAGCACGCCGGACACGAGCAGCGCCCCTTCGACAGGGCGGCCAGCTGATCAGCCACGGGCGGCCCATTCCCCTGAGGTCAGGACGGGAAACGGCTCCCGGATGCTACTCACCCGGATGCACGCAGGGGGCCGATCGGGCGAAAAGGCCCGGGCGGCCGGTCAGGTGCGGGCCCGCAGCTGGACCCGGCCACCCACGACGCGTACGTCGTACGCCCGCTGGGGCTCGGTCGCCGGACCGCGCTCGACGCCGCCGTCGCGCAGGGAGAAGGTGCTGCCGTGCCACGGGCAGACCACGCAGGGCTCGGTGCCGCCGACCAGCTCGCCCTGGTCCAACGGTGCACCGAAGTGGCTGCAGCGGGCGCCGATGGCCATCCACCGGCCGTCGCGGTGGGTCAGCAGCACGGCCTGCCCGTCGACGTCGAGCCCGTGCAGCCCCGGTGCCGCCAGCTCGCTCTCGCCGGCGATGTCGGTCCAGTCCGACGGCTCGGGCGGCTCGTCGGCGTTGCGGTTGACGCCGACGCCCTGGCTGTAGGCAAGGTGCCCGCCGAGGTAGCCGCCGACCATCAACCCGGCAGCGCCGGCCAGCGCCAACCGGGCGCCCGCGGCCTGGTCACCGCGGCGGCGGGCCAGCCAGCTCGCGCCGTACAGCAGCGTGGTCGTGGTGTTGGCCAGAGCGTGCACGAGGCCGACCCGCTTGGGACGCTGGAAGGCACCCAGCTCCGACCAGTCGGCGAGCCCGCTCGCGGCGGTGGGCGCGACCGCGAGCACGCCGGCGCCGACCAGGGTGCGCGCTGCCCGGCGCTTGCCGGGGTCGGGGCTGAGGTCCAGCAGGGAGGCGCCCGCCCACAGGCCGATCGGCCCGGCCACGAGCAGCGGGTGCAGCGGGTGGC
>JAABUS010007597.1_pt1 | contig 12336 bp, 15 predicted proteins | sample 5560161 | NCBI WGS metagenome assembly JAABUS01 (sample SAMN10711885, study PRJNA513376) | rock metagenome | isolation source: Antarctica rocks | place: Antarctica: Victoria Land, Trio Nunatak nord | collected 2016-01-04 | reverse complement strand
AAGGAGGGCAAGCTGACCGACGGTGAGTACGCGATCATCAAGCGCCACCCGGTGGACGGCGCGAAGATGGTCGCGACCCTCCGTGACGACGAGCTGACCGCGATGGTCCGCCACCACCACGAGCGACTGGACGGCACGGGCTACCCGGATCGGCTGGCCGGCGAGGCAATCCCGATCGGCGCGCGCATCCTCGCGGTCGCGGACACCTTCGACGCGATCACCTCGACGCGGCCCTACCGCCATGCACATGCGCACAGCAAGGCGCTCGACATCCTCGCCGCCGATGCCGGCACCCAGCTCGATCCCGACGCGGTGCGCGCCTTTTGCAGCTGCTACTCCGGGAGGCGTCCGCTGGCCTACTGGACGGTTCTGGCCAACGCCCGCCCGAGGCTCGCGTCGTGGCTCGGCAGCGGCCTGGCTCCGGCGAAGGCGGCAACGATGGCAAACGTCATGGTCGCCGCGGCCACCGTGGCGGCTGTCGGCGGCGCCGCCGCAGGGCCCGTCGCGGGTGTCGGCGCGTCCCCCTCGTCATCGGACGCTCGCCCACGTCCCCAGTCCCCGACGTCGCTCGCGCACAGGGCGACGGGACCCAAGCCGGGGCGACTTTCACGCTCCGGCGCCCGATCTGGCCGCGACAGCGGCCGTGCTAAGGCCATCGGTCGCCAGCGCAAGGGCCGGGCCCAGAAGGGCGTGCAAGCTCAAGACAACGTCCATTTTCCGCACACCGCCCAGGCCCAGGCCCCGGCCCCGGGCAATCCCCTCGTCCAGAACAACTCCCCGGCCCAGAGCAACACCCCGGCCCAGGACAACGTCCCGGTCCAGAACGATGTTCGGCCTTCAGGCAAGAACCGAGGCAAGGGCAAGGGGAAGGGCAGGCCGCCGGGCAAGGGCCACGGACAGGGCAAGAGCCACGGACAGGGCAAGAGCCACGGACAGGGCAAGAGCCACGGCAAAGCGCCGGACAAGGGCCACGGGCAGGGCAAGGACCGGGCACCAGACAGGGGCCGCGGGCAGGGCAACGGCACGGGAGCCAAGGTCACACCGGGGCGCTCACCCGCCCAGGGCAAGGGGAATGGTCACGGCCACCCATCGCCGAACGCGGACGGGACGCCGCAGCTGCTGGAGTGGACTAGGCCGGCGGGCAAGGAACGGCCGCAGGAAAAGCACCGGTCGTCCTGACCGCTCTGTAGTCCACGAGGCAGCCCGACCGACGTGGAGCTATCTCAGAGAGGGCTGGAGCCCGCGGCGAAGCAGACCGCGCGGTCCTCCAATCACTCCTTCTCTTCGTTGCCGCTGGGGGCGAGGACGTCACGGGCCTTCTCCAGCGGTCCGCGGCTCGGATCGGGCAGTCGGTCGGTGATCCTCTTGATGTCGCCCTTCAGCCCGGAGAGGGTCTCGTGTATGGCGACGGCCTCGCGTTGAAGGTCGCTGACCCCTGCGTTGAGATGGGACTCGTCGCCCTCCAGCGCCACGACAACCTCCTGGAGGGAGTCCAGCCGCGTCCCGAGCCTCTCCTCCAGACGTTGCAGTGCGGGAAGCAGGTCGCCCAGCGGCTCGGTCTGCTTGAGCAGACGCTCCATGGTCGGCATCAGCTCACCCAGCGGCTCGGTCTGCTCGCGCACGCGAGTCAGCTCGGAGCGCATCGGACCAAGGTTCTGTGCCGTCTCGGCGAGAGCTTCGAGCGCCGCTAACGCACGCTCCGGCAGGCGCAGGGGGGCGAGCAGGCCCGAAAGGATGCCCGGGCTCCCGTCGTCCGGTGTCTCCTTTGACGACATTGCAGCCCTATTCGTTTACCGAAGGAACCCGGATCACCGTGAGCGCGACACGGCAGAGCCTGCAGCCCTCCGGCCGATCGTCCGGCTTCTGCTGGGCCGGCAGGGATGCTGGGGCAGTCGAGGGCATCAGCTAAACCGCCAGCCGCTCGCGCTTTCGCTCGGCTACGACGGCGCGGATATCCTCCCAGTCGATGTCCTTGAAGTTGTGCATGGGGCAGTACTTCGGTCCGCACATGGAGCAGAACTCCGCTGTCTTGAAGTAGTCGTCGGTGAGCGTCTCGTCGTGCATCGCCTGAGCCGTCTCAGGGTCGAGCGAGAGCTCGAACTGCCGCCGCCAGTCGAAGCTGAACCGCGCCTGGGACAGCTCCCGATCCCACGCGGCGGCCTGCTTGTTGCCCCGAGCGAGGTCGGCGGCGTGGGCGGCGATCCGATACGCGATCAGGCCCTGCTTCACATCCTCGGCGTTCGGCAGCCCGAGATGCTCCTTGGGCGTGACGTAACAGAGCATCGACGTACCGTGCCAGCCGACGACAGCTGCGCCGATCGCGGAGGTGATGTGGTCATAGCCGGGGGCGATGTCCGTCACGAGCGGCCCGAGCGTGTAGAACGGAGCTTCGTGGCAGATGTCCTGCTGCTTGCGGACATTCATCTCCAACTGATCCAGCGGGATGTGGCCGGGGCCTTCCACCATCACCTGCACGTCGCGCTCCCACGCCCGCAGCGTCAGCTCGCCAAGCGTCTCCAGCTCGGCGAACTGCGCGGGATCCGAGGCATCGGCGATGGAACCGGGGCGCAGGCCATCCCCGAGCGAGATCGAGACGTCATAGCGGCGGCAGATCTCGACCACGTCATCGAATCGCTCGTAGAGCGGGTTCTCCTGCTTGTGGTGGACCATCCAGCGGGCGAGCAGGCCGCCGCCGCGTGAGACGATGCCGGTGGTCCGGTGCTGGCAGAGCGGAAGGTGCTCGAGCCGGACCCCGGCGTGGATCGTCATGTAGTCCACCCCCTGCCTGGCCTGATGCTCGATGTTCTCGAGCAGCAGCTCAGCGGTCAGATCCTCGACCGCCTTCACTCGTTCGAGCGCCTGGTAGATCGGCACGGTCCCGATCGGCACGGTCGAGACCTCGAGGATCGCCTGGCGGGTCTCGTCGATCCGCTTGCCCGTCGAGAGGTCCATCACCGTGTCGGCGCCCCACCGCTCGGACAGGTGGAGCTTCTCGACCTCCTCGTCCAGCGACGAGCTGGTCGGCGAGTTGCCGATATTGGCGTTGACCTTGACGCGAGTCTTCAACCCGATCGCCATGGGGTCAAGCGCAGCGTGATGAACGTTGGACGGAATGATCATCCGGCCTCGAGCCACTTCGTCGCGGATCAGCTCGCCGGGGAGATCCTCGCGTTCGGCGACGCGTGCCATCTCGGGCGATACGACCCCTTGCCGGGCCAAGTGCATCTGCGTCTTGCACAGAGCGTCGGACCCGAACTTCGTGCGGTGCGGCATATCTCTCCCTTCGCCGGAATAACCCGGATCAGGTTCGGCGGGTCGGCGCGAATCGCGCCCTCTCAGCCCTCTGCAGGACTCCCCGGGTGGACAGGGCGGAAGCGTACAACACAGGCTTCGGCTCTCAGCGGCAGTTCGATGGACAGCTGCCGATCCGCCTGATCGGTCCAACCAAAGGTGATGACACGCTTACGGCAAGCACGACATCAGCATGCTGATGTCGTGATGCTGCAGGTACGCTCCATCGATGCGAACGACGCTGACCATCGACGACGATGTCGCGGCGGCGCTTGAGCGCCGCCGCGCCGAACGAGGGACTGGATTGCGGCGAGAAGTGAACGATCTCCTCCGCGCGGGGCTTGCCGCTGACGACCGGGCCGGCGCAGCGCGAGGAGGCGAGGCGTACGAGCTTCCGACGTTCGATCCAGGGCGCGCTCTGATCACCGACCCGCGTGCGCTCAAGGAGCTCCTCGACGACGAGGACGACGCCCGTGCCTTGGGGCGCCGAGCGTGATCCTCGTCGACGTGAACCTGCTCGTCGACGCCACTATGACCTCGGCACGCGACCACCACGCAGCGCGCTCCTGGCTGCAGGATCGCCTCTCGGTGACCGCCAGGGTTGGGCTTCCTTGGGCGGCGATCACGGGCTTCGTACGAGCCGCCGGCCAACCACGGGCTTGGGAGCGGCCCCTCCCCATCGGCGAGGCCCTCGCGATCGTCGGCTCCTGGTTCTCACGCCCTTGCGCCTGGACCCCCGAACCGGGTCCGCGCCACCTGGAGCTCCTCGGAGGCCTGCTCGACACGCAACCGTCGGCGCGCCTGGTGACCGATGCCCACTTGGCGGCCATCGCGATCGAACACGGCCTGGAGCTCTGCAGCCGCGATCATGACTTCGCGCGATGGAAGGATCGCGGTCTTCGATCGCGCGACCCCTTGGCCTGAGGGAAGCGCGGTACCTCGCCGACGGACCCGTCACGGTGCGGTCACCATTCGCCGAAGGTCAGATTCGGCCGACCCACGCACGCTGGCGCCGCGGCTCCTGGTGTAAAGTTGGTGTATGCCGAGGCTGCGGACCAACATCGAGCTCGAGGAAGCCTACGTCGACAGGATCATGGATCGGTACGGGCTGCGGACGAAGACCGCCGCGGTCGACCTCGCCCTTCGGCACCTCGCCGGTCAGCCGACGACGCGTGACGAAGCGCTCGCGATGCGCGGCGCGCACGCCATCGGTGATCTGCCGGCGGACGTGCCCCCGCCGGCCGTCGAGTGATCCTGGCCGACTCCTCGGCCTGGATCGAGTACGACCGTGCGACCGGCAGTTCGGTCGACCGACGCGTCCAGCAGCTGATCGAGAGCGAGGCGGCCCTTGCCGTGACCGAGCCGGTTGTCATGGAGGTTCTGGCCGGGGCCCGCGATGACAAGCGCGAGGCTGATCTGCGCCGGTTGCTGCTCCGTTGCGAGCTGCTTGGCTTCGACGCCGTGGTCGACTTCGAGGCGGCAGCGCAGATCTACCGCCGCTGCCGGCGTATCGGCGTCACGCCTCGAGGGATGGTGGAATGCATGATCGCCGCCGTAGCCTGGCGTCACGAGGCAACGCTGCTCGCCCGCGATGCCGACCTACAGCGCGTCGCGCAGGTGATGGGGATTCCCGTCGATGCCGCTCACCGCACTCGCAAGTGATCTCGAGAACGCCGTACAACGTTGGCTGCGCCGTGGACGTGGTCTTCGATAAGGAGGCCGACAGCAAGCGGCGGGTATCTTCCACGAGAACTACCGGAGCACCAAAAGAAGTCTGCGAGCGCGGCTGTTGGAGCAAGGTCCCGAAACGACGAGAGCCCGCTCGGGAGCGGGCTCTCGCTAAATCGGGACGACTGGATTTGAACCAGCGACCGCTCGGCCCCCAGCCGAGTGCGCTACTCGCGGATAGGGGTCACCGTGGTTCCGATACCGCATTCCTGTGCGGTTTCAGGTGCTCCCAGATCTGGCTGTTTCGCTCAAATTGGAACCCTGAATAGAACCCTGAGCCCGAGTCGGCCGTGAGTGGTGATGGTCTTGATAGCCGAGCCACGGGTCACATTGAGCGGCCGTGCTTTTCGCCGTCATCGCAGCGGACCTGCCCGCGGAGCCGTTCTACGTCCTCGCCGCCGTCGGGGCCGTACTGACGATCGCTCCCGTCGTGATCGGATTCCTCGGCCAGCTGCGGGGCCTTTCGATCAGTGAGATCCGCGACGAGATGACCTACGCAGCCATTGCCTCCCTGCCGATCGCGCTGCTGGTCGGCATCGCCCTGATCATCTACCTTGTACGAGCACCATGAAGCCCCCCACCACACACGAGCTGATCCGGATCAGCCTGATCGCCGCCGTCTTCTGCGCGATTGCGCTAGCCGCCGCGTTCGCCGGTGCCGGCATCACCGCTTTCGCGGTCCTCGCCGTCATCGTCGGTCCTGCCAGCATCTTGCTCTATAGGACGCTGTCCAACCCTCACGACGCCTCCAGTACCGACCCAACGAGTCAGCCGCACCCGGGCTGACGAGCTCCCGAGCCGCGCCCTCAAAGTGGCTAACGCGCCCCGACACGTGGGCTCGACATGGGCGAAGTCCTGACAACGCCCGCGTTCGGCCGCGGTCAGTCGACCGGCGTCGCCTCGGCCGAAACGAGCTCGTCGGACTCGCGCAGCGGCGCAAGGCCCTCATCCATCCGCTCGCGGGCAGCCTCAATGTCCTCGGGGCGGAAGCGGCGTGCGCCGCTCGGCAACTTCACGGCCCGCAAAAGCCCTCGTTGCTCCCAGCGGCGGACCGTGTTCGCGCTCACGCCGAGGGCGTGAGCCGCCCGAATGCCTCGTTGACCGCCTCCGCGTCGAATCGGGAGGGATCGAACTCCGCCGCGCTGTCGAGGCCCATCCAGTCGAGCATGTCCGCGTGCTCCTCGTGGGCGCTGTCGGCGAGCACGTCGCGGAGGTGCTCGTACCCCCAGACGCCCCCGCAATCCTCGGGCGGGCACGCTCCCTTGCCAGTCAGGCAACTCGGGTAGGACGCGTCCGGCTCAGCGGCGAGCACCTCCTCCGCCACGATGTCGTGCTCCCAGCCGTCGCCGAAGTCATAGGCGTACCGAATCCGATCCCCCGGCTGTGTGACCAGTTCGGTGAGCGTCGTCCGGCGCTCGTCCAGATGACCGAGCTCGGGATCCGGGAGGCCGTACTCGGCTGAGCCGTGCGTGAAGACGTGCATGTGGTAGTCCTCCCAGCCCATCGCCACCTGGATCACCTCGTGGAAGCGGTCGAGGCGGATGTCGGCCGGGACGAGCACGCACCGCCACACCGGCGGTTTCGACACTCCGACAAGGCCAATCTTCAGCTTGAGGATCGTCGCTTCCGCACCCATTCTCAGCTTCCTTCCGTCGGCGGCCACCAGTTGCAGCGTCAGCCACGCACGCTACCGGCGGCTGCTGATGGACCTGTCCATCGACACGCCCCCCCGGCGGCGTGGTCCAGCTGTTCGCGAGCCCCGAGCGGGCTGGTCAGTCAGCGCTGACACTCGACCTCGAAGACCTCGAAGACCTCGAAGACCTCGAACAGGAGCTTGCCGCCATGCAAGGGCGGGGCCTCGACGCCGGCGCTTTGGATGACACGACGTCCGACAAGGTGCTGATCGCAACCACCAGCGACCCCGAGGGCAACGCGACCACCCTGGTCGAACAGCGATAGACGGCCGCGGGCTTCAGCGTGGGCGATTCTCCGCGCCGTCAGCGGTCGCAGACGTCGCGCCGGTGTCGGCCGCGCGTCAACGACTCGATGCTCGCTCGGGAGTAGTGACCCGAACCTCGGGCTTCCAGTTGAGTGGGGCCGAGCCGTAGATGACGTCGGGGTCAAGGTCGGCGCCATTCGGCCAGGCAATCGTGTCGCCCGACTCGTCGACGCTTACTTGGGCGAAGAACGCGGGATCACGGAGTGGCTCGAACACTGGTCCCGAGAGCAGAGGCTCGATGTCGACATCGCGAACCTCGCCATCGGAGAACACAACCCGAACTACGTAGGGGTCGAGGGGGATCGCGGCCTTGACGTCCGGGGCCATCACGGAAGCGGCGCCACCGGGTCGAGCGGACGCTTCTCCTCACAGCGGCGCCAGTTCTCCTGCAACTCGGTTTCGTGCAGAGCCGCCCACTCACGTACCAAGCGACTGGCGCGCGTCGGCAACTCGCCATCGATCGGTTCCCCTGCGGGGATCGAGCACCGGGCCTTGTGATCGCCGTAGCGAACGTGGAAATGAGGTGGCGGATGATCGCCGAAGTACATCCGGATCAGGATGCCAAGAAGGCGCTGATCGTGGGCATCTTCCCGATCCTTGCATCCGGATCGGCCAGCGAATGCGGAGCAACTCTAAGCACATCGCCGCTCGTTCCAACCGTGCTCTGTTCCGACGCCTACGGAACAGAGCCATCGGTGGAACGGGAAGACCAGGTAGCCGCGCCGTGCGGCCCGCTCCTGGTTGGCCTTCGCCGGCCGCGTGCGCTGGTCAGATGTACGGAGTTCGCCATCCGAAATTCATACTGGCCATCGGGCCAGACGCCAGCGACCTTGCAGGCAGCCATCGCCAACCGGCGAACGCGTGGCCTGGAGCCGTTTAGGGTGCGTCGCGGTGAGCGCCACGATCGAGACCGCCGCTCCTGCGGCAGCGCCCGAGCCAGGCCAGCTCGCCTTCGTTCGCGGACGGATGTGGGCCGTTGGAGACGTCGAGCGTGATGCGCAGGCGTCGCTCGACGGCCGTCCGGTCCAGCACCTCGTCTCCCTGGTGTCCGTCGAGGACGACGCCACAGGCGAGGAGCTCACGGTCGTCTGGGAGATCGAGCCCGGTACCCGGGTGGTCGAGCGTGCGGAACTGCCGGCCATCGCGGCCAACCGGCTCGACGATCCCGCCGAGCTGGATGCCTTCCTCGATGCCATCCGCTGGGGCGCCGTCACGAGCGCAGACCAGCGCGCCCTGCAGGCGCCGTTTCGCAGCGGCATCACGATCGAGGACTTCCAGCTCGAGCCGCTCGTACGGGCGCTGCGGATGCCGCGGACCGCGCTGCTGATCGCCGACGACGTCGGTCTCGGCAAGACGATCGAAGCGGGCCTCGTCGTCCAGGAGCTGTTGCTGCGCCACCGTGCCCGCACGGCGCTCATCGTCTGCCCGGCCGCGCTGCAGCTGCAGTGGCGTGACGAGATGCGCGAGAAGTTCGGACTCGAGTTCCGGATCGTCGACCGCGAGCTGCTCGGTCAGCTGCGGCGCTCGCGCGGCGTTGGTGCCAACCCGTTCGCACACTTCCCCCGGCTGATCGTCTCGATCGACTGGCTCAAGGGAGATTTGGGCATGCGGCTGCTGCGAGAGACGCTCCCAGCACATCCAGAGATCCCCCGGCGCTACGACGTGCTCATCGTCGACGAGGTCCACAACTGCGCCCCCGCCGGGGCCGGTGGCCGGTACGCCCGCGACACCCTGCGGACTGCCGCGATCCGGACACTCGCCCCGCACTGCGAGCACCGCCTGTTTCTCTCGGCGACGCCGCACAACGGCTACGACAACTCGTTCGCGGCACTGCTGGAGCTGCTCGACCCGCATCGCTTCGCCAGAGGGATCAGACCCCAGCGGGAGGCCACGCGCGAGGTCACGGTCCGGCGGCTCAAGCAGAACCTGGTCAACCCCGACGGCTCGCCGCGCTTCTCGACGCGCAAGGTCTGCATGCTCGAAGTCGAGCATCCTGACTCCGAACGGGCCGTACATCGAGATCTGCAGGCCTACGCGACGGCCCGAGCGCAGCGCCTGCACGGCGCAGACGCGGGCCGGCGCGCTGCGGACTTCGTCACCACGCTGTTGAAGAAGCGCCTCTTCTCCTCGCCCGCGGCCTTTGCCCGGACGCTCGAGGTCCATCGGGCGAGGACCGAACGCCCGCCAAAGGGGGACGCTGCGCCGCCCACACCGAAGCTGCTCCAGCAGCTCTTCGAGGACGTCGAGGATGCCGGCGACGACGAGCACGACGAGGACGGTGTCGGCGAGGCCGCCCGCGAGGCGCTCGACGCCGCCGCCCAGAGCGAGACGACGAAGCCGTCGCAGGAGGAGCGCGACCTCCTCGAAAGCATGCTCGCCTGGGCACGGCGGGCGGCGGTGACCGAGGACGCGCGCACAGCTCGGCTGCTCGACTGGGTCGTGGAGCAGGTCAAGCCCGGGAAGCGGTTCACCGAGGAGCGCGTGATCGTCTTCACCGAGTACCGCGCCACCCAGCGCTACCTGCAGGAGCGTCTGAGCGGGCGCGGGATCGCGGGCAACCGCGTCGAGCTGCTCGACGGCACCACCAGCAGCGACGAGCGCGAGCGCATCAAGAGCCAGTGGCAGGAGCCGCCGTCCGACTACCCCGTCCGGGTCCTGCTGGCCACCGACGCCGCCTCGGAAGGGATCTCGCTCCAACGCCATTGTCATCTGCTCGCCCACGCCGAGATCCCGTGGAACCCGAACCGGCTCGAGCAGCGCAACGGGCGCGTCGACCGTCACGGTCAGACCGCGCCGGAAGTGCTCGTGCACCACTGCGTCAGCGGTGGCTGGCGCCAGGCCGGGACCGCGTCACGCGGCTCGCTGGAGGGCGATCTTGACTTCCTCGCCCGTGTGGTCAACAAGGTCGAGCAGATCCGCGAGGACCTCGGCAGCGCCGGTCCGGTGATCGCCAGCCAGGTCGAGGAGGCGATGCTCGGGCGGCGCACCACACTTGACGAGTCCCGCTTCGGCGACGGCCAGGCACTGCGCGGCCTGCTCGCGCAGGAGCGGAGGCTGCGCGAACGCCTCGCAGACCTGCGTGATGAGCTGCACGAGAGCCGCGAGACGCTGATGCTGCGACCCGAGCGGGTCGAGCGCGTCGTGAGCACCGCGCTCGCGCTGGCCCGGCAACCGGCGCTGGAACCAGGCTCCGAGGCCGGCACCTGGATCGTCCCCGCCCTGACTGGCTCCTGGTCGCGGGCGACCGTCGGCCTCGAGCATCCCGCCCGCCCGGACGAACGCCGGCCAGTGACCTTCGACCATGACCTTGCGCGCGGCCGTACCGACATCGCGCTCGCCCACCTCGGCCACCCGCTCGTCGGGCTCGCGCTGGCCCTCCTGCGCGCGGAGGTCTGGGGAACCGGACAGCGCCTTCACCGTGTCACCGCCCGCTACGCCGAGCCGTCGCTGGGCGGCCTCGTCGCGGTCGCGCACGGGCGCCTGGTGATCACCGGCGCGACCGGCCACCGCCTCCACGAGCAAGTGATCGCCGCGGGCATCCGGTTGACCGACGAGCACCCGGAGCGGCTGAACGTCGACGGGACCGCCGCCGCGCTGGAGCTCGCGCGCGACGGCGCCGTCCCGACGACGCTGGCCGAACGCGTCGTCCCGCGCCTCGAGGAAGAGGCGCCGGCCCTGCGAAGCGCGCTGAACGCCCGGGCCGGTGACCGTGCCCGCTCGCTGCTGCAGACGCTTTCCTCCCACGCGGAGGACGAGAGCAGCGCCACGTCGCGGCGACGCTCGTCGAGTTGGAGGCCACCATCCGCCGGGAGGCCTTCGGCGAAGACGGCGCCCAGGAGAGTCTCTTCGCGAACATCGAGCTCGAAGGCGACCAGCGCCAGGTCGAGCGCGACCGCGAGGCGCTCCGCTCCCGTCTCGACGCCATCCCGGGCGAGATCGCAGCGGAGCAGCAGGCCATCGCCCGACGCTACTCAGACCCGCGTCACCGGCTGTTCCCGGCGGCGGTCACGTTGCTGGTCCCGGAGGGTGTGGTGCTCTGACGCTCGCCTGGGCAGATTCCGGCGACTTTTCAGACGCCGGCGGGGACTCCAGCCTCGGCCAGCCAGCCTTCGCCCTCCAGCCGGTCCCACGCCGTGGTGACGTGTCCCACCGTGAAGAGCTGCTGCTTGCGCGCGCTCCACGCTCGGATCAGCCGTGCGGCCTCGTCCGGCCCGGCGGCCTGCTCGCGTATGGCGACCCAATGGGTCGTCGCGAGCAGCTCGAGGCCGTAGGGTGTCTCGAACCCGTCGATAAGCCGCGCAACGCGCTCGTACCCTTGAAGTGTTGCGGGGTCGTCGGCCAGGGCCGTCTCGGCCTCCGCCAGCGCGCCGGGCAGAACCTTCACGTCCCGGGGCCCCGTGCCGTCTCCGAACCCGACGAGGAAATGGCCCTCAAGCCGCACCACCGCGTGTCGCGCCGCGTCCGCGTACGGGCCGTAGCGGTTCCTCTGGAACGACAGGCGAAGCGGCACCCCGGCCTCCTGGAGTAGGTAGAGGAGCTTCTGGATCTCGAGTGGTGAAGCGGACTCGCCGGGGAGCAGGTACTGGTTGAGCGCCCACACGAGCGTGGCGCGCAGCGATGTCATCTGTGGGCGCTCACGCGCCTCGAGCATCCGCTCAGGCGCCGGGGCGCCGGCGGGCTCGAACACGACACTCCGGACGGGCAGGTCGCCGAGTACCTGCGCAATCCGCGGTTGAACGTCGGACCATGCGAGGCCACCAAGGCCGCAGCCAAGCGGCGGAATCGCGACGGACGTGATCTCGCGCTCGAGCAGCACGCACCGCAGATCTACCAGCCCCGACTCGATGTCAGCGAGGCGCGAGCGCGCCTTCCAGTGGCCCTTCGTCGGGAAGTTGATGATGAACCGTGGACCCTGCAGCTGGTCGAGCCGCGTCACGAACATACGGCCGAGCTGCACCTCGCCTGACGCACACGCAGCCTGGTACTCGGAATAATTCTGCGGGAAGGCACGCTTGAACTGCAGGGCGACGCCCTTGCCCATGACGCCCTTGGTGTTGACCGTGTTGACCAGGGCGTCGACATCGGACTCGAGCAGGTTCCCGGTGGCGAACTCGACCATAGGCTTAGAAGTACCAACCGGGCCGGATGGCCACAGGGAGGATGCCGGAGACGATCGCGACCGCTTCTTCGAGCATCGCCTGATCGTAGACCGCGATCCCGCGGACGATGCCCAGCGGGGCCTCTTCGTGGATCAGGAACTCGGCCATGCGCCGCCGTCGACGGTCTGGGTCCTCGTCGGTGTTGGCCCAGTACCTCTG
>JAABUS010007596.1_pt1 | contig 12340 bp, 15 predicted proteins | sample 5560161 | NCBI WGS metagenome assembly JAABUS01 (sample SAMN10711885, study PRJNA513376) | rock metagenome | isolation source: Antarctica rocks | place: Antarctica: Victoria Land, Trio Nunatak nord | collected 2016-01-04 | reverse complement strand
CGGCTGTCCGGAAAATGTTGTACCTTTAAGCATACTTTTTGAGTGTGGTAACTTAAAGGTAGAAAAAACGGGATGGCTTAGGCTATCCCGTTAACTTTTATCGGACAACAATGAAAAATAATATAAAATCCCCGATGAAAAAAATTGATACAGAAACCGATTATGCTACTGTAATGAACAAAATCGATTATTTAATGGCTAAAGGAAGCAAAAATGTTTCTGAAGAGGAACTGGCCGATATTCAAAATCTGGCTTCAGCTGCACAACAATTCGAACAAAAAAAATACTCAGTCGAACCACCATCTTCATTAGCCGGAATGATTGAAATGAAAATGTTTGAAATGCGTTTAAAACAGAAAGATTTGGCAAAAAAATTAAATGTAAGCAATACAAAATTGTCGTTGATCCTGAATGGAAAACAAAAACCTGATATTGATTTTTTAAAAAGTTATATATAAAGAATTGAAAGTTGATGCTGAATTTATTTTAGAACACGCTTAGCGGGTTTGTCAATCATAAAAAAGCCTTCTAAAAATGAGAAGGCTTTTTTATGAAGTATTTTTTAACAGAAATTAATGTTTCAGCGTATCTTTCAAGCCGTTGGTGCTGTCTTTCATCGAGCCGGTACTTGTGCCGACGGTATCAGAACTGCCGGATTTTGCGCGGTCACCGTTGGAGCTATTGCAAGCTTGTATCCCACTGGTTGCAGCAATGATCAGGACAAACAAAATAAATTTTTTCATGGTCGTATTTTAAGCTGATGTTTAACTATTTCGGGGATTTTTGTGTGCTTTTCTGGTAAACAGAATCAGCACCGGTCATGCCTTGCGCGGTGGTAGTTTGGTTGGCACTGGTGTTACCGCTGGCTACCGTGCCAGTGGGCGCAACGCCGCCAACTTCATTTCTGCGGTTGTCGGTCGTGTGCGACGAATCATTACCGGTAGTTTGTGATTGATTGGTTGATTGTCCGCCTTGAGAATCCGTGTTGTTCTTATCACGGCTACCATTGCAAGCCGATAAAGAACTGGCAATCAGCACCGTAAAAATCGCTAAAATTATTTTTTGAGTTTTCATATCAATTAGTTTAATATTTGGAGAACAGTAGTTTTCAGAATTAGTTTAAAGGGATTGTGCAATTTATTTGCTTCAAAACAAAGTTTTACAGCACATTGTTATCCTCAGCATGGAAACCAAACAAACATTTTCGGAAATAATCAAGGGCGATAAACCCGTTTTGGTAGATTTTTTTGCCACCTGGTGCGGCCCTTGCAAAACGCAGGCACCGATTTTGGATAGCCTGAAAAATACTTTGCACGAAGAGGTAACAATCCTGAAAATTGATGTGGATAAAAATCCGAAAGCGGCGGCAGCATATCAGGTACAAGGCGTGCCGACGCTGATATTATTTAAAAACGGGGAAGTAAAATGGCGGCAATCCGGCGTGGTGGGCAGTGCGCAATTACAACAGGTGATCAAAAATGCACGGTAAAAGAAGCATCAAAAACTTTCGTTTAATTGTTCATTGAGTTTGAGGCTTAGCAACCGACTGTATTCGTAGAAATATCGTTTCCGGCTAAAACCTAAAACCCAGCGGATGCCATGTGTAGCGTTGGTCAAAAAAACTTCTTCAGCCTCATCTAAAATCTGCGGGTTGATTTGCGCTTCGGTAACCTGGATATTGTTTTTCAGGGCCAGCTCGATCACCACTTGCCGCATCACACCTTTAATACAACCTTCACTTAAAGCCGGAGTGTACAAAATCCCGTTGTATTTGATAAAGATATTAGCCGTAGTAGATTCGCACAAAAAACCGTTTTGATTGAGTAAAAAAGCATCGTCCAGCCGGTTTTTTTGTTTGTAGATCCCGGCCAAAACATGGTTTAAAGAATTGCAGGTTTTGTGGTTAGAAAGCAGGTTGATGGCTTTCGGGACTTCTTCATAAACGTTGATAATCAAACCACGCGCATTAAGTGTATATTGCTGATCTTCAATTGTTTCCCATTCTATACTATAGCCGGATTTTTGTTCCAACGGTGTGGTTGCCCCTTCCGAATCCCGGAAAACCGTTAACCGCAAAAGTCCGTTTTTAGCTTTGTTCCGATTAGAAAGTTCACGGGACTTCTCGTGCAAAAACGCTGCATCCATTTTAGCGTAATTATCCAAATGCAACGCTTTCATCCCCTGCTGCAAACGTTGGGAATGATGTGTGGCAAACTGCAAACTGCCCCGGACCATGCGCATGGTTTCAAACAGGCCGTCGCCATAATGGAACGCACGGTTGTTCAGCCGAAGCACCTGCTGCTCTGCCGGAATGATGGCACCGTTGTAGTTGAAAAATAATAAAGCCATTACAAATTAAGACAAGCCCTCAGCCATTTCTTGACTACCGTAAGCAACATATTTCTGCCATTTTTCCAAAGCCAAACGGAAATCGTCCGGTAAAGCAGCTTCAAAGTTTACGTATTTCCGGGTTGAAGGATGGATAAACCCTAAAGTTTGCGCGTGTAGCGCCTGCCGTGGCAGCAACTCAAAACAGTTTTCTACAAACTGCTTGTATTTGGTAAAAACGGTCCCTTTCAAAATTTTATCCCCTCCGTAAATTGCATCATTAAAAAGCGGATGGCCGATATGTTTTAAATGTGCCCGGATTTGATGCGTGCGGCCCGTTTCCAGCTGGCATTCTATCAGCGTGACATAGTTTAAACGCTGCAAAACTTTGTAATGCGTTACTGCCCATTTCCCTTTTTCTTCGTCGTCATAAATCGACATGACGCGCCGGTCTTTCAAACTCCGGCCAATGTAACCCGTTATCGTTCCGTCTTTTTCCAGATCGCCCCAAACCAAAGCCAGGTATTTTCGGGTAATGGAATGATCAAAAAACTGCCGTGCCAGCCAGGCCATTGCCCGTTCGTTTTTACTGATCACGAGCAAACCGGAAGTATCTTTATCAATCCGGTGTACCAAACCCGGTCGGCCGGTGTTGCCCGGCAGTTCCGGCAGTTGGTTAAAATGATACACCAAACCGTTCACCAGCGTGCCATCATAATTGTTAAAACCCGGATGCACCACCATACCAGCTACTTTATTGATAATCAGCACGTCATCATCTTCATACATAATATTTAACGGCAAATTTTCTGGATAAACTTCTGTATCGCGCGGCGGGTGCGGCAAAACCACCGAAATCACATCATGCGGTTTTACCTTGTAGCTGGCTTTGATCACTTTGTCGTTCACCAGTACGTTTCCCAGATCAATCCCGTTTTGAATGCGGTTCCGGGTAACGTTTTCCATCCGGTTCATCAAAAATTTATCTATGCGCAGCAACGCCTGGCCTTTATCCACCACAATCCGCAGATGCTCAAAAAGTTCCTGTTCCGGTTCGTTCAGTTCTGTTTCCTCGTTCATCAACCACAAAAGTAGCTTTTTTTCGAGGAACCATTTTTCAGGACCAAACGTAAAAACCAGCATGAACAAATTTTATAAAACACTGATTACCGCGTCGATGCTTCTTTTATGCACCCAAATTAAGGCACAGGATTATATCTCGGCTTTGGTAAAATCCGGGCCGGGAGACGCCACCAAACTGGCAAATGCTTATCTGCAACCCTTGTTCAAAGGTTTTGGAAACGGCATCAACAGCGGCTGGAACAATACGGCAAAAACCAAAAAACTACTTGGTTTTGATCTCCGCCTGAGTGCTTCGGCGGTGTTTATCCCTCAGGCTGATAAAACTTTCGACATCACCCAGATCGGGCTGTCAAACAACGTGCGCCCGGCCGATGCCAGCAAAACCATTGCGCCAACCATCGGCGGCAACACTGCTGCACCGCAAATTTCTGTTTATGACGACAACAACCGTAAACTCGAAACCCTGACATTGCCATCGGGCGTACTTTCCGTGATCCCGGCACCACAAATCCAGCTCACCGGCGGTTTGGTTTATCATACGGATGCTTCTTTGCGCTACATGCCGTCTGTTAGTTTTGGCAGCAATGTGGGTTCCGTTTCGATGTTTGGTTTCGGGTTGAAACATAACATTTTGCAGGATTTTGTAGGAAAAACAGTCGATAAAATAATTCCGCTGGATGTAGCTTTGAGCGTTGGTTTTACCCGGCTGAAATATCATCTGCCGGTAAATGTACAACCGGACCAGGGCGCACAACCAAAAGACAATCAGCAGAATACAGATTTCAGCAACCAGCGCATCAACGGAACTTTTAACGGTTTCAATGCCGAAGTAATTGTATCAAAACAGATCCTGTTTTTCACACCTTTTGCTTCCGTTGGCTTTTTAACGGCCAATACCAATGTTGGTTTGCTGGGCAATTTCCCCATCACTACCGGCATCAACAACATCGTGCAGCAGCAGCCCACGTATACTACTTTTACCAACCCGATTTCGATCAAAGAAAATAGCGTGAGCAACGTAAAAGCAAGCCTGGGTTTCCAGCTCAACCTGGTGTTTTTTCGGTTTTATGCTTCCTACACGGCTTCGCAATATCAGTCGGTTAATGCCGGTATTGGTTTCGGTTTGTAAATTGATTTCCTTTACGGGATGGATTTTCCGATCAACAGCCCGGTCCATAAAATTAAGGATGCTGTTTTTACCGGCCAAAAATTGGAGCTTTACCTCAAGCGGGACGACCTGGTCCATCCGCTTATTTCGGGCAACAAATGGCGCAAACTCAAGTATGTTTTGCAGGAAGCCCGGATGCATCATAAAACACATTTGGTTACGTTTGGCGGCGCGTTTTCAAACCATTTGCTGGCTACTGCGGCGGCCGGTGCCACTTTCGGTTTCCAAACAACGGGTTTTGTCCGGGGCGAAAACGTGCAAAACGATACGCTTTTTATGTGCCGTTTGCTGGGGATGAAACTAATTTTTACCGATCGTGAAAGCTATCAGCATAAACCGGGGCTTTTTTTACAATACTTTTTTAATGATCCCGAAGCTTTTTTTATAGATGAAGGCGGCGCATCTGTACAAGCGGCTTTGGGTTGCAGCGAATTAATAGCCGAACTGCCGGAACAATACGATCATTTGTTTTGTGCCTGCGGAACCGGAACAACTGCTGCCGGAATTATCAACGGGCTGTATAACAATAACTTATCAACACAATTCCACGCCGTTCCGGTTTTTAAAAATGCTGATTGGATGCGGCAGGAGATCGAAAAATACCTGCTAAAAGAAGCATCCTTCATCAACCACACCAATTATGATTTTGGCGGATATGCTAAAACTACGCATGAATTAATCGGTTTCATCCAAAAATTTGTTGCGGCAACCGGCATTTTGATTGATCCTGTTTATACCGGGAAAATGCTGTTTGCCATTTATGACCTCGCCAAAAAAAACTACTTTTTGCCGGGTTCAAAAATCCTGGCTATCCATACCGGCGGAACTTTTGGCTTGCTCGGCATGAAAAATAAATTTGGCAATAGCTGAGGGGTTTTGGCAGAAAATCATGTCGTAAATTAAAAAGAAAATGAAGTTTAGTTTAGCTTTGAGCTAAGGTTTTAAGGCGATAAAAGAAGCATCCGTTATTTTAAACCAAACTAATTTGAATGATCTAAAATCGAATCAGCATAAAAACATATTGAACAATTTTTGAACAGCCCATAATATACATGATAAAAATTTTGATGATTGAAGATGAAGAAAAAATTTCATCTTTTACCAAAAAAGGGCTGGAAGAGAACCACTATCAGGTAGAACTTGCAACGGATGGTGCGATGGCTTTGAAAAAGGTTTTAAACCATCTGTACGATCTGGTAATCCCGGACGTGATGTTGCCGTATTTAAGCGGGATTGAAATCTGCCGGCAAATCAGGCTTAAAAACCAACAATTGCCCATTTTGATGCTAACGGCTTTGGGCACCGTAGATGATAAAGTAGAGGGTTTTAAGGCCGGTGCAGACGATTATCTGCTTAAACCATTCCATTTCAGCGAGTTGCTGGTGCGCATAGAAGCATTGTTACGAAGGAAAGAGCCGGACGGTTCGCATTTACTGGTTTTTGAGGATACCGGATTAAACACGCTGAACAATGAAGTAATGCGTAGCGGAAACCCGATCAGCCTAACCACCAAAGAGTTTGATTTGCTGGTATTTTTTATCCGCAATAAAAATAAGATCCTTTCCCGGCAGCTGATTGCGAAAGAAGTTTGGGGCATCGATTTTGATACCGGCACCAATATGATAGATGTTTATATAAACTATCTCCGCAAAAAATTGGATAAAGGCTACGACCGAAAGCTCATACACACGGTGATCGGCAAAGGTTATATTTTGAAGTAAACGAGCTTAAGATGAAGATCAAAAACCGGCTTTCACTTTATTTTGCCTTGATTAGTTCGGGCGTGCTGCTTGCTGTTTTTATCACCATTTATTTGTCGTTCGTGGTTTTTTTCCGGAATGATTTTTATACGCATCTTACCGAAAGGGCAACGGTAACGGCAAGGCTGTATCTGGAAGCAGATGAGATCTCTACCGATTCGCTCAACATAGTCCGGAAACTCTATTTAAACGAGTTGCCGGGCGAAGTGGTGCGGATTTACAACAGCGCGGATAATGCTGCTTTTATCGAGGATAAATTGCAATACTGGGACAGTAAAACCATTGATAAAGTACGGAAAAAGAGTTTTATAAAATTTTCAGAAGGCAACCGCCAGGTGGTTGGGATTTATTATCAGGATAACCAAGGCAATTTTGTGATTTTAGTGTCCGCGCAAGATATTGAAGCGTTGCATAGGTTAAAACAGCTGCGTGAAATTATGCTTGCACTGTTTTTTTTGGTTGGGCTGAGTTTGTTTTTGATCGGCAGGTTATTTGCCAAACAAGCGTTGTTGCCTTTGGATCAAATAATAAAGCAGATGCAAAAAATCCGGGCAACCAATCTCCATTTGCGCGTAGATGAAGGCAAAGGCAAAGACGAGATCAGCAAACTGGCTTACAGTTTTAACCAGCTTTTGGAGCATCTGGAAAATGCTTTTGAGATGCAGAAAACCTACATCGCCAATGCCTCGCACGAACTGCGGACGCCGGTAACCAGCATGATCGGCGAAATCGAAGTGGCACTTTATCATCCGCGCAGCGAAGCAGAATATCGTTTATTGCTGAAATCTATTTTGCAGGATTCTGCCCGCCTCCAAGAAACCATCAGTAGTTTGATGGAGCTGGCGCAGGTGGATGCAGATTATACGCTGGCCGAAAAGGAAAACGTGCGTATAGATGATTTGATCTGGCAGCTGCAAAACTACTGGAACCGGCAGGGAAAAGGCCGGCTGGAAGTTTCGATGCAGCAACTGCCGGAAGATGAAAACCGCCTTGTTTTTTCTTTAAACCGCCAATTGCTTGTGATTGCCTTGAACAACGTTATCGGCAACGCTTTTAAGTTTTCTGCGGATCAAACAGTAAAACTTTTTTTCCGGGCTGATGACAGGCAGATAGAAATCCGGATTAAAGATGAAGGGATTGGTATTTCAGCCGCTCATCAAAACCAAATTTTCAATCCTTTTTTTCGCGGAGATAATGCCCGGGACTTCAGTGGCAGCGGCATTGGCTTGTACGTTGCCGATAAGGTGATCCGGTTATTTGGCGGAACGATCGTTTTTACGTCTGTTCCCAATGCAGGAACGGAATTTGTAATCGTATTCCCATCGGCATAAAACTTAAGGTGATAATACTGATGCTTCTTTTATCGGTATAATTTCAGGTTTTGATCTGTGCCGAACTGTGCCGAATCAATTTAAATTCTAATCCCGCTTTAATCTGGTGCTTCTTTTATCGCCTTAAATTTGGTGCAAATAAAAGATATAATCCATGCATCAAAAATTAGTAGCCCTCGTTTGGCTATGCCTGTGCTGGATGATAGCTGGCAGAAACACAGCTTCTGCACAAGTAAATCCTTCCGGCCCAGATACACTAAAAATCAGCATAAAACAGGCTGAAGACCAGTTTTTAAGAAATAATCTACAGCTTATTGCCCAGCGTTACAATATCAACAGTGCTCAGGCGCAGATAATAACAGCCCGGTTGTTCCAAAACCCTCAATTGAACTTTTCCAATGTTTTGTACAACCCAAACACTAAAAAAATATTTGACGTTAGTAATCAAACCGGGGAATATAGTTTTGGCATAAACCAGTTATTTTTAACCGCCGGCAAGCGTAACAAGAACATTCGTCTTGCTGAAATCGGTGTACGGCAATCGCAGTATCAGTTTTTTGACCTGCTTCGTACGCTGAAGCTCACGTTGCGGGATGATTTTTTCACGGTCTATTTTCAACAGCAATCAGTTAGGGTCTATGATGCAGAGATCGGTTCCTTGTCAAAACTTTTAACTGCCTATAAAGAGCAATACGCAAAAGGCAACATTGCAAAAAAAGAGGTTTTGCGTATCCAGTCCCAGTTGTATTCCCTGCAATCGGAACTTACGAATTTGAACGTGGGCATTGACACCACCGAACGACAGCTTAAATTCCTGATTAGGGTAAACCCGGGTGCTTACATAGTGCCGCAGTACGATGGCGGGTCGGAGGGCAAAGAAGCCGTATCGGCCGTGCCCTACCAAAAACTGATAGACTCGGCCTACAACAACCGCAATGACTTAAAACTTGCAAAATCAACTTTAGATTACAACACTGTAAACTTAAGCCTGCAAAAGGCATTGGCAGTGCCTGATGTTTCTGTAGGTGTCAATTATGACAAACAGGCCAGTTATATCAAGGACTACACAGGAATTGGCATTGGCTTTCCTTTGCCCTTTTTCAACCGCAACCAAGGGGGCATAAAACAAGCTAAAATAGCTATTGACCAAAGCAAAACCCAACTGCAAAACCAGCAAAATCAGGTGGAGAGCGATGTTGCCGTGAATTACAAAGTGGCACTTGAGTATGAAAGGGCATACAACAGCTTTGACCCCCAATTCAAAAATGATTTTATGCATTTGATACAGGAAGTGTTCAAAAACTACGAGAAAAGAAATATCGGTTTAATAGAGTTCCTGAATTTTTACGATTCCTATAAAGTAACAGTGATACAATTGAACAATATCCAACTTAGCCGGATCAACTCGCTGGAACAACTCAATTTTGTAACAGGTACACCATTTTTTAACCAATAATCAGTCAATATTTTTTATAATTTTTATGAAAAAAAATATCGTTAAAAATAGTATCAAAACTTTTGCTTTGTGTTTGGTGCTTACCAACCTGTTTTCATGTAAATCAAATGAAAACGCAGCCACCAATGTCCGCATACCCTATGTAGTCCCGGATTCGCTGATGAAAATGATGGTGATCGATACCGTCAAAACATCAGAGATTACCGATGCCCTAAAATTTAACGGTACGGTAGATTTCAATACCAATAACGTAGTAACCTGAGTTCGATTTTAAAAGATGACAATTTGGTTTGACATTGAAGATTCAAACTTGATAGCAGGCTTTTTTGGAAAGAAGGAGTAGGCTATCAGGCCGGAAACGAGATTTGTAATAAAGTTTTCAAAGGACCTGTGCCTGGAATGCTCCACTTGACAGATGTTTTTAAGTTCATCATTTACAGTTTCAATAACAGATCGTTTCCTGAGCAATATCTTATCCTTTAATTCCATTAAGCAGTTCTTCATGTTGTTTCTGATGCCGGTAATGAGTTGTATACCATCAATGAAGAGTAATTGTGCGAGATCGGCAGATACATATCCTTTATCAGCATAGAGTTTGCCCTTAATAACATCTACAAATCGTTCATTTTTAAGTGGTTCCCTGTCGTCCACATTTCCTTGCGTAATAACCATGTTAAGCACTTCACCTTTGTCATTGATGATCAGGTGTAGTTTAAACCCAAAAAACCATCCCATAGTTGATTTCCCTACAGTAGCCGTGTCTTTAAACACCTTATTCCGTTTGATCCGCTTGTTCTTACAAACCCGGATAGGGGTAGAACCTATATAAGATATTCCTGTACATTCCCCCATACAACATGTTTTAAGGAACAAGGTCATGGGAAACACGGCCGATTGCATCAATTCAACAAAACGGTTATACGAAACGGTTTTCGGGAACTCGGACTGAAGGTGCTTTTGAACATAATTAAGGTAAAAGTGCTTCATGTTACGAAAACTTCCATAATGGAATAAGGTCATCATGGTGATTACTTCACTCTGAGATAGTCTGGGGATGCGCTTTGGTACATTCCCAATCCTGTATGAAGCAGTAGAGGCCTCAAACTGGATACAAAACTCATCGATCAAATAAAATATTTCTGTAACTTTATTGTTGGTAAGATTCATGTGTTTTTGTTCTATATATTTGAATTTCAGACACTTAAATATATAAAAAATACTGAATCTTACCTAATTTTTCTTCTCGTATTTTACAAATTTATTAATCGAACTCAGGCTCTTAGTATATCTTCCACCATACTCACCCGATCTAAATCCGGTTGAAAGGGTTTGGTGGTATATGAGAAAAAAGATTACGCACAACCGGTACGTTCAAAACCTGCAAGACAGAATTAACAGTTTTGATATATTTATCCAGGATTTTAAGGCTGAAAATGACCTCGGCAAGAATTTAGCTAAATTAATTGTAAATATTTAGTGTACTTTATATAGATTGCTGGTAGTCAGGATTGGAATAGTTCAGACCATCCGGTATGGCTATGCTGTTAAATAAATCATTAGCATAATTTAGATACCGGTAAGAAAAGGTTAAAGTCTGGTCTTTATTTGCTTTAAAACCCAACTGGTAATTCAAGGCAGCATCTGTTCCGTTACCCTTACTGCTGTTGTCATTTAGTAAACTGTACCGTTGTAATATTCCGCTTGTTCCGTTAAGCAAAGTGTTTTGATCCGAAAGACCGCTTAGTTTGTTGCCGTTCCAATTAAACTGGCCTGAAATAAGATTCAGGCTGTCTAACTCATAGCTTAATTCCATTCCTCCGTACCCGTTCCTGCTATTGGATTTCTGATTGCTGTTCTGACCTAAGCTTGTCGCATCATTGCCCGTGGTAATCCGGTTATTAAGTTCTGTGGTTTGTGGTGTATTATAGATGTTTCCACCAGCTAAAGCTGATAGGCCCAATTTCCCCTGCTTTAAAGTGAAAGTTCCACCAGCACCGGAGCCACCAAGAGGCCCTTTTTCGCTCAAGTTAGTAGAACCGTGATACCCGTTATCGATCTGCTGAACAGTAATGATATTAATGATACCTGCCAGGCCCTCTGCGTCGTATTTGGAAGAAGGATTGGTAATCACTTGTATGCTTTTGATCGTCGATGCCGGCATACTGCGAAGGATATCTTTAGGATTTCTTTCTACCATGCCCGAGGGCTTGCCATTGATAAATATTTTATAACTAGCGCTGCCTTGCAGCATAATATTATCATTTCCGTCTACAGACAGGTAGGGAACTTTTCGCATTATATCAAGGACGCTACTTACCTTGCTCTCCGGGTCGGCCTGGAGATCATACGTAATGCGGTCTGCCTCCTGTTTGATCAGCTGCCTTCTTTCGGTAACGGTAACTTCTTTCAATGCTTTGTTAGCTTTGGTGATGTAAATAGTTCCAAGGCTGCTACTGTCTGGATTAGCAACAACTGTTTTTGTGATAAATCCAATGTCTTGAACCCTGATGTGATATTTTGCAGGTATCAGATTTGAAAAAGTAAACGAGCCGTCTGCTTTGGTGGATTCGTATTTTAAAATGGAATCTGTAGCTGACAACAGGCTTACAGTTAGAAAGTCAAGCGGAGCTTTAGTGGTAGAATCAGCAACAATGCCTTGTATTTTGTAGTCATGTTTTACTGTTTGTGCAAAAACGCCCTTACTTAAAAATATAAGACCGGTAATTAAAAGTAATAGTGATAGACGGGCTTGGGTTTTTATGAGCATATTTTGTAATTTCTAACTGCATAAGCAATGTTTGAATGACGAAAATAAGCGGGTAGAAAGAACTTAAACTGTAAAAATGCGAACAGGTAATTATCTTTTTAAAGACAGCAAATAGTCGGGCACATGAAATTTCTTAGGAGAAGTTTTTACAATTTTTTGAAAGGTATTGTTAAAATGTGCCTGGTCGTAAAACTGATTGACCAAAGCGAGCCTGGTCAGGGAGGCGCTGTCCAAATCTGGATAAGCAATCCCATCAACAGCCTCGCGTAGCTTTATAATAACAGACAGTTCTTTGGGACTTAAACCAATATGTATTTTAACGGTTTAATAGACAAAAAGTAGGCTAATAACCTTGTAACTTATTGATTTAGTTAGCTTTGACGCCAGTCAAAGATTATGGGTAAAAAAACTGCTTTTATTGTGGTTCTTCAATCACTAAAAGAAATG
>JAABUS010007595.1_pt1 | contig 12340 bp, 12 predicted proteins | sample 5560161 | NCBI WGS metagenome assembly JAABUS01 (sample SAMN10711885, study PRJNA513376) | rock metagenome | isolation source: Antarctica rocks | place: Antarctica: Victoria Land, Trio Nunatak nord | collected 2016-01-04 | reverse complement strand
GTTCATGCCCCGGTTGAACAGCGGGTTGTGGCCGATCAGCTGAAAGTTGGCGGCCGTGCCGGGCGTCCCGCCGCCGCGGCCCACGGTGTCTGTCATTCCCTGGGCGGCCGACGGTACGGCGACCGCCGCAGCGACCGCGACCGCCCCGGCGAGCAACCGACGACGCCTCACGGTTACGTTCACCGCAACTCCTTCGGGTCGAACCGACGGTATGAGACCCGATGTCTACTCCGCTTGCGCCGCTATGGCTAGATGTTGCGCTGCAAAGTTCTGAGACGTCGCCGGAGGAGCGTGCGAGCGAGCGCAAACGACACGGCCGCCGGGCATCCCGCTCTCCCGGGCGCCTGGTGAAGGATCTTCAGTCGTGCGCTGCCAGCCCGCCGGCCGGACCCGATGCTCCCGGATGGCGGCAGCCGCGAGCCAGGCGCTCCAGTGGATGTGGTGTGGCCCCGGATGGGACGAGGACCAGGCCGTCCGCCCGCGCCGTCGGTACCGGTAACAGCTCCCCGACCGGCTCGGTTCGAACAAGGGTACGCAGCCGCCGCCCAACGGCCCGGTAGAAGCGCTTCTGGGTCCACCGGCCGAACAGCCGGAAACCCCACCGGATCACCGGGCTCGGCACGGGTGCCGGCCGCGAGTAGCCGCTCACCCGGAACGTCACCTCGCCCGACGCGAGATTCTTGAGCACCTCATAGCTGAGCCGGCCCTGCTCCAGATGACCTTCAAGTGTCTGGTAGCTCCAGCCCCAGACCCGTTCGGCCAGGGCACCGCTGCCCCGCATCTCGTCGACGACATCGGTGACCCGCACCCCGAGGTAGAACCGGAGTCCGTAGAACCGGCCCTCCAGCAGCATGTCGCGACCGAGCAGGTCGGCATCCCGGCGGTACACGGCCCGCAGGATGCCCGGGTCGGTGAACTCATAGCGGCGGACCAACAGGCGGGCCCGCTCCCAGGCGCCACCGGGCAACGGCGCTCCCGGCGGCTCGTGCCCGACCACCGTGTCGCTGGCGTCGACATGCCAGTGACCCTCCGCCCGACCGTCCAGCGGCGCCTTCGCCGGATCGTAGTTGACCCGGCGACCGCACAGATCCTCCAGTGCAGCGGCGGCGTCGATCGAACCGAGCAGCCGCTCCCGCACCTACTTGGGTTCCTGCAGGGAGTCGCCGATCAACCAGAGCGTCGGCGGCCAGAGCCCGACGAACAGAGCCCGCCGCTCGGCGTTGCCGCGTTCGCTCTGATCAACGGTCTTGGCCCGGATCCACAGCCCGATGCACAGCGCGACCGAGCCCAGCGACGCCACCTGCAGATGGATGCTCCGCAACCCGAGCCGCCACAGCAATCCCCCAACTGTCACCCGCACCTCCCCTTGACGCGCGACCACGAGCGATGGCCGGCAGGCATGGTGTCATACGGCCATGATGACGGGGGGCGGTCCGACCCGACTGGGCACGGTGCTGCGATGGCCGCTGGGCATCGCGCTGGTCAGCTGGCGCTACCTCTGGCGGACGACGCCGCTGCACCGGAGCGAGGCGGAGGGCAGCGGTGCGGACCTGCCCGATCTCCGAGACGAGGACGAGGAGCTCAACGCGGGTCAGCAGGGACTTGCGGCCGGCGTCGGGCCGCTGCTGCACCGCTACTACGCCGTGCGGATCGTGCATAGCCAGATGAGCCCAGCCACGCTGATGGAGGTGGTGGCGGCAAATCTCAATCGGGCCTCACCCGAGGTGGCGGTGTTCCGCAAGACGAGCGGCACGGACGGTGAGCTGCGGGCCGGGGACGAGTTCGTGGTGCGCATGCCGGGCCCCTGGGACGGGCCGGTCCGGGTCATTCGTCGGGACGCCACCTCATTCTGCCTGGCCACCCTGCACGGTCATCTGGAGGCCGGGCAGATCGAGTTTCGCGCAACGTCGGATGGCCACGGGCTGCGCTTCGAGATCGAATCCTGGGCCAGAGCGGGTGACCGGCTTTCCCACCTGCTCTACAACCGACTGCGACTGGCCAAGGAGATCCAGCTGAACATGTGGACGCACTTCTGTGTCCGCGCTGCTGCTCTCGCCGGCGGACGGCCGGAGGGCGGGGTCACGATTCGAACCCGTTGGCTCGACTGGCCTCCCCCGCAGACCAGGTGAACCGTCACGGGCAGTACGCCGTCGAGGGCTTCCGGCCATACAAGATTCCGACCAGTCCGGATAGGTTGCGCCAGTGACCACGACCGCTGAGAAGGCCGCCGAGCTCCTCCGTCTGCATACAGCGCCCGAACTGCTGCTCCTGGTGAACGTCTGGGACGTCATCACTGCGCGGGTGGTCGCGGACATCCCGGGCACCGGGGCGTTGGCCACTGCCAGCCACTCGATCGCCTCGGCGCACGGCTACCCCGACGGAGAGCAGATCCCGCGCGACCTGATGATCACCGCGGTCGGCCGGATCGCGGCCGCGGTAGACCTCCCGGTCACGGCGGACCTCGAGGCGGGCTACGGGGACGCGGGTGACACGGTGACCCGCGCCATCGACGTGGGCATTGTCGGCGCCAACCTGGAGGACCAGCTCATGCCCGTAACCGACGCGGCGCGGGCCGTGGAGGCAGCGGTCGCAGCCGGTGCGAAGGCCGGTGTGCCTTTCGTCCTGAACGCCCGCACCGACGCCTTCCTCAAGGCGGGTGACAAGGAGCCCGAGGCGGTGCTTGCCGACAGCATCGAGCGGGGACGTGCATACCTCGACGCCGGGGCCTCCACCTTCTTTGTGCCCGGCAGGCTCGACGAGCCCACCGTGAGCCGACTGGTCGAGGCTCTCGGCCCCCAGACCGTCAACGTCATCGGAGTGCCGGGGTCACTGAGCCTGGACACCCTGCAGCGCCTCGGCGTGGCCCGGGTGTCCTACGGACCCTGGAGCCAGAACGTCGCACTCACGGCGCTGGCGACCTTCGCTGAGGACGTCTACCGCGGTGGCGGGCTGCCCGATAGCACCCGCAAGCTCAACTGAGCCGCCCACCCAGCAGCCCGACTTTGGTCCTCCCCGGCACCGACGCGGCGGTCAATGTTCAACACAAGGCCACTCATGGATCGCGGACGTGGAACGTCCGGAATTACGTTTACGGTGGCGCCATGACCGACAGCGACAACCCCTGGGAACCTCCTCTCGCCGGCACCGAGAGCGAGCACCTCGTCGGTGCGCTCGACCGCCTGCGCACGACGTTCCGCTGGAAGGCCGGCCACCTCGACGCGGCCGGACTGCAGACCCGCATCGGTGCCTCCTCGCTGACGCTCGGCGGCCTGCTCAAGCATCTCGCTGCCGTGGAGGACTACATCTTCACCACCAAGCTGAGCGGGGAGCCGATCGGCGCGCCCTGGGACGCCACAGGCTGGGACGGGACCAACGACTGGGAGTTCACCTCCGCCGCCGACGACACTCCCGAACAGCTGTACGCGCTCTGGGACGGCGCCGTCGAACGGTCCCGCGCGAGGCTCGACGCGGCCCTCGCCGACGGCGGGCTCGACCAGCCCGTCCACGTTTCTGGTCCCGACGGTCGCCATGCCAGCCTGCGCCGGCTCGTCTGCGACCTGATCGAGGAGTACGGCCGGCACACCGGGCACGCCGACCTGCTCCGCGAGGCTGTGGACGGTCTGGTCGGTGAGGACCCTCCGGCTGGATGGCACCCATGAGGGAGCCGATCACACATCGGCAGTTTCATGAGCGCGCGAGGGTCGAGGATTGGCGGGTGGTGGCCGGCGGGGCGGGTGCGTACTTCGGTACGGGGTCGTTCGCGGCCAGTGCCCGGTTCGTGCAGGCGATCAGCGAGCTGGCCGGCCTGGCGACCACCAGCTCGACCTGGACGTACGGCCCGGGGGCGGGTGCCGGACGACCAGGCCGAGGTGCGCGTCGCGGCCGCGATCGCTGCCGGCGGGTGTCTGGTGACCGATCATTACGCGCCGTCGTGGTGGGTGCTGGCCGACGCCGAGGGCAACGAGGCTTGCGTGGCCACCTGGCTGAGCGGCGACTGAGGCGTCAGGACTGGTCACTTTCACCGGCGGCAAGCAACCGCTGCCCGATGCCACGCGCGGCCTCCCGAAGCTCGGGGCACCGCACGATCCGGTACGACGCGGGGATCGCCGCGAGCTGTTCGGCGTACCACGTCGGGTTGCTGGTGCTGCCGACCAGGCGGGTGGTCGCGGCATCGACGGGCTCGAGCCGTCCGAGAGAGCGGCGGACGCACGGCGCCACGGTGTCGAGAGATGCGTCGATGACGACCTCGACGTCGTACTCCCAGCCGACGGCGAGGTGCTCCTCGAGCAGGGCGACCGGATCGAGGTCGGCGGGTGGGGTGAAGGTGTCGTCGAGCACCTCGACCCCGCGGATCCGGTCTATCCGGTAGGCCCGCCGGGCGTCCGCGGCGTGGGAGTGGCACAGCAGGTACCAGCGGCCGTGGCGTACGACGACCGCCCACGGGTCGACCTCGGCGACCCACTCCGAGCCGGCCTCGGAGCGATAGCCGAGCCGCACCCGTCGCTGGTCGGAGCAGGCCTGTACCAGGGCACTCGTCGTCCCGGGGTCGGGGCGGGCGGCGGCGCGGTCGGGGGCGGGCGCCGCGCTCCGGCGTACCGCCTCGGCCTGGGCGCCCACCGGCTCCGGCAGCGCCCGCACGATCTTGCCGAGCGCGCTGCCGACCGGGTCGGTGGGATCGCCGGCGTCGTGGTGGCCGTCGAGCACGGCCATCACCAGGCCGAGGGCCTCGGTGGCGGTGAACACCAGCGGCGGAAGTCGCAGGCCGCGGCCGACGCGGTAGCCGCCGTACGGCCCCCGCACGGACTCGATCGGGATGCCGGCCTCGCGCAGGATGGCGACGTAGCGCCGGGCGGCCCGCTCCGAGACGCCCAGCTTGTCGGCGAGCCGGTCCGCGGTGATCCCCGGGCTGCCCTGAACCAGCTCGAGGGCCAGCAGTGCCCGTGCCGTGGGGCTCGAGTCGGGCTTCACACCACTCCACCGATCCGGATGCACAACGTCCGGAACCGACCCTAGCCTGCGGATCATGACCGAGGACAGCTCAGGACACCGCGTGATGGACGAGCCTGACGGGATGGACGGCGCGGATCGGCGCCACCGAGTGGGAGACATCGCTGTTCCCCAAGGACGGGCTGTACGTGGTGCCGGTGAAGGACGCGGTGCGTCGGGCCGAGGGGCTCGACGAGGGCGACAACGTCTCGGTTCGGCTGACCGTGGCCGGCCCGATGTGACGTGGCTGTCACACCAACTGACCCCGAGATCCGCACCACAGGTACGCCGCGTCCAACGGGCAGTCCTTATGCATACATCGACGCCCTCATTTGCCGCGGAAAGTGAAGTTCGGCTCTGCCGAGTTCCGCTGTTCAGTGGCCCAGTCAGGCCGATTGCGAGATGCTCGAAGCGCGTGTTTACGAAGCCGGAGACCGATGCGCTCCTGAGCGCTCGGACGGGGGCATAGCCTCGAACTGTGACTGTCCACCGGCTGTCTCGTACCGACGCCCGCCGCGTCGCTGTGCGCGCACAGCTCCTGGAAGGCAGGCGGCCGACCGAGCTGCTCGACCTGGTGCGCCACCTGACTCTGCTTCAGATCGACCCGATCGCCGCCATTGCACCCAGTGCCGACCTCGTGGCATGGAGTCGACTCGGGTCGTCGTCCAACTCTTCGGGCGAGTTGGCCGCAGCACTGGGGAACCGTACGCTGATCGAGCTGCGCGCGATGATCCGACCCAGCGAAGACCTAGCGCTCTTTCGCGCCGAGATGGCCGAGTGGCCCGGGCACGGGGAACTGCGCGATTGGCAGGAATCCCGCCGCGACTGGGTGCAGGCCAATGACGCATGCCGTCTGGACATCCTCGACCGGCTGAGTTCCTCAGGCCCGCTGACCTCGCGCGAACTACCGGACACGTGCGAGGTGCCCTGGGCATCGGCCGGGTGGACCGACAACCAGAACGTCATAAGGCTTCTCGACTTCATGGTGCAACGCGGCGAGGTCGCCACGGCTGGGCGCTTGAACCGCGAGCGACTGTGGGACCTGGCCACGCGGGTCTACCCCGATGGCCCGGTGGTCCCGGTCGAGGGGGCGCTACGTATCCGCAACGAACGGCGGCTGCACGCCCTGGGCATCGCCCGCGCCCGGGACCGAAATGCCCGGCGGAGCCGAACGACGTAGGTGAGGCCGGCGAGCCGGCCACGGTTGACGGCGTCAAGGGCACGTGGCGAGTCGAGTCCGTGCCACCTGGGTCAACCGTTCTCGGGACGTGCGTCGCTGCTGTCCCCCTTCGACCGGCTGGTACACGACCGGAAGCGCACGATCGAGCTCTTCGAGTTCGACTACCAACTGGAGATGTACAAGCCCGCTGCCAAGCGCCGTTGGGGGTACTTCGCGCTGCCGATCCTGTACGGCGACCGACTGGTGGGCAAACTCGACGCCACCGCCGACCGCAATGCCGGGGTTCTCCGGGTCAACGCCATCCACCCGGACGTGACCTTCACCAAGACCATGACCACCGCAGTGCACCGCGAGATCAGGGATCTGGCTCACTGGCTCGAATTGGACCTCACGCTGCCCGTCACCGCGTCCGCCGCCAGCACCGGCTGAACTACCGGATCTGCCGCGATTCCTCGATTGGCCAGCACAGAGCACCGTTGAGGTCAGAATCGTTCCGCCCCGGCCCAGACCGGACGGAGAGCCCGCCGCCAAGCTGCGCTGCCCGCGCCGCGAGGTTCCCGCTGCGGCGGCCCGCCGTTCGGCATGCCGTTCCCGTTGTCACCGACCTCAAGAACGAGCCGGACAATCGAGATCGTCGGTGAGGCCGGCACCGCGGCGCAGGCCCTGGCCCGGGTACCCGCCTGCCGCGAGCTGTGTTCGGAGCGGCCGGAACTCGCCTGCCCGATGCTTACGTCGTTCGCCGACGATGACGCGCTCTTCGACGCGATTCTCGCCGGCGCGGCGGGATGCGTCCTGAAACAGATCCGGGGCGCCGACCTGGTCGGTGCCATCCGCACCGTCTCGGCCAGCGGGTCGCTGCTGGATCGCTGAACAGCACAGGACGGTCTTGGCCCCCATGCGGGCTCCCCGTCGGGACCAAGGACCTGGCTGAACCGGTTACCGGCCCATGCTCTTACGCCTCCGCTGCTTGAGTAGACGCCCTGTCAACCGCTCCCAGCGGTGCTGATCGTGACGGGACCGGACAGTCGAGCCCAGCGACGACCGGAACGGGTGACCAGGAACCCTGACAGGTAGCGTCCGTGGGAATGTGGGCAATAGCCGGCGGCCTGGGTGCCCTCGCCGTGGTCATCGGCCTGCTGCCGCTGTCCGAGGCGGCCGACGCCACAAGCAGGTTGACGCCGGTACTGCTCTTTCTGGTGGGCGTGACCGTGATCGCGGAGCTTGCCGGCGCGTCGGAGGTCTTCGACGTTGCCGCCGATCGAGCGGCCCGCCTTGGCGGCGGGCGGACCCGTCGGCTCTTCCTCTGGGTGGTCGTGCTCGGCACGCTGACCACCGTCGTACTCAGCCTGGACACCACCGCCGTGCTGCTGACGCCGGTCGTACTGGCGTTGGCCGAGCGACTCCAGTTGCGCCCGCTGCCCTTCGCGATGGCGGCGGTATGGCTGGCCAACACCAGCAGCCTGTTGCTGCCGGTCTCCAACCTGACCAACCTGCTGGCTGTCGATCAGTTGAATCTGTCGACGCTCGGCTTCGCCGCCCGGATGGCGCTACCTGAGCTCGCGGCCGTGCTGGTGACGGCCGGCGTCCTATTGGTCCGCTATCGGCGCGATCTGGCCGGGACCTACCTCTTGCCGCAACCGCGGGTGGCGTCGGACCGAATCCTGTTCTGGCTGGCCACCGCCGTCTGCCTTGCACTCGGCCCCTGTTTCGCCCTCGACCTCCCCGTGGCTCCGGTTGCCCTGGCCGGGGCGGCCCTCCTGGTAGCTGCTTTCGCCGTACGCCGGCCCGGGGCGATCAGGTTGTCCCTAGTGCCATGGCGACTGGTACTGCTGGTCGAGGGGCTGTTCCTGCTAGTGCGCACGGCGGATGACCACGGGCTGGTGGCGGCGCTGCGCAGCGCCGCCGGCACCTCCGGCGCGCCCCTTGGGGTCCTTCGGACGGCCGGTGTGGGTGCCGCGGCAAGCAACCTGTTCAACAACCTGCCGGCCTACCTGGCGCTCGAGCCGGTCGCCGACGGGCATCGCTCCAGCCTGTTGGGACTTCTGCTCGGCACCAACGTCGGTCCACTGGTGCTGATCTGGGGATCTCTCGCCACTCTGCTGTGGCGAGAGCGCTGTCGGGCGCGCGGCGTCCGGGTGTCCGCGGGAGAGTTCGCGTGCCTCGGGCTGGTCGGAGTGCCGTTGCTCCTGGTCGGCACCTGGCTGGCCCTGCTCGTGGGGCCGAATTAGCCGGGCGCGCCCCCGACGGCGTGACACCACGGAGACGCCGAAGGCATCTGTGGAGGCTCGAGGAGTTCCTCTTCGGGGTTGTTTCGGGCCGTCGCCCGAAACGCTCAAAGCGCTTCCGATGCTCGACACCTCTGGACTGGTCTGCTGCGCGACAGCCGGCCCGCCGTCCTCTTGATTCAGCCTTGACCGCTGCCGGCGAGCAGCAGATCGCCAAGCTTGGTGCGGTGGTAGAGCACGGCGCGTCCATCTCGACGGGAGGAGACGAGCCCGGCTGCTTGCAGCGTCTTGAGGTGGGCGTTCAGCGTGGGCGCGGCATGGTCGAGCTGACACGCCAGTTGGGTGGTGGACATGGGCAGGTCGAGCTGAGCGAGGAGTGCGGCCCGACTGCGACCGAGAACACCGGCGAGGGGTGAGCGGCGGGCAGTGTCCTGCACCTCCCAGAGTCGACCCAAACCGCGCGGTGAATAGGTAACGGTGGGAACGTGATCTTCGGCGGTCAGGACGAAGACGTCGGGGCAGGCGAACACGCACGGCACGAGCAAGAGGCCCCGTTGCCTGAGGTCGACGTGACCGTCGTAGTACTTGACGACTCTGAGCGTGTCGCGCTCGAAGCTGACCGACGGGTGCAGGGTGCGGAAGAGCTGTAGGACGCCGCCGCTGGCCAGGATCTCCAGTCGGTAAGCCAGGTCTGCCTGCAGCAGGGCTCGGATGCGTGACCAGTACGGAGCGATCGCAGTTCGCCAGTAGCGGCGAAGTTCCGCCGTGATCCGAGCTAGGCCAGCCTCTGGCGAGGCGATCAGCTCACGAGCCACCCGCACGCGCTGTCCTTCACCCGGTCTCTGCTGGCCGACGGGGTGATCGAGAAGGTAGGACAGCTGCGCTGAGACTTCGGCAGGTGAAGTGGCCGCCACTTGTGCCAGCTCAGACTCGAAGCTCGAGGCACGGCCCGCGGCGGAGGGAAGGATGAAGTCGGGGACGTAGCCGACCGGACGGACCAGCGCCGTCAATAGATCCAGGTCAACATCGGCCAAGCGCGGGCGGACCCGCTCTAGCCACGGTGCATGGAGCCGGTTCTGCGCGGGAGCCGTCAGCGTGCGCAAGCTGGCTGTCGTCTCCCACAGCGGAGAGAACGCAAAGCGCACCCGGCCGACGTCCTCGGCTCCGAAGCTGAAGTGAATCACCGACGCAGATTAGGCCTGGACAGAATCGTCGACAACACCGTCGCTCATCCGCAGTCTCATGCCCAACGGCTCGGTACTCGCCTGCGAGCCGCGGCGTGAGGTCCAGAGTCTGTCCGGAGTTGCCGGACCAGAGGTGGAGGAGTGCCGTGAACAAGCGAAAGAGACTGGTCGCCGTCGGAGCAGCCGCCGGCCTGGTCGCCGCCGGTATCGCGGGGAACGCCTCCCCGGTCAGCGCCAAGCCGCCCGTGCCTGCGGCCCGGAGCGCGGTCGTCAGCATCCATTGGGGGCCGTGCTCCGACCCTGGACTCAAGAGCGTCCACGGTCAGTGCGGTTATCTCGCCGTACCCCTCGACTACGCGCACCCACAGGGCGCCAAGATCCAGCTGGCCGTCTCCCGGGTGCGGCACACCACACCGGCCTCGCAGTACCAGGGCGTCATGCTGGTCAACCCGGGCGGTCCCGGCGTCCCGGGCCTGGGGTTGTCCATCATCGGCCAGTTCGTCCCGCACCGCGCCGGTGACGCCTACGACTGGATCGGTTTCGACCCGCGAGGCGTCGGGTCCAGCCGGCCGGCGCTCTCCTGCCTGCCCAACTACTTCCACGGTGACCGGCCGCCGTACGTGCCGACCACCCACGCGCTGCTGAAGGTGTGGCTCGATCGGTCGAAGGCGTACGCCGACGCGTGTGAGCGGGACGCGCCCGCCCTGCTGCCGCACATGAAGACCACCGACTCGGCGCGGGACATGGACAGCATCCGGTCCGCGCTCGGCGCCCGGCAGATCAACTACTACGGCTTCTCCTACGGCACCTACCTCGGCCAGGTCTACGCGACGCTGTTCCCGACCCACGTCCGTCGGATGGTGCTGGACAGCATCGTCGACCCGCGCCACGTGTGGTACGTCGCGAACCTGCGCCAGGACGTCGCCTTCGAGCGCAACATCCGGATCTGGTTCGGGTGGCTGGCGAAGTACGACGAGGTCTACCACCTCGGCAAGACGGAGTTCGCCGTGCAACGGCTCTTCTACCAGCAGGACAACGCGCTGCGCGCACATCCCGCTGGCGGCGTCGTCGGGCCCGACGAGTGGGAGGACGCCTTCCTGCTGGTCGGCTACTCCCAGCGCCTCTGGCCGTCCCTCGGCGACGTCTTCTCGAGCTGGGTCCACCACCGCGACGCGGCGAAGCTCATCGCCGCCTACCGCAACGCCGACGCCCCCGGCAACGACAACACCTACGCGGTCTACAACGCCGTCCAGTGCACCGACGTGCAGTGGCCGCAGCAGTGGAGCACGTGGGCCCGGGACAACTGGCGGACCTATCGCATAGCCCCGTTCTTCACCTGGGGCAACGCCTGGTACAACGCGCCCTGCCTGTACTGGCACGCCAAGGCCGGCACGCCGGTGAGAGTCGACGGCGACCACATCCGCGCGCTGCTCGTCGACGAGACGCTCGACGCGCCGACGCCGTACGAGGGCAGCCTTGAGGTACGTCGACTGTTCCCGGACTCGAGCCTGATCGCCGAACCGGGGGGGACCACCCACGGGACCAGCCTCATGGGAAACGTGTGCGTCGACGACAGGATCGCGGCGTACCTCGCCACCGGTGCGCTGCCGCGGCGGCGGCCCGGCAACCACGCCGACGCCTACTGCCGACCGCTGCCGCAGCCGGTGCCCACCCCGGCACAGGGGACGGCCCACTCGACGGCCGCCGCGGCCGCCGTGCGTCCGGCCCTCCCCGGGCGGATCTGACCGAACCGGAAGGCGACGTTCGGGAGTGGCTCCCGGGAAGGGACCGGTCCCAGCGCGGCCAGGAGTCGTAGCCCGGTCCGGTAGCTGTGCGCCGCCCTGGCGTTCCGTGCTCGGACCACCGGAGCCAGGTGGTACGCCGAGACGGTGAGATCAGCCGCCGTCTCAGTCAGGGACAGCGCGGTGGGCGGAGATCCCGCCCGAGGAACCGGCGCTCTGCGTCAGGTGGGTCACGGGGCTGCCACTGCTGGTACGTCTCTTGAGGTGTGCGGTGGCCGAGCCGCTCGATGAGCCACTGGTTGTTGTAGAGCTCGACGAAGGCGGCGACCGCCTGGCGCAGGTCATCGACGTCGCAGTAGGTCCGCGCCCACAGGCACTGCTCCTTGAGCGTTCTGATCCAGCGCTCGGCGCAGCCGTTGCCCTCGGGCTCGCCGGGATAGGCCGGGGAGTCGGTCAGCCCGAGCCAGACCAGCGAGCCGGTGAAGTGCGCCGAGCGGTACTGGGACCCCCAGTCGTGGCGGACCTCGATGCCGCGGGCGACGTCGGGTCCGAGCAGACCGAACCGATCCAGCACCATGTCATAGACCGCCTGCAGGGCGGCGAAGCGGTCACCGACCTTGGCCACGGACGCCCAGGCCTCGGCGGTGTGGTGGTCGATGAGGTCGAAGACCCACACCCAGCCGTCCTCCACCGTCCAGGCCATCGTGGCGTCGGTGCCCCAGCGCAGGTTCGGCGCAACAGGCACGATCGAGCCGTCATGGACGCGTTTGGCTCGTCGCCGAGCGGCCCGCTGCGGGGCGAGGGGCGCTTCCCGACGCATCAGCCGCAGCACCCGTTTCCCGGAGACATGCACCTGGTGCTGGCGGCGCAGCCGGGCTCGGACCTTGCGGTAGCCCCCACCGGCGAACGGCGAGGCCGCGAGCACCGACCGGATGAGGTCGACCAGCTGGGCGTCCGGGATCGCGGTCGCCGGTCCCGGCCGAGCTCCCGTGACCTCGCCGGCCAGGAGTGAAAGGCGACGGC